>Ga0187778_10000079_pt1 | contig 57577 bp, 42 predicted proteins | sample 1015_Q2_SP5_20_M_FD_132418 | JGI IMG/M metagenome (GOLD analysis project Ga0187778, IMG submission 132418) | Tropical peat soil microbial communities from peatlands in Department of Meta, Colombia - 1015_Q2_SP5_20_MG | ecosystem: Environmental > Terrestrial > Soil > Wetlands > Peat | place...
ATCACCGCAAGGATCGTTAGGGCACCCAAGCGAACGTTTTCCCTGAGCCGACGAAGACGTACGACGCTCCAGGTGCGAGCGGATTGGTCATTGCCGCGTAGTTTCGGCCAATCGCAACACCTAGGTTAAGCTTCGGCCTGAGGGGGCTGTGAGATCTCCCGCGCTTGTTTCCGCTAGGGGGTCATCTTCTCGTGACCGAGCCGTCGCACGCGGTGTTTCTAAGCTAAGCCTCGCAGGTCGCGCAGGCTGTCTGATAAGCGCGCTGGATGCAAATGGCTTCGGGCCAGCAGGTGCGATCGGCGGACAATGTGAATTCAAGCATTAGGGTGATCCACTTGCCGGTTAACCGCCGTAATGATCGGCCTGCCCATTTATTACGGGTCGGAATTGACAGAGACCGAACGGACGTACGCCCGCACGCATCCCTCCATTGTTGCGAGGTGAATACGGATTACCTTGTCGATTGGCTCCTTGGTAGCCGCCGGCCAGGTCCCAGGCCACCGGAACACCTTCGCGCTTGGCGCCTTCGAACACGATGCGATCCCTCTGCCGCATCTGCTCACTGTCCAGCACGCCGCCGAGCGGGTCGTTGACGTGCAGGTCGGCACCGGCCTGGTAGAGAATCAGATCGAAGTCGGCGAATCGCCCGACAACGCGGGATAGATGCTCGAGATAGCGCTCGGCCTGGGTGGGGGCGCAATACCATTGGCCGAACGTGACATTCTCGATTTCGGCTCCGAGCTTCAGGCGTTCGATGATCTCGTCTGTGCCGTTTCCGTAGTGGAAGTCGAGATCGAGGATCAGGACGCGCTTGACGTGTTGCTCCTGCAGCAGCTTCCGGGCAGCCACGACAAGTCCGTTGAAGGTGCAGAACATGGTGGCGCTGGTATAGCCCGCGTGGTGGAAGCCGGACACTGGAGCACAGGCGACACCGGCCTCGAGCGCGCCTCGTGCGGCGCAGAGCATCGAGCCGGACGTGTAGGGGAGGGAATGGGCGACGTCGGCGTGCCGGTTCCAGAAGCCATTCTCGGCCTCGCAAGCGAGGATGGCACGAACGAAATAGGGGTCGTGTGCAAGGGACAGTTCCTCGACGGTCGCTGGCCTGATCGGCCGCACGTCGATCGGTAATTCGGCGCTCCGCCAGGCCTCGACGACCGGCTTGGGTTTCCCAGGGCTGGGACTCCGGGTGCCCGACTCGGCCAGCAGGTCCTCGCTATAGAAAACGGGGATCGCGTTCATGGGCTAAGGAGGGCCTCCGGTCCCGTATCGCGCGTTGCCCGTGCCGTCATGACGCCCGCTGCGAGCAGCTGTTCGACGGATGGATACCACATATCGTCGCTCGGGACGGTGATGACTTTGTCCGTGAAGGCTTTCGAGACCCCTTTCGACTCAAGATAGTGCGCCATCTTGGCGTTGTTCTCATCGTCATACAGCAGAGCGTGATACCAGAGAGGGCTTCGGCAGCGGTGAAAGCCGAGCTCGGCGTCGGGCTCGAGGATGCGTTCACGACCGGCGACGAACACTAGCGTGCAGGCGCTATCGCAGTAGGTCTTGACGGCGGTGTCGAGCGAGTACGCTTCGACCAGAGTGGCGAGTGCGAGCCCCTCGCGCACGCTCCCACCGGGACTCTCGAGCTCAAGGCGTTTGATCGTCGGGTTTGCCTGGAGGAGATCTTCCAGGGCGTCGCCGAGGCCCGAGTCGGCGTCGGTAAAAGCCATCTCGCTCAGGCGCTCGGTCACTGCGCCATCCGCCAGGGCGTCGAGGTCCTCTTCACCAACTGCGCTCAGCTCACCGCCAGCTTAAATGCCGCCCGCGCCACCGGCGCCTACGAGCGCAAGCTCGCCACTCTCGCCCGCGTGCCGCTACTGATCATCGATGACTTTGGCCTCAAGCCCCTGTCGCGATGGCACGCTAACACATCTGCCGACGTGGATGGCGGATGAAGCCGCCGCGCGGCTCGCTGTCGTCTCACAGCCGCGGTTCTCGCTTGAAGCGCTGATCGGACTTCGACGGATCGTCGAGGCTGGCCTATCGTCGCGAGCACCTGTACCTGTGGCTCAACGCGGGGGCAAAAGTGAACGAAGCACGATTGCGGCAGCGAAGCCTTTTGAACGAAGGTTCCTGCGAACCGCTTCCAAAGGAAGTCGAAGAGCAGGCGCTCGAACTGCTCGTGCAATTGCTGATCGCCGTAACAGCCGCAATCGAGGGAGGAGATCGCGATGAGACGCCCGCCCGCCGACGAAGATCTGCATGCCCTGGTCGGCGAACGCTACGAGCAACTCGCGACCATCGTCACCAGTAATCTCGATTTCTCCGAGTGGGATCAGGCCTTCCCCAACAACCGTCTGCTCGCCTCTGCCACCGTCGACCGCTTGCGCCACAACGCCTATTGCATCGAGCTCGAGGGTCCCTCAGGTCGAAATCCGAAAGTCGCTCCGCCTACGCACAAATCGAGGCTTGCACTCCACGGGGTTGAGGTCAGGGGCGTAGGGTGGCAGGTACTCCAGCGCGATCGCTCCGCGCTGCTGCTCGACGTAGTCGCGCACGAGTCGCGAGCGGTGCGCCTGCAGCCGATCCCAGACGATCAGCAACCTGCGCCCGATCGTGGCGCTGAGTGCTTTCAGGAACTGCACGATCTGCGCGCTCTTGATGGCGCCTGGAAAGAAGCGGAAGTAGAAGCGCCAGAAGCTCAACCCGGCGATCATCGACAGCTGCTTCCAGGAGAAGCTGTACTGCAGGACCGGAGTCTGCCCTCGGGGAGCCCAAGTGCTTGCGCGGCAGGGTCGTTCGGACAAGCCCGACTCGTCTATGAAGACGATTACCCGGCGCTGCCGCGCAGCTATTTTTTTAGCTCGGCCCACCTCTTGTGCTTCCAAGCACGCACTGCGGCTTCGTCGCGTTGCCGAGCTTGTCGCGCCGGCCGCTGCGGGCTCCAGCCCATGCGCTGCAGGATCCGCCACACGGAAGACTGCGAGAACTTCATGCCAAAGCGCTCTTGGATCAGTGCGCCGATCCGCGGCAAGGTCCACATCTCGGTGGCGTATCCCGCCGCCATGGAACCGGCTCTGAGCATCACGCCCAGTTCCTTCACCTGCAGCGTGGTCAGACGCCGTGGTCGACCCAGCGCCTCGGCGCGCCTGAGGGACTGCGTCCCGTGTTCCTTCAGAGACCGCTCCCAGCGCATCACCGACTGGCGTGATACCGCCACCTGGCGCGCCACCTCGGCCGGGTGCACGCCACTTCGCAGCAGCCGAGCGCCGCGCAATCGCCGTCGCTCCCACTCCTTCAATCGTTGCTCGTTGTCCATCGCCACCTCGAATCTGAACATCCGAGGGGGTTGGACCGCAACCAGCGGGAAAAGTGTCACCCATTTACGGAATTCTCAATAATAGAAAGGGTCTAGCCGCAGCGGATCCTAGCTCGATCTTCCGGCACCATGGCTCAAACCGCACCTGAGGAGGAGAGGTGTCCGCCAGACGACCTGTTAAAACCGCTGAATAAACTCCAAGCCAACTGTTCGCGGCTGATTCGTCACGATGCGCGGCCGACCAATCACTTCCGCAGCAATCGAGACGTTGTCGGCGAGCTCAGCATGCTCATTTGTTACATTCTTGCAGAATAGCGCCAGCTGTGATTTCGACCACTGGAGTGCAAAACGAAGGTCGAGCAGTGAGTAAGCGGAGAGCAAACGAGGGTTGTATGGATTGTTATTCGCGCTGTATCTTTGCCCGACATAGGCGTAGGTCACATTGCTGACCAATTGTAGACTGCCATTCAAGGGTTGCGTCTGCGTTGCCGATAGGTTCCCCGTCCAATCTGGCACCTGGTATACGGGGCTTCCGGGCAATTGCGGCGATGAGGGACCGCTCTCAGTCACGATTGCATGTTCGTAGCCCACCCCAGCCGATAGCTCGAGCGACTGCAAGGGCCTGGCGCTCGTCTCGAGTTCGAAGCCCTTGCTCGTCGCTTTTCCAACGTTGGCGGTATAGCCGAAACCACATGGCAGCAAGACAGCCTGTTGCAAATTACGCCAATCGATGTAGTAGAGAGCACCGTTGACAGTTAGCCTTTGATCTAACCACTGAGTCTTCCCGCCCAGCTCGTAGTTCCAGAGATAATCGGAACTAAAGTGACGCGTCTGCTCCTGCGTTACGCCGAGAGCCGCGAGCTGTTCGCCGCAGCCGAAGACACTCGGAACCGACGGTGATACGCCGCCGGGTCTGAACCCTTTGGAAGCTAAGGCGTACAACAGCTTTCCACCGGTGGGCTCGTAGTCGACCTCCACCTTTGGGTTGACACCACTCTCCGTGATGCTTTCCGTCGGATCGGTGATTCTCGGGCCGCCGATTACAAGCCCTTCTTGCCACGATGAGCTGGTCGTGGTGTTCCAATAGGCGCGCAATCCCCCGATGAGCTTGACTGGTTTGCTGACCTGATACGTGACTTCGCCGTACACCGCAGGCTCATGCTGGTGCTCGCGTATATCCGATGCCGTGATTTCATCCGGGTTCAGTGGATTGAGACCCGCTGCCGGCATCGTAGGCGTGCCACCAAAATACTCGTTGAGACCCGGAGCAATTGCCGGTGGAAAGTAGCTTCTCTCGGCGAACTCTTCAAAATAGACGCCGGTGACAAACTGCGTCGGGCCATGCAGCTGGGAGGCGAAGCGGATCTCCTGCACGAACTCATTATGGGTCATGCCCGCGGAAATGGGCGTGTAAAACGGTTGTCCGAGTATCTGGTAGTTATAATCGGATGCGTCCTCCGTCTCAAACAGCGATCGGGTGAAGTAAGAGGTGGAGGAAACGAAATTGCCAAAGCTGGTGTCATACGAGAGCGTGAGAGAATAAAGCGTCCAGCTGTCGTAGCCGCCTTCCGGTATGTCGTATAAGCGCACCTGGACAAAGTTGTTGGGTTCGAGGTCGAGATTCGTCGGCGGCACCGCGGGCGGCGGAACTGAATACGTCGTGTGGTCGGAGTAGGGAAAGCCGTTGTACTCACTCCGTTGATACAAATACCGCGGAGTCACAGTTAGCGCACCTGTCGGCTTCCACGCGAGCGCAATGGATAGACCTCGCGTCGTATCAGCGGCAACGTTGTCAACCCTTTCATAGGTCGTGCCAAAAGGCGGTTCCGTCGGAAACTCTCGGCTGAAATAGCCGGCCTCGGCGTCGTATAGTCCCATCACGCGTAGCGCGAGGCTGTCTTTGACGAGAGGCACATTGATCGTGAAGTCGCCGAGATAGTTGGGTTCGACGGTATTCCAAGTGTCCGAAAGGGATAAACGCACACGCGCATCCGTTTGATCCACGTTGGGCTGCTCGGTAATGAGGCGGACAGTGCCACCTTCGGAGCGTGCGCCGTAGAGTGTTCCTTGCGGGCCACGGAGCACCTCGATACGTGCTATATCCACGATTCGCGGGTCGATGCTGTCGGGCAGCGGTGTATCGTCGATGTAAAAACCGGTTGTGTCGTTGCCTGCGACTCCGCGAATTGAAATGGTGCGTCCGTTGGCAAGGCCGTAGTTAGTGTAGCCAAACGCGAGGTTCGGCACGGCAGTACCGTAATCGAAAAAAGACAAAATCTCGCGCTCAGTGATGTCCTCCGGACTCAGCACGGTGATCGACATCGGCACGGACTGCACGTTCTCTGCACGCCTCTCGGCTGTGACGATCACTTCTTGGAGGGTTTCTTGGGCGCTCGCGCGCGTGGCAGTGATGAGTTGGGCTACGACCGCCATCGAACAACAGAGCGAGATTGTCGTTCGCTTCATAAGGGCTCCTGCTGGGCAGTGCGAGGACCGTACGGTTCAATAATCACGTGCATTTCCACAGTGACTAATGATTCAAAGCCTGCTTGGAAGCGTCGTATACTGTTCGCGCCCCAACGACCGTCCGCAACACTCGCACGCGGCGCAGGGCGTCATCAGACGAAAGCAGAGGATCACTGGAAAGGGCGATCCAATCGGCCAACTTGCCGGGCTCCAAGCTTCCGCAATCGTGTTCGCAGAAGCAGGCATACGCTGATTGCGTTGTAAACAACGCCAGCGCTTGTTCTGCCGTCAGCGTGTGGTGTGATCCCAGGGGCTGCTCCACGCCTTTGACGTAGCCGGTGCGCGACTGCCACATTCCAAACAGGGGATCCATTGGGAAGTCGGGCCCATCGGACCCGCCGGCGATCGTTACGCCCGCCTGCAACCAGGCTCGTAGGGGTGCGATGCCCTGAGCCGCTTTCTCGCCAAAGCGCCGCAGTACTCCTGCACCCACTCGCCAGTGCAGTCCGGGCTGCACCGCAACGACAACACCTAGTTCGGCGGCTTTGGCCATATTTTCGGGCGATGGCCACATATAGGCATGAAGTACGGAAAAGCGTAGCTCGCGAATGTCGTGCTCGCGATTGACGGTCTCGAACACGTTGAGTATTCGGTCGAGCGCACCTCCGCCGACCGCGTGAACCGCCAGTGACCACCGTTCGCGCGCGCAGAAACCGGCGAGAGCGAGAAAATCGTCGGTGGAGATCACTTGGGTTCCATAGTATTCCGCACTACCGGGCCATGGCTCACGGAGCAGGGCGGTACCGAAGGAACCGGTGCCGTCAAAGTAGACCTTGATAGCTCCTAGCCGCAGGTGCTCGTCGCCGAATCCTGTCCGTACTCCGAGGCCGGCGATGCGGCCGAGCTCCTGCGCGATCGGTGCTTCGCCGTCGATCAGCGGCATAATGAGACAGCGCATGGAAAGTGCCCGCGAAGCGTGGAGATCGGCATAGGCCGCGGTCTCGGCTGGTGTAAGGCCTGGCTCGGCAATCGTCGTTATGCCCAAACGGTGCAGCTCAGCCTGAGCCTTCAACAATGCCGCCTTCAGATCGTCAGTCGATGGCGCAGGGACCTTTCCATAAGCCAACTGAGCCGCGGGACGCTCCACGAGCAGGCCGGTTGGGTCGCCATGGCCGTCACGCTCAATGCGACCGCCGACAGGGTCTGGTGTGTTGCGAGCGATTCCTGCAAGTTCAAGCGCGCGGGTGTTGACGATTGCGTCGTGCGTTCTCTGATCAAGCAGTAGCGGACGATGTGGGCATACCTTGTCAAGCTCGGCGCGACTAGGAAGGCGGCCTTCGGCCAGTTCGTCGGTCTGAAAGTTCGCGGCAGCCACCACCCAGCCAGTGCCAGCATTGAGTTCGATATATGCGTGAATGCGCTCCAAAATTTCGCGAACGCTACTCACGCCATCGAGATCGAGCCGCTGCATCTCGATCCCGGCGATCAACATGTGCACATGTGAGTCCACAAAGCCCGGAGCAATGACCGCAGCATCCGATTGCACGATCTTGGCCCCGGGCAGCAGCGCAGACATCTCTGCAACCGTACCGGTACCGACAATCCGCTGTCCCACAATCGCCATGGCCTGCGCGCGAGGTGATGCGGGGTTCATGGTGATGAGCTCGCCGACGACGATGTGGGGGTCTGGCGCAAGAACGGACTCGTCCGAGTCTTGCGCCGGTGCTCCCCGCCCTTCACTCTTGGTGGACACGTTTAGAACGAAACGGCAGCGTTTCTTTGCGATTCGACTTGGTCAGTAAGCGCATCTCCCCCCGAGCGCTACCGCATTTCACCATACATTCGTGCTCAGAACAAGCGTTCGTAATACGAACAAACTCCATGGAGCCGCAATTGAGCAGAGCTGGAATATCCGCGCGGCTGCCCGAGTTGCGGATTTGCAGGATCATCTTTGTCGCGTCCAAATGCGCTGTCGTGCTGAGTCGCCATCGAGATGGCTGATATCACTGCTGAGGGTTGTCCCTCCGTGGCGGTGTCCTAGGAGAGTGGATCGCGTGATGCAAAGGAATTTCGGCTCCGCAGGTGGGTTTGCGTCGACCGCGACGGTTCAATAAGATCCGCACAGCTGTTCGCAGCGCGAACTCATATGCCAAGCAAGCGGGAACAAAGAGTACCGAGGGACTTCGTCGGCTCGGTCAGACACGCACTCGCGGTGCTCTCGTCATTCGACAAAGACAACTCGGAAATGACTTTGTCCTCGGTATCTGCGCGCACGGGCATGACCCGCGCCGGCGCGCGACGTTATCTGCTGACGCTCGAACATCTGGGATATTTGCGCAAGGATGACCGTTTGTTCCGACTGACTCCCAAAGTTCTGGAGCTCGGGTTTGCCTTCCTGTCGACGGCCCCCCTGGCTGAGATTGCCCGACCATACCTTCAGCAGATCACGCGCGAGACCGGCGAGATCGCTGGGCTTGCAGTTCTCGACAGCGACGCGATCGTGCATATTGCGGCGTCAACGGTGCAGCGCACGCTCGCACCGACGCTGACCATCGGGCGTCGGTTTAACGCCCTGTACGCATCCACCGGCCGTGCGATTGCAGCATTCCTAGACGCCGCGGCTGTTGAGGATCTTCTGAAACGCTGCGAGATCGCCGCACTCACGCCGCAGAGTCTGAAGACGAAAGAAGAAATTCGCGCGGAGCTCAGGGCCGTACGCCGACAGGGTTACGCGGTGGTCGATCAAGAAGTGGAAGAGGGGGTGCGCTCCGTCGCGGTTCCGCTCCTGAACCGCGAGGGTCAGCCCCTGGCCGCGATCACCATCCTCACCAACGTGGCTACGGTTTCCCGACGGCAGCTCATCGAAGAGATCCTGCCCCTCCTACAGCGTATGGTGTCGCAAATCCCGCTTCAGGCACTCAATTCCGGACCCCGGTGAATCAGAACAGCAGCGGTACCTGCGAGAGCAGCTCCGATCCTTCGGAGGTTACGATGACATTATTCTCAAAGCCGGCCTCGCCTACGCCGGGCCGGTTCAAGAACACCTCGATGCTCACCACCATGTTCCTGCGCAGCTCGAAGTCCGCATCATTCCCGACTCGCGTAGAGATTGTTGGTGCCTCGAAGAATAACCCGTTGCCGTGCCCATAGAGCGGCCATTGCTTGGTGAGTTCGCTTGCGACGCCACCAAACTCTTGGGTGCACCGATCGCCGATCTCCACGAGCTCTCGTACTCTGACGCCATCTCGAATGACGGCGATGATGCTTTGGATTGCGGCTGCGTTCGCCTCGAGTAGGGCCCGCTGCGGTGCGGCCCGAGGGGCGCCGCTCACCACAGTGCGACCGGGTCCGAGCCAATAGCCCTGGAACATCGGCCCAGTGACCCAGGCTCTCACGAGGTCTCCGGGTGCGGGGCGCTGTTGGCTGAAGCCGGTCAATGGGTCGGAGGCCAGATGCTTCAGGTATACACCGTGGCTGATCGCTAGCTGATGCACGTGACCGCCACCCTTAAATACGATCCGGGCGGCTTCACCCGCGGCTTCAGCTTCCGAGGAACCCGCAACCAGCGAGTGCATCATTGCCGTCAGCGCCTCCGAAGCAATCGTACCGGCGACGCGAAAGGCATCGAGCTCGCGTTGGCTCTTGATCAGGCGGATCTCACGAATGAGCTCATCGGCCGTGACCCACTCGTGATGCGTGCTCGCTGCCTCGAGCACTCGCCAGTACTTGATCGGAACCACATCGCTCCCCACGAGTCCAATGCGGCTCGGGACACACGCGCGCAGCACTCGCGCGACTGCCTCAAAGGTATCGACGCAAGCATGCATGCGATCGGTCGCGACGAGCTCCGGACGTGGGTCATACACGTCCGCGAACAGCTCGGGAGACTCTCCCGGACGGAGGATGAGAGCCGCGAAGCCCGCGGGGCCCCGACGCCCCTGTCCGGGTTGATTGCCATAGTAGTTCGCCAAATAGAGTAAGTCCGCACAGCGGTCGTACGTACCGGCGGAGCGGCACCAGACGACTGCCATGTCGAGCTTCTCGGCGCGCAGCGCCTTTTGCGCTCGACCCCAGCGCTCCTCGTACTCTTCAATCGGGAAGTAGCGCGCGATCACTCAGGTATCCAGTGCTGCTCGCACCGCCGCTGGGACGGGGAGAGTATCTCGGGCAGCGCTCAAGTCGTCCAACAAGCTCCGTGCGGAGTACAGCAAGAGAGCGACTCCGCAGGCCGTGCCGAGCAGGTTCACTGCGAGCGATACCCGCACAGCCTCGACGCCATAGGACTGTGCAAAGTGGTCATTCAGCATGCCGGTGACCAGCGGTCCGGCACCAGGACCTATTAGATTCAGCAGCAGATACAGGACCGCGGTCGCGACCGCACGCATGCGCACTGGCACGATGCGCTGTGTAATGGCGACAATCGGCGCCAGGTATGAGGCAGAGTACATCACGGTGAGGAAATAAAAGACGAACATGGCCGTGCCGTTGGTGTGCAGGAAGAGCAGCATGGAAACCATCATGAGGCTGGCGGCGGCTGCCGGCATCCACAAGTACCAACGCACATCCTTGAGACCCAGCCGATCGGCGATCAGTCCACCGGCCATGGTGCCAAGGAGGCCGCCAAAAGCTTCCGTGAAGCCGGTGAGACTTCCTACCGCGGCGCTACTCATGTGATATCCGCGAATGAGATACACCGGGGTCCAGATCTCAAAGGCAATCCCGGAGAACGAGAAGAGGCCGAGTCCAACGGCGAAGGGCAGGAAGGATTTGCGCGATAGCAAGACGCGAACGATTTCCCGCGCTCTGTACGTGCGCGCACCCACGGGTTCGGGCTCCGACTGTCCACGGCGCGGCTCCCGGACGCTCAGGCGTACCAGGAGAGCTAGCAGTACTCCGGGAAGCCCCACGATCAGGAACGCGGCCCGCCAGCCATAAGCTTCGTTCGCCCACCCGCCCAGCGACAAGCCCAGACCCATGCCGATGGAGATGCCCACGCCGTAGATGGCGAAGGCAGTGGCGCGCCGCGAGGCGGGAAAATAGTCGGCAATAAGCGAACAAGCCGCAGGGCTGCAGGCGGACTCGCCCAGGGCCACGCCAAAGCGCGCGGCGGCGAGCTGGAAAAAGTTGAGCGCCAAGGCCGATACCGCCGTCATTACACTCCAAACAGCAAGGCCCGCGGAAATCACGGTGCGCCGTGAGGTTCGATCGGCAATTCCGGCAATGACTATTCCTGCAAGCGAGTAGATGCCGGCAAACACGAATCCCGATAGAAACCCCAGTGCGGTATCGGAAAGCTTCAAGTCCTTCTTGATCGACTCTAGCAGGATCACCAGGACATACCGGTCCATCCAGTTGCAGGTATACACGGCCAACAGCACCGCGAGCACATACCAGGTGTAGGCGGAAACCTTCTGCTCCGTGGCTTCAGCTACGTTCATCACGAGACCACTTGCGCTGCCCCGTCCGAGCGCGGATCGGACGCAGCTTCTAATGTGCCATCGCCGGCGACGCGCACTACCTGCGCGTGTCCCACGCGTTCATCGAGCGGTGGGATCCGCACGCATCTCAGACCATCAAGCGAGAGCCGTCCATCGAGGTGTTCGGGCGCGTCCGCTTCGATCGCCACCGTGGCCGCATCGAAGTCAATGTCGCGCGCGCCGAACACCCAGCGCGGCGCACGCACCACCTCGCCGAGCGGCCGAAGCAGGTCTAAGGAACCAGGCAATAGCTGGGCGAGGATCTGCGGCTGCGCACGACCACCCATGGTTCCCAAGGCAGCGGCGATGCGACCGGCGCGGCGGATCAGTAGCGGCGTGAGCGTATGTGCCGGGCGTTCGCCGGGCGCCCACTCGTTTGGTGCGCCGGTGCTCAGCGAGAAGCCACGCGCCCGGTTATGCAAGATGACCCCGGTCGCGGGCTCTATAAGCGCCGATCCGAAGGTTTGAAAGACGCTCTGGATTAGCGATACCGCCGTGCCGTGCGAGTCAATGGCGCAGACGGCGACCGTGTCCCCGTGACCGGTGGTTTCGCGCAGCGAGTGTCGATCGACGGAGCATTTCGCATAGCGCTCGCGGAACCTTCGCTCGAGGCTCTCGGTCGACAGCAATCGCGAGAGCAGCACTGGGCTGCGGCGCGGATCACCCAGGTAACGGTCGCGGTCTTCGATCGCCAACAACAACGCAACGAGAAGATAGCCGGCATTGTCGCCGAGCGGATCGATCGGGATCGTCACTGCATCGAGCGCCGCGATGGTCTCGAGCAGAGCAAAGCCCGGTGAGTTCGGCGGACTCGTGAGAATCTCGCCCCCGGAATGGCCGATGCTCAGGGGCTCGCACACCTCCGTGCGGTGCTCCTTAAGGTCCTCGAGCGTCAACGGGCAGCCGAGGCGCCTCAACCCCGCCGTGAGTTCGCGAGCAATGCAACCGGAATAAAAGTCGGCGGGCCCTTCGCGAGCCAGTCGTTCGAAAGTGACGGCCAGCTCAGGTTGGCGCAACAGCGCACCAACCTTAAGCGGCTCACCTTGAGGAAGGAACCTGGACCGCATCGCTTCGTCAGCTCGCAGCGCCGCACTGCGAAACCGAATGCCGCGTTCCAAGGAAGGAGTGACGGGCACGCCCTCGGCCGCCACTCGGGCCGCTGGCATCAGTAAGCGACCGAAAGGTAGCTGCGCCCCGCGCTCGTGAATGGTACCCCAGGCTGCCACCGCTCCGGGCACGGTGATTGAATCAGGTCCGTTATCTGGGATCTCTGCATATCGGCTGCGCATTGCACCGGCCGAGACGGCTCCCGGAGCCGCACCCGAACCGTTTACCGAGCACGTGGGCTCACGCGCGTTGTCGATGAGTGCAAATACATCGCCACCCAGCGAGCATTGATGCGGGTAAACGACCGTGAGCATCGCCGCGGCGGCAAGCGCGGCGTCAATCGCATTGCCCCCGTCGCGGTACGCTTCCACACCCGCCGCCGTGGCCAGCGAGTGAGGGGTTGCAACGGCACCCTTCACTACGTGGCTTCCAGCGGCAGCCCTTCAATTAGAATCGTGCGGGTGGCTGCAGCTTCCGAACCCTTGAGGCGCATGGGCAGGCAGCATAGGAAGTAAGTACCGTCGGCGATCTGTGCCAGATTGGCACCCTCGAGAATGACGACGCCGGCGCCACACAAGATATGATGCGTCGGCCACTTCTCCGTCTGATCGCAGCTTTCAATGGTCACGTAATCGATTCCCGCCAATCGCACACCGGCATCGACAAGCGCTTGGGCACCGTCGGCCGTGATCCCCACCCAGGTCGGGCTGAACTCGCGTCGGCAGAGGCGCTTTTGGGAGTTAGACGTCCTGAATAAAACACGCGTGGCGCCATTGAGTTTCGCGTTACGAACGGTCGCCGCCGTAATGGGTGAGTCCCCTTGGGAGGCGATGTCTACAACTCTTGCAGGGCCGACAAATATTTCCAGGGGGAGCTTTTCAACCGTGAGTCCCGTCGGGACAAAATGTCGGGGCGCATCGATGTGCGTTCCCGTGTGTGCGCCGATCAGCCACCGAGAAACCTCGGACTCCGCTCCGTCCGCGATCCTATGGACCGAGATGACTTCGGGCGGTTTGCCATCCCGCCAGTACAGCATGCCGGGCTCCACATCCATCGTGATGTCGTAGATCCTCATTCTGTGCCCCTCTATCTTCACGGCTGACGGAACTCGAGCCCCCCGCCCCGTACGGTGCTGAGGATGCGGGGCAGGCCGGGCAACTCGGCGCTGGTCGCTGCATTGTGGGCAAGTTTCGCATGCCCGTTCATGGGATCGTTACACAGGAAGGCCTTTTCACAAGAACGCCCCTGTACCGAATCGAATGCTGGAATGGACGTGCCCAGAGCGCACCGACCGCGCCGTCTTGATCCTGGTCGGTGGGCGCTGAAGAGCAGTTCCAAGCGTCTCGTGCGCACTGAGTGCTCGTGCCGCGGGAAGTTACGGCGCAATACCGAGACGTGATCGCGAGATGTGGAGCGGACGGCATCGTCTGGTAGCTATGAGCGGGCTGCGCACGCGTTGCTTGACGCCGAGGGTACGCCTATGCTTCATTTGAGCACGGATTCGCGTTGGGAACAACAGTTCGTATGGCGAACACCAAAAGTCCAGCCGAAGCATCACACCCTGAAGTGATCGAGACTGCGGCGCTTGAGCATGTCTGGTTTCATGCCACCCCTCGCGAGGCGCTTGCAGCCCCCGGCGGCATGACGGTCTTCGCCCGCGGGGAGGGTTGCTACCTCACCGATATCCACGGGCGTACCTATCTCGATGGCCTCTCAGGTGGTGCCTTCGTGACGAACATCGGTCATGGGAGGCAGGAAGTTGCTCAGGCGATGGCGGAACAGGCAGCGCGGCTCGCCTATGTGATGTCATATAACTTCGTCGCACCACCTACGGTGTCCCTAGCCGAAAAACTCGCGCAGCTTGCACCCGGAGATCTGAACCGCGTGTTCTTTACCTCCGGCGGCTCGGAGTCGGTGGAGGCAGGCGTGAAGATCGCGCGTCAGTACCACTTCCTGAACGGCGATCGCAAACGCACCAAGGTAATCAGCCGGCACGGCTCCTATCACGGCTCGACCTATCTCGCCATGAGCCTCAGCGGCGCAAGCCACGATTACAACAGCCGGATGTTCGAGCCGCTCGCGCCGGGATGCGTGCAGGTACCCTGGCATAACTGTTACCGGTGCGAGTTCGGCCTCACTTATCCGAAATGCGACATCCTGTGCGTGCGCAGCGTCGAGCAGGCAATCCTGCACGAGGGTCCGGACACGGTCGCCGCGATCATCGCCGAGCCGGTTCCGGCGGCTGCCACGATTCACGTCCCTCCGCCAGAGTATCTCCCGCAACTGCGTGCGATCGCGGACAAGTACGGCGTGCTGCTCATCGTCGACGAAGTCATCGACGGCTTCGGACGCACGGGCAAACTCTTCGCCTGCCAGCATTGGGGTGTCGTGCCCGACATCATGACGGTCGCCAAGGGGCTCACGAGCGGCTACGCCCCGATGGGCGCTGCCATCACGGGACCGAAGGTGACCGCGAGGTTTGCCGCGAGCCCAGGGCGGGATGGGGGGCTTAACCAGGTGTTCAGCTTTGGTGGCCACGCGGTGGCAGCTGCCGCTGCGCTCAAGAACCTCGAAATCCTCGAGCGCGAGCATTTGGTGGAGAACTCCTCCAAGATGGGCGCCTACCTCCTCGAGGGATTGTCTGAGCTCAAGCGTCATCCGTTGGTAGGTGACGTTCGCGGCTTGGGGTTGCTTGCTGGCATTGAGCTCGTGCGGTCTAAGTCCACACGTGAGCCTTTCAAGCCGGCAGATCAGATGCCCGCCCGGGTTACCGCCTACATGCGCGAGCAAGGCTTGCTGGCGCGTACATACCAGGTGATTGAAGTGGGACCGCCGCTGGTCGCTACCACCAAGGAAGTTGAGGAAATCGTGCGCATCGTCGAGCGCACAGTGCATTGGTTCGCTCACGAAATGGGAGTCGCATGAGTCCAGCGGCCGTTCGGCGGCAGGCGGTCATCATCGGCGCCGGCGTGATCGGCAGTGCGATCGCGCTCGAACTCGCGCGTCGCGGCTTTCATACGACCAACGTCGACAAGCAGCCCGAGGTCGGCTTCGGATCGACCATCAATTCGTGCGCGATCGTGCGGTTTTCCTATTCGACGCTAGAAGGAGTGATGCTCGCTTACGAGGGACTGCAGTATTGGAAAGATTGGCCGGCGTACGTCGGCGTCGAGGATGAACGGGGTTTGGCGCGCTACGTTCAGTGCGGGCACCTGATGCTGCGCGTCAATGAGGCTGACCGTGCTCAAGTCATTGCGCACTACCGGGAGTTGGGAATCCCTTTCGAGAGCTGGAGCAATGAGGAAATCCACTCGCGGCTACCCATTTTGACCACCGATTCATTCTTCCCGCCGAAGCCGGTGGACGACCCTCAGTTCTGGTCGGACCCCGTCGGCGCGTTGGCCGGAGGTATCTTCGTCAGTGAGGCGGGCTACGTTCCGGATCCGCAATTGGCGACGCACAACCTGCGGCGCGCCACGGAGTCCGCCGGGGGACAATTTCTGCTGCGGCGCGCCGTGGTACACATCGAGCGCGTGCAGGACCGCGTTGCGGGTGTCGTGCTGGATGATGGTAGCCGCGTGGCCGCTGATGTAGTCGTGAACGCGGCCGGTCCTCATTCTGCAGCGGTAAACTCGATGGCCGGCGTGCTCGACGACATGTCGATCGGGACGCAAGCACTGCGCCGCGAGGTGCATCACCTCCCTTCGCCTGCGGGCTTTGACTTCGAGCACCGCGGCGTGATGGTCTCGGACTCCGATGTCGGGATCTACTTCCGTCCAGGCTCAGGTAACAGCATTACGCTCGGCTCGGCTGACCCCGCCTGCGATCCCAAAACTTGGGTCGAGAACCCGGATGAGTGCGATCGCCAGATCACAGACCAGCAATGGACGGCGCAGGTGTATCGCCTAGCGCGGCGCATACCTGATCTGGCCATTCCGCACCGCGCGGCGGGCGTGGTTGATATGTACGACGTATCGGACGATTGGATTCCGATCTACGACCGATCGAGCCTGCCCGGGTACTACATGGCGATCGGGACGAGTGGCCATCAATTCAAGAACGCCGGAGCGGTGGGGCGGCTCATGGGCGATCTCATCACCGCGTGTGAGAGCGGGGTGGATCACGACCGTGAGCCCGTGCAGCATCGCTTGCGCTACACCGATCGGGTACTGAACGCCGGAGCGTTCTCACGATTGCGCGCCATCAATCGCAACAGCAGCTTCAGTGTAAGGGGTTGAGGTACCGCCCATGACCACTGCCAAAGAGAATGAGCTCATGACGGTGATTGCACCGGGGTCGGCAGCGGGCGCGCTGCTGCGCCGGTACTGGCAGCCGGCGGCGCTGGCTGTAGAGCTCGACGATCGACGGCCGCTCGTGCCGGTACGGCTCCTCGGCGAGGAGCTCGTGCTGTTCCGAGATGAGCGGGGGCATCTGGGGCTCCTCGATCGTCACTGTCCGCATCGCGGCGCCGACCTGTGTTTCGGGCGGCTCGAGGATGGCGGTCTGCGCTGTGCATTTCACGGCTGGCTTTTCGACACCGGCGGTCAGTGCATTGAGCAGCCGGGCGAACCGCTGGACAGCCATGCCCATCGCCATCTGCGACACCGCGCATATCCTTGCGAGCAGCGCAACGGCATCGTGTTCGCCTACCTGGGCGATGGCACGCCGCCCGCCTTCCCAGCGTTTGACTGCTTCCAGGCGCCCGTCGCGCATACCTTTGCCTTCAAGGGCTGGTGGGAGTGCAACTGGCTGCAGGCACTCGAGGTCGGCATCGATCCCGTACACGCCTCATTCCTACATCGCTTCCATGAAGACGAGTCTCTCGATGCGGCCTACGGACGGCAATTTCGCGCCGACGCAGCCGGTGCGGGCGTACCGCTGACCAAGATCCTCCGCGAGCACCACCGGCCGTCCATCCAGCTCGAGGACACCGCTTATGGCTTTCGCCTCGTCACCACCCGCCCACTTGGGCAAGGAGAGACGCACTATCGGATTACTAACCTCGTGTTCCCAAACGCCATCGTAATTCCGATGAGCGCTGAGATGACGATCACCCAGTGGCACGTGCCGATCGATGACGAGAACTGTTACTGGTACTCGCTGTTCACGAGCTTCGGGGATCCGGTGGACCGGGACCTGATGCGATCTCAGCGCTTGGAGCACCACACGTTACCCGAATACCGCCCGAAGCTCGGACGTTCGAGCAACTGGGGTTACGATCGCGAGGATCAGGCCCGCCGAACGTATACCGGCCTGGGACTCGACGTTAACGTGCAGGATCAGTGGGCGGTGGAGTCACCGGGGCGGATTCATAATCGAGCGCGGGAGCACCTGGGCATCACGGACGTCGCGATCGTCAAGTATAGAAAGCTCCTCATGCAGGCAATCCGCGCCGTCCAGGCGGGTGATGTGGCACCGTTCACGCCCTCTGCAGCAGAAGCGAGCCGAATACGCGGTCCTATTGCGCTGGATGCCATCGGCCCGGAGCGCGACCAGGGTGTCTCCTGGCAGCAGCGCGACCGCGAGCGCCGCGCGCGCTCATCCTGGGCACAGGCTATGGAGCGGCCCTGAGCGGGCGGCTCTGCATGAAGAGCGGGGGGAGTGCATCGGGCGTTGGGCGGACAGGATTCGTCGCTCGGCATGTCGCCTGGAGCGATGAGCAGAGGGCAGCGGCCGCGGAGCTGCCTCGCCGCGCGCAGGATTTAAATGTGCGCACCGTGCGCGTCTGCTTCGTGGATCAGCACGGGGTGCTACGCGGCAAAAGCATTGCGGTGGAGCTCCTTGACTCAGTGCTGCAGAACGGTTGCTCGCTGACCAGCACACTGCTACTGAAGGACACTGCACACCGGACCGTGTATCCGGTATGGCAGAAGGGTGCGGGTCTCGACAGCGCCGAGCTTACCGGGGCTAGCGACTTCGTGATGGTACCCGACCCTGGCACTTTCAAGGCACTTCCGTGGGCACCGGGAGGCGCTTGGATGCTGGCCGATTGCTACTTCCAGTCCGGTGTGCCCGTGCCGTTTTCCACGCGCCAGCTATGCCAGCGGGTTCTCGCTGATTTGCGTGCGTCTGGGTATCGCTATCTCACGGGGCTCGAACTCGAGTTCCACGTCTTCAAGCTGCTAGATCCACGACTCGAGCCCGCCTTGTGTGGTCAACCCTCCGAACCCCCCCAGGTGCGGATGCTGGCGCATGGCTATCAGTATCTCACCGACAATCGCTTTGACGAACTCGAGCCAGTGTTGGATCAACTGCGCGAAACGCTGCTGCGTCTGGGTCTCCCGGTGCGCACCATGGAAGCGGAAATGGGGCCGAGCCAGTGTGAGCTCACCTTCGGCACCGTCGAGGGACTCGCAGGAGCCGACAATGTGGTGCTCGCGCGCAGCGCCATCAAGCAAAGTTGCCGTCGCCTCGGGCTCCAGGCCACGTTCATGTGCCGACCTGCGTTGCCCAACATTGCTTCAAGCGGCTGGCATCTGCACCAGTCGCTGCTGGATGCGAGAACCGGCACCAACGCGTTCGCGAGCCAAGAGGGGAAGGAAATCCTATCCGCCTGCGGTCGGCGATTTTTGGCCGGGTTACTGGCGCATGCGCGCGAGGGGTGCGTGTTCGCTACGCCAACGATCAACGGCTACAAGCGCTATCGGCCCTACTCGCTGGCGCCCAACAAGGTTGTCTGGGGACGGGACAACCGTGGCGCCATGCTGCGGGTCGTCGGCGCGCCGGGTGACCCGACGAGTCATATCGAGAATCGGATCGGCGAGCCAGCGGCCAATCCGTACTTGTACTTTGCCTCGCAGGTTGTTTCGGGGCTCGACGGCATTGTCCGTGAGCTTGAGCCGCCGGCGGCGGCCGACGCGCCCTACCACGCGGACGCCCATACCCTGCCATCGAGTCTGGTGGAAGCCATCGGCGAATTGCGCGCCAGTGCATTCTTCCGCGAGCGGTTCGGTGGTGATTTTGTTGACTACCTGCTCACCCTCAAGGAATTCGAGCTGCGGCGGTTCTTGGCCGAGGAGGTCACCGACTGGGAGCAGCGCGAGTATTTCGAGCTATTTTGACACGCCATGATCGAACTCAACTTGCCCCGTCTACACTTGGCGCAGCTGCCCACTCCGCTGGAAGAGGCTCCGCGCCTGAGCGCCGCCCTCGGCGGGCCACGGATTCTCTTCAAGCGCGATGACCTCACCGGCGTTGGGCTGGGTGGCAACAAGGCTCGCAAGCTCGAGTTCGTTATGGGACGGGCAACTTCCGGCGAGTTCGATACGCTGGTGGTCTGCGGCGGTTTTCAGTCCAATCTCGCCCGGATTGCCGCTGCGATGGGTAATCGACTGGGGCTGAAGGTCGTGCTCGTGCTCGGTGGCGAGCCCGGTGAGTCGCGCCTGCCTGCAGGCAACCTGCTCCTGGATTATCTGTACAGCGCGACCGTGCACCTGGTCGACACCGTGCCACGCTGGGACTTCGGTACCGCGGTTGAGGATGTCGCGGCGGACTTGCGACGCAAGGGTTCGCGGCCGCTGGTGCTGCCGCTCGGTGGCTCGGGGCCGGAGGGCATTGCGGCCTACGTCAAGGCGACCGAGGAGCTACTGACGCAGGTCGGGACGCTCGGCGCGCGGCCCTCCCGTCTGTATGTCGCTGTCGGCTCCGGCGGCACCTACGCTGGTTTGAGCCTTGGCGCCCTCAATGGGGGCGCACCCTACCGGGTAATGGGCATCAGCGTGAGTCGCACACGCGAGTATCTCCTGCAGCAGCTGTTGCTGATCAGTTCAAACGCTGCCGAAGCCTTGCGATTGCCGCGATGCCCCACAGAGGCCGACCTCGATATCGAGGACGCCTATGTGGGACCTGGCTATGGCGTCCTGACGCCGGGCTGCCGGGAGGCGATTCAGCTCGTTGCCCGCACGGAAGGCGTGCTGCTCGATCCGGTCTATTCGGGCAAAACCATGCACGCGCTCATCGATCACGTGCGCACCGGTCGAATTACGCGCGATGAGACCGTCGTATTCCTGCACACGGGTGGCTGGCCGGCACTCTTTGCGTATGATCCTGTCAGTCTTGGCATCGGCGCAGTTTCTGACGCTTAAGGAGGTCCCCAATGACCAAGCCCGTGCGCGCCATCATCGAGGGACAACCGGTTCTCGTTGTTATCGACATCCAGAAGCATTCATTTGCTCCGATTCCGCCGGGTCAGCGCGATTGGCGCATTCCAGGTTTCATCGAGGCAATGTCGCGCGTTCCACCCCTGATCAAAGTTGCCCGAGAGAATCATGTCCCCGTCGTTTATCTGCAGGAGGCACACCGTCCGGATCACGTGGATTTCGGCCGCGAGCTTGATGGCGTCGAGGGCGTGCACTGCATCGAGACCGATCCCTTGAACGCCATTGCGGACGAGGTGGGGATGCGCGCAAGCGATTACTTCATCCGCAAGCGCCGATATTCGGCGTTCTTTGGAACAGACTTTGAGATCCTGTTGAAGGGCCTGCGAGCGCGAACGCTCTTTCTGACGGGCGGCTTCACGGACGTTTGTGTCCACTACACCTACGTCGATGCTCACCAGCACGACTACTTCTGTCGCGTGGTGGAGGACTGTGTGGCCGGGTCATCCGTGGCGGCGCACGAGGCGGCGCTCGCCGCCATGGAGTACTTGCAGACCGGCGCACGCTGTCAATCGGCACAAGTGATCGAGGCTTTCCGGACCTGGGGCGCGCAAGTCGCGAAGCAGGGCCAGCCTGCCGCCTCGCGGGCTAGTAGTTCAAAAGCACTGTAACGCAATGAGCGGCATCGCCGAGCGCAGCGCTGCCGCTCTTGCCCCGCCGAGCAGGCCTTATGCGGCCTTCGTACTCGCCGTTCTTGTGGCCGTCTACGCCTTCAACTTCATGGATCGTTACGTGTTCGTGATCATGATGGAGGCCATCAAGCGGGATCTGTCGCTCTCGGACACGCAACTCGGACTCTTGTCCGGGTTTGCGTTCTCGGCCGTGTATTCGATCTCCGGTCTCGGAGTAGCGCGCTGGGCCGATCATGGCAACCGTCGCTCCATCATCGCGCTTGCGTTGGCCGCTTGGAGCACGCTCACCATCGTCTGTGGACAGACGCGGAATTTCGCTCAGGTCTTCCTCGCGCGCATGGGCGTCGGGGTGTCGGAATCCGCCTGCAGTCCACCCGCCTTTTCCCTGCTTGCCGACTATTTCACGCCCGGGCGTAGAGCTAAGGCCTACGCGGTGTACAGCGGCGGCACCTACCTGGGTCTTGGCTTAGGTTTCATCCTCGGTGGATGGATCGGCGAACATTACGGGTGGCGAGCCGCTTTCCTTGCGGCGGGTGCACCCGGGCTGCTCGTGGCCATCCTGGTGCGGTTCGCGATTCGTGAGCCCGTACGCGGTGCCGCCGATGAGGGTGTTACCGATACAACGCGCTACAGGCTGGGCGAGGCGGCGACCTACTTTCGGCAGCGTCCGGCCTTCGTCGCCTACATGATGGGCTCTGCTCTCTATGTGCTCGCGGGAACGGCCATTGACAATTGGGCGCCGCTTTATCTCGTTCGCGTCCATCACTTACCGAGCGATGAAGTAGGGTTGTGGACAGGGTTTTTGGGAGCAACAGCCGGCCTGAGTGGTGCGGTGTGCTCCGGCATCATCGCCGACCGACTGGCGCAGCGCGATCTTCGTCTCAATCTCTGGGTGGCGACCGCAGGCATAGCCCTCGTCGTGCCCGGCACGTTACTGTTTGTCTTTGCACCCTCGCGTCTGTTGTTTGTGCTGTACGGCATCACCACTTTCTTTAATTCATTTTACATGCCGCCCACCGTCGCCATAACGCAGAGACTCGTGCCCGTGCGTCTGCGCGCACTCGCGGCTGCGGTGATGCTGTTCGGATATAACGTCGTGGGAACCGCCGGCTGCAATTTCGCGATTGGCTACTTGAGCGACCGGTGGGCGCCGGCTCTGCAGGGTGACTCGATTCGTTACGCGATGGCGGCTGTGCAGATCGCCGCGGTGCTGGGCGCAGCGTGTACACTGTTTGGGATCGCGCGTCTGCCGCGTGATTTTGCCGAGTATTTCCGGAGCTGAGCGTGGCGACCTACCCGGACGATCTGCCGAATCCGATCGTTTGCGACATGACACTGCCGCAGAGCCCGGCCGGCTCGCTGGAGGCGCCGAACTTCGATGCAGTGATGCAGGAGCGCGCCAACTGCGGGGTCACCTTCACTTCCATCACCATCGCGAGTGATGAGCTCTCCGTGGGAGAGGTCGTGCGATGGATTGCCGCAGCAAGGCGCTACTTCGGCTTGGAGCCCGAGAAGTTCGCATTCATTGATTCCGTTCCAGAGATTCGCGCGGCGCACTCCAGCGGTAAGGCCGCCGTTAATCTCCACTTCCAGGGTACCAACCCTCTTGCAGGCGATCTCAAGCTCGTTGAGGTGTATCGGCGGCTTGGCATCGGACACATGCTGCTGGCCTACAACTATCGCAACTTGGTCGGCGACGGGTGCCATGAGCCCATCGATGCAGGGCTCAGCGCTTTCGGGCGCGAGCTGATTGCTGAGATGAACCGTGTCAGGATGATCATCGATCTCTCGCATGTGGGGACGCGCACCGCGCTAGGGGCGATCGAGGCGAGTGTGCGACCAGTGATCGTTTCTCACTCGAACGCTCGAGCGGTTTTCGATCACGCGCGCAACATTCCCGATGAGCTCGCCAGGGCGGTTGCCGAGGTGGGGGGCGTTATTGGGGTCAACGGGGTGGGGTTGTTCCTGAGCGCTGCGCGCAACGACATCTCTGCTGCGGCAATTGCGAAGCACGCAAACCATTTTGCTGAGCTCGTCGGTCCCGAGCACGTGGGCATCGGCCTGGATTCCGTGCCGGACGTGGCATATTTCGTGGAGCATTTCGGTCGTAAGAATCGGGATCGCTACCGCTCAGGGGGCTACTTCCAGCAGCAGCCGAGTTTCGCCGGCCCGGCCGTCATTCCGGAGCTGGCACACCTGCTGCGCCACAGCGGCTGGAGCAGCGGCGACCTGCGAGGATTCCTCGGCGAGAACTGGCTCCGGGTGATGTCGGAAATCTGGTAGAGCCGAAGCGCCCCTCAGAGACGGGCCTCCAGCAGTCCGCGAGGAATTGACGAGAGAACCTCGAGTCCCGCGTCCGTCATGATGACCGTATCGATGCAGGCGGCTTCGAAGCCCTCCTCGCGATCGATGAACACCGTCTCATAATTCGAGACATAGCCCGCCAACAGACGGCAGCGCTGGGGTCCATCGTTTGCGAGATAAGCGTGACCCACCCAACTCGGTGGCATCGCGATGCCGAGCGAGTAGCCGCCGACCCACCAGATGTTCTCGGCCGCGATCCGCTCACGAACGTACCTATCGGCAGCGGCTGCAGCGGACTCGGGACCCTCGCCCAGTCGCGCGGCACGCTGTAACTCAAGGATGCTGCCTGAGGCAAGCTCGAGAATCTCTCGCGCGCGCGGGTTCGGTGTGCCGAGCGCAAACGTACGGCCGAGGTTCACGTGGTAACGATTGACGACAGCACAGCAATCGACAGCGACGGTATCGTCGGCTCGCAGTACGCGTCGTGAAGGGAACGAGTGAGTGTCGGCCCAAGCCGTCGGCCCAGAGTTCACGAGTGGCGGAGTGGCGGCGACTTCGCTGCCGCGACTCGCAAGAATCCAAGCGAGGTGGGCGGATACTTCGAGCTCGGTGATGCCAGGCTTGAGATCCCGCTGTAGCTGACGCATGGCGGCATCGGCGATCGCGCCGGCGCGCCGGACGCACTCGAGTTCCGCAGCCGACTTATAGAGTCTCAACTCATCTGTTATCCAGTCCCCGGAGACGAGCTTGACTCCCTGCTCGCGTAGCTGATCCGCCAACGCTGCGATGACCGGCGCGGAAGGCGTGGGGCTCCAGTGCTCCAGGGCGACGACTCTTTGAGTCCAACCACGGCGCTTGAATTCTCGAGCGACGACTTGTGGAGCGTCGGCGTAGTTGAAAAGGACCACCTCGTCGCAGCAGACACGGGTGTGGGCGTAACCCTCGTGACGCGCCCAGTCAAAGAGCACGAGCCTTTGCGCCGCACGCTGTACCGCTGCGCCAACGGGCAGCCGTCCCGGATACCAGATGGCTTCATAGCCGGTGAGATAACACAGGTTCGCGGGGCTGGTGACGTACAGAACGTCGATCCCGCGCCGCTCGAGCAATGCACACAGCCGGACCAGTCGGGCCTGGTATTCCTCGCGCACGAAGGGCAGCTCGGCGGCGGCGAGAGGCTTCGAGTTCACTGGCTGCCGTCGCCTCTTTCGTACGCGAGGCGACCACCCACGAGCGTGAGCTCGATCGGAATCTTACTGACGCACGAGGCCGGGATCCGCGTCGGGTCCTCCGCAAGAACCACGAGATCGGCAAGCTTGCCTATCGCGAGGGTACCCTTCTCGCTCTCCTCGAAGGCCGCCTCCGCGGCGTTCACGGTATAAAGAGTGATCGCTTCATGCACGCTGAGTCGTCGTGCCGGTTCGGGGTGGCTGGAAAGCAGCTCGATGCCGATCAGCGGCCCCATTGGCATAGGGTCTGCATCGGACCCACCCGCCACGAGGATGCCTGCATCGAGAAGATAGCGATACGGATGTCGGCGCGCGAAGCGCTCCGGGCCCAGCAGCTGCTCGAGTCGCGAAGGCGTTCCGTCGGCGTTCGGATGGCGAGCGAAATTGGGTTGCATGGCTGCCGTAATACCCGCGGCGGCCATTCGCTCGATCTGACGGGCGGTAGGGAGACTGAAATGCTCGATGCGATGGCGGTGGTCCACTCGCGGCTCCTGCCGCAGGGCGCGCTCATAGGCCGTTAGCACCTGTTCGATGGCAGCATCGCCGATCGCGTGCAGGCTTATCTGCAGACCGTCGTGATGGGCCTGCAGCACGAACTGGTCCAGCTCATGCTGCGAGAAGTAGAGGCATCCGCAGGACGAGGGCTCATCGGCATAGGGCTCGAGCAGCGCTGCCGTGTGTTCGAGGTAGCTGCCATCCACCCAGATGCACCCACCGATTCGTGGCAGGTTCCATCGCCGGGCCTGCGCGAGGTCTGTCGACTGGAAATATACGACGGTGCGAACGGGCAACCGCGCTCGCTGAGCGAGGAGCACGTCCACATCGCGCTCTGGGAGCCAGCCGCGGCCGTCGGGACTGCCTCCCTCGAGTGTGTGCACTGTGGTGATACCGGCCTCAAGCGCAAGCTGTGAAGCGCGCTGCAAGGCCTCGGCGCGGGTTTGATCGTCGATCACCTCGGAATAAAACGTGTAGCGGGCCCGGGTGTTCGCACGGCCGAGCAGATGCCCTGAAAGCGTGCCATCCGGCCTCCTGCAGATCCCCGGGGTTTGCGCGGGTAGATCAAGCTGCTTCCACGCTTGCGAATTGATCACGCAGGCGTGCGCACCCATATCGCCGACCATCACCGGATTGTCCGGCGCCACGGCATCGAGAGTCTCGCGCGAAAGCTCTCCATCGAGATCATGCAGGGAGCACCCATGGATCAGCAGGGGTTCGCCGTGCGCCAACCGACCGACGGCTTCCGCGATTACTTCGAGCGCGACGGTCTGAGAGCTGACGCCGTAGAGCTGCGGCCCAAGAGCTCCAAGTCCGGTCTGAGTGAAATGAACGTGTGTGTCGATAAAACCTGGTAGTAGGGTGCGTCCCGAGAGAGCGAGAATGCGCGTATCCCGGTCAGCCAGCGCGGACAATTGTGCTGTTGATCCGATTGCGCAAATCCGCTCCCCATGAACTGCGATGGCATCCGGCGGGGGCTGCGCAGTTTCATCGTGCAGCGTGATGAGCTTGGCTCCCGTGATGAGGGTGTCAACTCCCATCAGCTCGCCGCCGAAATCGTCTGGATCTGGACGTAACACTCGAGCCCCCAGCTGCCATTTTCAGCTCCGACTCCTGAGGACTTAAGTCCCACCGTGGGGAGCTGCGGCAGGATGCTCATGTGTTGGTTGATCCACACCGTGCCCGCCTCGATCCGCGGCGCGAGCGCTCGCGCCTGTGCGACATCGGCGCTCCAAAGCGAGGCAGATAGTCCAAATGAGGTTGCATTCGCACGGTCGATGGCTTCCGATACCTCGTCAAACGGCAGAACCGGTAACACCGGTCCGAATTGCTCTTCGGCAACCAGCCTGGAGCTATCGGAGAGGCGCGTCACGATGGCTGGGGCGATGAAGTAGCCGGGACGCGGCAATGCTTCCGGCTTTCCAGCGACGAACACGCCGCCGTCGGCCTTGGCCGCCGCCATGAGATCGAGCACTCGCTGGTATTGTTGCGCATTGCTTAGCGGGCCGATGGTCACACCCTCCTCGAGCCCGCTGCCCACGATCGCCTTGGTCGCTAGCGACGCCAGCTCACTGACGAGCTCATCATGACGGGACCGGTGCACATACACGCGCTTGATCGCCGAGCATACCTGTCCGGCATTCTCGAACGCCGTAGCGTAGATGCGGGCTGCAACCGCAATCGGATCGACGTCGCCGAGCACGATAGCGGGATCGTTACCGCCCAACTCAAGCGTGAGTCCTTTGACGTCATGCGCGGCGGCCGCGTAGACCTTCTGGCCCGTTGCAATCGAGCCGGTGAAGGATATCTTGCGGATCCCGGGATGTGAGGCCATCCATGCCCCTACCTCGTCTGTGCCGCTCACAATGTTTAAAACTCCGGGCGGCAGGAGATCGAGCAGAAGCTCACCGAGATGCAGGGTGGCCAGAGGCGTATAGGGCGACGGTTTCAGTACGACCGTATTGCCGGTCAGTAACGCCGGAGCGATCTTCCAGGCCGCCGACATGATCGGATAGTTCCAGGGTACGATTGCCCCGACAACGCCGTAGGGCCGTCGAGTGACCTGCGCCATGCGGCTTGCGTCTAGCGGTACGCTCTCGCTCGCGGGCTGCAACCCTGCGGTATGCTCGATCCATCGCGCCGCGCCCATCACTTCGCGTTGTGCAGTCGCAGTGGGCTTGCCCTGTTCCAGCGTGATCATCCGCGCGAGTGCGTCGCGGTGCTCGCGCACGCGCGTAGCGCACGCCCGCAGGGTCGCCCGACGCTCCTCAAGTGTTCTGTCCCGCCACGCAGCGAACGCGGTCCGTGCCGCGCTCACGGCCTCGTCCAGCTGCTCGGCCGAGCAACACGGTGCGCGATCCAGGAGCTGCGCGCTGGCGGGATTCAGAACGTCGAGGGTGCGAGCTGCGTCGGCCAGCCGACCGTTGATTGTCATGTGTGGCATGCGTTGCACTCCCGCTCATCCGCAGGGCGCCGAGGCGGAAGCGTTACCTCGGGAGCAACCTATGTTCATGATCCGAACTTCTGTTCGGAAAGTCTAACTTGCAGCAGTAGACTGTCAAGTTGCTGAGGCGCACAGAATATCTAGCAGGTTTCGCCTTCTGGGCCGGTAGCCTTAGGCCACCGGGCATTATTCGACGCGCAAGGCTGCTCAATGAGCAATTCGGCGCCGAATGCTACCTTAAGAGCGGCAAGTTCGGACGGCGGCGGGGCAGAACTTTCCCGTTTTTGGCATGTGTCGCTTTACCGGAGCGCCTTGGCAGTTCAATGACCTGGGCCATTCTTGAGCACCGTTCTTTCGCATAAAGGTACATCTCCGCATAAGAACCTGCGAGAGCCTACCGCGGCTACTTCCTCGCGCCAATTCGTTGTGAGCGCCTCCAGTGTGCGGTTGTGGGCAATGGATCGATTGCCTTCGGATGATCGGATGTGGCCGTCAGTGACCATCGGTGCGACGCGCTGCTGACAGCCGGAAACCGATGCTGCGCGCGCCGATGGTCACCAAGGCAAAAATCCGAGGCCGATCCCGACGGCAGTAGAGACAACAAAGTGAGGGTTCACTGCGAGTGTTCCGTGAAGGAAAGCGCTATTGGCCAGTGCGCGCACGATCTGGCGGCAGCCCGGTCGACCCACTCGGAATTATTGGATGCGACCGGCCGCGCGGCGACGTAATCTGATGGCGTGCAGCGCCACCCTAGATCTATGAGAAGTAGGTCATTCTATTGACATTCTCCGGTGCCTCTTGAGCCGTCAGACGCGGGCCGCTGCCATGCACTGACGGGGTCGAGCGGGGGGCGGTGCACCCGCTGTGTGAAGAAGGCCACCCGTCTGTGGGGTGCCCTGACCGCTGGTACGGCGCCGCGCTCCGGCCGCCATCGAGCCGATCGACCTCGCAGACGGGCAAGGCGAAGTCGGCGCTCATCAGGCGGCCAACTCAAGCCAAGATGAGCGCGACGAGTGCCACGTCTGTCGAAGTCGGTGCGCGGCTTGAAATGCTGTCGTGCCTACGAGAGCACAGCGATCAGTGCCGCCCCAAGGGTAATTGAAAGCAGCGCGAGAGCAGTTCTCAATTTGCTTTTCATGACGATTACATCCCGCTCCTCAGCGCGTTCGCGCATCATCTGCGATGGCGGGCAGTTATCCGGATCCGATTTCCTCAGTGATGCGGATTCACCGTGGAGACGCTGATACGCGTTCCGCAGAGAGCGCAGAAGCTTTGAGAGTGTGCGTGGCATCGACTCCCAGCCAAGCAACCGCAGCCAAAATGGCTACTACAGTCCCGATGCCGAAAGCGACTGTCCACTGGCCTCGGCCGGAAAGGAATGCAACAATCGGAATGCCAATCACACCGCCGAGAACGCCGCCGGTATTCAGAACGCCAGTTGCCGACATGGTATCGATACGCGCCACGTACATTGTCGCCGCCCAGTATGGCCCCTCATTAAGCTCCAGCGTTGCGTAGCAAAGCGTCAACGCAGTAACAGCTCCATAAGCATTCGGGGAATACACGGCTGCGAGCAGCAGTAGACCGGCTGCTGGCAGAGACACCAGTGGCACCAGGCGGAAGCCCCACCTGACGCCGAATCGACGGCAGAGATCACCTGAGAGCTTCCCGCCAACGCCTGCGCCGAGGGCAGCAGCGAGTGGTGGCGCAGCCGCTAACCACCCACTCTCCAGAAGCGACAAGTGGCGTACTTGCACAAGATAAAGGAAACACCAATTGCCGATGAGATAGAAAACGTAGTTCATGGAGAGGTAGGAGAAGGTCAAAAGCAGGATTGAGCGGTCAGGCAGAATGCTGATGAGTCGTCGCCACGAGAAACTCGGCTGAGATTGGTTGTTAGCGCACGCATCGAGCTCGGAGAGCTCTTCAGCGGTAACCCCGGGATGCTCGAAGGGAGAATTCCTGCCGTACCAGGCCCACAACGCGATCAGACCGAGGGCCGGCAGCGCGGGCCAGACAAGTGCTTGCTGCCATCCCAGAGTCGCCATGAGCGAGGCGATGAGAGGTGGCGTGATCGCAGACGCGAGCTGCAGTCCCAATACCTGCAGACCCTGTATAAGAGCCCACTGCGCAGATGGGAACCACGCTTCCATGACCCCGGAACTGACCGGAAATACCGGTCCTTGAGCTAAGCCCAGCAAAAGCTGCAGGCCAACGAGAACTACGAACAAACCTTCGCCACTTAGCGCAAATGGTGCAAGGGGTGTCAAAACCGTGGCCAGGAAGGCCACAATCCCAATCAGGACGAACACGCTTCGGCCACCAAGCCATTGTCCAACGATGCCACCCGGGAGCTGAAAGGCGGCGTACCCCACAAGGAAAGCGGATTCTATCCAGCCAATCTGCAACTGGCTAAGGCCGAGTTGCGGCATCATCTGTGCCGCGGCCACTGTCACGCCCTTTTGTTGGAAATAGGCGATGCAGGCAAATGCAAATAAGAAGCCGAAAATCCGCCAGCGCACGCGGCGAAGTAGCGCATAACCGCGCGTCATAGGTTCATTTATGCCCTGGGAAGCACTCAATCGAGGCATCTCGTTCCAGGCGATCGGTTGTCGACTTTGCAATACGCCGACGGCACTCTCCAGCGCGCAAGCCAGCGCCAGCATGGACGCTCCTCGAAGAGCCGGCCATGGGAACGCCACGCCTCTACCAGAACTTCACGATGCGAGCACACTTAGGTCTCCGGTGTCGCGAAAAATTGTACCGGCGCACGCCGGACGAGTGAGACGTGTCGCGTGATTGTTGGTCTGCTCTTGCGAACGTTCTGGGCATTCAGCATGCAGAGGTATGTCATCGCGTTTCGGGGAATTTAGCCCAACTAACGCGAACGATCCAAGAGATAATATTAATGGAGTTGATCTATGCCTCACGCGTACAATTTCGCGTCGGAATCGAATCGCTGTTCACTGCTCCATTACCGAAAGGATCGCAATTCGAGATTAGAGCGATCGAAATCAAGCGCTTTTTTGGCGACAGCAGCGCTGTTAACCTTTGCCAACTGCCAACCTCCAAAAAGTTTCATAAAGGGCATCGCCCATTCTTGGGCGAGGCGTAAAGACCCAATACGGTAGGAGAACTCATGTTGTCGCGCCGTCGGTTCGTAGCTCAGGCATCCCTGGTGGCAGGTTCGGCGTCAATAGCCGGTTCGGCACTCTCGGCATGGGCAGCAGACCCAGCGGCAGGATCGCCTCCGGACGCCAGGCTACTCGAGCGTGCCAGGGCACTCCTAGAGCAAGCACCGCTGATAGATGGTCACAATGATCTGGCAGCCATGTTCCTGAGGGTCAGCTCTGACGATCTCTCGCAATTCGACATGGGGAAGGTCCAACCGTCTTTGTGTGCTGACATCCCGCGCCTGCGGGAGGGCCGAGTGGGCGCTCAGTATTGGTCGATATGGGTCGACAGCTCGACCCAGACTACCCACGTGGCGTTGCACGAGGCACTCAGACAGTTTGATGTCATGATTCGGTTTATCCGCAGCCGCCCCGAGTTAGCGCAGGCTCGAACGGCAGATGAAATTGAGCGCATCCACCGCTCCGGCCGAATTGCCTCCTTAATGGGTGTCGAAGGTGGCCACATGATAGAGAGCTCGCCGGCCGCTTTGCGCATCTTCTACGAGCTGGGAGCGCGTTACCTGACTCTCACGCACTTTGACGATGTGCCCTGGGCAGACGCAGCAACGGACCGCCCAGAACAGCACGGGTTGTCCGAGTTCGGTAAACAGCTCATACGGGAACTGAACAGAATGGGAATGTTTGCGGACATCTCCCATGTGAGCCCCGACACCATGATTGATACTCTGCACGTGACACGGGCTCCGGTAATTTTCTCGCACTCGAACGCCTGGGCGCTTGATCCGCACGTTCGCAATGTGCCGGATGAAGTACTGCGGCTGATGCCCGCTAACGGGGGTGTCGTGCATGTGAACTTCATCAGAGAGTTTGTTACCCCCAAGGATCCTGCGTGGCAGGCGAAGCGTCTCACAGCGTTAAGGGCACTTCATGCACAGTACGATACGGATAAGGCCATCGCTCAGGGCGTCGCCGACTGGGAGAAAGCCAATCCGCACCCGCGTGGGACAATTCCAGACGTAGCCGATCACATCGATCACATCCGCGACGTAGCTGGCATTGATCACATTGGTATTGGGTCGGACTTTTATGATGTTGCGCCGGATGCGATGGCGATTGGGCTCGAGGACGTAACCCGGTATCCGTACCTTTTTGTTGAACTCTTGCGGCGCGGTTACGCGGACGACGATGTCCTCAAGATCGCTGGGCGCAATCACCTGCGGGCAATGCGTCAGATGGAAAAAGTGGCATCCGAGTTGCAGAAAACCGAGCACCCTCTGGTTACTGAAGGTCCCATGGTCCGCCATGGGTATCTGTAAGAATTCACTTATGCGTAAGAGGGGTGCCTTGGGAGTTTACCGCCTGCCAGTGCCCCTGACGTTTCACAAAGATATCTGTATATAGATAGTCTCCGCTCGAGTCGGTGTTCTTTTTCGTGCTGTTTTCATGCTCGCGAAAGTTAACAACAGCGACATCTCCGTATACACGGACCTTCATGTCCATAAGTGTCAGGGACGCGATATTTTCGTCCCTCTTTTCAACTTCAGCGAGTTCCTGAGCTTTCGTCATAGTCCCCTCAGGCCCCAGGTAAAACCAATCGTCTGCGAGTATGCGGCCGAGAGCTTTCTCGTCCTTAGTTTTATCAGCCTGCCACCAAGCGTTCTCTATTTTTGTAAAGGTGGACTATCCGTACCGTTGTCCTGCACTTTTTCCTGCGTACCGCTCGTCTGGCCCAAAGCAAGCGACACAGTCATCGTGGCAAGCAAGACCGCCGCAAACCTTGGTTTCATTGCAATCTCCTCAACTTTCAAATATCGAGCCGATAGACTCTTGCCGCGGTGCCACTGAATAGCGCGGTCTTTTCTGCCGCCGACGCGCCCGCAGCCAATCGTTTGAAGGTGTTCCACAGCACCGGGTAGGTGCAGGTGCCGGAATCGACGGGAAAGTTGCTCTCGAACATACAGCGGTTGGCTCCGAACGCCTCGATACAGGTTTCGATGTACGGCTTCCACTCCTCGGCTAACTGCTCCGAGGTGAAGCGCGGTGTCGCCATGAACGACTTGAAGCCGGGCAGCGGCATCCCAAGTCCGCCGAGCTTTACGACCACGTTGCCACAGGCAGATAAGGTTCGAATATTGTCGCGCCAGATGGGGAATCGCTCCTCTCGCCGAATCGCCTGGCTGCCGGCGCCGGTCAGAATGGCGACATGATTCAGGATGATCTGCGTGTCAGGAAAGGTACGTGCCAGATCGATCAGATCGGGAAGCTGCGGCTCCAGCACCAACGCGTCGAACGGTAGCCCCAATTTACTCAGCCACTTGAAGCCGGTGCGGAACTCCTGATCGAAGAGGCCACCGGCGGGATGAGTGCGAACGCCGCGGAAACGTCCGTCTCCGGCCTGGATATGGGCTCTCAGGACCTCTTCGGCTCCATTGCCCAAACTGAGGTTGGGATTCCCCACAATCCCTGCGCAAACTTTCACGGGGCCGAAAGTTTCGCTTGCCGCCATTGCCGCGACGCCGTTGGCGAATTCGACTTCACCCACGGACTTCATCGCTTCGGGTCCTGTGGCGCGGTACATCGCTCCGCATTCGACGAACACCGTCGCGCGCACGTTGTGCCCACTGGTTACATCGGCCAGGAACTCGTCCAGAAGGTATCGCGTGTGGCTGCGATACACTGCAACCCAACCTCGGGTCATGACGTCATCCTGGGCCTGCATTCGGGTGAAGTACTCCTCACTCAGGACCCACAAATGGTGGTGAGCGTCAATGATCGCCAGGTCTGGGTCGATGATCGGTTCGCTGGACTTTGGTTGGTTTGGCGTTGATACGCTGGTCGGCGCGGCCGCCACACCGAGACCGCTCGCTGCTGCGATCCCCAGAAAATCCCGTCTAGTCTTAACCATGAAGTAGAGCGCCCTCCTGAACTACCACCGCTGCGACCCACTCACTTCAGCCCGAACACAAACAGCGTCGAGTCACCGGCAATGGCTACGTATTGCTTGCCATCGATCTCATAGGATATCGGTGCGCTCTGAATTGGGCCGCCGGTTTGATAATGCCAAAGCTCCTTGCCGGTGCGGGCGTCGAGCGCGACCAGACTGCCTTCGGGATCGGCGGCAAACAGCACGCCGCCTGCGGTGCTGAGCACGCCTGCCGTGCCGGTTCCCAAGTGCAGGGGAAAGTTCCAGCGAATGTCGCCGGTGAGGGGGTCGATCGCGCGCACCGCTCCAGGCAGACCGCGCTTCATGTCCTTTCGTGGGTCGCCTCCGGTGAAGGGATCGCCGGGTCGGGGCGGGATAGTCTCGCGCGTGTAGGTTGCGCAGCCCTCGCGGACCGGCACGTAAAACAGCCCAGTGACGGCATCGTAAGACGGAGGGGCCCAGATGGTGGCGCCCCAGTCATCGGGACAAACGTAGGTTCCTTTGGGAGTTGGGTCGGTGTTGGGCAGCACGATGGGCCGGCCTTTGTCGTCGATACCTTTGGCCCAGGTTTGGTGCGCGTACTCCTTGCCGAGCAGGAACTCGCCGGTCTCGCGATCCAGGACGTAGAAGAACGCGTTGCGATCGGCATGGATCATGAGCTTGCGCGGCCGACCCCGGAAGTCAGCGTTCATGAGGACGAGCGCCGTCGTGGCGTCCCAGTCATGCACGTCGTGCGGCGTGAATTGGAAATACCACTTGCGCTTTCCGTCTACGGGGTCGAGCGCCAGTACGCTGTCCGTATAAAGGTTGTCGCCATGGCGCCTGGTGCCGTCGTAATCGGCGGCGGGGTTGCCGGTAGCCCAGAATAGCGTGTTGGTTTCGGCGTCGTAGGTGCCGGTCATCCAGGTTGGGCCGCCGCCGACCTCCGCCGAAGATTCCGGTGACCAAGTGGCTAGCGCCGGATCGCCCTTCCGCGGCGTGGAATACGTTCGCCAGAGTCTTTTACCGGTAGCGGCGTCGTAGGCATCGACGAACCCGGTGAGCGCGCATTCACCCGCGGCAACGCCGACGACGATTTTGCCGTCGAGCGCGAGCGGTGCGAGCGTGATGCCGTATCCCTGGCGATAGTCGGCGACCTCGGTATCCCAGATGACGCTTCCGGTTTTGGCGTCGAGCGCGAGCAGATGATCATCAAGCGTGCCCATGTACAATCGGTCGCCGAGCATGGCGAAACCGCGGTTGGTCATGACCAGGCATTGCGCACGGACGTCTGGAAGGCGGCGCAGGTAGTGCCAGATGGGGCGTCCGCTGCGGGCGTCGAGCGCCCAGGCATTGTTCAGCGCACTCGTGACGAACATGATGCCGTCGACGACAATGGGTGTGGCCTCCACGCCCGTGCCTGCAAACTGGAACGACCATTGACTGCTCAGTGAACCGATGTTCGCAGACGTGATGGATTTTAGACGGCTGTAATGGGCGCCCTGGTAATCGCCCCAGTATGTGAGCCAGTTTTGCGGCTCCTCGCGGGCGTTGCGGATGCGCTGGAACGAAACGTTGAGATCGGGGCTAGGCGCCCAAGGACCAGGGCGGATTTCCGAAGGATCTGTGGTCTTCAGGAACGCGATCAGGTTGTCGAGTTCCGCGGCGCTGAGGCGCGGCGCCGGCATCAGCGGGAGCTGCGGGCGCTTCACTTCCCGCAGCTCAGCTTTCCAGAACATGTGCAGCTTCTCGTGGTCATCCATCATCTGGAGCGAGAAGGTGTCTTCGTTCTTGATGAGGCCGCGGGTGACGGAGCCGTCGCTGGTGCGCACCTCGGCGGTGCGATAACCATCGCCCAGGCCTTCGTCAGGATCGGTGATGGCTCTCTTGAGTTCGGTGACGTTCTTCTCGTCGCCAATGCGGCTGAGATTTGGCCCGAGTCTGCCGCCTTGCGCTCCGAACATGTGGCACTTGCTGCAACCCGCACTACCAAAAAACAAAGTGCGGCCGGCGCTCGCGTCTCCCGTGATGCGCTCCTCCGGCCCCCGGCTGCGCAGTGAATCCAGCCACGCCACGATCCCCCGAGCATCATCCTCCGGCATCGGGAAAGCCGGCATCAGCGTTCCGGGAATTCCGCCGAGAATGTTGCGCAGGACGTCGGCATCAGACGATCCATATTTCCGGTGACCGGTGGTCAGGTCGGGTCCGCGCCCGCCCTTGGCTTCGGTGCCGTGGCACGCAGAGCAGCTCTTCTGAAAGAGCCTGTGCCCGGTTTCGATCTTGCCTGGTGCCTGGGCGCGAGCGACCAGAATGAAGGTCGCGAGCAAGGCGAACGCGGCGCAACGCTTCAGCATAAAGGGTCCTTACATCCGATTGCCCTCATGCAGCAGCCTTCATGAACCGTGACGGGATCGGTCTGCTGTCTGCTGTCGTCACTCTAGCGAATGTTGACTGGATCGCTGAATCTCCTTGACGCCGACACCCACGCGCGATCGCCGTTGCCGGCGATCCCGGCGCAGACTCTAATATTGCCGAAGGTTCCACTCGCACCCATCGCGACGACCGAGCTGCCCCCGTTAGGCCTGAGGTGGTGATTTTTCCTCAGTGTAAGCGACGCGAACTCGTCGAACAAAGCGCGTAATTTCGATCAAGTTGATTATCGTCCGAGAACGAAATCATCTGCTTTATTCTTTGAACAGGCGCGATTAGCCTTACGTCGCCCGACCAACCGAGGAGTGCTTCACGATGTTCACGATGACGCGACGCACGATGCTGAGCAGCGCAGTCGCTGCCGGGGTAGCCATGGGGCTTGCCGGTGCCAGATCAAGCGTTGCCGCGCCCAACGGCACCTCTGGGCGGCTCGTGGTCGATGGGCTCGACTGTTCATTGGTGAGCCAGCAGTTCCTGGACGCGCTACGCAAGGGCGGTGCGAATTGCGTTCATCTCACCGTCGGCGGCATTGCCGAGGACAGCAGTGGCACTCCGGGGTTCGGTACGGTTTATGAGTTTGCCGACACACATGGCGATCAGATGGTGGTTGCGACCAGTGTGCGCGACATCCGCAGCGCCGCGCAGGCGGGCAAGGTCGCCTTCGTGCTCGGTTGGCAGGACGCTGAGATTCTGGATGGCCCGCTGCGTCGATCCCGAGTCTTCACCACGATGAACGAATCCCTGCGCGCGTATTCTCAGTTGGGCCTGCGTATCATCGGGATCTGCTTCAACAACAGCAATCTCTTCGGCGGCGGTTGTCTCGAGCAGCACGAGCCTCTGACGCAGGCGGGTCACCGGCTCGTTGAGGAAATCCACAAGCGCAAGTTCCTCCTGGATGTCGGTGGTCACACCGGGGAGCAGACGAGTCTGGATGCGATCGAGATATCGAAGGGAGTTCCAGTGGTGTCCACCCACACGAACGCCGCCGCTATCAATCCGAACATGCGGTGTATATCCGACCGGCTGGCCGAGGCCATTGCCAAGACTGGCGGCGTGATTGGCGTGAATGCGCTCAGTGACTTTCACAATCGCAACGCGAAGTCGGCTCTCATTCAAGGCGACAAGAGCCCGCAAGTGACAATGGATAAGCACCTGGATCAGTACGATTACTTCAGGAAGCTCGTGGGCGTCGAACACATAGGCCTCGGTCCGGACTTCGAGCTCGGAACCAAGTGGTCGAGCGAAGGGGAGCCACCGGCCAATGTCTCCCTCAACTGGCCCTACGGAGAATCGAGTACCGGGGGACTGTCATACATCAAGGGCTACGAGAACATCGCCGAGCTTCCGAACCTGGTCGCAGGCCTCAAAGGTCGCGGTTGGTCCGACGCGGAGCTGGACAAGCTCCTGGGTGACAACTGGCTGCGCGTCTACGAACGGGTCTGGGGGGCGTGACGCCTAGGGCCGCGAGAGCGACCCTACCGTCTGGCGACGTAGCAGGCGCGGCCGCGGCCAGGCCGTCTTGCGCAGCAGCGAGATGAACTGTTGCCCGGCACGTCCAAGTCGACGGTCCGCCCGGTGAACGAGTCGTGGCGTAAAGCGGTACCACGATCCACCGACGTATTTCACTTCGCGCAATGCCCCGGCCTTGAGCTCACGATGAACGAGGTACAGGGGCATCCATCCGAAGCCAACGCCCATCAGCAGCGCCTCTTTTTTCGTATGATGGCTCGAAAGATAAAAGGCACGCTCGCAGCCGAACAGGTGGCGGTCAAATCCCTGTTCCTCACTGGAGTGTTGCACGGAGAGCTCGACATGCTCCTGCAGTTGCAACAGCGAGACGCGCTTCGCCTTCGCGAGCGGGTGAGAGCGCCCGACGCACAGAATGCAGTCCATCGTCGGCAGCGCTTCCTCGAGCAGATACGGACCGGCAGCGTAGTCTGTGACCAGCATGAGGTCGCCGTTTTCTTTCTCGAAGCTCGACTGAACGCCTCGCAGGAACTCCACCTTGACCTGAATTCGGGTCGGTACGTGCGCAGCGGCGAGCGCTTTCATCGCGGCGAGCGTCGGGTCGAGCGGCAGGATGCCGTCGATGACGATCGCCAGCGACGGTTCCCATTCCTGGGAGAACTGCCGCGCAACCGAACGGACGTGCTCGGCCTGCGCCAGCAGGCGACGACCCTCCGCGAGTATCGCTTCGCCGGCGGGCGTCAGGTGCACCCGATAGCCGTCACGATTGAACACGGTGAGCCCGAGCTGCTGCTCGATCTTCCGGACCTGGTGGCTGATCGCGGACTGTACTTTGTGCAAATGCTCAGCAGCGCGCGCGAAACCGCCGTATCTCACAACCGCCTCGAGCGCTTCCAGACTATTCAGATCGAGCTGCACGGCTATTGCGAATCGAGATCAACTTGATCGAAATCATACACTTTCCTCGAACGAGAGGGATCACGTATCCTGCCGCGTCTAAAGGATGCGTTGGGCCGGTTCTGTAGCCTTCTACTACGACCGTGCCGACATAGGCCGGCGGACAAGCAGTTGAAAACGCTGAAGGTTCTCGGTCGGGATGCCGTGGCGCGCCACCTGCCACGCGCGGTCTGCTTCGAGCTTGCCGCGCGCGCTTTCAAGGAGACCTCAGCGCGGCGCGCCGAGCAGCCGAATCGTCTCATCGTGCCGATACGCAACGAGCAGGGTGGCGTGCTCAGTGTGATGGCCGGGTTACTGCAGCGGCCGGTGCTCTTCGGGGCCAAGATCTCGTCGGTGTACCCGGAGAACCGGCACCGCGGGCTCGCGGGGCACCAGGGCGTGGTTGTCGTATTCGACTCAGACACCGGGGCACCCACGGGTATCCTGCACGGTGGCGAGGTTACGGCGCGACGCACCGCAGCGGCGACCGCGGTCGCAACGGTGGCCTTGGCGCGCCCACACGCCAGAATTCTTGCACTGATCGGCGCGGGCGAACAGGCAAGCCATCACCTCGCGGCGCTTCTCGATTGTCTGCCTATCGAGCAGACGCGCATCTGGAGCCAGTCAGAATCCCGTGCCCGATCGTTCGTCAGTGCCCATGAGGACTCTGCTACCGAGCTCGTTGTTCACGGTAGCATCGAGAGCGCCGTGAAGGCGGCAGATGTCATCTGTACGTTGACGAGCGCGCCCAACCCGATACTTGCCGGGCGGCTGCTCGAGCCCGGACAGCACGTAAACGCAGTGGGCTCGAGCGTAAGGCAGTTTCGCGAGCTGGACGAAGAAGCTATCCGGCGTTCGCGGCTCTACGCCGACTACTTGCCGATGCTGGAAGCGGAGGGTGGCGATTACCTCGCCGCGTTGACTTCAGGCTTGATAACGCCAACGCACGTGATCGGGGAGGTCGGCGAGGTGCTCCTCGGGCACAAGCCGGGACGCCAGTCAGATCAGGACATCACGCTGTTCAAGTCCCTGGGGGTCGTTGCCGAGGATCTGACCGCGGCTCAGTACGTCTTGGAGCAGGCCGCGGCCAGCAGAGATGGTGCGGACGTGCCTTTTGACAGCTCTTAAGTTCGGAGATGCCCGAGATGGATACTTCACTTTGGGACGCCCCTCGCGGCTATTTCAACACCGCGCTGCGCGGGATACCCCCGCGAGCTTCAGCCGAAGCTGCTCGGCGAACAATCGACCTGTGGAGTCGCGGTGAGCTCGACTGGGTCCCCTGGCTCGACGAGCTCGACAAGGTGCGCAGTGCGTTTGCGACCCTGGTCGGAGTTTCAGCGGCTCAGGTGGGGGTAGGGCATACGACAGCCGCGCTGGTCAATGTCGTGGCCGCGAACCTGAAACCTGGCTCGCGGGTCCTCGTCCCGGAATTCGAGCACAACTCCAACACCATACCGTTCGTTGCCCAACGCCATCGCGGCATCACCGTCGACACGGTGCCGCTGGTGGAGATTGCCGGGCGCATTTCGACCGATTACGCCGCCGTTGCGCTGTCGCTGGTCCAGTCACTGGATGGGTCGATAGTCGACCTGCCAGCTGTTTCGCGGGCGTGTCGCCGTTCGGGAGCCCTGCTCTGTGTCGATGTGACTCAGGCCGCCGGCTGGCTGCCGTTCGATGCGGCGCTGGCGGACGTCGTCGTGTGCTCCTCCTATAAATGGCTGATGGGTCCGAACGGCCCGGCGTTCATCGTGCTACGGGCAGACCTGGTGGAGTCATTCCGGCAGCTGCAGCCAAACTGGTTTGCTTGTGAAGATCCGCATGCGGCCCCGTACGGCATCGATTTTCCCGCCGCCCGCTCGGCGCGGAAGTTCGACGTTGTCCCCGGCCTCATCTCCGCGAGCGCGCTGCTGCCGTCGCTTGCTCTGATCAACGAGTTGGGCGTTCGCAATATCCATCGCCACAACACCGAGCTCGCCGCCGCCTTGTGCGCGCGGATGAACATCGCGCACAATGACTCGGCCATCGTCATACTTCATGTTCCGGGAGCGCCGGAAAAACTGAAGGCACGTGCTATACGCGCCACGGTTCGCGGCGAGCGCATTCGCGTTGCGCTCCATATCTACAACACGGCGCAGGATGTGGACGCGCTGGTGGATGCACTTCACTAGTTCGCCTAGCCGACGGGCGGGCGGCGCTGCCACACCGCCAGCTTGCTCTCCAGGGCGTGGGCGATCGCCAGCATGGTACCCTCCTCGAAGAGCCGGCCGTGGAATGCCACGTTGCGGGTAACGGTGTGAGCGGGCCCGTGGGGATCAGCCGGCGCGAAATATTTTTCCGGGGCAGAGCGCGACGGGCTCTCGACGAACCCAGCGCGCAACGTCACTCCCGGATGGCCGGTGAAGTTCGCGATCATGAACAGATCGTATGAGCCGTACGTCGGGCCGAAAAGGACATCGACGGTGCCGAACAGCTGGTGCATCCCCTGCATGATCTGCCGCCGCAGCCTCTCCTTCTGCAGATAGTCGACCGCCGACAGCAGCCGTGCCTCGCGCCAGCTCTGCGGTTGGGACTGTACGATGAGCTCGGCGTCCTTCCCCTCCAGCGTGAGCCCTTCGAATACCGCAGCGGACTCGACGTCGAGAAGGTCCGTGAGGGCCGAGTTTGGAAGATCGGGCAGTGTCACGGTAACCAGCGTCACGCCCAGTTCCCGCAAGGCCTGGAGTGCGGCGTGCTCGACTGGGGTCACCGGAACGGAATCTACCGGCACCGGTTCCGTGGGCATGTCCTGGGTGTTGTAGCTGATTCGGCTGAACCATTGCGGGGAATAGCCGACGCGGAGCGCGGTCAGATCGACCGATGCGTCGTACGCGAAGCCGCTGTCAATCGAGCTGGCGGACGTCGGGTCGTAACCGTTGATCGCCGTCAGCACCAGCACGGCGTCTTCAACCGTGCGGCACAGCGGGCCTATCCGCTCGAGACTGGGGGTCAGCGGCATTCCGCCCTTGACGGGCACGCGGCCGAAGGTTGATCGCAGGCCGACGATGCCGCAGCGATCGGCAGGCTCGAGAATGGACCCGAGACTGTCAGTTCCGATGGAGAAGGCGCAAAGGCCGGCAGCCGTCGCCGATGCGGGGCCACAGCTTGATCCTCCGGAAGGTTCTTCCAGATTCCAGGGATTGCGACACTTCCCACCAAACCAATCCCAGCCGTCAGCAAGCTCGCCGGTCGCGGCCTTGCCAAGCAGAACCGCACCCGCATCCCTTAGCATGCGGACGATAGTCGCGTCTTCCGCAGGTACGCGCTCCCGGTATAGGCGGCAACCCCACGTCGTGGGAATTCCCGCGGTGTCGAAGACGTCCTTGATGGAGTAAGGCACACCGTGCAACGGGCCACGGTACTTGCCAGCCTTGAGCTCGGCGTCCATGGCCCTGGCCTCACTCCGGGCCAGATCTGCGGTCACCGTGATGTAGCAATACAGGTTGGGCGCAAGACGTGTGATGCGCTCGAGATAGATCTCAGTCAGGCGGACCGAGGTCAGCTGCCCCGTGCGAAGCCAGTGCGCGAGGTGCGTGACGGGTGCATAAGCCACGGCGGCATCGTCGCGCGGCAACACCGGGTCGCCGGCGCTCGACAGGCGCACGAGATTCTTCTGTTGCGGATAGTGTTCGCCGGGCAGTCGGGGATCGAAATGAATCGCCGGCTGCAAGGTAAGCGGGCGGGGGACACGGCGCAATCGCACGACCGACTCCACCTGCCTCGGCATGGAGGCCGCGAGCTCCTGGCGTTGAGCGGCGCTGAAGTGCACCGCGTGGATCTTTTCCGCTTCCTCGATCGTCGCCGGTGTAATGGCACCCGTGTCCGCTGGCTCTGCGGCCGCGCTCGTCGGCTGCGCGGCGCACGCCGCAACACCGAGTACTTCTACAAGAAACTCCCGCCGAGACGTCACGGGCTCACCCCGCGCATTCCGGGAGTTCGCTGACCCCTTCATGGAATCAGACTGCGACACGGCAGTTTTTCCATTCAATTGCCAAGGTCAATTTGTTGAAACAGCCGGCGGCTGACCAACCCACACCGAATTGTTACATGCGGTCAGGATCTTTTGGGGCTGCGCTTTCTCGTTCTCTTATGGAACGTACATTAAGCAGCGTCACTTAGGAAAGAAAACGAATGATTTCGATCAAGTCCATGCTCGCCCGAGATGTTGCCGTCTCGCCGGGTCAGATTATCGACGATTGAGATTGATTCGATCGAAAACATATGCTTTCTTCGAAGTACAGACGGGAATAGCCTAATTCTAGGCTCACAAAACCGACGCGGGCGTGCATCGGCCTGGCGTGCGCTCAAACAGGCTCGCCAACACAACCGGCCGGAGGGGGAAGCAATGCGCAGCTATGCGACATCTTGGTCCGCCGCGATTGCCTTTGCCCTCACAACGAGCGTGCTCTCGATGCCGAGCGTCGCACAGCAGACGCCGCCGTCGAATCAGGCGCAGCCCACCATACCTGAGAAGGAAAAAAAGGAGAAAGAGAAAAAAGAGCAGCTGGAAACGATCATTGTGACTGGCACGAACATACGGGACGTGTCGCAAGTGGCTTCGCTGCCGCTCAACCTCTTGACGTCCGAGGACATCGCCAAGCAGGGGCCACAGGAACTTTCCGCGACGCTGCGCGAAAACCCGGCATTCTCCGGGGGCACTTTGAATGGCGGTCAAGGCGGTTTCTTCTCCGGCTCAATCCAGACGCTGAATCTCCTCGGCCTCGGGGACAAGTACACGCTGGTTCTGGTTGACGGACGGCGATTCAATGCCGTGACCCCGACCAATATCGGCAACATTCCGGCAGGGGCAATATCGAGCATTCAGATTCTTACAGAGGGTGGCTCCTCGATCTACGGTTCGGATGCGGTCGCGGGCGTCGTCAACATCATCCTCAACAAGCACTATGAGGGCATGGAGATCTCAGGATCCTACGGCGATCGTGCATTTGGCTCGAACTTCGGATCGCACGCGACAGAGTGGATGACGGATATAAAGTTCGGTGGCAGTGGTGATCGCGCCCACTTCTATGGGGACGTGGAATTTCGCAAGAGGGGCGGGACGAAGCTCATCGACACCTGGGAGGGTCGCTACTCGAATCTGTGGGAAAACCAGGTTTATACATCTCCATCGAACATCATCTTGCCGAATGGAAACAACGTAATCCTCAACTACCACGTTTTCCCGCCGGGTTCATACAGCCGCAACCCCAACGATTACGTTCCGTATGACCCGCTTGACTACAATTCGACCATCGGGCAGACGCAACGAGCCATGCTCCAGGATCGCCAGCCGCAGCAGATGGTCAGCGGATTCGGCAACATCGAATACGATCTAAACGATCACGCGCAGCTATTCAGCGAGATTTTCTATTCCAGCACCCGTTCCACGGAGCAGAACGAGCAATGGGGAGTCGACTTCTACGGAGACGCGCACCTCGACTTCGGACCGGTACCGGCAACCAACTACTGGAATCCCTTCGGTGTGGATCTGGCGAGTGTTTACTATGAACTGCCGGAGCTGGGAGGAGTTTATTACCAGAGTTGGATCGATACCTGGCGCGCTGTCGGCGGCTTGAGGGGCGATATCGGCGCGCTCCAGTACGAGCTCGGTGCGACCTACTTCTGGAACGACCAGAACGAAAGCTGGGCCAACTTTTATTCGGACTCCGGGCTCCAGGCGGCGATCAACCGGCCGGGTCCAGCTGCCTTGAACCCGTTCTGCTATGGGTGCAACACACCCGAGCAGCTTGCTGGCATCGACGTTTCGCAACAGCTCGAGACGGTCAGTGCGCAGTCCATCTTCGATGCAAAGATAAATGGTCCCATTCTCAAGCGCGACAACTACGGGTTGTCCTTCGCTGCCGGTGCCGAGGCGCGCCAGGAAAAATGGTCGTTCTACGTCGACCCACTCACGGCAACGGGCGATGTGTATTTCAATCAGTTTTCCCCTGACAACCAGGAGCGTCGTACCAGCGCGGTGTTCGCCGAGCTCGCATATACCCTGGAGGAGGGAGCCGGCATCCCAGCGGTGCACAAGCTGACTCTGGATGCCTCAGTGCGCCATGACTGGATCGAGTCCGTCGGGGGGACGACGAATCCGCACTTCGTCGCCGTATGGCAGCCCACCAGCTCGGCTTTCGCGCTACGGGCTTCGTACGGCACATCCTTCACCGCTCCGCCGATCGACCTCTTGCGCCCGCAGACCCAAGTTGTCAACGCTGTACTGATCTATCCGCAGTTCAACAACCAGACGATACCGACCGATGTTATCACCGGCGGCAATCCCAACCTGAGTCCTGAGACCGCCAAGACGGTCACGGCGGGGTTCCTCGTCTCGCCGCCGCAACTCCAGGGGTCAACGCTTACGGTGCAATACTTCGACATCCGGCAGCGGGATGTCGTACTCGTCCCGGACCCACAGGCGATCGTCGACGGAACGTTTCCGGGAACCGTCATATTCACCCCTGGCCAACGGCCGAGAATCGACGCGACACCGCGCAATGTCGGCGGCCGCAACGTGCAGGGCTTCGAGTTCAATCTCGATCTCCATTACGGCACCGCCAAGGCTGGAACCTTCGGGCTGAAGTGGTACGGGGTTTACACGACCAAGTTCGACGTCGACAACGGCTCCGGTTTCATGAGTGTACTGGGTCAATTCCAGAACTACTTGTTCAACTACAGCACCAGCGGCGCGTTAGGGACCATCGTAAAACTGAGATGGAATGGCGGCCCATTCTGGACGGATCCCACCGGCGCGTTCACTTTTTCCTTCACGGGCAATTACGTAAAGGGCTATGCGGATCTTGGTGTCGCCGATGGATTCCCCACGGACCGGAATGTGAGCCCGTTCATGACCTGGGACTTCAACGTCACCGCCGATTTGCATCGTTATGTGCCCGGGCTCAGCGCGAGTCTCGGCATCCTGAACATTTGGGCCAAACAGCCGCCGTACGTCCAGGGCTTCGGGGAGACTTACGTGTATTACGATCCGGGCCTTTCCAACAGCCTGGGTCGTACGGCTTTCGTCGGGCTCAAATATCATTTCTAGTGCGCACGGCAGACGGTGCCATCGTCGCGTTGGCACGTACGGATCCTTCATCTCGTTCGCCGAAGAATTATCCGAGCCCGGCGAGCGGTAGGAAAACAAGTTAACGCTACTGAGGACGAGCAATCATGGCAACCGATCGGCGGACGTTCTTCCAGCAAACCGGCTTCGGGCTTGCGGCCGCGGGGCTTGCCGGAGGCGCGGGCGGGATGACTGGCGGCGCGGGTTTCGTTCCCTGCGACAAGCTCGAGCGCCAGGGACCGAAGGAGGTCGTCCACGGCAAGCGTGCCGTTGCCAGTAGCCAAAATCCCATCGTGACGCAGACGATGCTCGATGTGCTCAAGGCCGGCGGCAACGCCGCCGATGCGGTCGTGGCCGGCTCCATCACTCAAGCCGTGGTGCAGCTCGATCACACCAACCATACCGGCTCGGTGAGCTTCCTGTACTGGGAAGCCAAGTCTGCAAAGACCTACTACCTCAACAGCCAGGGTACGTTCGTGGATTATCTGCCGCCCTTTCGGACCTTTCCGCAGGGGCCGCCCCCTATCGGCCGCGAATCGCCGATGGCGTGCATTCCGGGCTTCATGCCGGGAATGGCGGCGATACACGAGCGCTTTGGCTCGAAGCCGTGGAAGTCACTCGTCGAGCCGGCCATCCCTTGGGCGGAAAACGGCTTCCCGGTCGATGAGTTCCAGCGTGCCACCTTCGAGTGGGACCTCGGCAACATCACCTACTTCCCGGCGATGCGCGCGCTGTATACCCCAAACGGGTTCTCACCGTCCGTGGGTGAGAAGCTGAAGAATCCGGAACTGGCGAAGACGCTGCGTCGCCTCGCGGATGAGGGGCCGGAGTATTTCACCCATGGCGACTGGGCGCGGCACTTCGTCAAGCTGGCCAATGATCTCGGCTGGAAGATCAAGCTGGAGGACATGTACTCCAATCCACCGCGGTGGGATGAGCCGATCCGCTATCGGCACAAGGGCTACGAGATCGCTCAGCCGACTCCACCGCAGCGCCAGGCGGTGTTCTGTGCCCTGGTGCTTGGGATGCTGAGGCACCTCGACATCAGCTCACTCGGACACTACACCGAATCCGCTGACAGTCTCTACTACATGGGGCAGGCGCTGCGGCGGGCGGACTTCGAGTGCGGACTTCTGAACGATGCGAAATTCTTCGACGTGCCGCTCGAGGTGTGGATGTCGGATGAGTACCACGCGAGCCTGGCCACGATCCTCAAGCGCTCGCGCCCAAAGGCAGGGGTGGATCTGACCGAGCACATCCTGCTCTCGAGTGACCCGGGACTGCGCCTCGCCTTCGGCTGGGGGCCCGGCGGTCCCACTCCCACACCCACAGCTTACGGTGCGCAGTTCCGGTCCGCACCAGGCAGCTGCGAGAACACTTGCGTGGATGCGCAGGGCAACTGGGCGCAGATGATGAACACGCTGCAGTCTGGTGGTATCCCTGGCATGGTGGTCGATGGCGTGCCGATGCGCGGCAGCGACGCGACGCTCTACGACATGCACAGCTCGCTCTCGGGGTGGCTGGGGCTGCCCGGCAGCCGCATGCGCACCGTCAAGGGCGACACGATCATTCTCAAGGACGGCAAGCCGGTGCACTCGCTGGGCTCGCCGGGCAACATTCCTTTCACGGTACCGCAGATGATCTCCAATGTCCTGGACTACAACTACGACCCCTACGCGGCGGCCGTGCTGCCACGCATGGCGCCGATGCGCGATGACTTCGTCATCGAGATCGAGACGCGTATCCCCGAGCGTGTAGTGCGCGATCTTGCCCGGATCGGCGGCAAGTTATCACCGCTGCCGCCGTACGACCTGAACATGGGCTCCTACCAGCAGGCGTGGCGTGATTCGCAGACTGGACTGCTGAGTGCGAGCACTGACCCGCGGCGTGGCGGCAAGGCAGGTGGCATCTGATGTCGATGAACCCCGCCCGCCGCTACTCCGCCTTCGCGCTCGCCCGGCACGCGCTGTTGCACAAGCCGTGGCCGCGGGCCTGGCGTGCTGCCGAGCCGAAATCAAGCTATGACGTGGTCATCGTCGGCGGCGGTGGGCACGGACTGGCGACAGCACATTACCTGGCGGCCAATCACGGCATCCGCAACGTGGCAGTGCTCGAGCGCGAGTATGTCGGCTCGGGCAATGTCGGACGCAATACCACGATCGTGCGCTCGAACTACATGATCGACGGCAACACCAACTTCTTCGAGCACTCGCTGAAGCTCTGGGAGGGGCTTTCCGAGGCACTCAATTTCAATGTGATGCTGTCGCAGCGGGGCCAGATCGTGTTGGGGCATTCTCCGCTGCAACTCGATGTGCTGGCCCGCAAGGGCAACATCATGCGGCTGAATGGCATCGATGCCGAGCTCCTCGATCGCACGGAGGTCATGAGGCTGTTGCCGTATCTCGATTACTCGCGTGAGGCGCGCTTTCCCATCTGGGGCGGTCTCCTGCAGCGGCGCGCCGGTACCGCCCGTCACGATGCGGTGGCGTGGGGGTACGCGCGCTCCGCCGATGCTCAGGGCGCAGACATCATCGAGCAATGTGAAGTGCAGGGCTTTCTGATCCGGGATGGCAGGGTCTACGGAGTGGAGACGAACCGCGGGCGAATCCTCGCGGGACAGGTCGGTATCGCCGTCGCCGGCCATTCATCGCATGTTGCCGCCATGGCGGGCCTGAGACTGCCGATCGAAAGCCACCTGCTACAGGCCTTCGTGTCGGAGCCCATCAAACCCTTCGTCGACCACGTGATTTCGTACGGGGCTGAACTCTTCTATATCTCGCAGTCCGACAGGGGAGGTGTGGTATTCGGCGGGCACATCGACGGTTTCAACAACTACACGCAGAGGGGACAGTTCCCAAGGGTTCAGAGTGTGGCCGAAAATGCGGTGGCGCTCATCCCTTCGGTTTCACGCTTGCGGCTGTTGCGTCATTGGGCGGGCATCCAGGACATGACCCCGGATGGAAGTCCTTTCATCTGTCGAACCCCGATCCGCTACCTGTATCTGAACGGCGGCTGGTGTTATCAGGGCTTCAAGGCCACTCCTGCCTCCGGCTGGTGCTTTGCGCACACGATTGCGAACGACGTCGAACATCCACTGAACCGCTGCTACAGCCTCAACCGATTCGAACAAGGCGCTGAGCTTGACGAGTATGGGGTGGGCAACTGGACCTACAAGCAGTGACAAGGACGCAACGACATGCTGAGAATTCCCTGCCCGCTGTGCGGTGAACGCGACTACACGGAGTTCCACTACGGCGGAGATGCAGGTAAGCGCCGGCCGCCGCCCGGCGTGTCGGACCTTAAGGTCTGGCACGACTATGTGTTCCTCTTCGATAACGTGAAAGGGCTGCATCGCGAGTTCTGGCAGCACGTGGTCGGCTGCCGGCAATGGCTGGTGGTCGAACGCAATACCGCGACCAATCGCCTCGAAAGGTGCGACCTTGCGCGCACCGTTGTCGCAGCGCGTGCGGAAGTGACCGCGCCTGCGCAGGTGACCGCGCCTGCGGAAGCGGTGAAGTGATGCCCAATTCTTACCGACTGACGACGGGCGGCCGCATCGACCGCAATCGGCCAATTGGGTTCTCACTCGACCGCAAGGCCATGAGCGGGTTCGCGGGCGACACTTTGGCCTCGGCGCTCCTCGCGAATGGGGTTCAGGTGGTGGGCCGCAGCTTCAAATACCATCGACCACGCGGGTTCATGTCGGCAGGTTTCGAAGAGCCGAATGGTCTTTTCACCCTGGGCGAGGACGGACGCCGCGAGCCCAATATCCCAGGCACGGTGACGGAGGTGACTGATGGTCTCGTCGCGCGCCGCCAGAATGCGTGGCCGTCGGTCGAATTCGATCTGCGATCGGTCAATGCTCTCGGCGCGCCCTTGCTCTCGGCGGGCTTCTACTACAAGACATTCATGGGTCCTGGGCGCGATGCGTGGATGTTCTACGAGCGTTTCATCCGGCGCGCCGCCGGCCTCGGACGAGGTGCTCATCAGCCCGACCCTGACCGGTATGACACACGGCAGGCGTTTGCGGATGTGCTCGTCATCGGAGCGGGACCCGCCGGCCTGGCTGCGGGCCTCACGGCCGCGCGGGCCGGCGCCCGCGTGGTCATTGCGGAGCAGGATTCACTCACCGGTGGCAGCCTGCTGCTGGAAGCAATCACTAGCCCGGCCGAGGAGTGGCGTCGCAACCTCGAGGCAGAGCTCGAGTCGCTGCCAAACGTGAGGCTACTGCGGCGTACGACCGCACTGGGTGTGTATGACGGTGGCACAGTCGCTCTCGTCGAGCGACGCGATCACCTGCGACCCAATCCCGCCTCAGGCGAGGCGCGCCAGATCGTCATCACGCTTCGCGTCCGCGCCATTGTCTATGCGACCGGGGCGACCGAGCGGCCAATAGTATTCGCCAACAACGACCGCCCGGGGGTGATGCTGGCCTCTGCGGTACGCAGCTATCTCAATCGGTTCGCTGTCGCGCTTGCAGAGCGAGCCGTGGTCGTAACCAACAACGACAGTGCCTATGGCACGGCCTTCGATCTCGCCCGAGAAGGCACTGCGATCACCGTGGTCGATCAACGGGATGCGATTGACCGCCAGCTCGACACCAAGTCCAAGGCGCTCGGGATCGAAGTGATTACCGGTGCGACCGTGGTCGACGTGCTCGGCGGCAAGACTGCGAAGGGCGCGGTGATCGCAAAGGCGGTCGACGGGTCGCAGGGGCGCACTTACACCTGCGATCTCGTGTGCATGTCCGGGGGTTGGTCACCGGTGGTGCATCTGACCTCGCACGGCGGCATCAAGCCGCGCTATCGCGCGGACATCGCCGCGTTCGTGCCAGACCGCTATGCCAAGGGGCAGTTCGGCGCGGGCTCGGTAACAGGCAGTTTCACGTTGGCCGCTGCGATCAGCGAAGGTGTGGAGGCGGGGCGAAGCGCAGCCATGCACGCGGGTAAGGAGGTTCGCGCTTCGACCCTGTCGGCCCCGCCCCTCGAGACGACAGGCTCACCCATCGGACCCGGCTGGCGGCTGCCGCACGGACGTGGCGACTGGGCGTTCGTCGATTTTCAGAACGATGTCACCGTGAAGGACCTCATGGTCGCGCACCAGGAAGGGTACGAATCGGTCGAGCATCTGAAGCGTTACACGACGCTTGGCATGGGTACCGATCAAGGCAAGACGAGCAACATCACTGGGCTCGCTATGGTGGCTCTGCTGCGGGGCGAAGCTGTTGCGGCCATGGGAACGACTACCTTCCGCCCACCCTATGTTCCGGTGGCTTTGGGCGCTATCGCCGGGCGTAGCGTCGGGAAGCATTTTCGGCCCACCCGTCGATCACCGCTGCACGACTGGCACGTCGCCCATGGCGGGGAGCTCATCGAGGCGGGTCCGTGGCTGCGGGCCTGGTGGTACCGATGGGCGGGGCCTACGGTGGCGTCCGCTTACATTGAGGAGATGCGCCTGGTGCGCACGGCCGTAGGCATTGCCGATGCCTCAACGCTCGGCAAGATTGACGTGCAGGGTCCCGACTCAGCCGAATTTCTGAGCCGCGTCTACACCAACAACTTCGCGAATCTTCAGGTGGGTAGAGCCCGCTACGGCGTGATGCTGGCCGATGATGGCACGGTATTCGACGACGGTTCGACGACGCGGCTGGCGGAGACGCGTTATTTCATGACAACCACCACCGCCGCGGGCGCCGAGGTGATGTCCTGGATCGAGTTCCTGCTGCAGACGGCCTGGACCGATCTGCGGGTGAATGTCACATCGGTTACAGACGAATGGGCGGCGATGGCCGTCGCCGGGCCTAAGGCGCGCGCGGCACTCGAGCTGGCGCTGCCGGGGAAGGATTTATCCAACACCCGGCTCCCCTACATGGGGTGCCTCGAAGTCGAAATGGATGGCGTACCGTTGCGATTGATTCGCCTCAGTTTCTCGGGCGAATTGGCCTATGAGGTTTATGTGCCTGCAAGCTACGGCATTGCGCTTTGGGAGCACATTCTTTCCGCAGCCGCGCCGCTTGGCATCAGACCGTTCGGGCTCGAGGCGGTGGCATCGCTGCGCATCGAGAAAGGACACGTTGCCGGACTCGAGATCGACCACCGAAATACGCTGGATGACCTGAACCTCGCCAGGATGGCGAGTAAGGACAAAGCATATGTCGGTCGCGTGCTGCGCCAGCGGCCGCTGCTGCATGGGCCGAAGCGTTGGGGGTTGGTGGGCATCGAGTGTCTCGAGGCTGGCAAAGCTTTGCGCGGTGGCTCAATCCTGTTTGCAGCCGATGACAAAGTCGAAGGCCACGGTCGTGGCTATGTCACCTCGGTTACCTGGTCCACGGAACTGAAGAAATTCATTGCGCTGGGACTGTACGAGGGCGGTTTGATGCACTCGGGGGAGGAGATCGTGTGTGCCTTTCCGCTCAAGGGTGAGCTGGTAAAGGCCCGTGTTGTCACGCCGATGTTTATCGATCCGAACGGGGAGCGCTTGCGTGCTTGAGAAAAACTCCCCACTCGGCGCCATATTGAAGGGCGGCGGCCGCGACGGCTCAGGCGGGCAGCGGAACTTGCGGCTGGGAGAAGCAAAGGGTCGGAAGCTCGTGCAGGTCGCGGCTTTCCCTGGAACGGTCGTGGGGCTCGAGGGGGCACTGCGACCGTTGCTCGGTGCCGAATTACCGCTCACTGTCGGACGAGCAACGGCCATTGACGCGCGACGCCTGCTGAAGATCGGGCCGGAACAGTTTTGGATCCTCGCGCTCGATGGCGAGGATATTGCCGCTGACCTTCAGCACGTGGTGACGCCGACGCTTGGAAGCGTCACGCCGCTCTTGCACAGCCGGACGTGCCTGTGGATCGATGGACTGCAGTCCCGGGAGGTGTTGGAGACAGGTATCGCCGTCGATCTGCATCCTGATGTCTTTCGCGCGGACTTCTTTGCCCTGACCGGACTGCATCACACTCCGATTACGGTCTATCGCAACGGAGAAAATCGCTACGAGTTATATGTTCTCCGAACCTTCGCGGTGTGGGCGTGGGAGTGGCTCATCGACGCGGCGCTCCCCTTCGGGTACGAGATCGTCGAGACCGGCTAAGCGTCGCCGATGCGTCGTCGCGTTCTTCGCAGATTGCGGACGAAGTGATTGGGGGGAGCTGTCATGACGGCCGATCGGCGCGCATTCATGCAGCAAGCAGGCTTCGGGCTCGCGGCCGCAGGGCTTGCCGCAGGTGCGCGCGCGGTGACCGGCGGCACGGGTTTTGTCCCCTGCGACAAGCTGGAGCGCCAGGGACCGAAGGAGGTCGTTCATGGCAAGCGTGCCGTTGCCAGCAGCCAAAATCCCATCGTGACGCAGACGATGCTCGATGTGCTGAAAGCCGGCGGCAATGCTGCGGATGCCGTGGTAGCAGGCTCCATGACGCAAGCCGTGGTGCAGCTCGATCACACCAACCATACCGGCTCGGTGAGCTTTCTGTACTGGGAAGCCAAGTCCGCAAAGACCTACTACCTGAACAGCCAGGGCACTTTTGTGCCGGACTTGCCGCCGTTCCGCACCTATCCGCGGGGTCCCCGTCCTATCGGCCGGGCATCACCGATGGCCTGCATTCCGGGCTTCATGCCGGGGATGGCGGCGATACACGCGCGCTTTGGCTCGAAGCCGTGGAAGTCGCTCGTTGAGCCCGCCATTCCGTGGGCAGCGGATGGCTTTCCCGTCGATGAGTTCCAGCGTGCCACGTTCGAATGGGCCCTCGACGACATCACCTACTTCCCGGCGATGCGCGCGCTCTATACCCCAAACGGGTTCTCACCGTCCGTGGGCGAGAAGCTGGAGAATCCGGAACTGGCGAAGACCTTGCGCCGCCTGGCCGATGAGGGGCCGGAGTATTTCACCCACGGCGACTGGGCGCGGCACTTCGTCAAGCTCGCCAATGATCTCGGCTGGAAGATCAAGCCGGAAGACATGTACTCCAACCCACCGCGGTGGGATGAGCCGATCCACTATCAGCACAAAGGCTATGAGATCGCTCAGCCGACCCCACCCCAGCGCCAGGCGATATTCTGTGCGCTGGTGCTCGGGATGCTGAGGCACCTGGATATCAGCTCACTCGGACATTACAGCGAATCCGCTGACAGCCTCTACTACATGGGGCAGGCGCTGCGGCGGGCGGACTTCGAGTGCGGGCTGCTGAACGATGCGAAATTCTTCGACGTGCCGCTCGATGTGTGGATGTCGGATGAGTACCACGCGAGCCTCGCCACGATCCTCAAGCGCTCGCGTCCGAAGGCCGGCGTGGATCTGACCAAGCACATCCTGCTCTCGAGTGACCCGGGACTGCGGCTCGCCTTCGGGTGGGACTCCTCGAATTCAGGGGATAAGCCGACGCGATCCTCTGCACAATACGCGGCGCCGCCCGGCAGCTGCGAGAACACTTGCGTGGATGCGCAGGGCAACTGGGCGCAGATGATGAACACCTACCAGTCGGGAGGCATCCCGGGGATGGTGGTCGATGGCGTGCCGATGCACGGCAGCAATGCCACGCTCTACGACATGCACAGCTCGCTCTCGGGGTGGCTGGGGCTGCCCGGCAGCCGCATGCGCACCGTCAAGAGCAACACGATCATTCTCAAGGACGGTAAGCCGGTGCACTCGCTGGGCTCGCCCGGCAACATTCCCTTCACGGTACCGCAGATGATTTCCAATGTCCTGGACTACAACTACGACCCCTACGCGGCGGCGGTGCTGCCACGCATGGCGCCGATGCGTGATGATTTCGTCATCGAGATCGAGACACGTATCCCCGAGCGTGTAGTGCGCGATCTTGCCCGGATCGGTGGCAAGTTATCGCCGCTGCCGCCGTACGACCTGAACATGGGCTCCTACCAGCAGGCGTGGCGTGATCCGCAGACTGGACTGCTGAGTGCGAGCACTGACCCGCGTCGTGGCGGCAAAGCCGGCGGTATCTGATGCGTCCGGGGTCCGACATCAACTAACTGATGGGTGGATCAAGGGGCCCATAACAAGGCGTACGTTACTGAGCGGCGGATCTACTGCGGGCGTGGCCAGTGCAGGTCTACGAGCGTGTCTGGGGCGCGTGATGCTCGTGGTTCGCAGGTTTTAGAAGTTGCGCCGGATAGTTAGTGTCACGCCGAAGGGAGGACCTACCAGATTGCTGAAAGCCAGCGTTTGGTAGTCGTTGTAGAAATAGAACTTGTTCAGGATGTTGCGTACATTCAACTGCACATTCCAGGAGGGCGGCAAGCTTATCCAGGTTGGGTGTGCGGCCTGCCATGACTCCGCCATGGTAGACACCGATGTTGAACCAACCGATGTCGTCAGCCATGATGACTAAGATGTTCGGCTGTTTGTGTTGTTGAGCCATGGTTTGGCCTCCCGGAAATGTTAATAACAAAGGAGAGAGGCTTGGGGTTCATGTTAACGAGGGGCGCGAAGGCAGTCCCTAATCAAGCTTAAGACGGCACCAGCCACACGGCTCCCGGTCCGATCAATGGGACTTAGCAGGAGGGCCCGCTCCGCCTGGTCGATGTCGATGTACCAGCAGCGCCTTGCCTTGCGAGTGAGCCGTGCCCGCTATCCGCGCTCGGGCCGCCAGAGAACCGACCCCTTGGCTCAGCGGCGACGGTCTTACCATCGGGCTCTTATCCATTACGCCTCCATAGACAGCTGCACGAGGCTCCAAGATGGGGCCTAGTGGACGCGCCCGACAGACATCGCGATGTGAGAATTTTCTAGACCAGTGAAATCAGCGACTTAGACACTTTCTACCGGTGGCCGGCGAGGGGCTCTTGAACGTCGGGAAAGAGGTTCATCGCCGGAGTGTCTCGCGGCGCATCGGTGGTTTCGCAACTGGCGCGTGTGTGTGCTAGCGAACCATTGCAACAAGCGTCTTAGCAGCGCGGGTTCAGCCGCTCTAACGCGCCGTAGAGACCGCGCCCTTGATGATCCGAATCTCGCCGTGCCGCACGCCAATGCATGCGCTACTGCAACTTGACCTATATAGATGCGCTGAATCCGCCTCTCGTCCCTCGCGTTCTGCAGCATCCACCGACATCACCCCACGGGGTAGACATCGTCACGTTAAGATTTGTGGCGCGACGCCTGCTAAGTCAGGGGGCAGCGCGAGCGTCAACGCCAACCCTTCCTAATGCCCCTACTGCACCGATGCCAAGTCGTGACGCTGGGCATCGATCGTCGCGCTGCGCCCAGTGTCTTGGTGCTGGCAGTACGCGCCATTGGCTGTTCCAGGCACCCAGGGGTGCACCTTATATTAACCCGTCCCTAATGGGCGGCGCGGTAGTCTCCCCGGCCACAGCACGGCTGGGTCGCGCTACGGTCATGAGCAACATCGCCATTGCTTTTTGCGTACTTGGGGCTCTCTTCACGCTCTACGTCGTGGCGGCGACGTGGCAGTCCAAGGATGCACGCTCGCACATGCGGAGTGACACGCGTCCGCTGCGGTCACGCGCCGTGAGCGTTGACCGGCGACTAAGTCAGCGGTGGCGGGCGCAGCAGCGTTCCAAGAACGTCACATAGCGAGCCGTGCCGCGACGCATCGGACGTCTCGAAGCCGAGTTGGGCTACAGGCCGTGCAGCGTAAAGATGACCTAGCCCATCTAGCGCGCGGTCGCCAGGACCCTCGTTCGGCCTCAAATCGGGGACGAGGTGGTCCTGCAGCGCACCGGCCCCGATGCCGCGACGGTTAAGCGCCAGAAGCCAGGACCTGGACGGCTTGGCCGTTTACAGTTGTGTCGATGGACGGGCGTCGGATTGACCAGATTCTCGCTCAACCCGTTTCGAACGCAGAAAGACTCCATCAGAAACCATGACGTGAACCGTCGTTGCATATGGGCGTTGGCCGTTACGCTCGCGTTCGGTCCGGTCCGATCACCGAGCCCTTGCAATGATCCCAAGGGCAGATCATGAACGTACCTGCGCTTCGCGGTGATCCGTCTGCCGGCCGTCTGAGCCGCACTATCGTCACCGCGGCAATTCGGGACTCCTTGACCAAGCTCCGTCCGCGTGCGCAGCTCCGAAATCCGGTAACTCTCGGCGTTTACGCCGGAAGCATTTTCACGACCGTCATCGGACTCGCCACGGTCTTCGGTACGACGGATGGCGCGCGGCGCGGGGCATTCATTATTGCGATTGCGGCATGGCTGTGGTTGAGCGTCGTGTTGGCGAACTTCGCGGAAGCCATCGCCGAAGAGTGGGGCAAGGCGCGAGCCGCGACGCTGCGATCGGTGGGCGGGTATGGGCACGTGAAGCGGCTGCTCGGCCACGATCGCAACGAGTACCGTCTTGTCGAAGCAGACACATTGCGTCGCGGCGATCTAGTGCTGGTCGAAGCTAACGATATCATTCCCGCCGATGGCACGGTGATCGAAGGGGCAGCGTCGGTAAGTGAAGCCGCAGTGACCGGCGAATCTGCACCCGTGCTACGCGCGGCAGACAGGGATCGCTCGTTCGTGCGCTGCGGCACGCATGTGCTTTCCGACTGGCTCATCGTGCGCGTGAGAAGTCGTGAAGGAGGATTTTTCGCCCCACTTGTTACGCTTTCGCAGGGCACCCGGCGCTCCCGCTCCCCGCAGGAGAGGGTCTTATTAATGTTGCTCTGCGCTACAACGATCGCGTTCTTGCTGGGCGTCGCGCCGCTCTCGCATTCTACGAGTGCGGGTTCAGGCGACGTTGTGGCGCTCTCGGCGCTTGTCGCGCTGCTCGTGTGCTCCATTCCGATCACAACCCGCGCATGCGTCTCCGCGATTGGCATCGTCAGCATGGCTCGGTTAATGCTCGCTAACGTCATCGCAACCTCCGGTGGCGCGGTGGAAGCCGCGGCTGACATTGACCTCCTGGTGCTCGATAAGACAGGAACGATCACACGCGGCGACCGGCATGCGGTCGCCTTTCAGGAGGCTCCGGGAATTGACGCCCACGAGCTGATGGAGGTGGCACAGCTCGCCTCGCTGGCCGATGAAACCCCGGAAGGCCG
>Ga0187778_10000080_pt1 | contig 57495 bp, 57 predicted proteins | sample 1015_Q2_SP5_20_M_FD_132418 | JGI IMG/M metagenome (GOLD analysis project Ga0187778, IMG submission 132418) | Tropical peat soil microbial communities from peatlands in Department of Meta, Colombia - 1015_Q2_SP5_20_MG | ecosystem: Environmental > Terrestrial > Soil > Wetlands > Peat | place...
AAGGGCGTGCCACTCCTGGCGCGCACGGCAGGGCTCATCGCCCATCTGGTCGAGGAACAGCAGCGCGCCATCGGGTTCGTGCTATCGCACGCCGCGGCCCAGGCCATCGACTACGACGGCGAGGCGCCGGCGGACTTCAAGCCGAGCAAAGATGCCTAGCGCGTAGCTTCCCATGCAACCGACACTTGCGGGCATTCGCGTCGTGGAGCAGGGCACGTTCATCACCGGCCCGTGCGCCGGGATGATGCTGGCGGATCTGGGCGCGGACGTGATCAAGGTGGAGAGCCCGGAGGGGGATCCTTACCGCGCCTACCAGGGCGGACGCTACTCGCCGCACTTCCAGGCTTACAACCGCAACAAGCGCAGCATCGCCCTCGACATGAAGCGCCCGGACGACGGCCCGCTGTTCACCGCTCTGGTCCGCGAAGCCGATGTCTATATCCAGAACTTCCGGCCGGGCACGGCCGAGCGACTCGGCGCCGGTGTCGAGGCGTTGCTCACCCTCAATCCGCGGATGGTCTATTGCTCCATCAGCGGTTTTGGCGCCACCGGGCCCTATGCCGAGCACCCGAGCTACGACTCGGTGGCGCAGGCCCTGAGCGGCTTCCTGAGCGTAGTCGTCGACTACCGACGTCCGCAGTTCCTCGGTCCTGCGCTCGCCGATGCGATCACCGGCCTGTACGCCTCGCAGGGGATTCTTAGCGCCCTGGTGCAGCGCGGCCGTACCGGCCGTGGCTGTCACGTGGAAGTATCGATGCTCGAGGCGATGGCCCATTTTGCGGTCGAGCCATTCGCGGCCTTCTTTGCGCTCGGGCAGACGCCGACCTCCGCGGACCGGCCGCGACTCGCACAGGCCTACATCCTGCACACCTCCGATGCGCGGCTCATCGCCATCCACCTGTCCTCGCTCGAGAAGTTCTGGGAGGGCCTGGTGAAGGCGCTCGAGGCGCCGGAGCTGGCACGTGACGCGAGGTTCAACACGCGCGAACGGCGCATTGCCGAGTACGAGGCGCTGCGGCACGAGCTCGATACACGCTTCAAGGTGAAGCCGCTGAGCCACTGGACGCAGCGGCTGCAGGCACAGGACGTTCCGCACGCACCCGTCAATCGCATCGACGACGTGGTGCACGACCCGCAGGTTGAGCATCTGGGAATCGTCGTGCCGGTCGATGGCGCGCATGCGGCAACGCGGTCGGTACGGCCCGCCCTGCAGTTCGACGGTGTGCGCGCGCGCTCGGTCGGTGCAGCGCCGCTCCTCGACGAGCATGGCAAAGCGATCCGCGCGGCGCTGGCGCGCAGTGCTTCGTGGCCGGCAGCCGAGTCGAGCGGCGAGCGCATCGAGCGGCTGACATAAGAGGGGAGTGCAATGCTCTTGCCAACGATGCTGGTCGGCAGTTACCCGCAGCCGGATTGGCTCATCGACCGCGAGCGGCTCGCCGGGCGCTTCCCGCCCCGGGTGCGGGCGCGCGAGCTGTGGCGCATCCCGGAGCCGTATCTCGAGGAGGCGCAGGACGATGCCACCCTCGTGGCCATCAGGGCGCAGGAGGAGGCCGGGCTCGACTACATCACCGATGGTGAGATCCGTCGCGAGAGCTACTCGAATCGCTTTGCCACGGCGCTCGAGGGGATCGACCTCGACAATCCGGGCAGTGCCTTGGATCGCAGCGGGCATCCGAACCCCGTACCACGCGTCGTCGGTGCCATCCGCCGACGGCACGCGGTGGGCATCCGCGACCTCGAGTTCCTGCGGCGTCACACCCAGCGGCGCGTCAAGGTCACCGTGCCGGGTCCGTTCACGATGGCCCAGCAGGCGCAGATCGACTACTACGGAGGAAGTCGTGAGCAGGCCGCCATGGACTACGCCGCGGCGGTCAACGCGGAGATCCGCGATCTGTTCAGCGCCGGCGCAGACATCGTGCAGCTCGACGAGCCGTACATGCAGGCACGCCCCGAGGAGGCACGCGCCTTTGGCCTCAAGGCGCTCAACCGTGCGCTCGAAGGCGTGACCGGCACGACCGCCGTACACATCTGCTTCGGTTACGCCGCCATCATCCACGTACGCCCCTCCGGCTACTCGTTCCTGCCGGAGCTCGCGGAGTGCCGCTGCGAGCAGGTCTCGATTGAGACCGCGCAGTCAAACCTCGACTGTGCGGTGCTCAAGACGCTCGCCAACAAGAAAATCATTCTCGGCGTGATCGATCTGTCCAGCCCGGTTGTGGAGTCCCCGGAGCAGGTGGCGAGCCGCATCCGTCGCGCGCTGCCTTACGGGGATGCGGAGCATCTGTTGGTCGCACCGGATTGCGGCATGAAGTACCTGCCGCGTGAGGCAGCCTTCGGCAAGCTGCAAGCCATGGTTGCCGGCGCACAGATCGTACGCAGGGAGTTGGGGAGCAAGAATTCGAACGCTGCCGAGACTAAGTCCTAAAAAATCGCAACAGGGGGATTTCACATGTTCACTGCAATGCGCCGAATGCTGTCGACAGTCGCTGCGGCATTCGGGATCTTGCTGTTCGCCGGGTCGGGCGGAGCGCAGGCTCAGACCCAGACTCAGACGCAGGTGTCCGAGCCGACTCTCGAGGAGGTGGTGGTCACTGCCCGTAAGCGCGAAGAAGCGCTGCTGGACGTGCCGGTGACCGTAGACGCGTTCACCCAGCAGACGATCGAGTCGGCGGGAATTGAAGCGCCGCGCGATTTCGTCGCGTTGGTCCCGAACATGACCATGGTCGAGGTGCAGAACGTCGGTAACTCATTCATCACCATTCGCGGTATCTCGCAGGCGCGCAACAGCGCGCCGTCGGTTGCTGTGTTGGTTGATGGTGTGCTCGAGCCCAATCCCTACGAGTTCGACCAGGGGTTGAATGACGTCACCTCGATCCAGGTGCTGAAGGGTCCCCAGGGCGCCTTGTACGGCCGCAATGCCATCGGCGGCGCGATCATCATTAACACTGCCGAGCCTTCCGACCACTTCGAAGGTGCGGCCAGGGTGGGTGTGGGCAATGGGGTGTCCGAGAAGGCTGAGGTGGCCGTCGGCGGGCCAATTGACTCGGCCGGGACGCTAAAGTATCGCGCCTCGGTCAACTTCTACAACACCGACGGCTATCTCGAGAACACTTACCTCGATACCAAGGCAGACCCGTACCGGGAGTACTCCGGGCGGCTGCGCCTCTTGTGGAAACCCTCCGACCAGTGGACCGCGGACCTGCGATTTTTCGGCGATTACGTCGATACGACCGCTTACTACTACATTATTCCGAGGTCCGACGAGGCGAATCCCTTCAGCAGTTTCACTACGCCGCCGGACGCCAACAACGTCACCAGCCCGATCCAGACCAACAACCTGGGCACGGACAACCGGACCGTGACCGATATCGCGCTCAAGCTCGATTACGCGGCGGGACTCGGCACGTTTACGTCGATTACCGACTGGGATCATACGAAGGAGATCGATACCGGCGATGCCTACGACTTCCGGCCCATTGTCACCTCTATCAACTACAACTGTAGTTGCATCGCGCCGCCGCCCGGACCGACAGCCGCCCAGGGCGGACCGGCCGATCTGAGCCAGAGCCAGTTCATCGACGTGACGACCTGGAGCGAGGAGCTGCGCTTCACCTCCAACAAGGTCGGCGGCTTCGCGTGGATCGCGGGGGCGTACTTCATCCACACGGAGCGCTTCATCTCCACCGACAATCTCTACGACCGCGGAGAGGGCGTGCCGAGGGTCTATCAGACCCCGATCGTGGATCCGACCAATCCGTACGCGACGAACACCAATGCAACGTTTCTCGCGGATTCGCAGAACAACAATGCCTGGGCCGTGTTTGCCGATGCGACCTACGACTTCAGCAGGCAGTTCGAGCTCGATGTGGCTCTCCGCTACGACCAGGATAATGTCCAGAACACCACCGATACGCCCAACGACTTCCTGCCTCCGGCGACAAAGCCCGCTGCATACACCGGCCTGGTGCGCAAGCAGACCTTCGACGCCGTGCAGCCGAAGTTCACGCTGCGCTACAAGCCGAGCGATAATTGGACCCTTTACGGCGGCTGGAGCCGCGGGTTTCGCAGCGGCGGCTTCAACCAGACGGGTGTCGGCGCGGTCGCCGAGGCGGCGGGACAGAAGGGCGTGCATGACATCTTCCAGGCCGAGGTCGCCGACACCTGGGAGATCGGCGCCAAGAGCGAGTTCTTCGACCGGCGGCTGACCGTGAACGCGGCGCTCTTCGACACCACTTCCACCAATGGCTACTTCTTCTACTACAGTGCGTCAACCTCGACGCAGAATCTCGGCAATCTCGATGCCCGGTACAAGGGCGGGGAGCTCGAGCTGACCGCTGCCGCGACGAACTGGCTCGACGTGTATGCGAGCTATGGCTACACCGACGGCAAGATCACCAACATGGAGGACCCCACGGTGATCGGCAACAAACCGCCGCTGCTGACCAGGGACACCGTCAACGCGGGCTTCCAGGTCCATCAGCCGCTCAGTGACGGGGTGAACGGCGTGCTGCGTCTGGACTTTCAGTCGATCGGCCGAACCTGGTGGGACCCGTATAATGTGACCTCGCGCGATCCGGTCAACCTGCTGGACCTGCGCGCCGGCTTGCAGGCCGACCGCTGGTCGGTGACCGCCTGGTCGAAGAATCTGACCAACAAGCTGTACAACGAGGAGTTCTCGCCGGGGGGCTTCCTGTGGCGAGCCCTGCCGCGCCGCTACGGGCTGGATTTCTTGTACAAGTTCTGAGAAGGAGGAACTGCCATGGCGCCTCTGAGTAAACTTCCCTCGCGGTTGCATCACAACGCCTATGTCACCAAGGACCAGGAAAAGACGCGGCATTTCTATGAGGACGTTATCGGGCTGCCGCTGCTGGCAACCTGGTGCGAGTCGGATGAGCTCTTCGGCAAGGTGCGCACCTACGTGCATACCTTCTTCGGCATCGGCGACGGGGGTGCGCTGGCGTTCTTTCAGTTTGCCGACCCCAAGGATCAGGAGGAATTCGGGCCGAAGATGCCGCCGACCCCGTTCCATCACATTGCGCTCAAGGTGGATGCGGAAATTCAGGCCGCCATCGAGGCGCGCATTGCCAAGGCGGGCATCAAGCCTCCCGACACCTATGTGCTGGAGCACGGCTACTGTCGCTCGGTGTATGTGACCGACCCGAATGGGCTCATTCTCGAGTTCACACGCGATCACCCGGATGCCGAGAAGATTGCACGCGACCGGCGCGCCGACGCACACCAGTCGCTGAAGCGCTGGCTGGCGGGGGATCACACCTCGAACAACACTTATCGCTGAGAGCTGTCGGGCTGCTCCGTGTGAACCTCATGCGCGAATTCGACGAGAAGAGCATTACACAGGCGGTGATCGGGCGGCTCGCGACATGCGACGACCCCCGGTTCGCGCGCATCATGACCTCGCTCGTCACTCACCTGCATGACTTTGTCCGCGAAGTGAGTCTGACGGAATCCGAATGGTTTACGGCCATTCAGTTCCTCACCGACGTCGGCAAGGCCTGCACGGACAAGCGCCAGGAGTTCATCCTGCTGTCGGACACGCTCGGGGTGTCAGTGCTCGTCATTACCCTCAACCATCCGGCCCACGAGGGCAGCGTCGAATCGACGGTTCTGGGCCCGTTCTATTGGGAAGGCGCTCCGGAGCTCCCGCTCGGCAGCAATCTTGGCCAAGGGGTCAGGGGCGAGCCGGCCTTCTATTCCGGACGCGTGCTCAGCACCGACGGGACGCCGCTTGCGAATGCGCTGCTCGACATCTGGTCGGGCGATGGCGAAGGCAACTACGACATGCAGATCCCCGGCGAGACGGGCATGAAGGCGCGCGGCAGGATCCGCACCGATGCCGAGGGGCGCTACTGGTTTCGGTCGATCAGGCCGACGTTCTACCCGGTGCCGACCGACGGGCCGGTCGGACGAATGCTGCGCAAGATGGGGCGCCATCCGTATCGCCCGGGACACGTGCACATGATTGTTTCGGCGCCCGGACACCTGCCGGTGACGACCCACCTGTTTGTCGCCGGCAGCCCATACCTGGATTCCGACGCCGTGTTCGGCATGAAGGAGTCGCTCGTGGTGGAGTTCAAGCGGCATCCCCCGGGAGCCGGCCCCGACGGCGAGCGACTGGACACGCCCTTCTACACGGTGAGCTACGACTTCCGTCTCCGGCCCGCCGTCGCCACAGCGCCGGACAAGGCCTGAAGGCGAGCAGGGGCTACCGGTTCATGAGCGCAAGCGCAGGCCGCATCCTGACCACCCACGTCGGCAGCCTCCCCCGCAGCCAGGCGGTGACCGACGTCGTCTTCGCGCGCGAGCGCGAGGAGTCTCGTGACGTGGCGGCGGACGAGGCGGTCATCACGCAGGCCGTGGCCGAGGTCGTGCGCCGTCAGGTCGAGGTGGGGATCGACATCGTGAGCGACGGGGAGATGAGCAAGATCAGCTACGCGACCTACATCGCGCGGCGCCTTGCGGGTTTCGGCGGCGACACACCACGGGAGCCGGGGCAGGATCTGGTGGAGTTTCCGGGCTGCTGCGCAAGCTCGCCGAGCGGGGTGCGACGGCGAAGTACCGGCGGCCGCGCTGCATCGCGGCCGTGACGGTGAAGGATACGAGACCGCTCGAGACCGACATCCGTAATCTCCAGGCGGCGGTCGCAGCGGCGCACCCAACGGGCGCTTTCATGAATGCGGCTTCTCCCGGAGTGATCGCGCTCTTTCAGCCGAACGACTTCTACCGCACCCAGGATGAGTACCTGCAAGCACTGGCCGCGGCGCTCCAGGCCGAATACGAGTCCATCGTGCGCGCAGGTCTGGTCCTGCAGATCGACGCCCCGGATCTCGCCATGGGACGTCACACCATGTATCGCGACCGCTCGCTGGAGGAGTTCGAGACACTCGCCGCGCGGCACATCGAGGTTCTCAATCACGCCTTGCGCAACGTTCCGGCCGATCGCGCCCGCATGCACGTGTGCTGGGGCAACTACGAGGGACCGCATCACCACGACGTGCCGCTGGCACGTCTCCTGCCGATCGTGCTCAAAGCCAAGCCGCAGGGACTGTTGTTCGAGGCGGCCAACCCGCGGCACGCGCACGAGTGGGCGGTCTTCAAGAGCGCGCCGATCCCGGAAGACAAGATACTGATTCCGGGAATGCTCACCACCACGACCAACTACATCGAGCACCCCGAGCTCGTTGCCGAGCGCCTCGAGCGCTTCGCCCACATTGTCGGCCGCGAGCGCGTCATGGCGGGCACGGACTGCGGCTTCGGCACGTTTGCCGGATTCGGCCCGGTCGAGCCCGAAATTGCGTATCTGAAGCTCAAGTCCCTGGTCGAGGGGGCGCAGATCGCTTCGCGCCGACTCTGGCGCTAGTGCAGCACGGCTGTGCCCCGCCGCACCGCGACCGCGACTGGTTCGACCGCATCCACCGCCGCGAGCCCGCCCGCTGCTTCCCCCAGTGCGACGCGGTCGGCGCAGTCAACACCCTTTCGCTTCTATGACAATCGCCAGAAGTATCTGGCCTTCGTCAACACCTGCAACGAGAAGGCTTCGATCGCCCGACGCGCCGCGCATGAGCTGCAGCTCGTGCGTCCGTCGCCCCCGGCACTGCGGCTCTTCGATGCCGGCATGGGGGACGCCACCGTGCTCGCGCGGCTCATGCGCAGCGCGCACCACGCCTACCCAACCATACCGATGCTGGTGGTCGCGAAAGAGATCAGCCTGGAGGATGTGCGGCTGGGGCTGGAAAAGATGCCGGATCGCTTCCATGAGCACCCGGCGACCGTCCTGGTGATCACCAACCTGCACTACGCCGACGCGCCACGGCTCACGCCACACGACGTTCAGTCAGCTTCTGCCCTGAACTGGCAGGAGGTGCGCCTCACCGGAGCGACGGCGCACGAATACGCGGAACGCATCGAGGAGCTTGCCGCGACGCTCGGTCACGGATGGGAAACCAAGCCGAGCCCCAGGTCCGGGAATCCCATCTACACACGCCCGTCGGTGCTCAGCATTTATCGTGACGATCACAAGTTCCTGCTCGATTCGGTCATTCCCAAGCCGGGCCGGACGTTCGAAGACTACGACTTCATTCTCGCCTCGCAGCCGTGGCGTGCGCGCATGTCCGCCGCCTTCAAGGCGCAGAGGGTCCTCGCGCCGCTCGCGCGCAGTCTCGCACCGGGCGGACGCATGCTGGCAATCCAATCATACGGCAAGGACCCGGGCCTCGAGATCGTGCAGAGACTCTGGCCGGGAGAGAATCCGTTCCAGGTGGATCGCCATCAGCTGATCGCCGCTCTCAAGTCGGAGCTCGGCCGGCAGGCCCGTGAGTTCACTCTCAGCGCGCAGTCGGACGATAAGGCCATCTTTCGCTACCAGATGCACACGCTGCCGACCGAGATCAGCGACCGCATCGGCACGTCGACCCTGTACGCGGCCTGGAATGCCGCAATCTACGTAAATCAGATCGAGGATGAGCGGCTCGATTCGGTGGTACAGACAGGTGCGTATCTCGAGGCGACGCAGGCCGTGCTGCGCAGGCACGGCGGTCTGTGGTTCAACGATGAGACCTTCGTGGTCAGCCGACGCCGGCCCTGATCGACTCGAACGAGAGCCGCGCGAGCACCTCGCCCAGTGTCTGCCCTGATGCCTCCTGTGCGGTGGTGGCGCGCCACGCGACAAAGCCATCGGGTCGCACCAACACGCAGCCATCCGCTTGGATGCCGTGCGCCGGCGCGAGCTGCCCGCCAGGATCCTCGAGGCCGTCGCTGCCGGGCCTATGGATCTTAAGCGTAAGGTCCCGAGCCGCGGCGGCAGCCGCGCCGAGGTCGCACCACTTGTGCGCCTTTGCGCCGGCGAGCAGCACGAAGTGCCTGTCATACAGATCGAGCGTGGACATGGCCTTGCCGTGCAGGGTGAGCCAGAGGTGCGGTGCGCGCGTGCCGGGGAGTGCGCGGGATTCGCGCGGATTGAGATGAGCGGAGCCGTCGTCGTCCGGTTCGCTGAGTATCGCCGCGGATCGGTAGCGATAGCCGAGCTCGATGTTCAGATCCCCAACGAGGGGCTGAACCCGATCCTTGCCCAGGCTCGGGTCCGTGCGCAGCACATATCGGGTGTAGGCCTGCTCGACGGAAAGATTCGCGACCGGCCGGCGTTCGTCCTCATACGTCGAGAGCAGCGCTGCAGAGGCGCTGCCATTCAGGACGCGCGCCAGCTTCCAGGCCAGGTTGTGTGCATCCTGCACGCCGGTATTGCCCCCAAACCCCCCGGTGGGCGGCATGACGTGCGCAGCGTCGCCGGCGATGAATACCCGTGACGTCTGTAGTCTTGCGGCGACCTCAGCCGCCGCTTCCCAGTGCATCACGCCGTCGATCGTGACCGGAATAGCGCGCGTGCCGAGGGCCGTGTGCACGTATTCGAGCGCCTGCTCCGGGCTGAGTGCCGTCGACACGTCGGTCAGGGGGTGCGTCGGATCGCCCGCGCTATTGACCACCAGAAAGGCACGGTCGAAAGGCTTCTCGAAGCGAAAAAAACCCCGCAGCCGCGCATTGTCCACATAAACGACTGCCCACGGCTGCTCGCTCAGCAGCGCTCTCAGGTCGGCGCGAAAGTAAATCGTGATGCTCTTCGAGAAGGTCGGGTGGCCCTGCATCGGGATACCGAGCCGCTGCCTGATGCGACTGTGCGCGCCGTCGGCCGCAATCAGGTATCTGGCGTGCACCGTGGAGGTCTCGCCCGTGTCACGATCGCGCAACTCAGCCGTCACGCCGTCGGCACCTTCCTCAGCGCCGATCGCTTCTGTGGCGAATCGCAGGCTCGCCCCCAGCTCGAGAGCCCGCTCGCTCAGCAGTGGCTCGAGCGCGCTCTGCGAGAGGAAGACGCGCTCGCACGGGCTGACGTCTCTGATGCCGGCGTTCAGGTCTGCGATGAACTGCTTGGTCACGCCACCGATCAGCGTATCGACGGCGACCACACCGCCGTTTTGCACGAACTGCTCCGCTGATCTACAGCGGATCCGCTCCTCGAGACCGACGGAGCGGAAGATCTCCATGGTACGCTGCGTCGCATGCGCGGCTCGCGGGTGGATCGCGGTGCCACGATGATACTCGACGGCGAGAGAGCGTACGCCATGGTGGCCGAGCAGCAGCGCCGCTGAAAGCCCGACCAGGCTTCCGCCCACGATGAGGACCGGCACCTCGATGTCTGCCACGCTCTGTTCCGCCAGCGTCGCTTCGCCCTACGCGAGGGCGATTATTCCACGCTCAAGGGAAGCAGCAAATTTCCCCGGGGAGGTCCGCGGACCGGCACGGCCCGACTGCCAGCATCGAGGGCCGAGTGCGTCCTCACCCGAGCCGACGTAGAGTTCAGCGGCACTGTTTGTGCAATAGCGGAAACCGCTCGATGGAAGACGTGGTAATCATCGGAGGCGGACCCGTCGGCCTGATCAGCGCTCTGGGCCTCGCACAAGCCGCGGTGCGCGTGAGTGTCATCGAAGCCGAACCGCACGTCGTCAACTCGCCACGGGCGGCGGTGCACTTCTGGTCGGTTCTCGACGGTCTCGAACGCCTCGGTGTACTCGCAGAGGCCGAGGCCGCCGGCGTGCGCAAGCAGGACTACACCTACCTGGTCCGCAGTACCGGAGAGCGCATCGAGTATTCGATGAAGGTACTCGAGGGGCACGTGCCCCGTCCGTACAACCTGCATCTGAGTCAGCATCGTCTGGCTGAGATTGCGCTGCGGCGGCTGCGGACCTTTTCGAACGCGACCGTCCGCTTCGGCGCTCGACTTCAGGCGCTTCAGCAGGACGGCGACGGGGTGACGCTCTCGGTGGCGACCGGGCGCGACACACAGGAACTGCGTGCCCGGTGGGTCATTGGCGCGGATGGCGCCGGCAGTACGGTGCGCCGCCTCCTCGGTCTTTCCTTCGACGGTACGACGTGGCCGGAGCGGTTCGTGGCCACCAACGTCTACTATGATTTCGAGCGCTATGGCTACACGCGCACGACGTTCGTAATCGACGCTCGCTATGGGGCGGTCATCGCGCTGTTGGACAACGAGGGTCTCTGGCGCTGCACGTATATGGAAGACGCAACGCTGCCGGAGCAGACTTTCCTCGAGCGACTGCCGCGTGCCTATGCGGCGATTCTGCCCGGCGACGGCGCCTACCGGCTCGAACGCGCGTCCCCCTATCGAATGCACCAGCGCTCGGCTCCACGCTATCGCGTCGGCCGGGTCGTTCTCGCCGGCGATGCAGCACACGTCACCAATCCGACCGGAGGACTTGGCCTGACGTCGGGATTGTTCGACAGTTATGCGCTTTACCCTGCGTTGACGGCGGTCGTCCTGGAGAACGCGGATGATGAAGTGTTGGATCGCTATGCGGTGGCGCGTCGCGACACATTCGTCAATCGCGTATCATCGCAGGCCACGGCAAACAAGAAGCTCGTTTTCCACGCCAACGGCGGTGGCCGAGACCTGGAGGAGGCAGTGGAGAGCCTGCGCCGCCTGGCGACAGATGCGCAGTACCTGCGCGAGCGGCTGATGTTCACCAAGTCGCTGGCGACACCCCCGCTGCTCGGAGTGAGGTAAGACATGCAACTGGATCTCGTCGCCGAGGGCTTGTGGTTTCCCGAAGGACCGATCGCGATGGCCGACGGTTGCATCCTGCTGGTCGAGATCCGACGCGGCACGCTCTCGCGCGTGACACCCGACGGCGCTCGCGCAACCGTCGCCGAGCTCGGTGGCGGTCCCAACGGCGCAGCCATCGGCCCGGACGGGGCCGTGTATGTCTGTAACAACGGCGCCGCGTGGCTGTGGCGGGAGGGCGAGGTGCATTTACCCGGGGATGCGCCGCGCGAGTATCGTGGCGGCTCGATCCAGCGGGTGGAGCTCGCGAGCGGGACGACCACGACACTGTACGAGTCGTGCGACGGCAAGCCGCTCAACAGCCCCAACGACATCGTCTTCGATCGACACGGCGGGTTCTGGTTCACATGTTTCGGTCAGACCGACGGGGAGGTGCGCCGGCTCGGGGCGCTGTACTACGCGCTGCCCGACGGCTCGCGGATCATCCGCTGGCGCCACGGCCTCACATCGCCGAACGGCGTGGGACTCTCCGCCGATGAGCGCACGCTCTACATGGCTGATTGCATGCTCGGGCGGCTGCTCGCATACGACCTCACCGCTCCGGGGGTCATGGCGGATGCGCATTCAGCGGCCGGTGGCCGCGTCGTCTGTACCTTGCCGGGCTATCAGTGGCTCGACAGCCTCGCCGTCGAGGCCGACGGCCGCGTCTGCGTCGCGACAATCTGGAACGGGGGCATCTCGGTGTTCGAGCCGGGCGGGACATACGAGCACGTCGCCTTCCCCGATCCCGTCACCACAAACATCTGCTTCGGCGGGGCCGACATGCGCGACGCCTGGGTGACCTGCTCGAGTACCGGCCGGCTGTATCATTGCCGCTGGCCGCGCCCGGGACTGCGCCTGCCGTTCAATGGCTGACGCAGGCGTACTGCTCACGCTGCACCTGGTGGTCCAGGCGCAGCGCCGCGGTGCCTCAACGAGCGACAATCCAAAACCATGTCTGCGGAGCACCCGGCGATGAAGAAAATCGACCCGAAAGCTGTGGCGGTGAAGGTGGGGTCGAGCTATCCAGTCCCGCTCGATGAACCTTGCCGCGGGCGGCGGCGCTGCGCCCTTGGTGATGCGGCTGGATTGACGCAGTTTGGCGTCAATGTGCTGACGCTCCCTCCCGGTGTCTGGTCCAGCCAGCGACACTCGCACAGTGCGGAGGACGAGTTTCTCTGGGTTCTTGACGGCGAGGTCGTACTCGTCACCGACACCGGGGAGGAAGTGCTGCGCGCCGGAGATTGTGCGGGCTTCAAGGCCGGGGTCGCCGACGGTCACCATTTGCAGAACCGATCGCTACAGAGGGCTCACGTCCTCGAGGTGGGCTCGCGGCGCCCCGAGCGCGATGTCTGCGAGTACCCGGATGTCGATCTGCGTTGGGTCGGGAACGCGCCTCCCACCCGCAAGGATGGTTCGCGGTATTGAAAGTGGCTGCATAGCTTAAGGACCTGAGAGGGCGAACGGGCATTACCGGCAAGGGCCGCTTTGACGGCGTAACATCCCCTGTGAACGGTGGGAGCGGTGCGATGACACGGAGCCCGGTGTCGCCTGTAGGAAGTGTTCTCTGCCTGCCGCGTGAGGTTGCAGGAGCCCTCAGCGCGCTTCTGCTGCTGCTCGGAATGTCGTGGTCGACATCCGCAGACGACGCAAAGCCCTTGACAGCGATCCTCCTCGTCGCTCGAGCCGAGCTGCCGGATTCTGATTTCGCCGACTCGATCGTTCTGGTCATGAATAACCTCGGGTCCGGCCCGGCGGGCGTCATCATCAACAAGCCGACGCAGGTTCCTGTCGCGCGTCTCTTTCCCGATATCAAGCGCCTCGCGCAACTGCACGATAAGGTGTACTTCGGCGGCCCCGTCGAATTCGGGTCCGTGTGGTTCCTGTTTCGCGCCGCCAAGCCGCCCGAACATGCAATCCAAGCCTGCGACGGCGTCTACCTGAGCGCGAACCGGGATCTGCTCCTGCAGCTGCTCGCCCGCGACAAGCCCATGGACGGCCTGCGGATCTTCATCGGTCACTCGGGCTGGGGACCGGGTCAGCTTGAGACCGAGATCGCGCACGGCGATTGGACACTCGAGCGCGCCGCGCCCGAAGCGATCTTCAAGGGCAGGTCCGAGCATCGCTGGCCTACGCCACCGGGCGAAAAACGGGGCACTTGAGGGATGCTGCTTGCTCGGCTTGGCTGATCTCGGGGGCCGAGCCGGAGCCTGCGGACGTGGTCCGCCAGCTCGGTAACGACGCAGCGGCCAGTGAGTCCTGTGTGACCGCAGTCTATGCCGCTGCACGGTTCCTGGATCGCAGGTTTCTCGAGCTGCAGCGCTTCACGCCCGCATGGTCAACGCCGCTACCGGCGATAGCGTTGCCAGGCGCGGCTACTGTTTGAGGGCTCGATTGTCGGATGGCAAGCTATCTGCCATGAGCCGTCACGATGCAGGATACGGGTGCTATGCGGACCTCACCAAGGCCCAGGTGGAAGGCGCCGACTTCAACATTTGCGTACGCCGTAGGCCTGAATCCACGGTTGCCATCCTCGCGCCCCATGGCGGAGGCATTGAAGCCGGCACGTCCGAGATTGCGCGCGCGGTCGCGGGATCTGAATTTAACTTGTATCTCTTCGAGGGTACTCGCCCGTCAGGCAACTACGCTGCGCTCCACCTGACCAGTCACCGCTTTGATGAGCCACGATGCTTGGCGCTGTTGTCTGCCTGCGACCACGTTGTCGCCATCCATGGATGCCGTGGTGACAGTCCACGAGCGTTGCTCGGAGGACTGGACATCGGTCTGAAGACCCTGATTCACGAGGCGATCGGATCTGCCGGCATTGACGCGTGTCTGGCGGGTCATCCATTCCCGGCGGTCGATTCGCGGAACATATGCAATCGTGGTCGACGCGGTGCCGGGGTGCAGGTCGAGCTGACAAGTGCGCTGCGCTTTGCGGAATTCAACGATGCAATCGTCACTGCCATCCGCGCGGTACTGCTGATGCTGTAGGGCGTTTGCACCGGCCGCCCTCAGAGTCGGGCGCGCGGCAGCTGTCCCGGCCCTTATGTCAGAAATGCACCCTCACAGTCTCGCTGGCTTGTTCTTCCTGCTGGGATACCTGCTGCTGGCCGTCCTGTCATCGCTGCACGCCCTGTTAACCAAGCCAGACCCCCGCAGTGCGCTCAGCTGGATGGCGGTCTGCTGCCTGGTTCCCTACAGTGGTGCGCTGCTCTACGGGCTCCTCGGTATCAACCGGGTGCGCCGCAGCCGCAAGGGGCTGCGCTTAGTGGAAGTGCATTCGAACGCGGCAGCACCGGCAGCGTTATATGCGGAGCAGGTCCACATCGTCGATGCCCTGACACGGCGGCCGCTCGAAGGCGGCAATCGCATCGAGCCGCTGCACAATGGCGAGCTCGCTTTCCCGAGCATGCTCGAAGCAATCGCGCAGGCCAAGAGCTCCATATGGCTCGCGACTTATATTTTTCAGACCGATCCCGTGGGTCGGCAGTTCATCGAAGCGCTTTCAGCGGCCACTCGCCGTGGTGTCTCGGTCCGTGTGCTCGTGGATGGTGTGGGCGAATGGTACGACTGGCCGCACGTTGTGCCGCTACTGCGGCGGGCTGGAGTCCGCGCGGCGCGCTTCCTGCCTCCCCGCCTGCTGCCGCCGAGTCTCGCGCTCAATTGCCGCAATCATCGCAAAATCCTGGTCGTCGACGGGGAGGTCGGCTTCATTGGCGGCATGAACCTCGGCGGCCGGGAAGTCGGCGGTGGAACGGGTCGCCGCATGACGGACATTCATTTCCGCCTGTCGGGTCCGGTCGTGGTACAGCTGGCGCAAACGTTCGCCGAGGATTGGGAGTTCGCCACTCGCGAGCAGTTGCCGCAGCCTTCGATCCAGCGCCCAGCCGGTCAGTGCCATTGCCGCGTGATCACCGGCGGTCCGGACCAGGACGTCGACAAGCTGCTGCTGATCCTCCTCAGCGCTCTCGCCAGCGCCCGCCACCACGTGCAGATCATGACACCCTATTTCATCCCGCCGCTCGAGCTGGTGGCGGCGCTCGAGGCGACGGCGCTGCGCGGGGTTACCGTCACCGTGGTGCTACCGCGCCGGAGCAACCTGCGCTACATCGACTGGGCGACGCTGCACTGGATTCCGGCGCTCGTTGCACGCGGCGTGAAGGTTTACCTGCAGGCTCCGCCTTTCTCCCACGCGAAGCTGTTCGTGGTGGATGGGGAGTACGCGCATATCGGCTCGGTGAACGTGGACACGCGAAGCCTGCGATTGAACTTCGAGATTGCGGTCGAGGTGTACGATTCGGGCTTGTGCGGCGAACTTTCCGCCTTCATTGCGCAGCGTGAGCTTGCGGAAGCGGCGCTCACGGCGGAGAGCGAGGGAGCCAGGCTATTACCGCGGATCCGGAACGCCCTGTGCTGGCTGGTTTCGCCTTACCTCTGAACGGAGGAGCCACCATGAAGCGAGTAGGCGACACCGCCGAGCTCACCGACGCCGAGGCCGAGTCGGTCGCTCAGGCGGTCGACATCTTTCGCAGACAGCCGACTTCGCCGTCGTTCTTTCAGACCGTCCCGATGCGGGATGAGACGGGCAGGCTCTGTGAAGTGCGCTTTTTCCTGGAGAGCGACATGCAGCGTCCACTGGCAGTCATCCGCGTCGCGGATGACGGGGCACTGGCGCCGATTCAAGACCTGAGGTGAAGATCGACAGCCCGCCGCCCGGGGCGACTGCCAGACGGGTCCTATGCAGGATAGATAAGTGTTCCATCGCTCAGTCGGCGAGCGTTCGGCGTGAGCGAGGCAGGCTCTACCTTGTGTGGTCCCATGATGTGCAGCACCTGAATCCCCTGTTCTAGGAGGTAGTCACTGATGATGCGGCGGTGGCAGCGCCACCACAGCGTTTCGGAGCACATGATTGCGCAACAATGGAGACGCACCAGTTCTTCAAGGCGGGTGATACCGGTCTTGAACGCATCCGTCGCCGTGTAATCCGCATAATTGCGAAAGGACTCATTGCGCCAGAAGGTGTTGGGGGAGGGCGGTGCATCGCGCCGGCGATGGCGCCGGCCGCCGAGCTCAGGAATATGCTGATAGTCGACGCCGTATTCTGCCAGCGCAGCGGGGAGCGTCTCGATATTGAACTGGGGATTCGCGCGCGAACGAGGGATCGACCGCACATCCGCCACCACCTGGACTGCGCGCTCCCGGAGCAACGCCCCGAACTCGCCAATCGGGCGGGTCGAATGACCGATGGTGTAGACAGTCATGGTCGCGGTCTGCTCACTCGCCTGGAGCAAGTCCAAATGTCGAGCATTGTGCAGTGCGATTCAATCAGTGCCACCTCGAAGAACGGCACTGTTTCCAGCTTCGGATTGGCTCGTCGTTGCCTCGAATAGCAATGCGCTTTGCTTCCTTGTGGCACCATTGGTGGCCGTCGACCCCCGGTCGCGGCACATGTACGTATTGCTTCCTCGCCTTGACCGCGATCGGCACTCGTGACCGCATCTACGATTGCTTACCGATGAAGTCCAAGACGCAACGAACCTCACGGCCGGCCCGGAAAGCATCGAGCGATCGCCCCCATCGCTGGTCAGCCAGAGTGCGCGAGACCAGCGACGCGCTGGATCTCGAGCCGGGCATATTCAAGCAGCGCTCCGCGAGGGCAATCGCACTGTCGCTGAAGCGCGCCGCGCTCGCCAGTCATCGACGCAAGTCGGAACCGTTCCGCTCCGCGATGTCCATGCTCAACTTCCAGATCAACCGCGCCGGACGCGCTCTTGCGCCGGAGCGCCGGCGCACGCTCGAGCGCGCCAAAGGGGAGTTGCGCAAGCTGTTTGGCAAGGAGTAAGCCGCATCGCAGCCTCCGCAGTGGTCGCGGGTGGCCGTCGCCCGCTCTTGAGCGTGCTGCGCTTCATCTCGTGCATTGTCACAGGGATCGCGCGAGCAACAGGATGATCAGCACCAGCACGACGAGCCCCACACTGCTCGGGGAGGAGCCCCATCCCGAGGTCCGCCGGATTATGTCGTGCCTTGCGGCCGCTGACACCGTGGGTCGTGCAGATAGCATGTAGGCATCGGCTGACGTGCAAGCTGACCCACGCGGTCGTGAGGGTTGCTGTAGGCGACGTCCGACGTGAGATCGAGAAGTCCGCCGTGAGACTTCGTGTTCCGCGCGGAGCTGCCGCAGGGCGCAGCGCTGCCGGTTAGAAGCCTCAATTGGATTCGCGTGCCGAAAAATGCTTACCGAGGGTGTGGACGCGGTGGGGCATCGATGCCGGCTTGAACCGCCAGCGACTGCTTGGTATGTCTGCGCGCCTCGATGGCGCGTTCTAACCCGGATGTCATGGCGGTGAGCTCTCAGTCGGAGGAGGGCGTGCACTGGCATTTTACGGCAACCGGTGCAAGACTGCGTTTTTCTGGGTTCTCATGCGCGCCGCGCTGGGCTGGGCCGGTGCTGCAGAGCTCGGAAGCATTCAACCGCGACTGACACGTGCTGAGTTTCGCAACAATCCGCATGCGATCGTGCGCATTTCTGACCCTGCTGGTGCGGCGCAATATCGTTGAGGGTCTGGGCGCGGTGTAGCCGAAAGATAGCCGCGATCGAAGCGCCTCAACCCACATGTACCGCCCGCACGGCTCTGGGACCAAAGGGCCATTGCGACGGTGACGGCACGGGTCCAGAGTGTGGGGTGTCGTCATGCGATGCGGAGCTGGATCCGCGTTCATGTTGAGCTTGTCGGGTCCGCACGGTCTTTCCGAAGCGTTTGAGGTAGCAGAGGATGGGAGATACGCACAACGAGTACGCCGGCGCGCGCACGAGGCTCGGCCGGGGCACCCTGCGACGCTCGCTGCGCGCTGGTGAGCTGCTGGAGTCAGCCCTGAAACGCGGCAAGCGGCGCGACTTCGCCGACCGTTCGTTCATTCGTCACTTCGAGCGGCTGCTCGAAGCCTGTAACGAAGAAGCGGATTTGAGCATTTTCGGGGTCCGCGCGTTGCGGATCGATGTCCTGCGCTGCCTGAGAAACCTGTTGCGCTTCGATGAGGTCGAGGCGGCGTGTCCTTGCGTACTGTCGCGACCAATCCGCGCCCCGCTGTTCATCACCGGAATGCCGCGCAGTGGAACGACGTTCCTCCACCGCCTGATTCTGCAAGACCCGAGCACCATCGCACCACGGCTGTTTCAGCTCGTGTACCCCTATGCGTCCCAGGCCAGCCTGCGTAGGAGATGGGTCAGCTTGCAGCTCGCGCTGTTCCGGATGATCGCCCCCGAGCTCAACACCCTTCACCCTGTCGCGGTCGATGCGCCCGAGGAGTGCACCGACATCACCGCACACGTGTTCCAGAGCCTGCGCTGGGACGCCATGTACCGAGTTCCGTCTTACAACAGCTGGCTGGAGCGCAGCGGCTTTCTCGATGCTTATCGATTCCATCGCCGCTTTCTCCAGCATCTTGATGCCCAGCTGCCGGGGCGCAGGTGGATCCTGAAGTCGCCGGATCATCTGTTCGCTCTCGACGACATAAGGAAAGTCTATCCTGACGCGCACCTGGTGCTTGTCCATCGCGATCCCGTTCGTGTCCTCGCCTCGGTTGCGAGACTGACGGAGGTGCTGCGGCGGCCCTTCACACGCAGCATTGACCGGGCAGAGATAGGTCGAGAAGTCAGCGCGTCCTGGATCGAAGGCGCGCAACGCATGAGCGGACTGTCAGCGAGTGGCGATGCCGTGTTACACCTGCATTACCGGCAGATCGTCTCTCGCCCTCTCGATGCCGTCAGGGCTGTCTACCGGCATTGCGGTCTGGTGCTGACCGAGGAGGCGGAGGGGCGAATGCGCAGCTGGCTGCGCACAGCGGTGAATGTCAGCCGCCCGTGGCGGGATTACAAGCTGGCTGAATTCGGCCTCGATACCCATCTTCTGCGCGAACGCTTTGCGCGTTACACAGATACCTTCAATATCGAGATCGAGCACCGCGAAAGAGGGGCAGGGAGCCAAGCCCTGGCCTGACGTGCAGCGAAGCACGGCCATCGCGCTGGTCATCGGCGTCGCCGGCGTCGTCGCAGCCGTCGTTTATGCCGGTGCCGGCGCGGTCGCGCAGGCGGTCGAGAGCCTGCGGATCAGCGGTCTGTTGCTTTTGGTGCTCGTGCATCTGCCGATCGTCGTCCTGATGGGATTTGCCTGGTGGCTGGTCTCCGGTGATGATCCTCCGGCTTCGCAATCGAGGTTCGTGTGGGCGCGATTCGTCCGCGACGCCGCAGGCGAACTCCTGCCCTTCCTGCAGCTCGGCGGCGTCGTTTTCGGACTGCGCGCGCTCGGTCGAGGCCGGGCGATCACGGTCGGCGCGGTCTCCGCGTGCATCGATGGTGTCATAGAGCTCACTGCCAAGCTGCCCTATGCGTTTGCCGCACTGTTGACCCTGCTGGCATTGGCACCGCAGCCCCGCCTCACGCGTCTTTTATCCCTGGCTCTGGTCGCGACTGGCGGGGCCGTAGCGATTCTCCTGTTGGCGCGCCGATCGCTCGGTGCCTCCCTGGAAGCGGTCGCGCGGGCCATCAGTGCACGCTGGCCGGCCCTGCTTGCCCTGGACGACGGCGCTGCCGGCCGCGAGGTTCAGGCGTGCTTTCGCCGCATCGTGAGTCGGCGCGGGCGCCTATGGTCAGGTTTCGCGCTTCACCTGTGCTGCTGGTGTTTGGGCGCGGGAGAGGTCTGGGTTGCCTTCCGGCTGCTCGGGGTGCATCTGACCTTATCTCAGGCGCTTGCCGTTGACGGCACGGTCGTGGGGCTGCGTACGTTTGGATTGGTGGTCCCCGCCGCCGCTGGGGTACAAGAGGCGAGCTACCTGCTGGCTGGCGCGGTGTTCGGCATCCCTCCTGCAGCAGCGATTGCCGCATCGTTCGCACGCCGCGCCCGGGATCTGGTGCTCGGAGTCGCGACGCTGGGGATCGCCGCCGTCGGCGACGCCAACTTTGCTCTGCTGAGACGCTCACGGTGCTGATCGAGTGGCAGCGCGCGGTCGAGTGCCTCGGTAACCGCTCTCCCGGCTGGCGATACATCGCGCCACAGCTTGCGCTCCACTATGAATGTGTCCGACACCTGACTTCCTCCTTAAGACCCGTGCGCGTTGCGGCGTGCGCCAGCTCCCAGGGCGATGCGGTGACGACCTAACGTGGTTTTCCTAGTTTCGGGCGCGGTCGGCGGGTACAAACCGGCCAATGGCGAATGAACGACGTATCCGCGCTAGATAGTGTGAGGGCCTCTCTGATCGCCCGCCTCATTGGTCCATGCGTAACGCACGCTTGGCTCGTCGTGACCGTGCTGACCATCATTTGCGTAGCGATGACTCAATACGTCCAAGGCCATTTTGCGATGACCACCGACACCTACGCATTGTTGTCGCCCAAGCTCCCCTGGCGGGTGCGCCAGGCGGCGTTCGACGTGGCGTTCCCGCAGGACAGCGCGAATATTGTCGTGGTGGTCGACGGCCAAACACCGGAGTTGAGCGAAGCGGCAACCGCCAGGCTCGCTGCGAGTCTTAGCGCTCAACCGAGGTTGTTTCACTCGGTCCAGCGACCGGACAGTGGCCCATTTTGGGCACACAACCGCTTGCTGTTCGCTTCGACCGAGGACGTAAAGACGGCCGTCGCTCAACTGCTGAAGAGCCAGCCGTTTCTCGGATCCATGGCATCCGATCCATCATTACGCGGCCTGGCGAATACGCTTTCCCTAACGCTGCGAGGCGTGAACAGCGACCAGGCCTCGCCCCAGGAGCTTCGTACTCCCGTCCACACTCTGGCCGACGCGCTCCACGACCTGGCTGTGGGCAAGGCGTCCTTCTTCTCCTGGCGCACTCTGATCACCGGGCACGCTCCAGACAAACGAGAGCTGCGGCACATCATTCTGGTCAATCCGGTGCTCGACTTCACCCAACTGCAACCCGGTAAATTGCCGCTTGCCGCGATCCGCACCACCGCGAAGCGGCTGCAGCTCGATGCCGTCCACGGCGTGCGCGTTCGCCTTACGGGTCCGGTGCCGTTGGCGGATGAGGAATTCGGAACCCTGGCGCAACGCGCAGGTTTGATCGCCTCTCTTGCGAGCGCGGCGATCATTCTGATGCTTTGGTTTGCAGTAAGGTCACCCTGGCTGATTGGGTCAATACTGGCGACGACCTTGGTAGGTCTGCTGACGGCTACGGCGCTGGGTCTTGCCCTGTTTCATCGGTTCAACGTCATCTCGGTCGCCTTCATCCCTTTGTTCGTGGGGATGGGAATGGATCTCGGCATTCAGTTCAGCGTGCGCTACCGCGCACAACGCGGAACCGGAGAGGACGTCGGCCCCGCTCTCAGCGCGACAGGTCGCACGATGGGCAAGTCGCTGACCTTGGCGGCTGCCGCGATCGGCGCGGGTTTTCTGGCCTTTACACCCACCGCGTACTACGGCGTGTCGCAACTCGGGGTGATAGCCGGGCTGGGGATGTTCACCGCACTGGCGCTGAATCTCACGCTATTGCCGGCTCTGATCGGACTTACTCGACCGCGCGGTGCCGCTGAGCGCCCCGGCGCGCGCTTGACACTGATCGACAACTATGTGCTCGGCCACCGGACGCTGGTGGTTGGCACAGGCGCGGTCGCGGCTGTGATTTCCGCCGCGCTGCTGCCACTGGTGCGCTTCGATTTCAATCCAATCCACCTGCGCAGCTCAGGGGTGGAGTCGGTTGCCACGCTTGTTGATCTGATGCGCGATCCGGACCGATCGCCGAATACGTTGGAGGTCATCCGCTCCAACCTCGCCTTGGCCGATCAGCTGGCCGCGATTTTCAGGGCCAACCCGACGGTTTACAGCGCACATACTCTCTCGAGTTTCATTCCGAGTGGGCAGCCGGAAAAAATCGCGCTCATCGCCGATGCGGCAGACCTCGTGGATCTCACACTGAATCCGGTCGCGGTCGCGCCGCCACCCAACGATGCGGAGGTCATCGACAGCCTGAAACGCGCCGCCGCGAAGCTACGTCAAGCCTCATTTGAAGATCCATCTTTGCGCGTGGACGCCCGCAGACTCGCCGATGAGTTCGACACGCTGGCTCAGGGTAGCCGATCAGCGCGAGCCGCGGCCGAGCAGATGCTGATTCCGGGTTTTGTGACGGCCCTTGAAGAGATTCGCAATCTATTGCAGCCTCGGCCCGTCCGCATCGAGACGCTGCCGCCCGAGCTCGTGCGCCAATGGCTGACAGCTGATGGACGGGCACGGGTCTCGGTTTTGCCGCAGGGCGACTCCAACGACAATGCGCTACTCAGCCGCTTCATCGCCGCTGGAATCAAGATAGCACCGGACGCTGCCGGCACGGCCGTCTACCTCCAGGCCTACGGTCAAGCCGTGGTAGAGGCATTCATCGAGGCGGGCGTGCTCTCGTTTATCGCCATCTGTGGTCTGCTACTGATCGCGCTGCGCCGCGTACGCGACGTGGCGATCACCATGGCGCCCATCGTATTGACCGGGCTCCTGACCATGGGTACCTGCGTTGTGATCGGACAGTCGCTGAACTTTGCCAACATCATCGCCCTGCCGCTGCTCTTCGGGATCGGGGTGGCGTTCCACATCTACTTTGTCATGTCCTGGCGCTCAGGCGGCTCGCACCTTCTGACATCGAGCCTTGCGCGGGGTGTATTCTTCAGTGCGCTCGCGACCGCCACCGGCTTCGGCAGCCTCTGGGCCTCGAGCCATCCGGGTACGGCCAGCATGGGAAAGCTGCTGATGATATCTCTAGTATGGACTCTGACCTCAGCGCTGCTGTTCCAGCCGGCGCTGATGGGTCCGGCGAGCCTGAGACACGCGCCCGTTACTTCATGAGTCCGTCGCTGGCCTTGTTGAGATGGGCGATAAGGACGGGAGCCCCTCCAGCGGCGATTGCCACGGCGAAGTCCGACCGCCGCAGGGTCAGTTCACTCACACCGTTGGAAAAAACGTCGATAATTTTCCAGATTCCGTCCACTTCGTGCATGCGATAAAGCAGGTTCACGGGCGTGTCGTGAGGGGGAATGACCCGTGTCTGGACGATCTTATCCGCGCCTCGACTTAACACGTTGTCGTCAATCTCAAATTTCTGGCCATCGAAATCGCGAAAATTGTGAGCGTAGTTGGCAACCGTGAAGCGGGTGAAGGCCGCGATCATTTCCTTCTGCTGATCCGGCGAGAAGTTTGCCCATTCCGGACCCACGGAGAGCCTCGTCACGAGCGGCAGGGCGAACACCTGTTCGATAACCGGCTCAAGGCTTCTGTATCGCTCGGCCATAGGCTCAGCTGAGCCCGCTCGCATGGACTTTAGCAGCGCAATAACGAGGGTCTGCACCTGCATCACTGCAGGATCGCTCGCTGCGGCATGCGCTGCATCAGCGAGCGGCATGAGAAGCACCGCGCACAGCAGTATCACGAGTCGTGGTCTCACGGGGAACGGGCCTCGTGCTTGTAGACCAGGCGCATGCCCCTCAAGTGAACTGCCGCCTGGGTGAGCAGTAGCAAGCCGGAGAGTCTACGTATGAATGCATGCGTGCCCATGGCGATCGGCTCACCAAGCGCTCGTCCTGACATGCGCCGGCCACCCGAGCGGTTCGGGCCGCAGCGAAGGACAGTTTGACTTTGACGGGCATCGGTCATCGTCGTTTGAATAAGTTTAGCAAGTCATTCCGGACGGCGCTGGCCTGAGCTTAGCCGGACTGCTGTCAACCGGAGCGGAGCGCGCGGACGTTCCTATTTCTCGCGCTGCGAACACGGCGTGTTGTAGGCTGCTCAGGGCGGATATGGTCCACTCGCTAGAAGCGACGTTCAAAGAGCGTTTCCGCCGTCGCGGGGAACCGAGGGTGATCCGCTGTGGCTCTGTTCCCCTCCGGTAATCATCGGCTCTGTCGTCACATCCTCCTCGAAGACACACCTATGCGTCCCGCCTGTGCACACGTTCTAAAATACTGCGGTGCTGTAGGGAGTTGGGCTGCGATCGTGTTCTGTGCTGCGTATGTCACGAAGTCCGCGGCCGAGACCACGAGTGACGGCCAGACATGGGTCGATAAACCGGTTGTCTCGAGTGATGCCGCTCCGATTTTCGGCATCACAATCCCAGCCGGATACCGCGACTGGCGGCTGATCTCCGTGGCCCACGAAGCGGGCAACCTGAACGATTTGCGCGCCATTCTGGGCAATGATGTGGCGATCAAGACTTATCGGGAAGGGAAGCCTACTTTCCCCGACGGCGCAATCATTGCGCGGCTGGCTTGGACCCATGTGCCGTCGGAGGAAAACAATAAGGTCTTCGGCCGAGCCCAATCCTTTGTTCCCGGATCCGCTCCGGATTGGTACCTTCAATTCATGGTCAAGGACTCAAAAAAATACGCCGCGACGGGCGGCTGGGGGTTCGCTCAATTCAATAAGGAGGGCAAGCCTGCCGACGCGGCGAAGCATGAAACATGCTTCCCCTGCCACGAGCCTGCCAAGGCTCGCGACTTCGTCTTCACGCACTACGCATCTTGAGGAACGGCTTCTACGGCGAGCGCAGGCAGGTTCTTGGCTCAGCCGACACTGGGTTACGGTGTCAGGAACCCCCGGGCTCTCGTCCAAAACAACATCCGTTCAATGCACCGCGGAGGGATATTCATGACAGATTTGAACCGCTTCGATCTGATTCGCCTGTTGGCCTTCAGCCTGCTGGCGGTGATTCCCGTCAATGCCGGGGCACAACAGCTCCCGCCGCTGGCCGAACAGATGGCAAAGACCTATGGCCTCGACTCGTTCGGGAAAGTGGAGGCCATCCGCTACACCTGGAGTGTGGAGGGTGCAATCTCCAGAACCTGGGAATGGCAACCAAGAACGGATACGGTCTCCTACGAGGGCAAGGACAAGGAGGGCAAGCCGATCAAGGTGACGTATCAGCGCTCCCAGCTCGACAGCCAAGGCGATGCCGTAAAGAAGGAAATCGATCCGGCGTTTATCAACGATCAGTATTGGTTGCTCTTGCCGCTGCACGTAGCCTGGGACGGCGCGAGTATCACCGATGAAGGCATGCAGGAAACGCCCCTAGGGAAGACTCCGGCGGAACGCATCGTGGTGAAATACGCTGCGAGTGGCTACTCGCCCGGTGACACCTGGGAGATCTACGTTGGCGCTGACAAACGCATCGAGGAGATGACCTACCACCGCGCCGTACCCGTACCCGGGGTCCCCAACCTCGTGAACGCAAAGTGGGCGGGCTACAAGAAGGCCGGACCGCTGCTTATCTCGACAGACCACCCGGGAACAGCGGACGGCAAGCCCTTCCGCATCACCTTTTCTGATGTGGCGGTTAAAGTGACTGGAGCAAAAGGCTGGGTAAACGCGCGGTGAACATCGGCAATGTCTGTTCGACCGCTTGATTGACGTGGCTTCACGGATGACTCGTCATGCCCGCAATCCGCTGCAGGCCGACATCGATCTGGATGTCAGGCGAAAGACTTTCGCGTCTGGCCTGTTGCCGGAGTTGATCGCTGTGCTGCGCCGCACCCAGCCGGGCGATTTGATCGCGGTGGTCGGTGAGGAAGAGAGCATTGGGCCAGAGTTGGAAACGTGGTGCCGATTCACCGGGAATGCGTTGCTGGAGGCTACCGTCGAACAAGGCCGCCGGCGCTGGGTCTTCCGTCGTGGGGCGGTTGCAGTGCCTGCGGAAGATGATCGGCCGCTAGGCTCGCGAGTTTGGCTATACACGAATTTCGATTGCAACTTGCGCTGCGACTATTGCTGCGTTCGCTCTTCGCCGACGGCGCCGCGACGCGCGCTTGGCCTGGAGCGCGTGCGGCGGATTGCCACCGAGGCGGCCGAGCTCGGTGTCGGCGGGTTTTTCGTGACCGGCGGTGAGCCCTTTCTTCTGCCCGACATCGGCGAGATCCTCACGGCATGCGCGACCAGCGCGCCGACGACGGTGCTGACCAACGGAATGCTGTTTGCGGGCCGGCGCCTCGAAACCCTCCGCGCATTGCCGCGTGACCGCGTAACCCTGCAGATCAGCCTGGACAGCCCGACGCCCGAGCGGCACGACCGCCACCGTGGCAAGGGTACCTGGGCCCGGGCCTGGAAGGGTATTGAACGTGCCCGCGCCGAGGGTTTCCGCGTGCGACTGGCGGCCACCGTGTCGGACGACGCCGAGGCCGAGGAGTTCGGCCGTTTCCTCGATGCCGAGCGAATCCGCGCGGAGGATCGGGTGATCCGCCGCGTCGCTTTGCGCGGCTTCGCCGCGCAGGGTCTCGCCCTCGCGCGTGCGGACCTCTTTCCGGAGATCACGATAACCATTGAGGGTGTCTATTGGCACCCGGTCGGTGCGGATGATTCCGACCTGTTCCTGACCCCCGAGATCTTCCCGCTCGCCGCGGCGTTTGCCGCCTTGCGTCGTGCCCTCGAGCGCGAGACCGAGCACGGACGTCGGTTGGCCGCGATCTTCAATTGCGCGTAATTGCGCCTATAGCCTCGGGCGCTCGAAGAACCCCTGTCGTGCAGCGGCTTCCCGCAAGGCCTGGTACCCGTCCAGCTGCGGGGCGACCCAACGCCGCAGGCCCTCTGCCTCGAGCACGGTGCGATGACTCGGATTGTCGTAGCTCATGGCGAACAGGGCTGCGGCGAACCCCCGCTCCGATTCCAGGTCGAGATCGGGCTGTGCCGTGAACATACAGTGATTGTAGGGCGGCGACGTCCAGATTTCGGTCAATGCGCCCTCTGGTACCAGGTGCTGCGTACACACTGTGTTCCAGAACGGGCTGCCGATGGCACCGGCCCCGGCGCTGCCGTCGAGCACGGCGCGCACGACCTCGACCTCGCTCGTACCGGTGTCACCGTGCTTGCCGAGGTCACTGTTGAAGCGCAGCGCGTGGTAGTCGCGTCCTTCGATCAGTTTTTTGCCCTCGAGAAAGTGCACAGGAAGAATTGCGGCATGGCCGCTGTCGCGACTGCCGAGTGCCAGGGTGCTGTTTCTCACATCGTCGAGCGCGGTTACGCGACCGCCGCTCGCCGCGACGATCTTGGTGGTCCAGCCCACATCGGTGTCGCGCATCGCGATCGCTCGGCAGCGATGAGCGCTCCAGGCGTCCGCCTGCAGATACGCTAGGTTCGTGTTCCAGGCGATGTCGATGCGCGGCGCACCGGGCGCGGCGAGCAGAGCACTCACCTGGGTCTCATAGCTCTGAAACAGCACTACCTCGACGGGCAGATGTGCCTCCTCGTGAAAATAGCGTCGCATCCCTTCCCAGATCGCAACCACCTTTGGGTCATACGCGACGGCCCCCACCCAGATCGTTCGGTTCATACCCACCACCTTCTCTCGTTGCGGTTCTCTCGATCAAAACAACGGCATCCCCAGCACCGCCTTGGCGATGAACTCGCGCAGTACATCGCCCGTCGGCGCCATCACCGCGCCGGCGTGGGCATCCCGGAACACCCGCTCGACGCTCATGTGCCTCGAGAATGCGGCCCCGCCGCAGACGCGCATGGCTGCAGAGGCGACGGCGATCGCGGCGTCTCCGGCTGCGGCCTTGCACTCGAGCACGCGCAGCATCGTGGTGTCGCGCGGCCGTTCTAGGTGACTCACGAGATCGTCGAGACGCGCGGCCAGGCCATCGGTCTCGATCTGCATGGTCGCAAGCTGCGCCCGCAGCGTTGGCAGGCTCTCGCCGAGGCTCTGGCCGAGATGCTCGAAACGAGCGGTCTTCAGATGGGTGGCAGTCGCCGCAACGGCTGCGTGGCACAGGCCTAGCGATACCGCTGCCGAGCCGAGGTTGAACAGCGGCAATACCACCTGCAGCATGGCCTGGAAGCCCGCGCCGTCCTCGGTGAGCTGCTGCGCGGACGGCACCGCGCAATCCTCAAAGCTCATCGGCGCCGAAGCGTTGGCTCTCAATCCGAGTCCGTCCCAGGGCCCCGCGATGGACAGCCCCGCGGCGCCGGCCGAGACGAGATACAGCGTCGAGTCGGTGGGTCCTTTGCCGTCGGGTGCGAGGGATGAGACCACGTAGCTTTGCGCGTGCCCCGCACTCGTGACCCAGGATTTCCTGGCATTGAGGTACACACCCGCGCCATTGCGGCGCGCACGAGAGAGCGGGGCCCAGAAGTGGCTGCGCGACCCGGCCTCGCTGAATGCGAGCGTCGACAGATGCCGGCCGGCCGCTATCTCCTCGAGTGTCGCGGTGACGCTGGCGCCGGCGCGCGCCGCCGCGATGGTTGCCGCGGCACAGACGTGCATCAGATAGACCATGGCCACCGATGCGTCTGCCTGAGCCAGCGTCTCGACGACTGCGGCGAAAGTTGCGGGCCCGAGTCCGGCGCCGCCCACCTGGGCGGGCAGCATCAAGCCGAGTAGTCCCGCCGGAGCGAAGGCTGCGACGGCTTCGATCGAGAAACGGCCGTCTTTGTCGTTCTGCCGCGCCGCAGGCGAGAGCACCCGATCGGCGATTTGCTTTGCGTTCGAGACCGCAGCGTCATGATTCATGGTATTCCCCCGCGTTTCGAGAACTGTCCGAGGACACGAGTCCTCACGTGAGCACGTTGAGCCACCGCGCGGACGGGCTTGCTCCAGCGCTGCTCAGTCGCCTGCTCGCAGCGCGCTCGAGGATGATCGCATCGAGCCCCAGGCTCCTCCCATAGCGATGCAGCGCGAAAATCACCTGCAGCACGAGCAGGAAGAAGTAGGTCCACGGCCACTCACCCTCGGCGTTGTACAAGCCGAGCCAGAGATTAAGGATCTGCAGCGCACCGATCAGCCCCCAGAAGCGCACGAAGATGCCGAGTATGAGTGACACTGCAGTCAACACCTCGAGTCCGTAGACGATGGGCGCAAAGAATGAGAAGTGCGGCAGCACGATGTGATTGACGAAGTCCGCCTGCAGCGGGATCGCTGCCGATTGGCCTTCCCGCATCATCCAGTAGTGCAGGCCACTGTTGATCGGGTCACTCGGATTGTCAGTGTACAAAGGCGGCAGCTTCCAGAGAGTCTGCTGCCACCACATCGAGCCGATGAAGAATCGGCACAGCCAGTCGGCCGCGTTGCGCCACGAGCGCTGGCTCGCGATGTTCCTCCACGCATAGAGGGCAATCACGATGCTGCCGAGAACCAGCAGCCAGTAGACGGCCGTCGTCCAGCCGGGACGCACCAGAAACTGCATTACATCGGAGAGTGGATTGCTCATGATTTCTCCTGCGCGGCTCGATCTCGCACCGCAGTTGAATGGCCGCGCGGCGGCCTCGCGAATGCCACGCGCGCAAACGTGAGGCCGATGCGAAATGCGGCCTTCAGCGTCCCGATGACGGTCCCCGATACCTTGGAGGCGCCTCCCAAACGGCGTCGACACGCGACCGGCATCTCGAGGATGCGCAGCCCGGCCGCGGCGGCGCGCATCTGCATTTCGAGGTTCCAGCCATAAGTCATCTCCCGCATCTCGAGCTGATCGAGGGCCTCGCGACGGATGGCGCGAAAGGCACACATGTCGCTATACGCCACGCCGTAGCGCAAACGTGTCAGCGCGCCGGCAGCGTATCCCGCCGCGATCTGCAGCATGTTCATGCTGCCGGGCTCACGCTCGCCGCGGGTGCGCGTGCCGACCACGAAGTCGTGCGTGCCGGCCAGGATCGGCGCAAGCAGCAGCGGTACGAGCTCCGGTCGATCGCTGCCGTCGCCGTCGAGGAATACGATGACACCACAGTCCCGCGCTGCTCGGGCGCCCGCGGCGCACGCCCGGCCATAGCCGCGTTGCGGTTCTTCGATGATATGCGCGCCCGCTTCGCGGGCGCGCTCGACGGTACGATCCACACTACCGCTGTCGACGACGATAACCTCATCGACCGCGTCGCGCGGGATGGCGCGGATCACTTCACCGATTGGCTCCGCCTCGTTGAGCGTCGGAATCACCGCTGCGACCCGCGGGCGCCCGAGCGTGGCGAACGAATCGGCGTGCCATTGCTGCGCTACCGCCATCAAAGACTCCAGCGCAGGCCACAGCGGGCGCAGGCGAGCGGCGGTTGCTCGCTCAGCAGCGCGCGGCGGAATTCCTGATAGCGCGCGCCATTCCAGATATCACGCAGACTCTGTTGGGTCGCATCGCCGAGCGTGAAGCTCGCGTAGCCTCGCAGCGAGAACGGCGCGATGCAGCAGGGCAGTGCTGTGCCGTGCGCCGTGAAATACATGAGAGTCCACGGACGGCGACACAGCGACCAGGCCCGCCCGTCCCGCTGCCGTCGCAGGCTCATGCCGGGCTCGGTGGCACCGGAGGCGTTGAAGGCAATACCCAGACACTTGGCGAGCGTCTCGGCTTCGCGAATGTGTGCTTCTTCGCTCGCGTCGACTTGCCCGAACAGGGCGGATTCAGGGCGCGCCAGTCCCTGCCCCTCGGCGAAATACACCAGACGCTGCAAATAAACTTCGCGGACGCCGATGTCGCGCGCCAGCCGGACGAAGGCCGGCAACTCGGCGATGGTTTCCTTGAGGCCCGTCAGCCAAAGCGAGACGTGCGGTGTCGTGCACTTCAGTTTGCTCTGCAAAGTGGTGAATGCCCGGACATTGCGCAGGATGCGAGCGAAAAGATCACGGCCGCGCACCAGCGCGAAGCTCTGCGGCGTCGCAGCATCGAGCGAAATGCGCAGCTCGTCCAATCCGGCATCAATAAGCTCCTGGCCGGCGCGCTGCGTGAGCAGAGTGCCGTTGGTGTTGAACAGCGCGTAGACGCCGCGCTCTTTCAAGTAGCGGATCATGCGCGGCAGTGCACGCACCATCATCGGCTCGCCGACCCCGTGCAAAACGACGCGCGCAATGCGTGGGAATTGATCCACGATCGAGGTGAAGAGCTCCCAGCTCATGTCGGCCGGCGGCTCGAGTTGCTCGAAAGTGCGCGGACAGGTGGTACACAGGAGATTGCAGCGATTGGTCGTCTCGAGATAGAGGCATACCGGCTCGTCCTCGGCCAACGGGCCGCGGTGCTCGTGCACGTGATCGAAGTATCGGGCCGGGCCCGGCGCCCGAGCGCCGGCCACGGTATCGGTGCTCATCCCATACCCTTGATGCAGCCGATGCCGGTTCGTGCCGCGCGCTGCCGCCAGAGCTCGAAGGCGACGAGCGCCGCAAAAGGACCGTACAGCGCCCATTCGAACACCACGCGCGCGCCTGCAGGGTCCGGGCCGCCCGGCACGAAATAGAGCAGCGGACAGGCGAGCGTCAGATACAGCGCCGAGGGACGCGGGGTGAAACAGATGAGCGGTACGATCCAGACGAAGTACCAGGGATAGTGGGGCGACAGCAAGACCATGGTCGCGACCGCTAGCGTCAGCGCCGCGGCGAGGTAGCGGTCTTTCGCCGTGAAGAGGCCGTGCGCCGCGAGCGCCAAGAGCGCCGCGACCGCCACCGCCAGATACAGCGCCGGCCCACCGTGCTCAAGCGGCGCTACGCCCTTGAGGACATTCCACAGAAAGAATCCGTCTCCACTCTGCATGCCCTCTTCCTCCAGATAGCCCGGCAGAAAGCCGAGCACCGCACCGCCGGCGGCGATGAAGGGCACGTAGGCGACAAGGACGGTCGCGGCCGCCGAGACCGGCATCTTCCAATCCCAACGTCGATAGAGGGCCGGGAACAGCGCGGCGGGGAAGAATTTCACGAGCGCGGCCGCCGCGAGCGCGCTCCCGGTGAGCCAGGCTGCCTCGCGCCTGCGCGCCCAGAGGGCTAACGCCACAAAGGTCACGATGGCGGCATCGATATGGCCGCTGCCTGCGAACTCCCAGAGCGTCAGCGGATGCCAGGCGTAAATGAGGATTCTCTCCCGCGGCAGACGCCAGTCATCAAGCAGGCGAAGCAGCAGCAGCACTCCGACCAGCTCGAAGGCGAGCAGGGTCACCCTCATCGCGGTCAAAGAGTCGCCCAGGCGTGTACCGAGAAAGAAGATGTACTCGGCGACTGGTGGATAAATCGTTGGCGCATAGTCGCTGCGGTTGATGTGGGGAAAGATCGTCTCATCGCGCAGCGCCGCAAGGTGTGGGTCCGCCGGAACGTAGCGGTAGGGATTGATGCCCGCGCCCGCCACGCGACCATCCCAGACATAGCGATTGATGTCATCGGACAGATAGGGTGGGGCCAGCAGCGCCGCGAGGCGCATGAGCGCGGCCACTGCGAGCAGCGCAATCAGCGCGCGTCGCGTGAGGCCACCGCGCCACGTCAGCGCGACCGCCGCGAGATAGAACGCGCCCTGCACCAGAGCGAGGATGGTAAAACCGTCCGTGTCGTAGACGTGCTGGCGCCAGAGGCCAGCCCCGGTCAGCAGCAGCAGCGCCGCGCCGATAGCCGCGAGTGCCGTTATGCGCCAGCGATCGACATTCATCGCGCGCTTGGCTCCGGCGCGTGACTCATGGCCAGGCGCTCGCGGCCGGCGGCCAGCAATGCGCGCAGATAGTCACGGGTCTGCGCGGCAACGTAGCCATCCCGAACACATCGCGGCGGCCGTCGACCGGCGAGCAGCTCCCGACACAACCAGTTCAGGGTAGCCGCGTCGTCGACATCGTACCAGACAGGCAAAGTCACTAACTCGAGTCCGATGCTGGACGCCCGTTCGGCCGTTTGCCGATAGACCTGTTCCGTGCTCCAGGCGATGTCATGGAACAGGTGCCGGTGGGGATGTTTGAGCCCGATGAGATAGTAGCCCCCATCGGTCGCAGGGCCGAGAACAACTCGATCGCCCGGAGCCCGCAAGCTCGTGATGGCCTCGACCAGCAGTGAGGTCGGAAGAGTGGGGCTGTCGGCGTTGACGAGACACGCACCTTCGTAGCCGACGGCGATCAGGTCCTCTATGGCATCGGGCAGACTGTTGGCGAGTCCGACGCTACGCGGCGGCAGCATGCGGACGTGCTGCGGCAGCAAGTCGCGGAAGAGCGCCTCGCTTCCGCGGGGCGAATAAGCCGCATAGCAGTCGACCGGTACGCGCTCAGAGACCGCAAGTAGATTCGCCAGGATGTCCTTAACGAAGCACACGCTGAGAAGCGATGCCTCTTCCGCCCGCAATGGCGGGACAAGACGAGTCTTCACCTCGCCGTTGCGGGGTGCTTTCACCATTACCGCGAAGGCGTACTTGCCTGCGTGAGGCGACCAGCCGGTTGGCACTCTCACCTCCTTACGATGCAACGCGTCGCGGGCGCATCGTCGCGTTCGTCTTGTTCGTTTGGCTTTTACAAAACGCTACGTCGCGCGACAGCCGGCACAGCAAGCTACGCTGAGGCTTCGTTCGCGCGACCCTTTTAATGCCAGCATACAGTGCGCGCTGAGGCAATAGCCGATAGCGAATCACGAGGCGGTGCTGGGCCAATGGCAGCGAGGGATGCGATGTTCGATACGGCGCGGTCAGTGCTCGTTGGCCTCATTGGCGTGCGACGGGTTCCGGGCATGACCCGAGCCACGAAGCGCGTTTTTGGCGCCTGCAAGTAATTGATTAATAAGGCTGTGCGAGCTTCGTTCAGTACGCGCACTAATCGCTCTGTAAGGTTGGGGAGAACTCGGAATACGGCCGTCCATTCAAAAGGTTTATCCAGGCCTGAGCTGAGCTGCAGCGATACTCGCTGAGAGATCCTGTGCCGGGCGCCGGCGCTGACTGTGATCGAGCGCGCGCAGTAACTACTATCCGGTCGAGGACGGCCGCGGGCATTGGGGGAACAGGGGCCGGGTGAGGGCCACGGCGGCGCAGCGGTGCGGGATGCTGCGCTTGATGAGGAGACGCATTGGGGTTGAACCATGAGAGTATCTGGCACGCACTTCCGCACGATCTGGATGACAGTCTCCGGAAGTGTTCGGGTGATCGATCAGTCTCGGCTCCCTTTCGAGTTCGTTACCATTGACCTCGCAACCCTCGCCGACGCGGCGCACGCGATCAAAACCATGGTGGTTCGTGGCGCGCCGCTGATCGGAGCGACCGCGGCGTATGGCATTGCGCTTGCCGCACGCTCTAACCCCTCGGACGCGCACCTCGCCGAAGCGGCGCGAATACTGCAAGCGACGCGGCCAACGGCGATCAATCTGGCCTGGGCACTGAGGAGAATGCGCAGCGTGCTGGCGGAAGTTCACCCGATGGAGCGCGCTGATGTCGCGTTGCGGGAAGCTGCCGCAATCTGTGATGCCGACGTCGAGCAATGTCGCCTGATCGGCATTCACGGCCTGGAAATCATCCGCGGACTTGCCGCAAGCGCCGGCCGAAAGTTGAACATTCTCACGCACTGTAACGCCGGTTGGCTTGCATGCGTTGACTGGGGCACTGCGCTTTCGCCGGTCTACATGGCGCACGATGCCGGAATACCGGTGCACGTATGGGTTGACGAAACCCGCCCGCGCAACCAGGGCGCAGGGCTAACGGCCTTCGAGCTCGGAGCACACGGCGTACCGCACACCGTCGTTGCCGATAATCTGGGCGGGCATTTGATGCAGCGCGGCCAGGTGGATATGGTGATTGTCGGCAGCGACCGAACGACAGCCGTTGGCGACGTATGCAACAAGGTGGGCACATATCTCAAGGCGCTCGCCGCCCTGGATAACCGAGTGCCTTTTTATGCGGCACTGCCGGTCAGCACCATCGACTGGTCCTTGCACACGGGCTCGGCAATTCCAATCGAGGAGCGATCGCCGGAGGAGGTCACTCACATCACGGGCTGGAGCGCCTCCGGACGGCTTGAAACCGTCAGGCTGGTGCCGGAACGGAGTGCGGCCTTGAACCTCGCATTCGACGTGACACCCGCTCGCCTGGTGACCGGATTGATCACCGAGCGCGGCGTTTGCGCCGCGAGTCGCGCAGGATTGCGGCGACTGTATCCGGAACTGCGAGCGGCCGAATGACGGACCACGATGCCCGCACCAGCGGCGCAAACCTGCGCACGATGGTGAGCGCCGCCTGTCGCGAGCTGGTGCGTCGTGGCCTCACGCACGGCACATCGGGCAATGTCAGCGTGCGCTACGATGAGCGGCAGTTCTTCGTCAGCCCGACCGGTATGGACTACGATGTACTGCAAGCCGAGGATGTTCCGCTCATGGATCTCGATGGACGCTGGTTCGGTCGCCGTCGCCCATCGAGCGAATGGCGGTTTCACCGTGACATCTTCAAGTCGCGGCACGATGTTGGTGCGATCGTTCACACGCATTCCCCACAGGCGACGGCACTCGCCTGCACCGGTCGGGGCATTCCAGCATTCCACTACATGGTGGCTGTTGCCGGCGGCCGCGACATACGCTGCGCGCCATACTACGCGTTCGGTACACAGGAGCTTTCGGATGCTGCGCTGGCCGCGCTGAAGGATCGCAAGGCTTGTCTTCTTGCCAATCACGGCGTCATTGCCACGGGCGCTGACCTGCCCACAGCCCTCACGCTCGCCGGCGAGGTCGAGAACCTCGCGCTGCAGTATTGTGCGGCGCTGTCCCTGGGGGAGGTGCGTATTCTCGATGACGCAGAGATGTGTCGCGTAGTCGAGAAGTTCCGCACTTACGGGCAACAGAATGCGGTGGACCCCGACCTCGTCTTCGGCGGAGCTCAGCCCGGTACGGTCGAAGGAGGCTGATCATGGCGGAGGTAGAGGTACCTGCCACCTACCGAATCCTTGATGCCGACACGGTCCCGACTTTCGTCGCAGCTCTGCCCGAGGTTCGCGCCCTGCTAGGCTGGCGGCCGGAGAGCTGGCGGGTTCATGAGGTGGGGGATGGAAATCTCAATCTCGTTTTCATCGTGCAGGGAGCGAACGGGTCTGTCTGTCTCAAACAGGCGTTGCCCTATGTGCGCGTCGCCGGAAGGTCGTGGCCGATGACGCTCGAGCGGGCCTACTTCGAAGCTTCTTACTATTCAGCGGTCGCTCCGTTCGTGGGAGGGCTGATTCCCAAGATCTATCATTACGACCCTGGGCTCTATTGCACGGTGATGGAGTGCTTAGCGCCTCACATCATCTTGAGGCGGGGTTTGATCGCAGGGCGCCGCTACCCGAACTCGGCCCGCGACATCGGCGAGTACATCGCTCGCGCGAGCTTCTTCACCTCTGACTTGGCGCGGCCGTTTGAGCAGAAGATGGATGGGATCGCGCTCTTTGCGCGCAACAAGGCGCTGGTGCGCATCACGGTGGATCTGGTCTTCTGTGATCCTTACCGCTTCAACGAGCGCAACCGACACACTTCGCCGCAACTTGATGAGATCGTGGCGGACCTGCGGAGCGATGGCCGGCTGAAAGTGGGCGCCGCGCGTTTCGGACAAAAATTCCTCAACGAGGTGCAAGCGCTGGTCCACGGGGACCTCCACTCTGGCTCTGTGATGGTGACGGAAGGCGATACGCGGGTCATTGATCCGGAATTTGCCTTTTATGGACCGATTGGGTTCGACCTGGGCGCGTTCCTGGGCAATCTGCTGTTGAGCTGGTACTCGCAACCGGGACACGCGAGCGCGCAGGACAACCGCGTCGCCTATCAGAACTGGATACTCGAGCAGGCCAAGACCTTTTGGGCGTCGTTCCACAGGAGCTTTCTGGCGCTATGGGCCGAGCACGCACACGGCGATGTGCTCTCGCCATCCATGTTTGCCGAACCCGAGGACGTCATCACGCTGGAACTGGCGCGTGGCTCATTCCTCGATGGGCTGTTTGCCGACATGCTCGGGTTTGCTGCCTGCAAGATGATTCGCCGCATCGTCGGTTTCGCCCACGTTGTCGACTTCGACGGGATCCAGGACAGCCGCGTGCGCTCGGGTTGCGAAGCGGGCGCGCTGCTCATGGCGCGCACACTGTTGACCCATCCAGGGCAGTTCCATTCGATTGAAGACGTGATGGATGCGGTACCTCGTATGGTGCAGCAGTAGACGGGCACATCGACCTGGCGTGCAGCTGTAACTTGGCGCAGGACGCCGAAATCGGCGGGTGTCCCGCTTGCCCGCAGCCAATGCCATCTGGAAAAGTGGCGAGCGGTGAAAGCCTCAGTGATCGCCCAAGAGCACCTGCGCCTCGAGGGAACGCGCACCGCGCACAGAGTTGGCGATCAGGCAGCCGTGCTCGGCCTGCTCCAGGAGCTTGCGTGCCGCCTCCACATTCGTTCCCGCGGGCACTACCAGCTCCGCGAAGGTGGTGAAACGCGTGAACTGCGAGGTGCGGGCGACGCGCTCGAGGACTCCCTCGACGCGGCAGCTGAGGCGGGTCCATTTCAGCTGCGCGACGCGGCTCACGGCACGAAAGGTAAGGATGAAACAATCCGCCAGCGACGCGCACAGCAGTGTTTCCGGAGACCAGACGCCACCCGGGCCGTCGAACTCTGGCGGCGGGGCCGTTTCCAGGTGCGGAAGCTCCGCGGAGCTTACCGTCACCGTTCCGGAGACGTTTGCGGTCGCCGCAGCGTGGTAGGTGTGCGGAAAGGGATGCATTTCTTACTCTCCAATGTCCGAGATGGCTTCGCTCAGCAGCCGTCGTACATCTTCGGCGGTCGCGCGTAGCGCGGGGTTGCCCGTGCGTTCCATGGCCGACACGGGATCAACGCTGGCGACTTCCACTCGCCGATCTGCGGTCTCGCGGACGATCACGTTGCACGGCAGTAGCACGCCGAGTTTGTCCTCGATCCGCAACGCTTCGTTGGCGAAGTCGGGATTGCATGCGCCAAGGATGCGATACCGAGGCATGTCAACTCCTATTTTGGCCTTCAGTGTACGTTGCACGTCGATGTCGGTCAGCACGCCAAAGCCGCGTTTCTTCAGCTGCGTCATTAGGTCTGCGACGACCGCATCGAAAGGTGCGGAGACCGTTCGTGCAATGTAGTAGCTCATGGTCGGCTCCTTCGTGTGAGTGCCCACGGGGCACAGAACTCCTCATGTAGCAGTCCAATAATGCGCGTCGCGATGCCGGCCGGCAGCGAATAAATGATGCTCTGCGATTCGCGTGTCGTGACGACAATCCCGGACTCGCGCAGGATTCCCAGATGCTGTGACAGCGCCGACTGACTCAGTGGCAGCCGTTCATTGAGTTCGCTCACCGACAACGGACCTGAGACCAGGTGGCACAAAATCATCAGACGCTGCTCATTGCCCAACGCCTTGAGAAAATGAGCTGCCTTGGCCGCATGCGGCCGCATCTCGCGGCCCGCGCGGACGAGCTTCGCAGCCGGCGGTTTCGAAACTGATTCCTGGATTCTGCTCACTACTCCTCCTCTCGGACGCAATGCCGTAGCGTCACTATAATCATCTATTGCTAATTTAGCAATCGTTAATATACTCTCAGGAGCAAGGCAGCATCGGCTGCCCCGAATTTGCGAGGAGGCGTCACGACGATGCGCTTCTCGATGAATCGCTGTCGAGACTCAAGCTCGCGCGCAGTCAGAGCCTTGGGAGTCCGCGCTCGCGGCGCAAAATTAACGAGCCGGCCGGGGTGTTGAGGCTCGCGATCATGGCCTGCGCCGTAGCCTCGCGGAAGCTCGAATTGCGCTCGATCCGGTATGGAGGTCCGGCCTTGAGATCCGGGAGCGGCAGGCGCCAAGCTGCTGCCACGACATCGGCCGCGCGCTCTGCGCAGAGCCGCGACAACATCATATCGCGTAGCAAACGATCTCGCGTACCCTGCGCGCCGCCATAAGTAGTTTCCTCAAGCGACGCGGTCAGCTGCCGCTCAGGCCTGCAATGGCACTGAACTCTCATCGAGGGTCGGGTAATCGGTGTAGCCCGCAGCACCACCCCCGAAGAAAGTGGCACGATCAGGCTCATTCAACGGTGCATTGCGCCGCAAGCGCTCGACCAGATCGGGGTTGGCGATAAACGGCCTGCCGAACGCGATCAGATCCGCTCGCCCGAGTCGGCGCGCCTCCAGGGCGAGCTTCAGATCGTAGCCGTTGTTTGCGATATAGCTGCCACGGAACGCGCGGCGCAGGCTTTGCAGATCGAAGCCACCGGGGACCTCGCGCGGTCCCTGGGTGACTCCCTCGATGACATGAATGTAGGCAAGGCCGATGCGATTCAACTGCTCGACGACATACCCGTACGTGGCAGCCGGATCGCTGTCGAGCTCGGCCCCATTGACAGGGCTCAGCGGTGAGAGGCGGATACCGACGCGCTCGGCGCCGCAGGCGCCGGCGACGGCCGCGGTGACCTCGAGGAGAAATCGCGCACGCTTGACGCGCGAGCCGCCGTAGGCATCGGTGCGCTGGTTGGTGCTGTCGCGCAGAAATTGCTCAATGAGATAACCATTGGCGGCATGAATCTCGACGCCGTCGAAGCCGGCGGCGAGGGCATTCTTCGCAGCCGCGCGGTACTGCTCGATGAGCTGCGGAATCTCTTCCGCGCTGAGCGCGCGTGGCGTCACGCAGGGCTCGAACCGTGATCCCGTGTAGGACGTCGCCTGCGGCCGCAGCGCGGAGGGGGCGACGGGCAGGGCGCCTCCGGGCTGCAGCGAGGGGTGTGAAATGCGACCCACGTGCCAGAGCTGCGGGAAGATATGGCCACCGCGCGCGTGTACCGCCGCGGTAACGGCACGCCAACCCGTGACCTGTTGAGAGGTGAACAGCCCAGGGGTACAGGCGTAACCGCGTGCCTGCGGCGAGACGTTGGTCGCTTCGGCAATGATCAGTCCAGCCGCCGCCCGCTGGGCGTAATACTCAGCCATGAGCGGAGTCGCAACGCCATCAGCGCTCGCGCGACTGCGCGTCAACGGCGCCATGACGATGCGGTTCGCGAGATGAAGCGGGCCCAGTTGCACCGGCTCGAAGAGATCGCCATGCAACTCGGGTTGAGGCACAACCGCGACCATGTCATTCCCGTCCTTTTGCTAAGCAGTGGCCTCTGCGGGGCGCCTGCTGATCTTGCGAGCAACGCGAGCAAACGTACCGCGACGCGCCTTGGTCGCAATATGCAGTAATGCCTATGCGCGGCGAGCGCTTTCCGCTCCGTGCGGGACAGACGCCGGCACGGGCGGGGGTAGGCTACGGCGGCAGGCGGGTTCCCGCCTCAACCCAGATGCCCCGCTCACAACGCAGGCAGGTGCTGCCACTCAGGACCAGTGCGCCGTTCGGGAAGCGGGTATCGTTGAAGTAGCACTCAGGCGCCTCGTCTCCAACCTGCTCGCGCAGCAACTCGAAAGACTGCTCCGGGTCAGTCTGAATGGGCGAGTTACGACGCTCGGGATCGGGAGCACCTACCTGCTGCAGGTCCTGGATGAGTGGGTGAGCTGTCATCAGGCACGCATTTTAGCTGACGGCGCGCAAGGAGCGCATGGCCAATGGCTCGCATCCGGTTTCGTTCTTTGTTGCACCGCAGTGCCAGTGCGCCCTGGCCGCCGGTTTACTACCCCTCGCTCGTCTCTTTCAGGCACGTATAACCTCCCGGGTTGTCGCCTTTTGTGTGCGTCGGCCGGCCGAGCTGCTGATCTCCGGCGGCAAGACCACAGCGCTTCGTCGGCGATGCTGCCTGGGAACTCGTCGCACCAGCCTGGCCGTTTGCCGACATCGCGAGCAGTGGCGCCATCTGGCCGCGATATGCGGCGACGAACTGCAGGGTGCGAATCAAGCCCCACTGCTCGGGAACGACTGCAGCGGCCATGTCGAGGCTGCAAAGGTGCTGCAGTATTTCAGCGAGAAAGTCGGGCATGCACAGAATGCGCCCGCCACCGATGGTGTGCGCTCGGGGGCGCTCGCCGGCGACGATGAGCGCGATATGCTCGGTCTGTAAGTGCGGTTCGGCGCCGAAAATGCGGTGCAGGTATCTCCTGCCTGCGTCGAACTTCGTCTGAAAGTGCCGCTCGCGCTCCTCCCAGCTCAATAAATCGAAACTCGGTTCGACGTGCACTACGTGGCGTCGCGTGGGATGAAACGCTACCACCGAGAGATCGCAATCGTAACTGCCATCCTGTTCGAGTCCGACCCACATGTCCTGCCGTACGAAATAGCCCTGGTATTCGTACCACTCACGCACGAGCTGCTCGAGATATTCCATCACTTAGATCCGGTCACTGCAGCTGACGGGTCCCGACGCACTCGAGCGTGGTGGGCAAACCATGCTGCAGCAAGTGATGCGACTTCCTCGAGCGTGCCGGGCTCGACAAACAGGTGCGTTGCGCCCGGCACGACCGCCAATTGCGCCTCGCAGCTCAATTGTCGAAGTGCCTGTCGGTTGAGGGCCAGCACTTGCGTGTCGTTTCCCCCCACGATGAGCAGCGTCGGGGCGCGTACCCGAAAGAGTGCCGGACCCGCCAGGTCGGGCCGGCCACCGCGGGAGACCACTGCGCTCACCTGTGGGATCTGTGCGGCAGCGGCCAGCGCGGCTGCCGCACCAGTGCTCGCGCCAAAGTAGCCGACCGCCAGCTGCTGGAGGCGCTGTTGCCGAAGGGTCCATTCAGTTGCGGCCACCAGGCGTTCAGTAAGCAGGGGGATGTTGAAACGCAGTGCGGCGGTGACCGCATCGATTTCCTCCTCGTCTTCCGTGAGCAGGTCGAACAGTAACGTTCCGATCCCGTCCTGGCCGAGACGCTCTGCGACAAAGGTATTGCGCGGGCTCAGCCGACCACTGCCGCTGCCGTGAGCAAACAGGACGACTGAGTTCGCATCGCGTGGGAGGCGCAGCAAACCCTGCAATTTGACGGCACCTGCCTCAATCGCGACCGCATCGGGAGTGACACTGCAACCCATCCGCATGAGAGCACCGCGGCCAGAACGCTAGCGCGGAGAATGCAGCAGCAAGCGCGCTGGCAGTATACGCATTGTTACGTGCCGTCGGCATCCAAGGGTACGCGAGCCGCAGATTCGGTCCCGCTCGCGTGCACCACGCCAAAAGCCTACGTAGCGGGAACCACCTACAGCGGTCGGTAATGTGCGACTACTATCCTGTGTGGTACGCGACCCGGCGGTTGGCCTGAGTCGTCCGGCAGGTTGGAACCGCAAGGCAAAGGAGTCAGAATGATGACACGACGCGAGGTGACTGCTGGAATTCTTTGCGGTGCCACCTGGTCCGGCGCCCCGGTCGCTGCGGGGCAGCCTGCAGAGGATGTTAGGCTGCCGGCGCCACGGGACGCTGGCGGCATGCCCTTGATGGCGGCCCTCAAGCGTCGACACTCGACACGGGAGTACTCCGAGCAGCCGCTGTCAGAGCAAACACTCTCCGACCTGCTATGGGCGGCCTTCGGTATCAATCGTTCGAGCGGCGATCGCACCGCACCGTACTGGCGTCATGTCATGGTTATCGACGTTTACGTGGCCAGGAGTGACGGTGTCTGGCTGTACGAGCCGCAGATGCACTCGTTGCGTCGGTATCTGTCGGACGACATCCGGGCGCAGACTGGACTTCAGAGTTTCGTGGCGACAGCGCCGGTGAATCTCATTTACGTCGCACATGGCGAGCGCATGAAAGACGTCTCCCCCGAGGACCGTCGCCTGTATGCCTCGGTCGATAGCGGCTTCATCGGGCAGAATGTCTATCTATTCTGCGCATCCGCAGGCCTCGGATCTGTGTTTCGCGGTGCCGTGGATTATCAGAAGCTCGCCGGCCTGCTCAAATTGCCCGATGGGGTGTTCGTCACCTTTGCGCAGACTGTCGGCTATCCACGAACCTGAGGCCGGAGGCTGCACCCAGCGGTCGCGTGTTAGCGCTGCGAGATGAGAATCGAATTTCACGGGGCTGCTCGCGGCGTGACCGGCTCTTGTCACCTCGTCGAGTGCGCGGGGAGACGCGTTCTGATCGATTGTGGCCTGTTCCAGGGAGAGCGCGAGCTCAGTGAGGAGAACGAGCAACCGTTCGGGTTCGAGCCGAGCAGCATCGATTTCGTCCTGCTGACGCACGCACACCTCGATCACAGTGGTCGTCTGCCACTCTTGGTGAATCGCGGTTTCCGCGGCGAAATCGTGTGCACAGAGGCCTCACGCGAGCTCGCGCGCCTGGTACTGGCGGACGCCGCACGTGTGCATGAGGAGGAGGCGGCGCGCGCGGCCCGCCATGCGCCCCGCGACAAGGCGCGGGACATCAGGCCCCTTTACACGATCGACGATGCCTTCGCCACCATGAGCTTCTTCGGACGCGGCGCGCGTTATGAGACCGAGCTGCATCTCGCGCCGGGCATTGTGGCGAGCTTTCTCGATGCGGGACACATCCTCGGATCCGCCAGCATCCTGCTGCAACTGACTGATGCCGGCTCGCCGTGCAGGGTCCTCTTTTCCGGTGACCTGGGCAATGCGGGGCGGCCGTTGCTGCGCACGCCGGCACCGCCGCCCGAGGTTGACGTCGTCGTCATGGAGAGCACCTACGGTGATCGCCTGCACAAGCGATTCGCTCCATCGGTGGAAGAGCTTTATGCGACGATCGCACAGACATTGCAAAAAGGCGGTAACGTAGTCATCCCGACCTTCGCGCTGGAGCGTGCGCAGGAGTTGCTGTTCTTCCTGCACAACGCCGTCGAAACCGGTCGGCTGCCCCGCACCATGCAGGTATTTCTCGATTCGCCCATGGCAATCTCTGCAACCGCGATATTCGCGCGCCATCCGGAATGCTATAGCCGCGCCGTGGCTCAGCTATTTGGAGAGGGACGCGATCCTTTCTCCCTGCCCGGTTTGCACTTCACGCGCGAGGCCGCCGAGTCCGTCGCGCTGAATCGCATCAGCGGCGGCGCGGTGATTATTGCCGGCTCCGGTATGTGCAGCGGCGGGCGCGTACGCCATCACCTGAGACACAATCTCACTCGCAGCAATTGTGCCGTGATATTTGTCGGCTACGCGGCACACGGCACGCTGGCGCGGCGCAGCATCGACGGCGCCCCGAGTGTCAATCTATTCGGCGAGGATGTCGTGGTGCGCGCGCGAACGCACACGATTAATGGCCTTTCGGCGCACGCCGATCAGGCGGAGTTGTTGCAGTGGCATCGCCAGACGCTCGCCGGACGCACCTTCCTGGTTCATGGAGAGGCCGAGGTGATGCGTAGTTTTGCCGCGCATCTGCGAGGAACCGAGGTACAGATGCCAAAGTTGCACGAAGGCTTCCCTCTCTAGAGCCAAGCAACCAGCGCCGTGCGGCAAGGCCGCGCACAGTGCTCGCTGGCCGGACCGGCTAGAGCCCGAACGGATACGTGTCCGGGACTCCTTTGAGCTCCTCGGTGCGGATCGGGTGGACGGCCGAGGTTTCATCGAACCAGATGTACTCGTCGAACTGCCTCGGCAGCACCGCCTCGAAGTAGTGGCTCTGCAGCTCCGTCTCCGGGCGGTAGATCACCCCGATGGCACGCTGCAGCCGCGGTTGCCCGAGATCGGCCAGAGCAGCGGCCAGCGGATGCAAGGCAAGCATGAAGCAGGGTACGCCGCTATCGTGACAGAGGCGCTCGTAGCTGTCGGCGAGCGAGGGGCGCACGGCCTTCACCTCCATCGGCTCGTCCCAGTTCGAGGCAGCGGCGACGGTGCCCCGGTGCGTACCAAAACCGATCGCATAGCAGGCGCGACCGAACCTGCGCCGACAGAGGTGACCGATGTTGTATTCATCCCGGGCCGACATCTCGGTCGCCGCCGAATCACCTACGTGCGAGTTGTGAGCCCAAACGATCCCCTTGCTCGTGGTACCGTGGAACTCGAGCAGATTCGCGAGCGTCGCAAACATGTAACTGTCGCGCAGGTTCCAGGACGAGCGCGATCCGTAGTACATCGTGCGATAATAGCGTTCCGCGTCGGCGATGAGACGAGCATTCTGCACGGCATCCAGAAACCGCTCGCCGTCGTGCTCAGCGTATGCCCGGTGCTTCTGCAGCAGATCGCGCAACATCAGCGAGACGTCGTGCTCGCAGCTGTGGTACGCGCCGGTGAGCGTCGCCTGTCCGTAGACGGCCGGATCAGACTGCCACGGGGTGAGGCAGGCGTAGCGAGTACGAGCGAGCTGCGCGCACTTCGGGTCGACGCGATCGAGATACTCAAGGACGGCGCGGATCGATGTATACATGCTGTAGAGGTCGAGGCCGTGGAAGGCGACCCGCTTGGCGGCCGTGTGGTGCGCGTTGTGCGCGCGCAGCCAGTCGACGAATTGCCGGACCTCTCGGTTGCGCCACATCCAGCGGGGAAAGCGCGCGAAGGCAGTCCACTCGGAGGGCGGATACTCCCGATGGCGCACGTAGTGATCGATGCGCGCCGCATCAGGCCAATCGCCTTCGATCGCTACGAAGTTGAAACCCTTCGCCACGATGAGCGCCCGGGAGATGCGCTCGCGCATACGATAGAACTCAGACGTGCCATGGCTCGCCTCCCCGAGCAACACGATGCGCGCCTCACCGATGCGCTCTAGAAGTGGTTCGAGGTCCGCCGACTCTATGGAGGAGAAGGGTTCGCAACAGTCCGCGACGGCGGCCGCGAGCGAGGCATCGCCCGGGAGCGGTTGTGGCCGACTCGGCGTCGCCCAACCCTCGGCCCCTAGCAGCGGGACGAATCGTACGTCCGCAAGCTCCTCGGTCGTGTGCTCATTCGGACCGGTGCGCACGAGGCGCAGCAGCTCCTGCAGGCGCCGATCGCGACCGACTGGGATCACGAGGCGTCCGCCGATCTTGAGCTGCGATTTGAGTGCCTCGGGCACCTGTGGACCACCTGCAGCCACGACGATGGCATCGTAAGGAGCGTGGGCGGACCAGCCGAGCGTGCCATCGCTGTGCAGCACATGCACGTTAGTCACACCGAGTCTCGATAGCGTAGTGGCGGCCTTCTCGGCGAGCTGTCCGATGCGCTCGACCGTATATACCTGGCTCGCAATCTGCGCGAGCACGGCGGCCGCATAACCCGAGCCGGTGCCCACCTCGAGCACGGTCTCGCCTCCCTTGAGCTGAAGGGCCTCGATCATCATCGCCACTACGTAGGGTTGCGAGATGGTCTGGCCCTCGGCGATCGGCAGCGGTGTATCCTGGTAGGCAAATTCTTTTAGCTCCGGCGGCAGAAAGCGCTCCCGAGGCACGGCGCGCATGGCTTCGAGGACCAGCCCCGAGCGGATGCCGCGATGCACGAGATACCGCTCGACCATCCGGTCCCGGGCCTTTGCAAAATCCATCGCTACCGTGGTGTTCATCGGCTTTCCTTCTCAGGCCATGCGCTCGCTAACACCGCCCCGGTAAAGCCCGGACGGCGTTTCGGCGGACGCGGAGGGGGTTGGGAGGGCTCGTTGCTCGCCGCTTGGTCCCTCTCATCTCGCGACCGCTTTGTCTCACTGGCGGCGTAGGCTGAGGATGTAGCGAGCGACCGCTCGCGTCTGCTGTTTCGTCAACTGCGGATTCGGCATGGTCATAGGGAGCTTGTCTGTATCCCAATGCGTCTGGGTAATGAAGTGCTCCAGACTTTCGACACTCGTTCCCGGCCGGTTCGCGATATCGAAAAAACTAGGTGTAGCCCATTCCAGTATCGGTGCAAACTCCTGGTCCTTCGCCACGATGTGGCACGACGAGCAGATGAAACGGGCGATATGTTCCCCGTGTGCGAGTTCCGCATGGTTAGTCACGCCATCGGCTTGTGCATGAGAGCCCAACGATGCGCCGAGCAACGCGCTCAGCACCCCCGACTGGAGTGCCGAGCGCAACGAGCGAACCAGCGGAATCAGCCCTGCCGCCAGCCTTAGCCGCCGCGCGGCGCGCAGAGGAAGATACGACACAAAGACAACAGTCATGTCCGATTCACTCCCTCGCAGACGGCCGCGGTCGGTTGCGTCCCCGCGATCCTCGCGGCCGAATAGGTGCGGAACGGACCTGGAACGCCTGAGGGGCTGCAGCTCCTACCTGCTTTCGGGCACCCCTGAACCACGTACCATGAGGACCGGGACGCGGCTGTGGCGCAGGACGTACTCGGCGTCGCTCCCCATCAGAATCCGACGCACGCCGCGTCGGCCGTGCGTGCCGCAGACGATCAGGTCCGCAGGCCATGCGGCCGCTTGCTCGATGATGCATTCCCCGGCCTCGGTGCCGAGTGCCTCGATCAGGCGGCTGTCGGCGACGATCCCCGCGTCGCGCACGAGGGTGATTGCGTCATGCAGGATCGATTCCCCGGTGCCACGCAGCTGATTGATGAGTTCCTGCACCACGGCTGCCGTGAGTCCGGGAGACACCCAGGGGAGCCGATTGACAACGTGGAGGAGACGGATTTGTGCTTCCAGAGCCCTGGCAAGCTTGATCGCTTCCTCGAGCCCGAGACGCGCCGTCTCGCTGCCATCCACAGGAACCAGTATGTGCTTGTACATCAGCTCTCCCGCGGCGATGTCAAGACCCCGCGGCAGTTGGACTTGTACACCTAACCGTGCGCCAGTCGGCTGCGACTCTTGACGTCGAGCCGAAGTCTGCGCTCGTAACCTTCATGTTTGCGCCGCGCGGCGCGCACAGCGCGCGGCGGTGCGACAGATGGATCGTCGTAAGCAGGATCGCTCGGACTCGCACGAGCCTCGAGCGCAGGCGAAGGGGTCGACCTGACGGAAGGTGATCTGCAGTCGAAGCCTCATACCAGCCTCGCGCTATCGGACTCTGTTATGACGGCAAGTACCACAGCGCCCGCAGCTCGGGCGGCAACTGCTCCCTGACGTGATGCAGCTCGCCGCCCGTCACGTGACCCTCGAGGACCCTGAATACCGCCCGCACCGCCTGCTCGGGCTCTGTGAGACCCGGGTAGTGCCTGCACACCTGCTGGAGAAACTCTTCCTTGTGCCGGTACCTCTCCGGCCGTCCAGCCGGTCGCCAGCCTTCGTAGTAGAAACCGCGCACGAGCATCGGCAACTGTGCACCGAGCTTCACCGCCTCGTCGACGGTCAGCCGATCCCGCAATGCGTGCAGCACGGCGCGCAGGATCGAGTAAGCGCGCTGCGGAGGGATGTTGCCGAGCTCCTGCGCCAGATCCTCCAGCCAGAAGCCCGTCTTCTCAATCGTTTCCGCGAACATTCCGGCGTTGGCATGCATATTAAAAAACCTAGCACTCCAAGCTGGTCGTGACATCGGGGTTTGTGCGTAGTGTTGCCACTGCGTTCGCTCGTAGCGCGGGCCACATGGTCGACACGGGCCACTTGCCGGCGGATCGCTAGCGGCGCTGATCAGCTAAGCTCCGATCCACCGCACCTCGGGCGGCTTCCTCGGGACCGGTGGCGGAGGCGATTTGGGATGGCCGACGATGATGGGCGCTACTGGCACATAGGCTGGAGGCACACCGAGGGCGGCCTTTCCCTCGCGCGTTACGAGCCACATCTGCGCGAACCCAATCCAGCACGTCCCCAGGGCCTCGGCACATGCCGCGAGCATCAGGTTTTCTGCGGCGAGCGCGCAGTTTTCAATCGCCCACTGATTGTCCACCACGCTCGAGATAACGATAAGTGCCGGGGCACCGTAGAAGATATCGAAGCCCGGATCGCGCAGGTGCTCCGCGAGGTGATGTGAAGCGATCTCCTTGGGCGGGTTTCGCAGGATATGGGCCTTGGATTCGGCCGATATCCGGGCGAGCACACCCTTATCCTGCACTACCGTGAATGACCAGGGCTGTTCGTTCACCGCACTCGGGGCCTGGATCGCCGCATCGATCAGGCGCAGCAGCATGCTCCGATCGACCGCTTCGCTCGTGAACTGGCGCGTCGCGCGCCGTGTATAGAGTGCTTGCTCGAGGTCCATGTGTGCTGCTAAGGGGGGCCGGCGTGAAAGGCACCGTCCGGCACATGCGATCGCACGACTTGCGGGGACTGGTGTACGAGGTCCTTGTCGACTTCGGCTGCGACGCTTTTGTGGAGTGATGACGGCAGGGCCTTCCGCAGAAGACCGAGAACGGTCGGCGGGGCCATGATCACCAACCGGTCAAACTCACGTGCCTGCTGCGCTCGCTCGAGCTGCTCGGCAATCTTGCGAACAAATGCCGCCACCTCGTGCTTGTGTGCTCGCGGCTCGCTGCCCATGGCGTGACGCGGGGTCGCTCCGCGCCGCCCGCCGACGAGCGGCGCATGGTCAAAGGACCGACCGGGAAGGTCGGACGTGAGATCCCGCTCGTGCAGACGGGCGAGCGGGTCGGACAGGTGTCCGGCGAGCTGTGGCACATCGTGCCGGTGCTGCAGATCGTAGAAGTTGGCTTCGCACGCGTCGGCCACGAGGATGCGAACCCGCACGGCGCTTTCCCTTTGATCAACCACGGCGTCAGCGCACACGGGCCGCCCCCTCCCGCTTGAGTGGCGCTGCCCCTTCTGCCACCCCGGCCTCGCGCTCGGTCTGCGGCTCGTCCTGGGGCGTGGCGTCCTCCCAGGACTCCTGGGACGGCGGGAATGGCTCAAGCGGCTGAGTCCAATCAGCGGCAGCCATATCCGTTTCGGAATACCCGAGATCGTCTACCTCGATATCATCCACCGGTCCGGTCCAGTCTTCCGGCGGCTCGGCAAGCGCGAGCGGCAGCGTCGCCCAGACCTCCGTATCGATCTCATCCAGGTCGCCGTCGAAGGTCTGGATTTCTATCGTGCGTGACTCGTCGTCATAGCCCGTTACCTGGAACGTCTCACCCTTGTCCTCGCGCAGGTACCACTGCCCGATCTGCGGGCTGCCCACTGCGGTGTGCATGCTACGACCTCCGCTACCGTTTTACGGGCTCTAACTTGCGCCGCTTTGGCCATGCGTGAAATACGCGATTGTGCGCATGCCCGCCGAGTTCCCCGGTGTCCGGCCGGTTTCTGTGATCAATCGCCGGTGAGATCGAGCTCACCGCAATGCCTGACGATGAACTCTCTGGCCGCATCCCGCAGGCGGATTGCCTCGGCAAAGGCATCGCCCCCGGGTGAAGCCCACAGTGGAGCGCCCCATGCCGCGCTCACCGGCGCGCGACGCATTAAGCGCTGACCGTCACGCAACACCGAGCGGGTCCCCCGCAGCGACAGCGGGACGACCGGTATGTGCGAGGCCACCGCGACCTGAAAAGCGCCCAGGTGAAAGGGACGAAGACCCGAGGCGCGGGTGAAGGTTCCCTCGGGAAATATCACCAGCGAGTTGCCATGGGCGAGCGCGTCCGTCAGCTCTGCTACCGCCCCAACACTCTGCTCGGCGGCGAAGCGCTCGACAAAAACCGTCCCGACGCGCCGCAGCCAGGCACCGAGCAGAGGCACATGCCTCAGCTCCGCCTTGGCAACGAATAGATGGGCACCCGGCAAGAGAGCCGTCATGAACACAAAGTCCAGGTAGCTGCAATGGTTGGCCACGACGATGTGCGGGGTCGCGAGACCTATATTCCCAATCCCTGTCACGCTGAGCGGGATCCGCCACGCGCGGATGAGCCAGTGCGCCGCCCGATGCGCGAAGCTCCACGCGCGTCCGGGAAGAAGCGCGCTCGACACACCGACTGCGAGCGCAACCGGCAGTGCGGCCACCCAGCAGTACAGGCCGTAGCCGCTGCGTTGCGCGGCCTGCAGGAGTCGTCTCACCTCCGGCACTGCGCTTGCCACCGCGAGGCGCAGCCATTGCGCTCCGGCGCGACCGGGCCCGCGTGCGAGCGAGCCGTCCTCGTAAGCCATGCGTGTGGCGGCGCGACGCAGTTTGCCGCTCGAGGTCTTGAGTACACTGTGGGGCGCAACGAGCAGAATTTCCTCGGGCGGCTCACCGACGAAGTCGACGACACGGCGGTTTATCCGCGCCCGCAGCCGCGCCAATGAGGCCGCGTCCGTCTCCCGTGTTTCGGCGACGACCACCAGTTTTTCGGTAGCGCTGGCGGTCTCTTGCGTGCCAAAGGCGGCCACGCAGCCCCTGCGGACCCCTGCGAGCTCGCCGACTGCCCGCTCGATCTCCTCCGGATAGATGTGGCGGCCGCGGCGGATGACGATATCCTTGACCCGACCGGTAATGAACAGCTCGCTCGAGGCGAGGTAGCCGCGATCTCCGGTATCAAGCCAGCCCGCGCGCCGCAGCTGCGCGGTCGCACGGGCATTGCGGAAATAGCCCGCCGTCGCCGAAGGACCCCTGAACTCAACCGTGCCTTCGACCCGTTCGGGCGCCTCCGAGCCCCCCGCATCGAGGACACGCACCTCATAACCCGGGAGCGGGCTACCGCAGGACACGAAGCGCAGCGCATCCGGCTGCCCGGCTGCAACCGGCACCGCACGGCCCTCATCCATCATGTGCCGGCGATCGACGCAGTCGATGAGCGGGCCCCGCTCGGGTGGAGGAAATGTCAGCCCCACGGCCGCTTCGGCCAGTCCGTACACGGGGGTCATGGCCTGCGACCTGAACCCGTAGGGTGCGAAGCGCCGGGCGAAGCGTTGCAGCGTATCAGGAGACACGGCTTCAGCACCGTTGAATGCAATCCGCCACGAGGAGAGATCGAGTCCTGCGAGATCCTCGTCGCTAAGCCTCCGAACGCAGAGCTCGTAGCCGAAGTTAGGCGAGGCCGAGAGGGTGGCACGATGGGCCTGAATCGCCCGCAGCCACGCCAGCGGCCTCGCGAGAAACGAAGTCGGTGGCATCACAACGAACAGACAGCCGAAGTACAACGAGCCGAGCCAGGCGCCGATGAGGCCCATGTCGTGGTAGAGCGGCAGCCAGCTGACGAACACATCGCTGCCGGTGGCGCTCACCGCCTTGCCCATGGCGCGGATGTTGGCGAGGATCTCGGCGTGCGTCAGCACCACGCCCTTCGGGTCGCCCGTGCTGCCCGAGGTGTACTGCAGCATGGCGATCGAGTCAGCCGCCGGAGCATGAGTCGCGGTGCAGGGTTGTCCGCGCATTAACTCATCGATCGAGAGCACGGCTCGCAGGCTCGGCACGCGGGCTTTGAGAAAGCGGGCGACGATTCGCGCCTCCGGAATGGTCACCAGCGTGTCGACGCCTGCGTTGGCGAGGATGCCGGCGTGGCGTCGCACGTGCTCCTCGAGCTGTGATGGGCGAGTAGGCGGATAGATCGGGACGGGAATGGCTCCGGCGAGCAGCACTCCGAGGAAGGCGTGAAGATAACCCGGGCTCGTGGGCAGCATCAGTGCCACGGTTGCACCGGCCGGCAGCCCGGCGTTCATCAGTGCGCCGGCCACGACCCGTGCGCCCGCCTGGAGCTGTTCGTATGTGAGAGGCTCCGCGCGCTCTTCGCCCAGCACGATGGCATGCGTGGCAGCGGGAGTTGACCGGACACGCCAGTCGAGCACCTCATTCAGCGTCCCGGCGCGGCTCGGCACCTCGAGACGTGGACGAGTGAGCCCAATGTCGGTGACTAACGGCGCTTGCAGGGGCACTCGGTCTGCCGCGGATACGGCGGTCGCTGCGGTGATCACCGCATGCAGCAGATCGGCGACCGTCTCGGCGGCGGCCAGCGTGGCCTCCGGTAGGTGAACGCCACACTGCTGCTCGAGCCGCAGTAGCAGCTCGACGCGCGCCAAGCTGTCAAACCCCAGCTCACGCTCGAGCGTGCTCTCCAGATCAATGTCGTCGACGCCGCGCTGTGTGTGATGCAGCTCAACGTACATGGCGCGGACGACCTGCAGGACCTGTTCCCGAGTGTCTGCTGCGGATGGCGGTGGCCGGGGAGACAGATGTGGGATCGGGGTCTGCGCGACCATCACTTATCCACTGAAGAGGCTCAAAAAGGAAATTCTCGCTCAAAGCCGACGCGCCGCCAGTCGCGTTTACCACTACGCCCGACGGCGGCGTGGCGCGGTCAGACCCGCAGAGGGCGGGGCCGGCCTAGCGCGCGGGTTTGCATCGGGTCGGGCGTCATGCGCGCACAGCGATAGCTGCGGCATCCGGTCTACGTCGCTTCGGGGATACGAGGAGCAGGATCGAAGCGTGGCGGGTCGAATACCAGATGGGACTAATCTCAGGTCGGCTATTAGTCTTTATACCGATTCCACTTCCCTTCCCCGTCAGGCATCCAGAGATCGGAGTCCGTTGGGCCATCCTCATCGAAGACATCGACCTGCAATACCGGGGCCCCGCGCTTGCGCGACAAGGGAAGGAGCAGTTCTCCGGTGAGTAGCCAAATGCGCGATCCATGCGCCCAGCACGACCACGTGCACCCACTGCTGGCCGCTAACTTCGCGATCCGTCGCAATTCCTTCGGCACCGACGCCGGATCGCGAATCTGATAGGCACCCTGCGGCACGAGCCCGGAGCGAACGACCAGAGCGCCGAACAGCCGTTCGGCGTGAGGGGGTTGCTGCAGTTTCCGCAAACGAAGGGTTTCCATGAAGGCTGCTGCTCCTGCGGCGATATGAGACGCGCAAGCCGGGCCGACTGCTATGACCTGTTTCACGCGAGACTGGCGCGTCTTTACATAGTAAGGGCGCCCCGCCCGGCGAGGTCCCTCGGGACGGCGGCTTGCACATATTCCTACTCCAGCGACGGTAGTCTGCTGCACGCGGCTCGCGCCGGCCCCTCCGGCCGTGCGAGGCTTTCCAGGGTGCGCAGACGCGCGTGTATCTCCGTCAGTTCCGGGTCACTGAGTCGCGCGGCACAGCCATCGACGATGCGGCGCCCGCGCTCGATCAGTAGGCGGCGCAGGGCTGGATCGCCGATCGTCGCGGCGACGTCGCGGAGCGCACGTAACATCCTGAGGCTTACCGCTACATCGTTCGGCGAATAGAGCCGAATCTGCTCGAACGCTGCATCCAGCAGCCGCTCGAAGTCGATCCATGAGATGATCACACGCGGGACGCCGGGCAGGTCGTACAAAACCCCGTCCGGCGGCTCACGCCCGGCAAAGCGAATGAGGATACGGCTCAGTTGATCGACACAGCTGATCGCCGTACTCGGGTCGTTCACGGCGGGAGAAATGGCTCTGAGTGCGATGTCGACGATTTGCAGCACCCCAAATTCAACATCCTGCTGCAAGGTGCGTGAGGGACCAAAGTCGAACGCGCCCAGAAGTGCAGCGTGTCCTCCCGCTGGCAGCCGGTCCGCTCTGGAGACCTCCAGCAGCGGAACACCTGCCGGCACGAAATGCCCGACGCGGCGCAGCACGCGGACGTTGACGCGATAGCTCTTCGCCACCTCGAGCAGGCGTGCGAGGTCGACGAAGCGGATATAGCCGGAGTGCGCATTGAGTATCGGGGTCTCGAAGACCAGCCCCGGCGGTAGCGTGTGGCTTGCCAACGAGGACTCGCGGCGCGCCGACGGCATCATCTCGTCGATCACCGTCTCGGTCTCGCTGGCGATCTTGTCCACGATTTGGTTCACACTGATCGCCTGCGCGATGTGGTGGATGAAGAACAGCAGCCAGCAAACGCACGCCAGTGCGAGTAGGACAGCGCCGAGGACTGTGAGGACCGGGGAGAACGCCGTGGGCAGCGACCGCGCAGCGGGCAGCGCAGCCACACAATAAAGGAAGGTGCCGAGGAAGATGCCGAGCGTCCACTGCGTAACCCGGTCACGCGTGAAGCTGAGCATGATGCGCGGCGAGAACTGCATCGAGGCGAGCGTCAGGGTCATCAGCAGGATCGCAAACACGATCGACACGACGGTCATAATCGAGCCCGCGATGCCCGCGAGTATGACCTGAGCTACCTGAGGATCGGCGCGGGACGGAAACAGCACGGCCGGCAGCCAACTGCTGAGCACCGGAACTGTCTCCTCCGCATACGACAAGAGCGCTCCGGTGCAGCCGAGTACGAGCGCAATGATCAGTGGCCGCACGAGAAAGCCACCGCGCATCTCGTAGATGGCGCGGCGAAGCAGCAACACGAAGCGTTCTTTCACCGGAAGCGTTCCTCCGGCTCCCCTTCACGCTGGACCAATACCAGGCCGGAGATTGTGGGATAGATCATGACAGGAAGCGGTGTGACGGCAAACCTACCCGGGGCGATTGCATTCTGGCAGAACGGTTCCGCAGATCCAGACCTGGATCTGCGATCGTGCCGATGACCAATAAGCGTTCCAGGAGGCTCACTCCGCCGAGGCGCTGCTGCACTCCTTGCCGTCGACCTAAATGAAGGCGTTTTGCAGTGCCTGTCCGTAAAACCCGGCCGCGGTGGCGATCCATCAGGGCCCGCGCCAATCGGTTGTGGATCGATGGGTCAGATCGGTTAGGCTGCGCCGTCGAGGCGCGCGTACGTCTCGCGGCCAAAGATGAGGCATGAATGAGCGGGCCAAGGCTGTTCCAACCGTTAAGCGTGGGCAACCTTACTCTGGTGAACCGCATCGTCATCGCGCCGATGTGCCAATACTCGGCCGTCAATGGCTGCATGACCGATTGGCACCTGATCCATCTCGGTCATCTCGCGCTCTCGGGCGCGGCGCTGCTGACCGTTGAGGCGACGGCGGTGGAGCCCATCGGCCGCATCACATACGCGGACGTGGGACTGTGGGACGAAACGACTGAGGCCGCCATGGCACGGATCCTAGACAGCGTGCGAAGGTATTCCGAGATGCCGATAGCGATTCAGCTGGCGCATGCGGGCCGTAAGGCTTCGACCGAGGTGCCCTGGAAGGGGGGAGCCCAAATCTCACCGACTGCCGAGGGCGGTTGGCAGACGGTCGCGCCTTCACCGTTGCCATTCGCAGGGGGCGATAACGCTCCGCGCGCACTCGACCGTGACGGCTTGGTGGGTGTACGGGAGGCCTTTTCCGCCGCGGCCGTCCGCGCAGCGCGGTTAGGTATCGATGCGATACAGCTTCATGGCGCGCACGGCTACCTTCTCCACCAATTTCTCTCGCCACTCTCTAATCGGCGCGCCGATGAGTATGGTGGGAGTCTCGCCAATCGGATGCGCTTCCCGCTCGAGGTGTTTGACGCCGTCCGCCGGAGCTTTCCGCCCGACAAACCGGTCACCATGCGCGTGTCCGGGACAGATTGGGTCGAAGGTGGCTGGGATATCGAACAGACGATCGTTCTCGCCAAGGCGCTCGAGGCGCGCGGCTGTGCCGCGGTCCATGTCTCAAGCGGTGGGCTCGATCCGCGCCAAGCCATTCCCGTCGGGCCCAGCTATCAGGTGCCACTCGCCCGTGCGGTCAAGCAGGCAGTCAGGCTGCCGGTGGTTGCCGTCGGCCTCATCAGCGACTATGAGCAAGCCGAGGCCATCGTCGGCACAGGTGATGCGGATCTGGTGGCACTTGCCCGCACCATGCTCTACGACCCCCGTTGGCCGTGGCACGCGGCAGCCCATCTCGGCGGGCATGTCCGCGCGCCCGAGCAGTATCTGCGCGCTCAGCCGCGCCAGTACCGCACGCTGTTCAGCCTCCCAGGGAGTGCGGAGAGCTAACTGCTGCTCCCCCCCACGGGGAGGCAGTCTACACGCGGAACGCTGCCGAGCACCGCGGGCAGTCGGTAGTCAGAGAACCTGCACGCTGCGCAGCCTCGCTGATCGGTCAGCCGCGCAGGTGCTTTTGTCGCTGCGCGCATTTGGCGATTTCACAAGGAGATTCAGTCGGTTAGAAAGTAACGCGGGCTTTGTGCCCGCCCGATTGCCCCTGGCGGTGCAGGCAGCCGCAGATCCCACCCGATACGCCGGCGCCGCTTGCGCTTCAAGGGACCGGGTCTGGTCCCAGGATGCTGCGGTTGACCGCCGCGTAACGCGTACCTTCGCGCCGCTCGGTGCGACGCAGAATGCCAGCGACCGCTTTGAGCAGCGCTGCTGCGCGCTCGAGTTCATTGCGAGTCTCGACGCCCGTGACTGTGAGGCCGGGGATGCGATCGATAATGGTTGCAACTTCGTCAGATGCCGTAGCGACGTCATACCAGAGCGACTGCGCCACGGGGTCCAGTTTGGGGCCAGTCGAAAATGCGGTACTCATGCAGTTGAATTTTCCCGGAGATGCTTTGAGCGGCCTTGCCGCTGTAAGCCAGTGGCCAGTCGTTCTTAAAACAGACATCTTGGCGCGAAGGAGACACTTGTTGCAAGACCTTGACCGCAGTTCAGGCGCAATCTCTGGCCGCTGCCAGGAGCCGATCGAGCTTGTGCTTTACGTACGAAACGAGGGTCTGCCTGCAACAGCGGAAAACTCGCAAATGCAACC
>Ga0187778_10000082_pt1 | contig 57124 bp, 58 predicted proteins | sample 1015_Q2_SP5_20_M_FD_132418 | JGI IMG/M metagenome (GOLD analysis project Ga0187778, IMG submission 132418) | Tropical peat soil microbial communities from peatlands in Department of Meta, Colombia - 1015_Q2_SP5_20_MG | ecosystem: Environmental > Terrestrial > Soil > Wetlands > Peat | place...
AGCGCCCGACGCGAAGCGCAGCGTCAGCGCCGCCGTGTCGACATCGCCATAGGCGGCGTAGCCCCGATCGAACACGCAGCCGCCCGCTGCATAGACTTCCACCGGCTCCGATGCGGTCATCCAATGGGCGAGATCATAGAAATGCGTACCTTTCTCGCGCAGCATTCCGCCGGCACGATGTGCGGCCGCCGGCGGAATTGCCGCGCCGCTCCGAGACACGATGTGCACCGATTCTACCGCGCCGATCTCCCCCGCACGCACGCGGTCGTATACCGCCCGGTGATGTGCATCGAAGCGGCGGTTGAAGCCGATGGCGGCCACGACGTTGGCGGCGCGCGCTGCTGCCAGGCAGTTCTTGGCGCGCTCGAGGCTGTCCGCGATCGGCTTTTCGCAGAGCACAGCCTTGCCCGCGCGCACGCTGGCGAGCAGGTGCGCCTCGTGGACGTCCGTGGACGATCCGATCACGATCGCCTGCACCTGAGGATCCTCGAGCATCTGGTCGACGGACGTCGAGAACTTCGCGCCGTGCGCGGCAGCCAGCGCCTTGCCCGCCTTCGCATCGATGTCGACGACCCAGTGCAGGCGCGTATCGGGATGTTCCGCGATGTTGCGCGCATGGACGCGGCCGATCGTCCCGGCTCCTATGAGTGCGAACCCGATCTTGTTCATGCTCGCAACGCGTCGCACCCTATACCGCGGTCTGCGCGCGGTCTTTGACCACGCCGATCACCTCAAAGGGATCGCGTTGCCACCAGTTGCGCTGCGAGAAGATCTCGACTTCGACGTATCCGCCGTAGCCCGCGGCTTCGACCATCCGGCGAAACCGCGGGATGTCGATCACACCGTCGCCCATCATTCCGCGATCGAAGCGCAGGTCCTGGGTGTCGGGAAGCCAATCGCTCACGTGAAAGCAGCAGATCCGCTTGCCGGCGCGGGCGATCTCCGCCTCGATCTCGGGATCCCACCATACGGCATAGGTGTCGACCGCGATGCCGACGATATCCTCCGCTGCGAGGCTGTCGCACCAGGCGTTGGCGAGTTTCATCGTGCTGAGCACCGAGCGCGTGGCGCAGATCATCGGATGCAGCGGCTCCAGCGCGATCTTGACGCCGACGCTTCGGGCGTGCGCCACCAGTTCGGCCACGCCATCGAGCACGCGGGCGCGGATGCGCGCGATATCCTTGTCGCGCGGATCGACTCCGCCGGCCACGAAGACGAGGCACGGCGCTTTGAGAGCGGCGGCCTCGTCGAGCGCGCGTCGGACATCGTCGCGGGCGCGCGCGGCGTCGCCCGAGTCCGGCGACGCGATCAGGCCGCCGAAGCAGTAACCGGATAGCGCGATGCCGTTGTCGGCGAGGAGCCGCGCTGTCTTCTCGATACCGTACTCGCGGGTCTTTTCGCGCCACAGCGCGGTGCAGCGGACGTCGCTGCGCCCCATGACCTCGATGAACTGCGGCGTCGAGCACTGCCGCAGCAAGGTTACCTGATGGATGCACAAGCGCCGTGGATCGAGCATGGCTGTGGTCTTGCTTGCGGCGATCAACCCGTGGGAGACGAAGGCGTGGTCATCATGGATTGCGCAGCGCCTGCTCGACCCGCGCGCGCAGTTCAGGCGTTACCACGGGCGTCAGGCCGAACCATCTGTAGAAGCACTCGCAGCCCTGGTGCAGGAGCATCGCGAGCCCGTCCGACACCCGCAGTCCGCGCGCGCGGGCCTTCTTGAGCAACCCGGTTTCGAGCGGAACGTAGACGACGTCGGCGACGAGCGCGTCGTCGCGCACCGTCGAGAGGTCGATGTCGAGCTCGGGATAGCCGGCCATGCCGAAAGATGCTGCGTTGACGACGAGCGCCGCACCCTTCAGGGCCGCGGGCACTTCTCCGGCAGGGGTCGGGACGACTCGGTCGCCGAAGCGCTCGCGAAACGCCTCGGCCTTGGCCATGGTCCGGTTGTGCAGGTGAACCCGCGACACGCCGCGCCCGAGCAGGCCGTAAACCACTGCACGCGCCGCGCCTCCCGCACCGAACACCATGGCCTTGTCGGCGCGCTTCTGCCACTCAGGCGCGGCTTCGTCCAGCGCAGCGATGAAGCCCAGGACGTCGGAGTTGGTCGACTTGAGCTTGCCGTACTCGAGCCAGACCACGTTGGCGGCGCCGATGGCGCTGGCACGCGCGTCGGCCTCGGTGAGCTTCAAGGCCATCTCCTTGTGCGGCATGGTCACCGAGCCGCCGACATAGCCGCGCGCGCCAAGACGAGCGAGAAAATCCGGAAAGTCTTCCGGTCGCACCGCCTCGAGGCGGAACTCGGCGTCGAGCCCGTGCTTCTCGATCCAGTAGCCGTGGATGATCGGCGCGCGCGACTGCTTCACGGGCCATCCCATGGTGCAAGCCGCTCGCTTGGTTGATGACATGCTTGCCGGCGAAATCAGAAGGAATGCAGCGGAGGCAGCGTCGCGGTCACGACTTGCTTGCCGCCCTTGATCTCTACGATATAGCTGACGCGATCGGGGTCGCCGGCCTTGTCGAACTTGGTGTCGATCAAGATTCCCGGGTAGTCCTTCACGTACAGGGGCATGTCCCGAAGCGCGGCGTTGAAGGCCTTGTTGTCGACCTTGCCGATCTTCTCGCTCACCGCCTTGATGATGTACGGCACCATGTAGCCCTGGATGCCGTTGTGGTCGGACTTGCGGTTGTATTCCTTCAGGAACTTCTCGTCGAAAGCCTTCATCTGAGGCGTCGGCGCATCGACGGTCAGCGCGACATGGCCCTGCATCCCGTTGGCTGCGTCGCCGGCGAGCTCGATCGTTTTCTGGCTGATGAGCGTCGCCTCGCCGACGATCGGCTTGGCGTAACCCTGCTTGCGCAGCTCGCGCGCGACCCGCGCGCACTCTTCCTCGTTGGTATAGACGAACAGTACGTCGCCGTTGGACTGCTTCGCCTTGAGAACCGGCGCCGAAAAATCGATCTGCCCCTGGTCGGTCGGGATGTCCGCGCCGATCTTGAGGCCAGTTGCAGCCGCGGCTTTCACGAATTCATCGCGGCCACCCTTGCCGAAGTCAGAGTTGATGTAGACGATGTCGACCGAGTTCGCTTTGAGCCCTTCCTTGATATAGCGCGCGAGCTTGGGCATCGACGCAGCCTGCGTCGTGTTGGTGCGGATCACGTAGGGATTGCCCTGCTGCGTGATCGATGCCGCCGCTGCGCCTGTGAAATTCGGGATCTCGGCGCGCCGGGTCTCCGCCGCGCTGACGACCATCGCGCCCGAGAAGGTCGGACCGATGACGGCGAAGGCGCCCATGTCGACCGCCTTCTGAGCCAGCGCCTTGGACACCCCCGGGTTGCTCTGCGTGTCGAGCGTGGTGACCTCGAACTTGCGTCCGAGCACGCCGCCGGAGGCATTGATCTCCTTGACCGCGAGCGCAACGCCATCGCGATAGTTGATGCCGGCCGAGGCGATCGGCCCCGATTCCTCGAGCAGGTTCACGAGCTTGATGGGCTCGCCCTGCGCGAGTGCCATCGCTGGAGAGACGGCCACCGCGAGTGCCGCAAGTACGTTGGTGATGCGAATCATCGTGGTCCTCCTGTCAGATTTTCCCAATTGCGAAACAATTGCCTTCGACGCGCACCCGGAGTCTCAGGGTAGCGTGGTGGATTTACGCCGTTCGTGGAGGCCCCTATAGTACCTTCCACGCACACTGAACAGCGAGGATCGTCATGGCAGATGCACGAATAGCGCTTGTCACGGGGGCGGCGAGCGGGATCGGCCGCGCGACGGCCCAGCGGCTGGCGGCAGATGGTGATCTTGTCGTGGTTGCCGACCTCAACGAAGCGGCCGGCCACGCGGTCGTCGCGGAGATCCGCCGCGCCGGTGGGACGGCGGAATTTCGCGCGATCGACGTGGCGCTCGAGGAATCCGTCAGCGAATGTGCCCAACGCGTCGAAAACGAACTGGGGCCGGTCGCCGTCCTGGTGAACTCGGCCGGGGTGCTGCAGAACGTCGCCGACATCGCGAGCTTCAGTCTCGAGGAGCACGACAAGCTGTGGGCGATCAACTATCGTGGCACCTACCTGTGCTGCCGCGCCTTCGCACCGCGCATGGCCGCTCGGCGCTCGGGAAGCATCGTCAACATCTCGTCGACCTCGGCGCTCGGCGCCATGCCTCTCCTCGCCTACGGCCCGGGAAAGGCCGCAGTGCAGAACCTGACAGCCATTCTTGCCGTGGAGCTCGGCCCGGACAACGTCAGGGTCAACGCGGTGGTTCCCGGATACGTGCTGACCGAGCAGATGCAGGCGCGGATCGACGCCGGCAAGCGCGATCCACGCTCGATGCGGCTGCATAGCGCGCTCGGCAGAATGGTCGCGCCGGAAGACATCGCCAACGGCATTCACTTCCTGTGTTCCGACGCGGCATCGTGCATCACGGGCATCGCGCTTCCGATCGACGCCGGCTACCTCGCCGCCGTAACCTATCTCCACCATCCAGGTCTCGCTGGTATTCACCCGCGACGCGAAGACAAGGCACCGGTCGCCTAGAGGCAGCTCGAGGGCCCGGCGTTCAGTACAGTCCGGGCGTTGAGCCGCCGTCAACCGCGATGGCGGTTCCCTGGATGTGCCGTGCTCGCTCGGAACACAGGAACAGCGCCAGCTCCGCGACATCCTCGGGTTTGCCTAGCCGAGCGAGCCCGTCCTTTTCGATGAGCTTGGCGCGGACGTCCTCGACCGAGCTGCCGCTCGCCTCGGCGCGCTGCTTGAACAGCTGCTCGACGCGCTCGGTCTCGGTCATGCCGGGCAGGATCGCGTTGACGTTCACTCCGTCGCGCTTGCCCAGGCCCGAGAGCCCCTTGGTGAAGTTGTGCATGGCGGCGTTGACCGAGCCGCCGATCAGGAATTCGGGGTCGGGCGTGCGCGCGGCTCCGCCGATGACGTTGACGACGTGCCCATGCGCGCTCTTGAGCAGCGGCCAGAACAGTCGGCAAAGGCGAACGCAGCCGAAGAACTTGAGCGCAAAGCCGTCCTGCCACGCCTCCTCGGAGAGATTGAGGAACGCGCCTGCACGCGTGGCGCCCGCAGAGTTGACCAGGATGTCGCAGCGGCCGTGCCGTTGCTGGACGAAGCGGAACACCTGCACGCAGCCTTCCTCGCGCCGGAGGTCGGCCGGGCAGATGTCGGGCCGTGCCTTGGCCTTGGACGCGATCGCGTCGGCCGCCGCTTCGAGGTTCGACGGCGACGAAGCAGCGAGCACGACCTGCGCGCCTTCCATCGCGAATGCCGTCGCTATGCCGCGGCCGATGCCGCGGCTGCCGCCGGAGACCACGACCACCTTGCCCGCAAATTCGTTTCCCATGCGCGACTCCTTGTGCGCCGTCACGCCTTGGCGGTTGCGGCTGCCACGGCGGCCCGCAACCCCAGCAGATAGCTGTCGAGCCCGAAGCCGCAGATCTGGCCTCTGACGATTGCCGCGAACACGGAATGATGGCGGAATTCCTCGCGGGCATGGATGTTCGACATGTGGACCTCGACGATCGGAACCGTAAGGATCGCCAGCGCGTCGCGGATGCCGTAGCTGTAGTGCGTCCACGCGCCAGCATTGATGATCACGCCGTCGACGCGATCGATGAAGGCCTTGTGAATACGCTCGGCCATCGCGCCTTCGTGATTGGTCTGGAAGCTCTCGATCTCGACGCCGAGATCCTTGGCGAGCTCGCGAAGTTTCGCGTCGATTTCGCCCAGCGTGATGGTCCCGTACTGAACCGGGTCCCGCTTGCCGAACATGTTGTGGTTGATACCGTGCAGCATCAGAAAGCGTTTCATCGCCTTGCTCCAGGAAACCTCAGTACGTGCCGCGGCCGCCGGACAGGTCGAAGGTCGCGCCGGTGCAGAAGCTGCACTCGGGGCTCGCAACCCAGGCGACCATTGCCGCGATCTCGTCGATCTTGAGGAAGCGACCCATCGGAATCTTCGCCTTGGCGGAGGCGATGTGCTCGGGCGTCATCTCCTTGAACAGATCGGTTTCGGTGATGACCGGCGCAATGCAATTGACCAACACGCCGGAGCCGATCAGCTCGCGGGCGAGCGATTTGGTGAAGCCGATGACGCCGGCCTTGGCGGACGCGTAGGCCGCGATGCCGGGCGCGCCTTCCTTTCCGGTGATCGACGACACGTTGACGATGCGGCCGTAGCCAGCGCTGCGCATGGTTGGCACGACGACGCGGCAGCAGTAGAAGACGCCGGTGAGATCCACGGCGAGCACGCGGTTCCATTCGTCGAGCGGATACTGCCAGACCGGCAGCACCGGGCCGCTCACGCCGGCGTTGTTGACCAGGATGTCGAGGCGGTCCACACGCGTCATGGACTCGGCGAATCCGCTTTCGACCGACGTCAGATCGGCAACATCGACCGTCACGATCGCTGCAGGCTCGAAGCCGGCCTGAGCCGCGTCGAACCCCGCCGGGTCGCGATCCCAGACGACGATGCTACAACCCTCCTGCGCCAGCCGGGCAGCGATGCCGCGGCCGATCCCGCGCGCGGCGCCGGTGACAATAGCCACCTGCCCGTGCAACGTTCCTCTCGCGTCAGTCATGGCGGTTATCGTTGCTAACGACACGATCGATCATCGACACGCTCCTCCCGCACCCCTGCCCCTCTCCCCGAGGGAGAGGGGTTCGCTCTTATCGCCTCTCCCTCTGGGAGAGAGCCTGCCCCCGACCCCGGATCAAGTCCGGGGCAGGCTCTGATCGGGGGCCGCCGCGCGGCAGCGCGGCGGGTGAGGGAGTGCGTATCGTTCATGTTCGCCACTCGCTAGGCGCCCGCAGTGCGGTATTCGCGGAGGATCTCATCGACCACCCGCGTCGTGCGAGCACCCGTTTCGCCGGTGCTGAGAGAGGCCCCTTTCCCGTTCAACTCGTCGACGATGGTCTGGATCAGCGGCTGATGGACGTGTGGTGGATCCTTTATCGGTATCTCCTCGACCGTGTCGCCGCGCATGACGCGTATGGGAACCGCTCTGGTCGTCGAAAACCGGATACGTCCCCGCGCGCCGACGATCTCGTTCCACTCCTCTTCACGGTCGGCTGCGTAGCAGAACGCGCCGCTGCCGTAGACGCCCGACGCGAAGCGGTAGATCGCGGTAACCACGTCCTCCGGGCCGTAGGCACGTGCCTGGTTGGCCGCAAACGCGCGCACCTCCACGATGGGCCCGAAGAGGAAGTCGAGGAAATCTAGCGTGTGGGTCATCATGTCGACGAAAAACCCGCCTCCCGAAGCGGCTGCGTCGATGCGCCAGGGCGGCGATCCGGGATTCATCTCGCGCGGATTCTTGAGCTGCTGGAACTGGCGGCTCAGCACCATCCGCACCGGGCCGATGGCGCCGCTTTGAACGAGGTCGCGCACGGCCAGGAAGCGGGGCAGCGCACGCCGATAATACGCGACCCACAATGGCACTCGAGCCGACCGGCACGCGGCGATCATGGCCTCGCACTCTCCGTGGTCCATCGCCATCGGCTTTTCCACCATCACCGGTTTGCCCGCGGCAGCGCAGCGAACGACGTAATCACGATGCGAACCCGGCGAAGTCGCGACGTAGACGGCATCGATGTCCTCCGCGCGAATGATCGCGTCGGCGTCGTCGTGCCAGCGCGGCACGCCGTGCCGCCGGGCGTAATCGGCGGCGAGCGTGCCGTTGCGTCGCATCACCGCGAGGAGCTGCGAGTTCTCCGCCTTGGAAAAGCCGGGACCACTCTTGACTTCGGTGACGTCGCCGCAGCCGATGATGCCCCAGCGGATCGTTCTCATCGCTGCCTACGTGACGTGTGATGACGCCGGAGATCCCCTAGGCTGCCTGGGCGAGGCGATCGACCGCGTCCTCGGCGTAGAGCACTTCGTCCTTCACCATCGCGTCGATCTCCGCGGGCGGGAACCCCAGCTCGCGCGCGATCTCGCGATTGTGCTGGCCGAGCAGCGGTGCCGCGGTCCGCGGCGTCGCGTCGCAGTCGGAGAACTTGAACGGAACGTTGGCGAGGCGGACCTTGCCGAGGACCGGATGTTCCTGCTCGACAATCATGTTGCGCGCCTGCACCTGCGGGTCGGCGAGTACCTGGTCGATGCGCAGCACGGCTGCACTCGGCACCTCGGCGGCCTCGAGCGCGGCGAGGCACGCCGCGGCAGACGGTTGCGCTGCGACCCATTTGCGAACGTAACCGAGAACCTCGGGGTTGTTCGCATTGCGCCCCGCCGCAGTGTGGAAGCGAGTGTCTGCCGCGAGCGCTTCGCCTCCGACCAGCCGCGCAAGGCGCTTCCACGCGTCATCGACCTGTGCCGCGATGACGATGTCGCCGTCGCGCGCGGAAAAGACGCCGTACACCGTGGACTGCGGCAGATCGCTACCGCTTCGCTTGGGAATGTCCTTGCCGCCGCTCAGCGTGTAGCACTGCACCGCGTAGTCGTGCATCGACACCATGCAGTCGAGAAGCGCGACGTCGACGTGGCGGCCCTTCCCCGTCGCTTGCCGCCCCACCAGCGCCGCGCAGATCCCAGCTACGCCGTGGATGCCTGCGTACATGTCGGCGATCGGCATGCGGAACAGCGGCGAAGGCTCGCCCGGGCTGCCGAGCAGGTCCATCGCCCCGCATTCTGCCTCGGCGATCGCCCCGAAGCCCGGACGCGACGCTTTCGGCCCGCTATGGCCATAGGCAGAGACCGAGCAGTAGACCAGACCCGGGTTGTGCTTCGAGAGCTGCTCGTAGCTTAAGCCAAGCTTTGCCAGCGCGCCGGGCCGGTAGTTCTCGACGAACACGTCGGCGGTGCGCACGAGCGCGTGGATGAGCTTCAGTCCACGCGGGTCCCTCAAGTTCACGCACAGCCCTTTCTTGCCCATGTTCTGCTGCAGGAAGTAGCCGCTCTGGCCATTCAAGAAATACGCGTGGCGTCGTCCCGCGTCGCCATCCTTCGGGCGCTCGACCTTGATCACTTCGGCGCCGAGGCCGGCGAGGCAGCGGGAAAGATAGGGCCCCGCCAGAAAGTGGGTGTAGTCGACCACCCGGATGCCCGAAAGCGGTAGGGGTTGCGCAGCCATGAAATGAATTCGCTCCGTGATTGGGTTGCTTCGTTTCTCAAAAACCGTTTGCGTCCGACGGACCGTGTCAGGCCCGCGCGGCTTCGGGCCGCCGCCGGATCATGAGCTTGTGCTCGCCGCGCTGCACGACTTCGCCGTGCTGATTGAAGAGCTCGCAGGGGATCACCAGGATGCCCCAGTCGGGCTTGCTCTTCGACGGCCGCATGTTGCCGATGCGGAACTTCACGTGCAATGTGTCGCCGATCTTGATGGGCAGCAGAAAGTCCCAGTTCCAGCCCAGCGACATCCCCGGCAGGAAGCGGTAATCGGCCTGGCATTTGAGGCCGTCGGCGACGGCAAGGCCGAACAGGCCGTGCGCAACGCGCTGTCCGAAATGCGACTTGCGCGCGTACTCCTCGTCGATGTGCAGCGGCGTGTGGTCGCCGGAGATGTCGGCGTACGCGTCGATCATCGCCCCGGTGACCGTGATCGAAGGGGTCACCGCTTCGTCGCCGACCTTGGCGTCGTCCCAGTAGCGTTCGGCCGCCATGTCGCCGCTCCTTCTTGGTTGCTCGTTCACGCCCTGGCTTCCGCACTCGCCGACACCGCCACACGCACGCCAGCGAGATAGCTGTCGATGCCGAACCCGGCGATGTAGCCCCTCGCGATCTCCGAAATGACCGAGTGCTGGCGGAATTCCTCGCGCCTGTGGTTGTTCGACATGTGGATCTCGACGATCGGCACCGTCAGGATCGCGAGCGCGTCGCGCAGCCCATAGCTGTAGTGCGTCCATGCGCCGGCGTTGATGATTACGCCATCGACCTTGTCGAAGAACGCCTTGTGGATGCGTTCGCACATCGCGCCTTCGTCGTTGGTCTGGAAGCCTTCCACTTCGACGCCGAGCTCCTTGCCCAGGTCGCGCAGCCTGCCGTCGATCTCGTCGAGCGTGATGGTGCCGTAGTACTTCGGTTCGCGCCTGCCGAACATGTTGTGGTTGATGCCGTGGAGCATGAGGAATTTTTTCACGAACTCTCCGAAGGGTCTGCGGCAGCCGCGATAGGAGGTCAGGCCGTGTCCACGACGCGGCCGGTCCGTGCGGCCTCGACAATGGCGTCGACGATGCGCAAGTTCTGCAAGCCGTCCCTGGCACTGACCAGCGGCTTCGCCTTGCCGCGGATCACATCGGCGAAATGGGCCATCTGTCGCTCCAGCGGATCCACGACCTCGAGCGGGATCACGCTCTTTTGCAGCGCCTTGTGCCACGACTGATCCGCTGCGGTCGGATAGCGCTCGAGGCGCATGGTGGGAATCGCGAGCGAGCCGAAAGTGCCGGCGACGAGGTAGCAGTCGTCCTCGTCGGTGTGCGCCTTGGCGTATCGGGGATCCTCGCCTGAGGCGTGCTCCCAGCTCCGGTCCGAAGCCGCGGTGTCGGAGAGGATGAACGTACCGAGGGCACCATTGGCGAAACGAAGCGCGATGGCAGCCGTGTCCTCGACCGGAAAGTTGCGCGTCGCGTTCGAGGTGAACGCCTGCACGGTGACGATCTCGCCGCACAGCGAGCGCAGATTGCCGATCTCATGGATCATGTTGAGCAGTATCGGACCGCCGCCGGGCTGGCGGCGCCATGCGAAGGCGCCGTCGAAATAGCCTTCGTTCTCGGCCTTATAGAAGAGAACGCTGCCCATGACGGCGACGATCTTTCCGAGCATGCCGCTGGCGATCACCTCGACCGCTTTGGCCATGATCGAGCTATGGCGCCGGTGGTGCCCGACCAGCACCGGAACACCAGCGGCTTCTGCCGTTTCGCAGAGCCTGATCCCGGCTTCGAGCGTATGCGCCACCGGCTTCTCGACCAACGAGGGCACTCTGGCGGCGACGCACTCGAGCGTCTGGTCGACGTGCATCTGGTTCGGTGTGGCGAGGACCACGCCGTCCGGACGGTCCTTTGCGAACAACTCGGCGAGCGAAGCGTGGAGCGGAACGCCCATAGAGCGCGCGTAGCCGGCCGCTGCGGGCGCCGGGTCGACGATCGCCGACAACGCGCATCCATCGTTCTTCAGGATCATCTCGACGTGGCGCCTGCCGATCTGGCCGGCGCCGGCCACGGCGATGCGAACTTTGGATGTCGTCATGAATCGATATAGATCTTCGACTGCGGCGCAAGAGATTCCGACTTTGGACGCCGTGGGAGCCGTCTGATACTTACGATAGGACTCTGGACCTCATTCGTCCATGCAATACCCTCAATACCACGCATTACGAATGGCAATAATCAATCGTTGCAGCGCATCGGGCCGGAGCGTCACGTCACGACCGTGAGATTGGTCCACGCTCCGCCATTCTTGTGCGACGCGACCGCGGCCTCGATGAAGCTCATCCCCAGCACGCCGTCGCGCGCGGTCGCGAATGAACTCGCATTCGGATTCGCCAGCCGGCCCTCGCGACGCGCAGCGATCGCCTCCGCCGCATCGGCATAGATGTTTGCGAAGGCGCCGAAGTAGCCCTCCGGATTTCCCGCCTTGGTTCGCGACCCGTAGCGAGCGGCCTCGCAAAGGTAGGGCTCACCCCGACGCAGCGTGCGATACGGAGCGAAATCGGCCTGCAGCTCGAGCTCGTCGGGGCGCTCCTGAGCCCAGTGCAGGCTCGCCTTCTCGCCGAACACGCGGATCGACAGCCCGTGGCCGTTGCCGGCGGCGACCATGCTCGCCCACAACTGGCCGCGCGCTCCGCCGCGAAAGCGCAAGTTGACCAGCGCGTTGTCGTCGGCGACTCGCCCGGGAACGAGCGTGGTGAGCTCCGCCGACAATGCCTCGATCTCGAGGCCGGTGATCCTGCGCATGAGATGGTGCGCATGCGTGCCGATGTCGCCCAGCACCGTCGACGGACCGGCGAGGGCCGCGTTGACGCGCCACGCCATCTTGGCATCGCCTTCCGCTTCGATGAGGCGGTTGCGCGTGCCGTGCGCGTATTCGACGGTGACCACGCGAATCGCGCCGAGCTCTCCCGAGGCCACCAGGTGCCGCGCCTCGGCCACCATGGGATAGGCGCTGTAGTTGTGGGTCAGCGCGAACAGCACACCGTGCTCGGCGGCAGCCTTCTCGACCGCGAGCGCCTCGGCGAGCGACATGGCCATCGGCTTGTCGCAGATGACGTCGATGCCGCGTCGGATGAATGCCAGGCTCGCCGGCGCATGGGTGTCGTTCTGGGTGACGATCGCGACGCACTCGATGCCATCGGCGCGGTTCGCCTCCGCCGCGGCCATCGCCTCGAAGTCGGGATAGACGCGATCGCGCGCGATGGCGAGCTCCGCGCCCATGGCGCGGTTGGCGTCCGGTCTGCGAGAAAAGGCTCCTGCGACCAGCTCGAAGCGACCGTCCAGCCTCGCCGCGCGGCGGTGCGCCGGCGCGATTCCCGCGCCCGGCCCGCCTCCCACCATCCCCAGCTTGAGCGACCTCATCGCGACTCCATGCTCGCGCTGAGCGTCGCCAGATCGCCGAAGCGCGCGACGTAGGTCTGCCCCGTACGCAACGGCGTCGGCAGCGTGAGCGACCCTGTCGACAGCAGGTCCCCGGCGGCGAGGCCGATGCCGCGATCGGAGAGCCCGTTCACGGTTTCCACGGCGATGTCGACGGGGTCGCGCCGATATTCGCCGGAGTAGGTAAGGATCGGCTCGCCGCCGTCGATGCGCGCATCGATAGCCAGCGTCGCGAGGTCGAGGCGCCGCCAGTCGGTGATGCCTTCGCCGACAACATACGCGCCCCCCGAGCCGTTGTCGGCGATCGCGTCGTGGGTGGTGAACTTGCGGCTGCCCTCGGCGATCGCGTAGCGCGAGCCGGCGACCTCGAGTCCGGGATGGAGGACGAGCCGCGGTTCAAGCTCGGCGCGCGTGTAGCCTCGCCTGCGCGGCGGCACGTCCTTCCCGAAGCGGAACGCGAATTCGCACTCGATCTTGTAGCCCGCGAATGCGGCGGGGATTCGCGCCGGGCTCGCGTACATCCGCGGGGCGAACAGGCGACCCACGATCGGGCCGTCGTGGCCTTCGAGGACCTGCACCGCGCGAACCGCCGCGCCGACCTTCCAGCCGACGCAGCGCTCGCCGATCACCTCGGCCATCCGGTCCTGGATGGCGAAGGCATCCGCCCGCGAGCGCGGGGCGGCGTCGGCAGGAGGAAGCGGCATGGTCGTGCACCCCCGCCACGCGTCCGCGAGCGATCGAGCGAGTTGTTCGAGACCCTGCGGCGTCATCGTCAGGCCTTCACCTTCGCGATCACGCCGAACATTCCGGCCGGCCGCACCATCAGGACGGCGATCAGCAGGAAGAACGCGTAGATGTCCTTGTAGCTTCCCGACAGGTAGCCCGCGCCCAGGCTTTCGGTGACGCCGACCATCAGCCCGCCCAGAACGGCTCCGGGGAGGCTGCCGAAGCCGCCGATGACCGCGGCCGCGAACGCCTTGATGAGCACGCCGATGCCCATCTGAACCTGCACGTAGTTGATCGGGCCGACCAGCACGCCTGCCGCCGCGCCAAGCGCGCAGGCGATGCCGAAAATCACCGAGATCGTCAGCGGAACGTTGATGCCCATCAGCGAGGCGATCTCCTTGTTGCCGGCCACCGCGCGCACCGCGAGTCCGAGCCGCGTCTTCTTGAGAAAGAGGTGCAGCCCCGCCATGAGCACCAGCGCGGCGATCACGATCCACACGTACGAGGCCGGCAGCGTGATGCTGCCGAGCTCCACCGGCATCCCGTAGCTGACCGGGAAAGGCAGCGCCCTCGGTCCCCAGATCAGGAACGCGACGTTCTGCAGCACGATCGACATGCCGAAGCCGCAGATCACCATCGCCATGCCCGCCACCGTGTATCCGCCTCCTCCCTTCAACACCCGCCGATAGAACACGCGCTCGATGAACACGCCGACCAGTCCGGTGAGGACCATCGAGCCGACGAGCACGAGCGGCAGCGGCAGATGGAACTTGTTGAAGATGACGAGCCCGATGAAGGCGCCAAGCATGTAGATCTCGCCGTGCGCGAAATGCACGACGTCGAGCCCGGCGTAGATGAGCGAAATCCCGATCGCCACCAGGGCGTATACCATCCCCAGCGACAGGCCGACGACGACGAGGTCGAAGAAATACGACATGGGTGCGCTCCACTACCTACTCATGTTGACGGTTCACTTTGGTTCGCCTGGTCAAAGCGACAGCTTCCGTTCGCGATCGGCGACCGTTCCTCCGAGATACGAAAGCCGGACCGCATCGTCGTTGATCATCTGCTCGGATGGCCCTTCGATGTGGATGACGCCATCCTTGATGACGTAGCCGTATTGCGCCAGCAGCAGAGCCATCCGCACGTTTTGCTCGACCAGCAGCAGCGTCATTCCGTCGCGGCAGATCCGCGCGATCGCGCGAAAGATGTCGAAAACGACCTGCGGGGCGAGCGCCGCGCTCGGCTCGTCGAGCAGCATCATCTTCGGCTCGGACATCAGCCCGCGCCCGACGCACAGCATCTGCAGCTGGCCCCCCGACAAGATTCCGCTCAGTTGCCGGCGCCGCTCTTTCAGGATCGGGAAGTACGCGTACACGCGCTCCAGGCCGCGCGCGCGGACGGCTCGCTCGGTGCGCACATGCGCGCCGAGGAGCAGGTTCTCCTCGACGGTCATTCCCGGGTACGCTTCCTTGCCCTGCGTGACCTGAACCAGGCCTCTGCGGACGATGCGATCCGGACGCATGCCGTCGATCCGTTCGCCCTCGAACTCGATCGAGCCGTTCCATGGCTTGATCAGCCCCGATATCGCCTTCAGCATCGTCGACTTGCCGGTACCGTTGCCGCCGAGCAACGCGACGATCTGCCCGCGCGCCACCTCGAGGGTGACTCCGTTCAGGATCTGCACCTTGCCGTAGCCGCCGACGACGTCGATGGTCTTGAGCATCGGTTCAGCGGTCGTCATGTCGATTGTTTTCCCTCGCCGCCGGTCACCGGCCCTGCTCCTGCTTCCCCGCGGGCCGCATGTACTTGGACTCCAGCCCCTTGATGATCGCGATCATCGCGTCGATCGTCGGCGTGGGAACGCCTTTTTCGCGTCCGAGCCGCGCTACCGCGCCGTGAATCGTGTCGATCTCGGTCCTGCGCCTGAGCGCCACATCGGCCGCCATCGACGACTTGCTCGCCCCCGTGCCTCCATCGCGCACGCTGGTGAGCTTGTCGAAGATCGCGCGCTTTTCTGCCTCGGCGAGCGCAACGCCGCAGGCACGCGCCACGGCCGCGGTCTCATCGAGCGCTCGCAGGATGACTTCGCGCAACTCGGGAACCGCGACCATTTCCGCGGACGTCATGTCGGTCGCCGCAGACAGCGCGCCGAGCGACGCGTTGCCCAGAAGCTTCTGCCATTTCTGCTTCTTGATGTCGGCGCTGGCGGAGGTCGGCAGCCGGTGCGTGGTGAATGCGTCGGCAATCGCCACAGCGCGCTCGGAAAGACCGCCGGAAATCTCGCCGATGTACGTCGGCAAGTCGCCGAAATTGCGGATGGCGCCCGCTTCGACAACCACCGCCCCTTGGGCGGTGAGCCCACCGAGAACATGCGCCTCGCCGAGGATGCCCTGCAGCGTCTCTTCGCTGCCCAGCCCGTTCTGGAACGAGATCGCAACGGTCTCTCCTCGAAAGAGATGGCGCACGCTGCGCGCGGCGGTCTCGTTGGCAAACGCCTTGCATTGGAAGAGAACCACGTCCGCCTCGGAAACGGATTGAGGATCGAGCGTCGCCTTGACGCGGATCAAGCGATCTCCGCCATGGCCCAGCATGCGCAGGCCACTGCGGTTGATCGCGTCGACGTGTTCCCTCCAGACGTCGATCAGAGTGACGTCGAGGCCGCCCTCCGTCAGCAGGCCGCCGAAGAGGCTGCCCATGGCGCCGCCGCCAACGATCACGACTTTCGGCATCTCGAATCCCATAGCGAGTCCCGGTCTCTCTATTCGCTTACGGTCCGCGCAGGAAGGCGCGCACTTCCGCGTCCTTCATCTCCTTGCCCAAATAGGCCTCGATCACGCGGTGGTCGTCCTTGATCGCGGCCGGCGGACCTTCGGCGATCTTCTCGCCGTGCTCGAGCACCGACACGACGTCGCAAGTGTCCATCACCACTTTCAGTATGTGCTCGATGATGATCAGCGTAAGACCGTAGCGCTGCTTCAGCGCGATGACCGTTTCGAGCAGCTTGTCGACATTGACCGGCGACAGCCCCGCGGCCGGCTCGTCCAGCATCAGGAGCTTCGGCCGCATCGCCATCGCGCGGCCGAGCGCCAGCAGCCGGCGCTGTCCGCCGGAGAGCTCGCCTGCCGGCATGCGCGCATAATCGGCAAGCCCGATGAACGCGAGCAGATCCATCATTTCGCCCCTGACCCGGCGCTCTTCCTCCCACACCGTTCTCAGGCCGACGATCGCCGACGCTGTCCCGTAATGGGTGTGGCAGTGGTGGCCGACGAGCAGATTCTCGAGCACGGTCATTTGCGAAAAGATCCGCAGCATCTGGAACGTGCGACCGACGCCGCGGCGCGCGATCTCGTGCGGCTGCAGATTCGTGACCTCCTCGCCGTTGAAGAACATGCTGCCGCCAGGCTCCGGCTTGTAGATGCCGGAGATCAGGTTGAACAGCGTGCTTTTTCCCGAGCCGTTGGGGCCGATGATGCCGCGGACCTCGCCATCCTCGAGGTTGAGATCGACGTTCGACAGGGCGACCAGGCCGTCGAATCGCTTGGAGAAGCCGGCGATTTCAAGCAGCATTCTTCTTCGCCTTGCGGATCTTCACGAACCCGCGCGTGACCAGGTAGCGGTCGATCAACCCGCCGATGCCGGTCGGGATGAACATCACCGTGAGAACGACCACCAGACCGAAGATCAGCAGCTGGTACTGGTAGTAGTCGCGCGTCAGGTCGGCAATGATGGTCACGATGATCGCGCCCAGGATCCCGCCCCAGATGTGGCCGATTCCACCCAGCACTACCATCAGCAGCACCGTCACCATCTCGACGATCGTATAGTTGTTGGGGTGGAGGAATCCGGGCGTCATGTGCGCGGCCAGGCTACCCGCGCACCCCGCGTACAGGGCGCTGATGATGAAGGCGAGCGACTTGTACTTGCGCACGTTGATGCCGCTCGCGCCGGCGGCGACCGGGTCCTCGCGCAGCGCCTGGAATGCACGCCCGATGTTCGAGCGCAGCATGCAGAAGGAGAAATACACGCCGGCCACGGCCAGCGGCATCGCCACGTAGTAGTACCTCATAAAGGTGTTCAGCGGGTAGCCCAGGAAGTCTGGCGCGGGAATGTCGCTATAGCCGACCGATGCGCCCAGATAGTCGCTCGCCGAGATGAAAATTCGCACCGACTCCGCCAGCCCGAGCGTGGCCAGGGCGAGATAGGCGCCCTCGAGGCGAAACGACGGGATGCCGACGACGGCACCGGCGATTGCGGTGACGAGCATCGCGCCCGGAAGCGCGATCCAGAACGGCGCGCCGAACTTGGTCGCCAGCACCGCGGAGGTGTAGGCACCGATGGCCATCAGCGCGATGTGGCCGACGGTGACCTGGCCGGCGAAGCCCTTCACGATGTTCAGGCCCACCGCCAGGATGACGTTGATCAGAATGAGATCCAGGATAAAGCGCTGATAGTCGTTGGCGGCAAGCCACGGCAGCGGAATCATCACCGCCAAGCCAATCAGCCATGGCGTCAGGCGCCGTGCCGAGGTCGCGCGCATCATCGCGCCCTCGGTCACGGGCGTGCTCTCGATTGGCGCGTCGTCGGTCATGCCTCGTTCACGTACGGCGGGGAGCTGCAGTCGCAGGCTGGATGGCGCGTGGGCGGGGCGACCAACCCCGCCCCGTGCGCTAATCTGTAACTGCCGCTCTTAAGCCCGCGCTACTTGGCCAGACCAAAGTCCTTGTCGAAGGTCACGCGGGCGAGCACCTTGGTCTCGAAGTTTTCACCGCCCTTGGTGTATTGGACGAGCACCGCGGTGCGGTTGCCATCGCGACACTGCGGCGTGGGTGCAGCGCAGAACTCGATCGGACCGGAGGCGAGTCCCCCTTCATACTTGATCGTCGCCAGCGCATCACGAATCGCCTTCCGATCCTCGGCCAGCGACGCGTCGGTGAGCTTGAGGTTCGCCTTGGCGAGCGCTATCTTCGCGATCTGCGCAGCGTCCCACGCCTGCGAGAAGTCGTGGTCCGGGCAAGCGAATTTGTATTTCTGCTTCACCATCGCCACGAATTGCTTCGCGACCGGCCTGTCGTCGGCGCAATTGAACGCCTGCGTGAAGGTTGTCCCCACCGCCGCGTCACCCGCGAGCTTGGGATAGGTGACGTTGCCGGCGGACGACGCCGCGACGCGAAACACACTCTTGGGAATCCCCACCTCGAAGGACTGCTGCGCCTGGCGTGACTGTGCGTCGGCCTGCCCGCCGAGGGAGATGATCTCCGGGTTGAGCGCCTTCATCTTGAGCAGGTGCGAGCGGAAGTCCAGGTCGGTCTCCTGCATCTGTGCCTCGTAGACCGGCTCGACGTTGTAGTACTTCCTCATGTACTCCTGGAGCTGCTTGGTGTACGCGATGCCGGCGCCGTCGGTCGTGTACAGATACGCGATCTTCTTGCCGACGTTCTCTCCCAAGTACTTGCCGTAGACCCCCGCGTAGAAGCGCTCGGACACCGACACGCGGAATACCCACTCGCTGCCCTTCTGCGTGATCGACGAATTGGTCGACTGCGGTATGAGCTGCGGAACCTGCTCCTTGGTGGTGACGTCGACCATCGGCATCGATACCGAGCTGCAGGTCGAGCCGATAACCAGGTGCACCTTGTTCTGGCTTATGAACCGGTTGACGTTAGCAATGCCCTTGTCGGGCTTGCACTCGTCGTCGAGGAGCACCACCTCGACCTTGGCGCCGTTGATCCCGCCCTTGGCGTTGACCTCCTCGATCTGGCTCTTGAGGATGTCGCCATACGCGATCCCCGATTCGACCATCATGCGCAGCGTGACGCCGACGCGGATCGTCTTGTCCTGCGCCAGCGCCGGCTGGGCGGCGAAGCCGACTCCCAGCAACACCATCGCGCCCGCGCGACACAACGTCTTGATCAACGTGGTTCTCATCTTGGTAGCCTCCATTGCCTTAGGTCGTCCAATGAGCGAGCCGCTCCGGTTCGGGGCGCGTCGGCGCGCGACGCGCGACGAGCCGTCCCGCCGTGCCTGTCGTCCCTGAAACGCGGATCGATCCCGCGCCCCGGGGTTCTTGTTGTGGGGACAATCCGGCAGTCACCCGCGTCGTGGCTGCCGAAAGCCGGTACACGCGCACGATAAGCTTGCTGCGATATTTTGTCCATGCAATGATGCCAATACCTTTTATTGCGTCATTCAATTATGGAACCCGAGCTGGGATCGGTGCCTCGCGACGCGAGGATGCTCGTCCTTTTTGACGAGATCTACCGGACGCAGAGCATGACCCGTGCGGCCGAGCGGCTCGACCTGTCGCAGCCGACGGCCAGCATCTGGCTCGCGAAGCTGCGGCGAGAATGGCACGACCCGCTGTTCGTGCGCACGTCCTCCGGCATGCAGCCCACCCCTCGCGCTGATGCGCTGATCGGCCCGGCGCGCGAGGCCCTCGCGCTGTTGCGGGGCCTGTCGGGCGAGGAGCCGGTCTTCGACCCGGGGGCCGTGCATCGCAGCTTCCGCATCGCCATGACCGACGCGAGCCACATCACGCTGCTGCCCACGATCCTCGCCCATGTGCGAACGGTGGGCCCCGGCATCCGGCTCGACGTGGCGCCGATCTCCTCGGCGACGGGGCATATGCTGGAGACGGGCGAGGTCGACCTGGCGGTTGGCTACATCCCGGGTCTGGAGGCCGGATTCTACGAGCAGAGGCTGTACCGGCAGGATTTCGTGTGCCTGGTCAACGCCCGCCATCCGCGCATCGGCTCGGTGTTCACGGCACGCGCGTACAAGGACGAGGCGCACATCGGGATCCTGTCGTCGACGAGCTATCCCATGCTGCAAAGCGCGCTCAAGAGCCAGGGCATCGAGCGGCGCGTGCAGCTCGAATTGCCCGGCTTCCTCGGTCTTGCCGCGATCGTGTCGTCGACCGACCTGATCGCCACCGTGCCGCGCACCATAGGCGAGATGCTCGCGCAGACGGGGCAGATCAAGGTATTCCCCTGCCCGGCGAAGCTGCCCACGTTCATGGTTAAGCAATACTGGCACGCGCGCTACCACCATGACCCGGGCGTGCGCTGGCTGCGGGGCGTTTTCTCGCGGCTCCTGGCGCGGCCCGAGGCGCCGCGGCCGAAGGCTCCTGCCGGCGGCTGACGCAAGCGCGTGCGATGGCGCCGAGAGCGCCGGCAGCAGGCGAAGCGCCGGCGTCCGCTTCATTCCAAACCCGGGACGGCTTGCCACCGCCCGCTCTTGGCCGAGGCGAACAGCGCCTCGATGACCGTCAGCGTAAGCAGCGCATCCTCGATCGGCCAGCTCGCTACCGGTTCGCCGCGCAGGTAGCGCGAGAAGCGTTCCGCCTGCAGCGCGTACTGATTCACCGGATCGAAGCGGTAGGTCGTCGTCTCCACCGCGCCGTGGCTCAAGTGGTCTCCGACGAAGACGTGGCACGGTGTCGGCCGGCCATGCGCGTAGGGGAAATCGCAGCGCAGCCAGCCGTTGCTGCCCAGGATGGAGAACTGCTGGTGAGTCGCCCAGGCGTCTGGACCGCTTTGCGAGCCGACGGTGAAGCTCGCGTGGGCGTCACCGTAGTCGAGCAGCGCCGTGGAGAGCCTGTCGATCCTCCACGACGGATCGCGATCGATCGCGGCGACGACGCGCCGCGGCGCTCGCTGGAACACGGCGCTGCACGCGCTGATCGCGTACGAGCCCGTGTCGTAGAGCGCGCCGCCTCCGCGCTCGAGATTGTTGCGGATGTCGTTGGGGTCGAGGAACTGCTTGGCGAGCGTGCCCTGGACGGCGCGAGGGACGCCGATCGTGCCCGAGACGAGGACCTCGGCGATGCGCTTCCACTGAGGATGATTGCGGTAGGAAAACGCCTCCTCGATGTGCCGTCCGGTGCGATCGCGCGCCGCCTGCAGCTTGACGACGTCCGAGGCGGTGAGGCATAGCGGCTTTTCACAAAGGACGTGCTTGCCGGCTTCGAGCGCACGCGTCGCCCATTGGACGTGCAGATGGTTGGGCAGTGGAATGTAGACCGCCTCGATCTCGGGGTCGCGCAGCAATTCCTCGTACGAGGCGAAATGCCGCGGCACTCCAAATTCCCGGGCCGCCCTTTGAGCCTTGGCGCCGTCGCGCGACGCGATGGCGGCGAGGCGCGCGCCATGCGCATCCTTCATTGCAGGCATGAAGCGCGACGTCGCGATCGCCGCAACGCCGAGCACGCCCCACCGGACCGGTTCCATGCAACGGAGCCGATCAGCGCGCGCCGCGGGCGCGGCGGATTACGTCATAGACGGCGTTCAAGTCGGCGATCGGAATCTGACCGGGCGCCGAGCTGCCTTCGCCGACGGCGAAGGAGAGCGACGAGCCGAACACCCCGCCCACCATCCGCGTCACCGATCCCAGCGGCCCCATCGACATGCTGATCAGCGGGATGTGCGCCTTGTCGTCGGCTTCGGCAGTGGCGGCCAGCAGCGCGAGCACGTCGGCGCGATTGCGCGGCATCACCGCGACCTTTGCGACGTCGGCGCCCAAGCGCTCCGCCTCGAGAAAGCGCTGAACCATGAGTTCCAGGCCAGGGGTATAGGCGAAGTTGTGGTACGACAGGATGAGCAGCGTCCCGTGCTTGCGAGTGCTCTCGCGCACGCGGCGCACCTGCTCGGGATCGTTGCTCATCTCGAAGTCGATCAAGTCGACCAAGCCGCTCGCGGCCACTGCGTCGTAGAGGCGCACCACCTCCTCGTCGCCGATGGCGATTCGCTCGCCGCCCTCCTTCGCCGAGCGGCGGGTGAAGATGAGCGGGGTATCCCCGATCGCTTTTCTCATCGCGGCGCCGGTATCGACGACGGACTTCGCGTCGGCAATGCCTTCGAAGTAGTCCACCCGCCACTCGATCACGTCGGGGGTTTTCGCCGCGACGTTCGCCGCTTCGGCGAGCAGGCGCTCGCGCGTGCGTCCGACCAGCGGCGAGCAGGTGAGCGGCGTTTCGCCGCCGAGTTTCCTGCCACGAATGTCGATGAGTTTGGCCTGATTCATGCGGTCCTGCTCCGTCGAAATGTCTGCTGCCTTCTCTGCCTCGGTCAGGAGGCCGGCGCGGAGGCCGCCGCTCCCCCACGCTGCCCGGCGCCGCCCAGGAACAGCCGATTCAGATTCGGATCGCCGAGGAGCTCCGATGCGGGACGGTCGAGCGCGAGCCGACCCATTTCCAGCACGAGCGCGCGGTTGGCGTACTTGAGCGCGGTGCGCACATTCTGCTCCACCATGAGGACCGTCGTGCCGCCGTCGGCGAGCGTGCGCAGAAGCGTCATCACTTCCTGCACGAGCTTGGGCGAGAGCCCGATCGACGGCTCGTCGATCAACAGGACTCGCGGGCGCAGCAGGAGCGCGCGCCCGACCTCGAGCTGCTTCTGCTCGCCGCCCGACATGGTCGAAGCCTGATTGTCGATGCGATCTCGAATGCGGGGAAATCGTTGCAGCACCTCGTCGATGCGCCCCGGCAGCTCGCCCCGCGGCAGCGTGATGCCGCCGAGCTCGAGGTTGTGCCGCACCGAGAGCGACCCGAAAAGGTTGCGCCCCTGCGGCACGAAGGCGATGCCTTCGGCGAGCAACTCGCGCGGCATCTTGCCGTTGATGCGCTTGCCTTCGAAGCGGATCTCGCCCGAGCGCGGGACGAGGATCCCGAACAGCGTCTTGAGCACCGTCGACTTGCCGGCGCCGTTCGGGCCGATCAACAGCGTGATGTCGCCCTTGCGCGCGTCGAGCGTCGTCTCGTTGAGGATCGTCAGGCTGGCCGAATAGCCGGCGACGACCTTGTCGAACTCGATGATCTTTTCGGACATGGCGGTCGCCTCAGTTGCCTTCAGTTGCCCAGATACGCCTCGAGCACCGCGCGGTTCGCCTGCACCTCCGAGGGCTTCCCCTCGGCCAGCACCTTGCCCTCGACCATGCAGATCACGTGCGGGCAGAGCTTCATGATGAAGTCCATGTTGTGCTCGATGACCACGAAGCTCCCGCCCTGCGACTTGTTGAGCTCGACGAGCAGCTCGCGCAGCTGGTCGACCAGGCTCGGGTTGACCCCCGCGCACGGCTCGTCGAGCAGCACCAGTCGCGGCGCAGGCATGAACGCCATCGCGATGTCGATCAGCTTCTGCTGGCCGTAGGAGAGCGTTCCGGCGTGCGAATGGGCGACGTGCTTGAGACGAAACAGGTCGATCATCTCGTCTGCACGCTGTCCGAGGCCCGCATCGGGCTTCGCAAACAGCCGTGCGGGCAGCGTCCCCTTGAACTCCTGCGCGGCGACGATCAGGTTGTCGCGCACCGAGAGCTTGCCGAACACTTGCAGCGTCTGGAACGTTCGGCCTACTCCGCGCCGCGAGAGCTCCAGCGGAGACATTCCGGTGATGTCCTCCCCGGAGAATTCGACCTGACCCGCGGTCGGATGGATCTGGCCGAGGATGCTGTTGAACAGCGTCGTCTTGCCCGAGCCGTTGGGACCGATGACGCCGACGATTTCCCCGGGCCCCACCGAAAAGCTCACGCCGTCGACGGCCTTGATCGCTCCGTAGTACTTGCGAACGTCCTTCACCTCCAGGAACGGCGCCAGGGCGCTCATCGCGCACCCTTACGGCGCTTGATGCGCTCGGACATCGACAGGATGCCTTCAGGCAGCCATATCATCAGCGCCACGATCGCGACGCCGAAGAAGACCAGATACCACTTCTGCATGAATTTGAGCGCCTCCAGGTTGCTCGCGCGCAGGAGCTCCGGCAGCAGGATGGTGATGAGCGTTCCGACGACCGGCCCCAAGAAGCGCCCCGAGCCTCCGATGATGACCGCTAGCAGCATCATCAGCGAGGTCGAGAAGTGGAAAGGTCCCGGCTCGATGAACTGAACCAGCGAAGCGAAGTAGACGCCGCCCACTCCGGCGCACGCTGCGCCGATCGCGAACGCGAGCAGCGTGTAAGCGGTGATGTTGACGCCCAGGCTTTCGGCGCGGATCGGGTTGTCGCGCAGCGCAGCGAATGCCCGGCCCCACGGCGAGCGCAACAGCCACCACAGCAGCAGCGCCAGCACGATGAGCGAGGCTAGCGTGAAGTAGAAGTAGGCCTGGGCACCGTCGAGCGAAAGCCCCAGCGGCGACGGTCGCGGAATGCCGGAGATCCCGAAGGTGCCGCCGGTGATCTGCTCCTCGTTGCGCATCGCCAGATAAACGAGCACGTTGAAGCCGAGGGTCGCGAACGCGAGGTAATGGTGCTGGACGCGCAGCGCCGGGAAGCCGAGCGCGAGTCCGATCACGAAGCACGCGACCGCGGCCATCGGCAGCACCAGAACGAAGGGAATCTCCGCCTTGAGCGCGAGCGCGGCGATGTAGGCGCCGATGCCGAAAAATGCGGCTTGGCCCAGCGACATCTGGCCGGCGTAGCCGACAGTCAGGTTGAGACCGAAGGTCGCCATCAGGTAGACGCAGTACAGGGTGAGCAGGTAGACGTCGCTGCGCTTCATGAACGCGGCGGCGACGCACACCACGGCGACGATCGCCGCCAGAATGCCAGTCTTGACGGTCGCGTTCATACTTTGCGCTCCTCCGCCTTGCCCAGCAGCCCCTCGGGCCGGAACAGGATCACGCCCAGGAACAGGATCAGCGCAACGCCCTCCTTGTACGCAGGCGAGACATAGAAGCCCACGACATTCTCCAGGATGCCGATGAGCACACCGCCCAAGAGAGCGCCCCGCGTCTGGTTGAAGCCCCCGATGATCGCTGCGAAGAACGCCTTCTGCCCGATCGAATCGCCCATGTCGAACTTGGCGAGATACGTCGGCGTCATCAGCAACGCCGCAACCGTCGCCAGCAACGCGTTGGTGAGGAACACGTAGAGCACCATGCGTGTGACGTTGATGCCGAGAACCTTCGCCGCCTCGGTATTCTGCGCCACCGCCTGCATCGCCCGGCCCGTCACGGTGCGGTTGAGGAAAGCCTGCAGACCGATGACGATCGCGCCGGCCACGATCAGCGTGCCGACGTCTGCGTACGAGACGCTCAAGCCTGCGAGACTCCACTGCCCCGCGGGGAACGCGCTCGGGAACGGGTGCGCTTCCGCGCTGTAGCCGGCACGCACGATCGACTTGACCGCGATCGACAGACCCAGCGTGGCGATGACCAGCGGGATCACGCCGTAGCGAATCAGCGGATCGACGATGCCGCGCTTGAACCCGTAACCCAGGACCAGCATCGCCGCTACACAGGTCAGCAAGAACGCCAGCCACAGCGGTGCACCGAAGGCCAAGCAGAACAGCATCGCGAACGCGGGAAGCATCACGAATTCGCCCTGCGCGAAATTGATGACCCCCGCCGCCTGCCAGAGCAGCGTGAAGCCGAGCGCGGCGAGCGCGTAGATCGCTCCCGTCGCGCATCCGGAGACGACGAGTTGCAGCAGGTCACCCATGGCGCGGCCCCCTTGGTTGCTGTGCGCCTCCGCGCGGAGCCCGCGGTGGTAGCGCGGTGCCCCGGCGGATTGCGCCTACGTCGTCACTTCGCCGAGATCGGCGGCAACGTCTCCGTCACCACCCCTTTGCCGTTGACCACCGTCACCAGGAAGCTCTCGCGATCGAGGTCGCCCTTGTCGTCGAAGCTGACGTCGAGGAGGATTCCCGGATTGTCCTTGGTGGAGAGCTTGGCGCCGTGCAGCGCCTTGGCGAACGCCTTCGAATCGAACTTGCCGATCTTCTCCGTGATGGCCTTGACCACATAGGCCGCACTGTAGCCCTTCATCCCGTTGTGGTCGCTCTTGTACTTGTACTCGGCCTGGAACTTCTGATCGAAGGCCTTGATCGCGGGCTGCGGAGCGTCCGCCGTGAGGCCCACGTGCGCGACCACGCCGTTGGCTGCATCGCCGGCGAGTTCGATGACCTTCTGGCCGGTCAGCGTCGTCTCGCCGATGATCGGCTTGTCGTAGCCTTGCTTGCGCAACTCGCGCAGCGCTCGCGCCGACTCTTCCTCGTTGACGTAGATGAACAGCGCGTCTGCCCCGGACTGCTTCGCCTTGAGCACCGGGCCGGAGAAATCGACCTGGCCCTGATCGGTCGAGATATCGGCAGCGATCTTGATTCCCTGCGCCTCCAGCGCCTTCGCCATCATGTCGCGCCCGCCCTTGCCGAAGTCGTTGTTCGCCCAGATCATGGCGACGGACTTGGCTTTGACCTTGTCCTTGATGTAGCGGGCGAGCTTCGGCATCGACGTTTCCTGCGTGAACGACGTGCGGAAGACGTACGGATTGCCCTTCTGGGTGAGGTTGGCCGCTTCGCCGCCCGTGAAGTTGGGAATTTCGGCGCGGCGGGTCTCCTCCATGCTGACGATGAAATCCCCGGAACCGACCGGCCCGAGGACGACATAGGCCCCGTCGTCGACGGCCTTGGCCGCGAGTCCCTTCGACACACCCGGATTGGTCTGCACGTCCATAGAGACGTAGTCGATCTTCCGGCCGAGTATGCCTCCGGCAGCGTTGATCTCCTTGAACGCGAGCTTCGCGCCATTGTCGAAGTTGGTGCCCGCGGTCGCGAGCTGTCCGGACAGCTCGACCAGCCCCACGATCTTCACCGGTCCTGTCTGCGCCAATGCGAGCGCCGACGCGCAGAGCGCGGCACCGGCGATCATCCGTGCTGCAAAGCGATTTCTCATCGATTCCTCCAGTTGGTTACGAAGGTGACTTCCAAGCTTTCAAGCGATCGGCGCCAGGCTCACGCGAGAGGCACCGAAAGACCACTGATCATTGCCCGTGTCTCGGGCCGGGTCCCACGCCACCAGACGAAGGCTTCAGCCGCCTGCTCGACCAGCATTCCGATTCCGTCGGCGACGCGGGCAGCGCCTGCATCGCGCGCGAGACGCAGGAACGGCGTGAGTCCCTTGCCGTAGACCAGATCGTAAGCGAGGCAGCCTTGCGCGAAAGCGGTGCGCGGCACCGGGGGCAGCTCTCCACGCAAGCTCGCCGATGTCGCGTTGACGACGATGTCGAAGGCCTTGGTGCCCAGATCGTCGTAACCGCCAGTGACCAGGTTCGCACTGGCCGCGAACCGTTCGCCGAGCGCCTTGGCTTTCGAGATCGTTCGGTTGGCGACAAACAGCAGCGAGGGTCCCTGCTCCAGAAACGGCAGGAGCGCTCCGCGCGCGGCGCCGCCGGCGCCCAGCAGCAAGACGCGGCGTCCGCGCATCGGGAAGCCGAGGTTGCGTTGGATGTCATTCACGAGGCCCATGCCATCGTAGTTCTCGGCCACGGCCGAACCGTCTTCGAACTTCATGCAGTTCACCGCCCCGGCGAGGCGCGCACGCTCGCTCAACTCGGTCGCGTATTCGGCGGCTTCGAGCTTGAACGGAAGGGTCACGTTGACGCCGCGCCCGCCCTTCGCACGAAACGCGTCGACAGTCGACTTGAACCCGTCCACCGGCGCCTCGATCGCCTCGTAAGAGAGGTCCTGGCCGGTCTGCTTGGCGAATTCAGCGTGGATCATTGGCGATTTACTGTGCGCCACCGGATTTCCGATCAATGCGTAGCGGTCGGTCATGCGTGGTATCCGTCCCGTGGCGCTTCGCCGTTCAATAGGCCACTTCCGCTACGGCCCGCAGCTCTTCGGGCGTGCTGGTGCCGAAGCCGAAGAACTCGAGATACGCGGGGATCATTTCGAACAGCATGTCCGTGCCGACGACGTATGGGCACCCTTCGGCCCGCGCTGCCTTGAGCAGCGGCGTGATCTCCTGCTTCATCACGACCTCGCCCACGAAAGTCCGCGACGACAGGCGAGCGACATCGAACGGCAGCGGATCGGAGACCTTCATGCCGAGCGGCGTAGCGTTCACTACGAGCTCGTAGCCTGCGGGGTCGTTGCTTTTCACATCGACGCGAAGTCGCGGATAGTGAGCGCGGAGCCTTCCCGCAAGATCACCGGCAGCCGCGGCGCTGACATCGAACAGGGCGATCGACGTCACGCCATTCGCCGCGAGCGAGGCGGCGATCGCCGACCCCACACCACCCGCACCGACCACGAGGCAGCGGGCGCCCGGGAAGACGAAGCCCTTGTGCTTGAGAGCACGCGTGAAGCCGGCCCCATCGAACATGTCTCCGAGCAGCGCGCCGTTCTCCCGCTTCAGGATCGCGTTGCACGACCCGGCGATCTTGACGTTCGTGGTGCATTCGTCGACCAGTCCGACGGTGGTGACCTTGTGCGGCATGGTGATGAGCGCCCCGCGGATATTGGTCAGGGTGAACAGCGCCTTGAGCGTGGTCGGGTAGTCTTCGGCTCGGACGCCCATCGGCACGACCACCGCATCGATCCCGTGCTTGTCGAACCACGGGTTGTAGATCAGCGGAGCCTTGAACGACTCGGTCGGATAGCCGATGTGCGCGATGAGGGTCGTCTTGCCGCTGATCATGCCGACCTCGGGCAAAGATGACTGCGGGCAGGGGTCATTCTCAGGAATGAATGGCGGAATGCGCACCCCGCCTGCTGGCGGTCGTCGCCTGGCGCTTTGCCGTTCGACTTGCGTAGTCCTCGCCCTCGAGGTAGCTCTTGGCGACGACAAGGGCGAGGCGCGCGACTTCCTCCGGGCCGATCGCCCTGGTCAGCGCCACCTTGGGAATTTCGAGCGAATAGGGAATGTCCTGCGGAAGGCACGCGAGGATTTCACGTACGCCGCACTCGCCTTCTCCCGGGAAGAGCCGCTCGTCGCGCGCGGTGCGAATGATGCCCTCCATCGTGGGCGGAACTTCGCGCGAGGCGTCGCAGACGTGGGCGAACCGGAACCACTCGCGAGGCAGCGCCGCGAGCTCCTCCAAGCTCGAGCGCGAACGGCACATGTGCAGCATGTCGACCAGGATGCCGGCGTTGGGCCGCTTGACCGCGCGCACTACGCGGGCCGCCTCTGTGAGGCTCCCTGTTTCCGTCCAGTGCGGGAACTCCAGGCTGACGAAGATTCCGAGCGGCTTAGCGAGATTGCAGAGCCTCGTGAACCGATCGACGGCACGGACACGGTCGGGATCCGGAAGCTGCGCGATGATCCGTTGTGCACCCAATTCAGCCGTTGCCTCGAGCTCGGGTATGAAGCTCTCCGGCTCGAGCGCAGGATCCATGCGAAACAGCTCGACGTCGTGGATCTTGATGCCGGTCGCCGCCATCCGTGCTTTGGTCTGCTTCATCAGAGCGCGATCGCGGCCGAGATCGTACAGCGGCTCCGTAGGCGTCACGCGGGTGACGCGCAGGCTCGCGTACTCATAACCCGCGCGTGCGGCGGCGTCGATCACTTGCGGCGGCGTTAGCGACAGCACCGTCAAGTGTCCCAGTGAGAACTCGTGCTTCATGGCGGTTCCTCCTGTCGAGGTCGACGGCTCTTGCCTCAATCGGCGTGGACCGCGCCGTGGGTGGCCACGTGATGCACCTTCCTGCCCGGCGAGTAGATGTCCATGATGTTCCAGTGGCCCGCGGTGGGGACCGGCTCGTTCTGCATGACGACATCGATAACGACCGGCTTCCCCGACTTGATCGCGCGTTCGAGCGCCGGCCTGAATTCCGCCGCGGCGTTGATCTTCACTCCATCGATGCCGTAGGCCTTGGCGATCCCCGCGTAATCGGGCGACCAGGGCTTGCCATCCTTTTCGAACACCGTGCCGTAGGTCGTGCCGTAATGCGCTTTTTCGAGCCCGGCGATGGTGCCGAAGGCGCTGTTGTTCATGATCACCCACACCACCGCGATATTTTCTTCAAAAGCCGTAGCGAGCAGCGCCGGGTTCTGGCCGAAGCCGCCGTCGCCCACCAGTGCGACGACGACGCGGTCGGGGCGCGCGAGCTTGGCGCCGAGCGCCCCCGGCGCGCCGAAGCCCATCGTCGCGTAGCCGCCCGGGGTGAAGATCGTCCCGGCTTCGAGGATGGGAAACTGCTGGCCCACGCCGTTCTTGTTCCAGCCCACGTCGGTCGTGATCAGCGCGTCGCGCGGCAGCGCTTCGCGCACGTCGGCGAGAATCCGCTCCGGACGCATCGGGTACGCCTTGCTGGTCGCGTAGGCGTGATTACCGGCGATGAACTCCGCGCGCACCTTGGCGATCTCCTTGGCGAGCTCCGGCCGCTTGATTCCTTTGGGCACGAGCCGCTTCGCGACGCGGTTTAGCACGGTAAGCGCCTGCTTCAAATCGGCGACCGCGCCGATCTCCACCGGGTAATTGCGGCCGATTTCCGCGGGGTCGATGTCGATGTGAATCAACTTGGTGGGGGGAAAACTGAACGTGTATTCCGGTTCCCAGGAGCTGCAGTCGGCCTCGGAAAAGCGCGTGCCCAAGCCCAGGATCCAGTCGGCGCCCCGGCACTTGTCGTTGATGAACTTGGTGCCCCAGAAGCCGGTCATGCCCAGCACCAAGGGATGGTCGTCGGGCAGCGCGCCCTTGCCCATCAGCGTGTGCGCGACCGGAATCTGCAGATGGTCGACGAACTCGCGCAACTCCGCGGTCGCGTCGGCGAGCATGATGCCGCCGCCGACGTAGAGGACCGGGCTCTTCGCGGAAGTGAGCCGCTTCAGGATGTCGGCCGCGGTCTCCTCGTCGAGCGACGGGCGCTTGAGCTTCTTGGTGTTGTGGCGCAGCCGCTCGAAGAGCTTGACGTCGACTTCCTTGGAGAAGATGTCCATCGGCACGTCGACCAGCACCGGACCCGGCCGGCCGCTCTCGGCAAGCGTGAAAGCCTTCTCGATGATCTCGGGAAAGAGGTGCGGCTGATCGGCGCGCCAGGCGCGCTTGACGAATGGACGGTAGATCTCGTATTGCGAGGCGTCGGCGTGCAGGTTCACTTCCTGGTGCGGATGCTTGCCGTAATAGTGGCTGGGAATGTCCCCGGCGATCACCACCATCGGTACCGAGTCGAGCGCCGCGTTGGCCACTCCGGTCGAAGCGTTGGTGAGACCTGGCCCCAGGTGCGAGAGCACCACTGCCGTCTGCTTTTTTGCCCGCGCGTACCCATCCGCCATGTGCGCGGCGATCTGCTCGTGCCGCGTGTTGACGAACTTGATCTTCCTGCTCTTCGACAGCGCCGCGAGCACGGCGATGTTGGTGTGGCCGCAGAGCCCGAACACGTGCTCGACGCCGCGAGCTTCCAGATACTTGACCAGCTGATGGGCGATGAGGTCCTTCATGGCTTCTCCTCGATTCCTGCTTCCGCTTTAGGGTGGTGACGGGTGAGTTGCTCTGACGTGGCGCCTTCCCTCGTCGCCGATGCAAATCAGGTCGTGATCGTCTCGAACTCGGCTTCCATCTCGGGCTCGTAGAAGGGCCCGAACAGCTCCTCGTCGGACGGGCGGTCCTCCTTGATCGGCACCGACACCCAGGTCGTGTTCATGTAGTGCTTCAAGTGCACGTTCTCCGAGACGATGTTGCCGCCCCAGGTGCCGCATCCGAGGCTCGAGGTCATCGGCATCCCGTTGTTGAAGGCACCGGCGTTGGCCTTGGATTGCGGCTGGCGCACCATGATCCGCGACACCGGCGCCGCGAGCGCCAGGCGATGGATGTGGTCCTGGTCGAAGGAGTAGATCCCGCACGAGTGGCCCTTGCCACCGACTTCGTAGACCCCGCGCATCATCTGAAGCGCCTGATCGAAGCCCTTGTACTTGTACACAGCGAGCAGCGTGGTGAGTTTCTCGCTCGAGAACGGATGCTCCTTGCCGATGCCGTCGCCATGGACGATGATGAACTTTCGGTCGGCGGGGATCGTCAGCCCCGCGGCCTTGGCGAGCTGCTGCGGGGCGATGGCTACCGTGTCCGGCGTGCGATGCGCTTCGTCGTCCCACATCACGCGGCGCAGCTTGGCTTTCTCCTGCTCGTTGGCGAGGTAGCCGCCTTCCTTCTGCAGTTGCGCAAGCAGCTTGTCGAAGATCGACGCCTCGATGATCAGGTTGCCGTCGGCTGAACAGCCCGAACCGAAATCGGAAGTCTTGGAGAGCCGCGTGTTGCGCGCGGCCTCCTCGATGTTTGCGGTCTCGTCGATGATCATGGTCGAGTTGCCGGCGCCCACGCCGTACGCTGGCGTTCCCGAGCTGTACGCGGCGCGGACCATCGGCTGGCCGCCGGTGGCGATGATCAGGTCGGCGCGCGCCATCAGCGCCTGCGACATCGGGATGTTGACCTTGGTGAGGCACTGCAGAATGTCGGCGGGCGCGCCCTCGCGTTCCAGCGCCTCGCGCATCAGGCGTACGGTTTCGAACGAGGTCTTCTTGGAGCGGGGGTGCGGCGAATAGATCACGACGTCGCGCGCCTTGATCGCATAGATGGCATTGCCGGCCGGCGTCAGATCGGGGTTCGTCGTCGGAACGATGCAGGCGATGATCCCCGCCGGCTTGCCGTATTTCACGATGCCCTTCTCGGGAAGCTCTTCGATGATGCCGACGCTTTTCTGGCGCAGCGCATCGCGCAGAACGCCGCGGATCTTCATCCGCTTGCCCATGCGGCTTACCGCGTCGCCAAGCCCGCTTTCGGCGATGCCCATGTCCACCAGGCGGGTGAAGGTCTTCTTGTTGGCCACCGCCCATGCCACTGCCTGGCACAGGCGATCGACCCGCGCCTGGTCGTAGGTCTCGATGATCGCCAGCGCTTTTCGCGCGCGCTCGAAGGCGGTGTCCAGTTCCTGCTGTTGTTCCTCGGTGATCGATTTCTTGGTCTCGGTCGCGACCATCTGGAAATCCTCCTAGTAGTGGCAATCCGCTAAGGGCAGAGTCCTCGAGTGCTCACCCCGGCCGGTTCTCTGACCGGCGCGCTGCGCGCCCTGGCGCTCCTGCACCGAAGGTCGGGCTTGAGCTTGAGCAAACTTAAGCGTTCGACTCGGATACCTTGCCAAACCGCCGGCCGCTGCAGACACCCCCGGATGGCTCTACGATAGGCTTGGCCGTCTCATCGGTCAAGGGCGATATACGATAATATGTGCGTATATCGCACAATATCACGCCTTGTTTTGTTCGCCGTTCCGAGTGGCTATGGTGCTTTTCGAAACATAGTAGTATGCTGTGTGCGCATAGCGCCCTGAACGATCGCTTAGCGGCGGTGACGGTGGCGGTCAACAGACGGGTAGGGAGGCACCATGGCAAGTCGCGCAGCCGTACTCGAGCAAACCCGCATCGAGCCCTTGCCCAAGCCCGGCACGGTTACGGTTGGGCGCAAAGTCACCGGACCCGACGCATTGTCGGCCGAGATGATCGCCCAGTTTCGCGACGACCCGGATTTCGTGACGGCACTCGCTCGCGGCCTGGCCGTGCTCCTGGCACTTTCCGACAGGAAGCGGGGAATGTCGATTGCACAGGTGAGCCAGGCTACGGGAATACCGCGGGCCGCTGCACGCCGAAGCCTGCATACCCTTTCGAAAGTGGGCTTTGTCGCCGCGGAGGACGGACGGCGGTTCTATCTGCGGCCACGGGTGCTCTCCTTCAGCCACGCGTATCTATCGGCGTCGCCCCTGGCGGTGCTGGCGCAGCCCATACTCGATCGGCTCGGAGAGACATTGCGCGAAGCCTGTTCCCTCGGAACCCTCGATGGCGACGAGATCGTCTACCTTGCGCGATCGGCGTCGTCGCGCATCATGTCTCCGACCCTGAACGTAGGGAGGCGCCTACCGGCCTACTGCACTTCGATCGGGCAGGTGCTGCTGGCGCAACTGCCTCCCGACGAGCTGGACGCCTATCTGACGCGGGTGAAGTTTCACCCCTACACCGAGTACACCGTGACCCATCCGGAGCGCCTGCGGCAGGTTCTCAAAACCGTTCGCGAGACGGGATTCGCCTTCGCGAGCCAGCAGATGGAGGCGCGGCTGTGCACGCTGGCGGTCCCCGTGCGCGACACCGGGGGAAACTTCGTTGCCGGGATCAACGTCATCTTGCAGGGACGGCTGCTGGCGTCGAGCGAAATGGCCTCGCAGTTCTTCCGGCCGCTGCACGAGGCTTCGATGGAGCTGGGTTCGCTGCTGCTGCCCTGATCGCTTCAGCCCACTGGATCAGGTCCCATCCCTGCGCGGGGCCCGAAGTGGGCCCCGCTGCGCCTGCCTAGACCTTGCTGGGGCGCGTCGCTGGCGATGCAGCCGCACCAGTGTAGCGTGAGTGTGCCGCATCCGGAGGGCAGTCCGCTTGCGCGCCAACGACGGTTGTAGTCGAGGCGAGACTCGGATCGCGAGTCCCCACCACTGTGATGCGCAGCCGCTCCGGCGCGCCGCTGCCGGCAGCGGCAGCCATCGCCGCCAACTCCTGCCCGACTGGCTGATCCGCGACCGGCATGACCGGCTGTGCGAGCAATGCCACGCCTAACAGGATAGAGGCGGTGATGCTTCCCGCTCCCAGCAATGCTGCAACGCGTAAGCCGGTACTCGTGTCGCTGTGCATGATGCTCTCCCGGTGGTTTGTCCTGGTTACGCTGCCTTGGACGCTCCCGCCCGCCCGTTTGGATTCAACTCCGGCGCTCGGGGTCTGGCGCCAATGTAAACAGCGGGATCGCAGCGCCTCAATGGCCGCGCGACGAAACCGCGTCGCTCGAGCGCGAGATGCGCCAAGCAGCGACGAGCTGCGCGCCCCTGGTGGGCTTGCGGGACCCCTGATAGTGCGATTGAGTGGCTGCTGCTTCGGCCCGCGGAGATCAGCGGCGCTTGAGCCGGTAGCCTTCCGCGATGTCCTCGACATCCCAGCCGACGGCCTGCAGCTCGGCGCGCAGGCGATCGGCCTCGGCCCACTGCCTGGCCGAGCGCGCGGCGGCACGCGCCGCGGCGAGGGCGTGCACCGCCTCGGGGATTGTCTCTTCCTTCGGCCGCCACGATGCGAGCCCCAGCCCGAACACGCGGTCGAACGCGAGCAGCGTCGCCCTTTTCGAGGCCGAAGGCCCACCCCGCAGCACCTCCCAGGCGAGCGCGAGCGCCCGCGGAACGTTGAGATCGTCGTTGATCTCGCCGGTGAAGCGTTCGAGAAGAGCGGCATCGGCCGTCCCGCCATCGGGCAGCGCGAACACGCCATTGCGCATGCGCTCGAGCGCCGTCGCCGCCGCATCGAGCGCATCCCAGGTGAAGTTGAGCTGGCTGCGGTAATGCGCGGTGAGGCATAGGTATCGGAACGCCAGCGGGTCGTAGCCACGGTCGACCAGCGAGGCGAGGCGCAAGAAGCCACCCTCCGACTTGGCCATCTTGGCGTCGTTGGCGAGAAGGAAGTAACCGTGCATCCAGAAGTTCGCCAGCCGGGTGCCCACGCGCGCCTCGGTTTGGGCGATCTCGTTGGGATGATGGATCGACAGGTGATCCTCGCCACCGCAATGGATGTCGAAGTAGTCACCCAGGTATTTCTGCGCCATGGCCGAACATTCGATGTGCCACCCCGGAAAGCCCACGCCCCAGGGGCTCTGCCACTCCATCTGCCTCTTCTCTCCCGCGGGCGAGAACTTCCACAGGGCGAAATCGGTGGCGTTCTTCTTCTCTCCGACATCAACCCGCTTGCCGGCCTCGAGCCCGGCCCGATCGAGCCGCGCGAGGTAGCCATAGTCGGGCTGCTTGCTGGTGTCGAAGTAGATGCCGTCGGAAGTGCGGTAGGTGTAACCCTTCTTCTCGATGTCGGCGATGAACTCGATCTGCTCGCGGATGTGGTCGGTCGCGCGGGGAAGGATCGCCGGATCCTCGATGGCGAGCGCCTTCATGTCGGCGAGGAAGGATTCCGTATAGAGCCTGGCGATTTCCCACGCGGACTTGCCGGTGCGCCGAGCGCCCTTCTCCATCTTGTCTTCGCCCGTGTCGGCATCGGAAGTGAGATGCCCGACGTCGGTGATGTTCATCACGTGGCGAACGCGATAACCGTTCCACTCGAGCACGCGTTTCAGCACGTCCTCGAATATGAAGGTGCGGAAGTTGCCGATGTGCTGGTAGTCGTACACCGTCGGCCCGCAGGTGTACAAGCCGACCTCACCGGCCTTGAGCGGAGCGAAAACGCGCAGGCTTCGCGTGTAGTTGTCGTAGAGCGTGAGCGGAGTCGACATCGTCGGCGCGCGCGGATCAGCGCAACCGCGAGCGCGGGGTGAGCTTAGCACGGGCGCAGGAACACCGGACGCGGTAGAATCGGCGGCCTTCCCGATGTCCTCCGCCGCGTCCCCCGCCGGATCGCCGACTGCCCGCTTGAGCCGGCGCGCAGCGGTATCGCTGCTGCTCGTCTTCGCCCTGATCTGGTTCTGCAACCTCGACTATCGCCGCCTGATCCATCCCGACGAAGGACGCTACGCGGAGATCGGCCGCGAAATGTCGATTTCTGGCGATTGGGTGACGCCGCGGCTGAACGGGATCAAGTATTTCGAAAAGCCGGCGCTGCAGTACTGGATAACCGCTGCGGCTTTCGACGCGTTTGGCGTACATCACTGGAGCGCCCGGCTGTGGCCGGCACTGGCCGGCTTCCTGTCGGTGATCGTCGTCGGTTACGTCGGCTCGAGGATTGCGGGACCGCAGGTGGGCCTGTACGGCGCCGCGGCGCTCGGCGGCAGCGTGTGGCAGGTGATCGAGGCGCACTTGCTCACGCTCGACTCGGGCCTTTGCCTGTGGATGGGCATCGGGCTCGGCGGCCTGTTGATCGCGCAGCGGGGCAGTGCGACGCCGCGCGAGGAACGCTGGTGGATGCTGATCGCGTGGGCGTCGCTCGCGTTGGCCGTGCTGTCGAAAGGCTTGATCGGCGTCGTGCTGCCGGGAGGCGCGCTCGTGCTCTACACACTGGCCACGCGCGACTGGGCGGTATGGCGGCGCCTGCACCTGGTCGAGGGACTGATCGTGTTCTTCGCCATCGCCGCGCCGTGGTTCGTGGTCGTGTCGCTCAGGAACCCGGAGTTCTTCGACTTCTTTTTCATCCACGAGCACTTCGCGCGCTTCCTCACGACCGAGGCCCGCCGCCCGGGACCGTGGTGGTACTTCTTGCCGATCCTCGTCGCAGGCATCCTTCCCTGGCTGACCGTGTTCGCCTGGACCTTGCGTCGCGCCTGGGCTAGCGCCCCCGTCGAGCGCAACGGTTTTTGCTGGCCGCGCTTCGCGCTGGCGTGGGCGGCGTTCATCCTGGTGTTCTTCAGCGCTTCGGGCTCCAAGCTTCCGTCGTACATCCTGCCGATGGCGCCTGCGTTGGCGTTGATCATCGGCCGCGAGCTCGAGTCCTCGAGCGACGCCCTTCTTGTGCGGCTCTCCGTGCCGCTGGTCGCGCTCATAGGCATCCTGTGGCTGATCGCACTGTTTGGCTTCGATGCGATCGCCGCTCGGTTGGCCGATGCGGCCCAACCGCTGCCGCTGCTGCTCGCCTATGGGCCGTGGGTCAAGGCCGCGCTGGGCGTCGCGTTCGCGGGCGGCGCGCTTTCGCTCGTCGCGATGCGCGGCGGCCGACGCACCGCAGCCGTGCTGAGCCTCGCATTTGCGACGCTCATCGCGGTGCAACTGGCGCTGACCGGCCACGACGAGCTGGCCGAACTGCGCTCGGCCGAGCCGTTGCTGTCGCGGATCGCCGCACAATACGGTCCTTTGCGCCGCGACGTCTCGTTCTACACTATCCACATGTACGACCAGACTTTGCCGTATTATCTCGGCCGCACGGTGACGCAGGTCAATCATCCGGACGAGCTGGCGTTGGGGCTCGCCAGCGAGCCGGACAAGGCCATCTCGACCATCGCGGAATGGCGCCGTCGTTGGGAGGGGGCCGAGCAGGCGTATGCGATCATGCAACCCGACGAATACGCAAAACTCGCGAGCGACGGCGTGCCCATGCGCGAGATCGGAAGAGATCCTCGGCGCGTGATCGTCTCCAGACGTTGATCATGACCTGGTCCGCGTTCTCGCTTCTGTTCACCGGCGTGCTGCTCAACGCGGCCGCGCAACTCCTGCTCAAGGCCGGGACCAACGTTCTCGGCGTCATCACGCTCACTCGCGACAACTGGACCGGCGAGTTCGGCCGGATGGCGGTCGAGCCGCACTTCATCGCCGGCGTGGCTTGCTACGGCGTGAGCCTCATAGTGTGGATCATCGGCCTCTCGCGGGTGCCGGTGTCGATGGCCTATCCGCTGCTGTCGCTGGGCTACGTGATCAACGCCATCGCCGCGCACTATCTGCTCGGGGAGGCGATGACCGTGGGCCGGTGGCTCGGCATCGGCTTCATCGTGCTCGGCGTCTGGCTGGTCGCGCGCAGCTGATGGCGGCGCTCAAGTTTGCCGGGCCGGAGCTCGACGAGGCCACGATCGCGGGCGTTGGCGAAGTGTTGCGCTCGGGGCAGATCGCCAGCGGCCCATGGGTGAAGCGCTTCGAGGCCGACCTCTCGGCGTTCTGCGAGGGACGGCCGGTGCGAGTCCTGACGTCGGCGACGGCGGCGATCGAGGTCGCGCTGCAGCTCGCTGGCATCGGCGCCGGCGACGAAGTCATCACTTCGGCGTCGAGCTTTTTCACCGTGCTGAACATGATCGTCAAGGTCGGCGCCAGGCCGGTGTTCGTCGACTGCGATCTCATCACCCGCTCGATCGACCTCGAGCAGGTCGAAGCCGCGATCACTCCCGCCACGCGGGCCATCGTCCCGACGCACTACCCGGGCGCGCTGGTCGATATGGATGCGCTCTACGCGCTGGCGCGGCGGCACGGGCTGCGGCTGATCGAGGATGCGGCGCTGGTGATGGGCTCCCGCTGGAAGGGAAGCAACGTCGGAGCTTTCGGCGACCTGGTCACGTTCAGCTTTCATCCGAACAAGAACATCACGTCGATCGAGGGCGGCGCGCTGGTCGTCAACGACGAGAGCGAAGCGAGCCGCGTCGAGGCGCTTCGCTTTCACGGCATTACCTACCTTCCCGATCGCACCCGCGACGTGGCGTTTCCAGGAGGCAAGTTCAACCTTCCCGACGTGAATGCCCGCATCGGCTGCGCCCAGCTCGCCCGGTTGCCGGAGTTCCTGGCCGAGCGGCGACGCCTCGTCGATCGCTACTTCCAGCGTTTCGCCACCGACCCGCGCTGCGTGCTTCCGCCCCGGCCACGGACGCGCGCAGAAGACGATTACAGCTGGAACATGTTCTGCGTTCTGCTTCCGCTCGAGCGAATGAGCATCGACCGCCGGGCTTTTCGCGAGGCGCTCGAAGCTCGCGGCATCGCCACCGGCATGTCCTACGAGGCGCTGCACTTGTGCACGCTCGGCCGGCAGCACGGCGGCCGCGAGGGACAGTTTCCCAACGCCGAGCGCATCGCGCGCGAAACGGTGACGCTTCCCCTGCACACCGGCATGTCCAACGAGGACGTCGACCGCGTGTGTTCTGCAGTGGCCGAGACAATCGCGGGTGCGCGGCGATGAGCATCCCCGTGCCGAAGGTCTCGGTGGTGATTCCGGTCTACAACGAGGAAGCCGGGCTCAGCGCTCTGTTCGATCGCCTCTATCCCGCGCTGGACCGGCTCGGCATTGCCTACGAGGTAATCTTCGTCAACGACGGCAGCCGCGATCGCTCGGCGGCGATCCTCAAGGATCAATACCTGCGCCGGCCGGACGTGACTCGTGTCGTCCTGTTCAACGCCAACTACGGCCAGCACATGGCGATCGTCGCCGGCTTCGAGCATTGCCGCGGAGAGCAGGTCGTGACCATGGATGCGGACCTGCAGAACCCGCCCGAGGAGATCGGCAAGCTGCTCGCCGCCATGGACGCCGGGCACGACTACGTGGGCAGCATCCGCCGTGCCCGCAAGGACGCATGGTGGCGCAGCTTCGCTTCCAAGGCGATGAACGCCGTGCGCGAGCGCATCACCCACATCAAGATGACCGATCAGGGTTGCATGCTGCGTGCCTACAACCGCGACATCGTGCGCGCGATCGTCGCTTCGCGCGAGGTCAGCACCTTCATACCGGCGCTTGCTTACACCTTCTCCTACAGCCCGACTGAAATCGAAGTCGAGCACGCCGAGCGCGCCGCCGGCGAATCCAAGTATTCGCTCTACAAGCTGATCCGGCTCAATTTCGACCTGATCACCGGCTTCTCGCTCGTGCCGCTGCAGCTCGCTTCGATGTTCGGCATGATCGTCTCCGCCGCTGCGCTGGTGACCTACTTCATCGTGATCGTGGACCGGCTGGTCGCCGCCGGCTGGCGCGAGGGCTTCGCCACGCTTTGGGACCGCGACATCCTGGCGTTCTTCCTCGTCGGCATGCTGCTCTTCGGCCTCGGGCTCATCGGCGAGTACGTCGGACGCATCTATCAACAGGTACGCGAGCGGCCGCGGTTCATGATCCAGGCGGTGCTCGAACGAGGTGACGCCGAGGCGCAAAGACCCGACTCTTCGCGTCTCCCATGACCCGCGCGGTTGTCTTCGCCTATCACAACGTCGGTGTGCGTTGCCTGCGCGTGCTGCTCGCGCACGGAGTCCGCATTCCGCTGCTGGTGACGCACGAGGATGCCCCCGGCGAAACCATCTGGTTCGAGAGCGTGGCGCGGGTCGCCCGTGACCGCGGCATCCCGGCGATTGCGCCGGCTGATCCCAATGTCCCGGTGGTGGTCGACCAGGTCGCGGCGTGCAAACCGGATTTCATCTTCTCCTTCTACTACCGTCGAATGCTCAAGGCACCGCTGCTGGCGCTTGCCGCCCGCGGCGCGCTCAACATGCACGGCTCGCTGCTGCCGAAGTATCGCGGACGGGTTCCGGTCAATTGGGCGATCATCAACGGCGAGACCGAGACCGGGGCAACGCTGCACTACATGGTCGAAAAGCCGGACGCCGGGGATATCGTCGCGCAGACCGCCGTTCCCATCCTGCCCGACGACACAGCGAAAGAGGTCTTCGACAAGGTCACGATCGCAGCGGAGACGACGTTGGACCGCGTTCTGCCGGCGCTGCTTTCCGGCACTGCGCCGCACACTCCCCAGGACCCCGAGCGCGCCAGCTACTTCGGCGGCAGAAGGCCCGAGGACGGCGTCATCGATTGGTCGCAGAGCGCTCAGACCATTCACAACCTGGTGCGCGCGCTTAGCCCTCCGTATCCCGCGGCACGAACGCTCGTGGGGGGAGTTCCGGCGCGACTGCTGCGCACACGGATCCTGGAAGTCTCGTCCAGGCACGAGCCCGCGATGGCGATCGAGGGGGGCAGCATCGTCGCCAACTGCGGCGGCGGCGGACGGCTCGCCGTGGTCGAACTGGAAGTCGACGGCGAGCTCGTCGACGCTGGCGGGTTCAGGCAACGCTTCGGCTCGCAAGCAGTGACTCCAGGGGCTTGACGTGGTGCTGTACGCGCTCGTTCCGGTGATCTCGGCTTTCGTCGCGTTTTACAGCTTGCGCGCTGGACTGTATTGTTACTTCCTGCTCGCGCCGCTGCACTTCCTGCCGCACGCAGGCGTTCGCAAGGGGCGCGAGGACAACAAGAATCCATGAAAAAGATACTCATTCTCGGCGTCAATGGCTTCATCGGCCACCACCTCTCCCAGCGCATCATCGCCGCCACAGACTGGGAGATCTACGGGATGGACATGCAGACCGATCGCATTTCCGATCTCATACCCGAGAAGCGATTCCACTTCTTCGAGGGTGACATCACCATAAACAAGGAGTGGATCGAGTACCACATCAAGAAGTGCGACACCGCGCTGCCGCTGGTCGCAATCGCCACGCCGGCGACCTACGTGCGGGAGCCGCTGCGGGTGTTCGAGCTCGACTTCGAAGCGAACCTGCCGATCGTGCGCGCCTGCGTTCGGCACAGGAAGCGCGTGGTCTTTCCGTCGACCTCCGAGGTCTACGGAATGTCGGCCGATCCAGAATTCGATCCCGACAGCTCGGACCTGGTTCTCGGGCCTATCAACAAGCCTCGGTGGATCTATTCCTGCGCCAAGCAGCTCATGGACCGGGTCATCCACGCCTACGGAATGCAGGACGGCCTCGACTACACGCTGTTCCGCCCGTTCAACTGGATCGGCGCGGGGCTCGACTCGATCAACACGCCCAAGGAAGGCAGCTCGCGCGTCATCACGCAGTTCCTGGGGCACATCGTCCGCGGCGAGCAGATCAAGCTGGTCGACGGGGGAACGCAGAAGCGCGCCTTCACCTACGTCGACGACGGCATCGCGGCGCTGATGAAGATCATCGCCAACGAGAACGGCATCGCTAGCGGCAAGATCTACAACATCGGCAATCCCAGGAACAACGTCTCGGTGAAGGATCTTGCGCGCATGATGGTCGATCTCGCACTGACTTATCCGGAGTACCGTAACAGCGCGAAGAAAGTGCAGCTGGTCGAAACGAGCGCCGATGCCTACTACGGCAGGGGCTATCAGGACGTCCAGAACCGGGTGCCGAAGATCGCCAACACCTGCGTCGACCTCAACTGGCAACCGACCGTCACGTTGGACGAAGCTCTCAAGCGGATCTTCGATGCGTATCGCGAACACGTCGCCGAGGCGCGTCGGCTCGTGGAATGACGGCGTCATCGGCTAACAGCTCGGCCGACTCGTTCCTGCAACAGTTCACCCTCTTGCGGAACCCTCCCCGATGCTGCTGGCGCTGAAGATCGACGTCGACACGCTGCGCGGAACCCGCGAAGGCGTGCCCAACCTGGTCGAGCTGCTTCGCAAATACGACATCGGAGCGACGTTCTTTTTCAGCGTGGGGCCCGACCGCACCGGCGCCGCCATCAGGCGCGTCTTCCGGCCGGGCTTTGTGCGCAAGGTGAGGCGCACGTCGGTCGTTCGGCACTATGGCATGAAGACGCTCCTGTACGGCACGCTTCTGCCCGGCCCCGACATCGGACGACGCGCCGGCGATGTCATGCGCCACGTGCGCGACGAAGGCTTCGAAGTCGGTTTGCACAGCTGGGATCACACGCGATGGCAGGACGGCGTGAGCGGCGCGGACCTCGAGTGGACCGGGAGGCAAATGCAGCGCGCCTGCGAGCGCTACACCGATATCTTCAAGGAGGCCCCTCGCGCCCACGCCGCAGCCGGCTGGCAGATGAACCTCCACGCGCTGCGCCTAACCCAGGTGCTAGGCTTCGAGTACTGCTCCGACGGCCGTGGCACGCATCCGCACCTGCCGGTGTGGAACGCCGAGCTGATCCGATGTCCGCAGCTGCCCACGACGCTGCCCACGCTCGACGAGCTCATCGGCACCGACGGCATCGGGCCGGACAACGTTGCACGGCGATTGCTGGAGCAGACAGCATCGCGTCCCGAGCAGGGCCATGTGTTCACCCTGCACGCGGAGCTGGAGGGAATGCGCCTCTCGCCGGTGCTCGAGCAGCTGGTCGTGGGATGGAGGGCGCAGGGCTACATGCTCACTTCGTTGCGGACGCTGTACGAACGACTGCAGCCGCTGGCGCTGCCGCGACACGAGGTCGGCGCGGGGAGCGTCCCCGGGCGCAGCGGGACGCTGCTCGTCCAAGGTCAGGAGTTCTTGGGCGACGTCGATCTTGCGCTGGCGGCATGACGCGTGTTGGGCGGGCGGGAGCTACGAAAGACAAGGAGATCATCATGGCAAGCAACAAGATCGCGGACTTCTCCGCTGCCGCCACCGGCGGCACGTTCAAGCTCGCGCAACACCGCGGTCACGCAGTTGTGCTGTATTTCTATCCCAAGGATAACACTCCGGGATGCACCACCGAAGGCAGCCAGTTCCGCGATCTGCACAAGCAATTCGTCAAGGCCGGCGCGGTCATCGTGGGCGTGTCGCGCGACAGTATGAAGTCGCACGAGAACTTCAAGGCCAAGATGGGCTTTCCCTTCGAATTGATTTCCGACGCCGACGAGAGGCTGTGCAAGCAGTTCGGCGTGATCAAGATGAAGAACATGTACGGCCGCCAGGTCAGGGGCATCGAGCGCTCGACGTTCCTCATCGGACCCGACGGGACGCTCGCCCGGGAATGGAGAGGTGTGAAGGTGCCGGGTCACGCCGATGCCGTTTTGGAGGCGGTGAAGGCCCTCTAGTGAGCCGTGTCGCGCGCCCGATCAAATGCGCCCAACGCCCCTCCGGAAGGGAGCTCGCGAGCGCCCTGTTCCGTTTCCACCACAAATGGTTTGATCCATTGGTCCGCCGGACCACAATCCCTTGTGTCGGACGGGGGAGCTGCTCTAGCATGGAGCCGACCCGTCCCGACCCCCTAGGAGACCCATGGTCGAGCGCACTCTTCGTCACGCGCTGCACGTCACCAGAACCACCAAGACACAAACTCCCAAGCTGTTCGTGATCGACACCAATGTGTTGATGCACGACCCCACCAGTCTGTTCCGTTTCGAAGAGCACGACATCTTCCTCCCGATCTTCACCCTGGAGGAGCTCGACAACAACAAGAAAGGCGTCACCGAGGTCGCGCGCAACGCGCGGCAGGCGTCGCGCTACCTGGACGAGCTGGTGACCGCCGCAAGCGCGATCAATCCGAACGGCATCGCCGAGGGCATTCCGCTGAAGGCCCAGAGCGGCGGCGCCGCATCGGGACGGCTGTTCCTGCAGACCGAGGCGATCCCTACGGCGCTCCCGCCTTCGCTCGCCGGCGGCAAGGCCGACAACCAGATCATCGCGGTGGTCATGCACCTGCAGCGCCAGCATCCCAAGCGCAGCGTCATCCTGGTGTCCAAGGACATCAACATGCGCATCAAGGCGCGCGCGCTGGGCATCGCGGCCGAGGATTACTTCAACGACAAGGTGCTCGAAGACACCGACCTGCTCTACAGCGGCATGCGCGAGCTGCCGGTGGATTTCTGGGATCGTCACGGCAAGGGAATTGAGTCGTGGCAGCACGGCGGACACACCTACTACCGCGTCACCGGACCGATGTGCCACAGCTTCCTGGTCAACGAGTTCGTCTACTTGGAGCCCAAAGGCCCGGGCGAGACTCCGCTCTATGCCCTGGTCAAGGAAGTGAACGGGCGCACCGCGCTCCTACAGACGCTGCGCGACTACACCCATCAGAAGAACAACGTGTGGGGCATCACGGCGCGCAACCGCGAGCAGAACTTCGGGCTCAACCTGCTGATGAATCCGGAGATCGACTTCGTGACGCTGCTCGGTCAGGCGGGGACCGGCAAGACACTGCTCACGCTGGCTGCAGGCCTGATGCTCACGCTCGAGTTCAAGGTCTACACCGAGATCATCATGACTCGCGTCACGGTTCCGGTGGGTGAAGACATCGGCTTCCTGCCGGGAACAGAGGAAGAAAAAATGAATCCGTGGATGGGCGCGCTCGAGGACAACCTCGACGTGCTCAACAAGACCGACGACGACGCAGGCGAATGGGGACGCGCCGCGACGCGCGACTTGATCCGTTCGCGCATCAAGGTCAAATCGCTCAATTTCATGCGCGGGCGCACCTTCATCAACAAGTACCTGATCATCGACGAGGCTCAGAACCTGACGCCCAAGCAGATGAAGACGCTCATCACCCGCGCCGGCCCCGGCACCAAGGTGGTGGTGCTCGGCAACATCGCCCAGATCGACACGCCGTATCTCACGGAGGGCAGCTCGGGGCTCACCTACGTTGTCGATCGCTTCAAGGGCTGGTCGCATTCGGGGCACGTCACGCTGCTGCGCGGCGAGCGCTCGCGACTGGCGGATCACGCGGCGGAGATCCTGTAGCGCCAGATGGCGCGCGGCAATGCCTGGAGCGCGCGTCTGGTTGCCGTACTTCGGCCCAAGCGCATCCGACACGCCGCCATCGAATCCCGCGGCCCGCGGCGCCGCGAGCTCCCGTGGCGAGCGTCTCACGAATCAATACGATCCCGGCGCCGCGAGATTCTCGAAACGGGTGAACTCGCCGAGGAAAGCAAGCCGCACCGAGCCGATGGGACCGTTGCGCTGCTTGCCGATGATGATCTCGGCCACTCCCTTGTCCGGCGTCTCCGCGTTGTAGACCTCATCGCGATAGATGAACAGGATCACGTCCGCATCCTGCTCGATCGCACCTGATTCGCGCAGATCAGACATCACCGGCCGCTTGTTGGGGCGCTGCTCCAGGCTGCGATTCAATTGCGACAGCGCCATCACCGGTACCTTGAGTTCCTTGGCAAGCGCCTTGAGCGAGCGCGAGATCTCGGAAATCTCGGTGGCGCGATTCTCGCCCTCGCCCACTGCTTGCATGAGCTGCAGGTAGTCCACCACGATTGCGCCAAGCCTGCCACCGTATTGCCGCGACAATCGCCGCGCGCGCGCACGCAATTCCAGCGCATTGAGCGCCGGCGTCTCGTCGATGTGTATCGGCGCGTCGTTGAGGCGCCCGAGCGCGGAGGAAAGCCGCTCCCAATCCTCGTTGGAGAGACGGCCGGTGCGGATTTTCTGCTGGTCGAGCCTGCCGGCGGAGCCCATGATCCGCATGGCAAGCTGCGTGGCGCCCATCTCCATGCTGAAGATCGCCACTGGCATTTTCGACGACAGGGCGATGTGCTCGCCGATGTTGAGCGCGAGCGACGTCTTGCCCATGCTCGGCCGGCCGGCAATGACGATCAGATCGCCTTCCTGCAGCCCTGAGGTCAAGCGGTCCAGATCGGTGAAGCCGGTGGCGATGCCGGTGACGTCGGAGGGGTTGTCGCGGTTGTAGAGAAACTCGATGCGCTCGACGACCTGCGTGAGCAGCGGACGAATCTCCTGGAATCCCTGCTGGCCGCGCGCACCGTGCTCGGCGATCTCGAACACCTTGGTCTCGGCGCTATCCAGGATCTCTCGGACGCTCCGGCCCAACGGGTTGTACGCGGTATCGGCGATCTCGCCGGCGGCTGCGGCGAGGCGTCGCAGGATGGCGCGCTCGCGCACGATCTCCGCATAACGGCGGATGTTGGCTGCGGTCGGGACGTTCTCGACCAGCGCAGCGAGGTACGGCATGCCGCCGACGTAGTCGAGCTTCTTGAGCGAACCCAGCGCCTCGCCTACCGTCACGACGTCGGCGGGCTTGTTGTCGGCGATCAGGTCGATGATCGCCTTGTAGAGAACGCGGTGCGGATCGCTGTAGAAGTCCTCCCCGGTCAGGAGGTCGGCGATGCGATCCACTGCGCCGTTCTCCAGCAGCAACCCGCCCAGCACCGACTGTTCGGCCTCCAGCGAATGCGGCGGGACCTTCAGCGCCTCGAGCTGGGTATCGTTGGGCATGCGGCTACTTAAGGCAATGCGCCCCATTCTAGCAGGCCGGTGCAGCCCGGAGCGATGCATTTTGATCCATGCAACCGCGACGTCGGCCGAAAAAACAAGGGCCGTCGCCGGCCCTTGGATCGTGCTCCGGTCGGGACAACGCGGCGTCACGCCGGAGGGGCCTCGGTCGTGTCGCCGAGCACCGAGACCGTGATGTTCGCGGCAACGTCGGTGTGCAGAACGATCGTCAGCGGGAAATCGCCGACGTGCTTGAGCGGACCGTCCGGCATGCGAATCATCGCCCTTTCGACCGTATGCCCGAGCGCCTGCAGCGATTCGACGATGTCGACGTTGGTCACCGAGCCGAACAGGCGTCCGTCGACGCCGGCCTTTTGGGTGATCTGGATGGTCAGCCCTTCGATCTTGGAGGCTTGTTCCTGTGCCTTCGCCAGCCTCTCCGCTGCGGCCTTCTCCAGCTCCGCGCGCTTCTCCTCCAGGAGCTTCAAGTTCTCCGGCGTGGCCCGCTTGGCCTTGCCCTGCGGGATCAGGTAGTTGCGGGCGAAGCCCTGCTTCACCTTCACGACCTCGCCCAAGTCGCCGACGTTGTGAATCTTCTCCAGCAATATGACTTGCATCGTCGTCGCTCCTGTCAGTGCAGGTCGGTGTAGGGCAACAGCGCCAGGAAGCGCGCCCGCTTGATCGCAGTGGAGAGCTGGCGCTGATAGCGCGCCTTGGTGCCGGTGATGCGCGCCGGCATGATCTTGCCGTTCTCCTGGATGAAATCCTTCAGGACGTCGATGTCCTTGTAGTCGATTTCCTTGACGCCTTCGGCGGTGAAGCGGCAGAACTTCTTGCGCTTGAACAGGGTGTTGCCGCGCTCGCGGCGCTTGCCATCCTTGCCCTTGCCCTTGCCCTTGCCCTTGAATTTGCCCTTGCCGCCTCTTCCCATGGGACGTGGCATTTCAGTTTCCTTCCGTTGCGTTTTGCTTGAGTTCGAATGCGTTTACGTGGAGCGCGACGCTGACGCCGGTGCGGTAGCGCCGCGCGAGGAATCCGCTGCAGCGGATAGTCGCCCCGGGGGCAACACCTGCAAGCTCGCGGGCCACGGAACCGAGTGCCACGCCGGCGACCTCGCACGCCACGCGGCGCTCGGCACCGGCCTCGATCTGGACCGACTCGTGCTCCAGCGCGAAGTCGAGCGCCGGCACGCCGGCAGGCGTGAAGCGCAGGTCGCCGCGCGATCGCAGGCGCGCGTCGAGCGTCACGGCGTTCACCCTCACCGGCCGCGCGCTACGCCTCCGGGGCAGGCGCCATCTGTGCCCCCGGAGGTGCTCCCGGCGCCGCGCCCGGCGCCAGCGAGCGGGACTTCTCTTCTTTCATCATCGGCGATGGCGCAACGACGGCTTCACGCATCCCGACGATCAGATGGCGCAGCACCGCATCGTTGAACTTGAATGCGTGCTCGAGCTCGTCGACGACCGGCGAGTCGCACTCGACGTTCATCAGCACGTAGTGCGCCTTGTGCACCTTGGCCATCGGATAGGCCAGCTGGCGGCGGCCCCAGTCCTCTAGGCGGTGAATCCTGCCGCCTCCGGAGGTGACCATCGCGCGGTAGCGCTCGACCATCGCGGGCACCTGCTCGCTCTGGTCGGGGTGCACGATGAAAACCACTTCATAATGACGCATTGCAGATGCTCCTTGTGGACGTGGTTACGGCGACAGGGTTCGTCCGGTCGCCCGCGGCCTCCCGGTCTGCAACCGATGAGGCAAGGAATCAAAATTATACCGGGATTCGCGAGGCAAGACAAGGATTTACCACGGTCGCACTCGCGGCCTCAGCGAGTGCGGCCAGCAGTCGTGGCTCTGTCGGCTGCGGCCTCCAGCGCCGCGTCACGCTGGTCCCTGGGCAGGCGGGTCAACTCCTTGACTCGGGCATAGAAGCGCGGGAAATCGCCCCCTTCCTGAGCGAGCAGCGCGCGAAACAATGGGACCTTGGAGGTGTAGAGCGCGACAGCGGCGAGGCTCGCATTGGTCGGACCCTGCGCGAACCATCCGTCGTAGATCGCGAATCCATTCCATTGCTGCTTGAGCGCGGCGTAGTCGGCGCGCATGGCCGCGAATATGCGAGCCTTGGCCGTGCGCTTGACGTAGTCGCCCAGCTCGCTCTCGTAGAGCCTTGCGAGATCACCGCGTGTGCGCTCGACTAGCGCCCGGAAGCCCTCCCGATAGCGTTGCGTCGCCGCGGCTTGGGCAGACAACGCGGGGTCGTTCTGAGCCGCCAGCCAGCGCTGGACGCCCTCCTCCTCGACCGCTACCGCAAACGACTCGTTGAACACCGTGTCGTCCTTGGCGTAAGCGACTTGGTGCGCCAGCTCGTGAAAGATGAGTCGCGCAAGCTCCGGCTCGGGATAGCGGATGAAAGTCGACAGAATCGGGTCGTTGAAGTAGCCCAGCGTCGAGAACGCCGGTACGCCGCCGATGTGCACATCGTCGCCGCTCGCGGAGAACTGCGCCGCGGCGGCCTTGGCCGCCGCCTCGTCGAAGTAGCCACGATAATTAACGCAGCCGGCGACCGGAAAGCACCACTGCCGCGGCTCGAGCGATAGCTCCGGGGTCGCGAACACGTTCCACAGAACGAAGCGGCGGCCAAGATCGGTATAGCGCCGGTAGCTCCCGTTGTCCGGCAACCCAAGCTCGTGGATCGCGAATTCGCGGATCGCCATCGCGCGCTCGAGTTTGGCCTTGAGGGTCGGGTCCTGCGTAGTCTCGACGACGGCTGGAATCGGCTCGGCCCGATCGAGGATGTTCATCTCCCCGCGGATTCCCTGCCAGTAATACTCGATGCCGCTGCAGCTCGTGAGCATCGAGGCCGCACACCACGCAAGCACCAGGCGAGTCATGTTCGACTCAAGCGCGGCAGCCACGAAGCGAGGCGCCGAACGCCATCGTGCAGCTTGTCCAGCGCGATGGTGTAGGCGAAGCGCACGTGATCCTCGGCGCGATGGCGCCCGAAGTCGATTCCCGGGGTAAACGCGACGCCCGTCGCCTGCAGCGCCTCGACGCAGAACCGCTCGCTGTCCATGCCGAAGGGCGAACAATCCGCGTAGACGAAAAATCCTCCGGTGGGCATCACCGGAATTCCGAAGCCAAGATCGCGCAGCGCGGGAACCAGGAAGTCGCGACGCGCCTGGAACTCTCGCCGCCGCTCTTCCACGATGGCCAGCGTATCGGGGCTGAAGCAGGCGAGCGCCGCGCGCTGCGACACGGTCGGAGGCGAGATATACAGATTCTGGGCGAGCTTCTCGATGTCGCGCACCGCAGTCTCGGGCGCCACCAGCCAGCCCAGGCGCCAGCCGGTCATGTTGAAGTACTTGGAGAAGCTGCTGATCACGAACAGCGAGTCGGAGAGCTCGAGCGCGGTCCTGGGCTTCTCGGCGTAGGAGAGCTCGAGGTAGATCTCGTCGACGATCAGTTCGCCGCCGCGCGCGTCGACGGCTGCCGCGATGCGTCGCATTTCCTCGAAAGCGACCATGGTGCCGGTCGGGTTGGACGGCGAGGCGATCAGCGCTCCCCGCGTGCGCGGCGTCCACGCAGCGGAGATCAGATCGGCGGTGAGCTGATAGTTGGACTGCGGCCCTACCGGAATGCCCACGGCTTCGCCTTCCAGGGTGCGCACGAAATGGCGGTTGCATGGATAGCCGGGATCCGCCAGGAGAATCGCGTCGTCGTGGTTGACCAGGAGCGCAAGCGTCAGCAGCAATGCCGCCGACGATCCGGCGGTGACGATCACCCGCTCCGGGCTCACGCGTACGCCGAGGCGATCGCGGTAATGGCGGGCGATCGCCTCGCGCAATGCGGGGATGCCCAGCGCCGACGTGTAGTAGATGTCGCCGCGGGCGATCGCCTCGTGCGCCGCGGAGATCACCGGCCCAGGCGTGGGAAAGTCAGGCTCGCCGATCTCCATGTGCACGACGCTCCGCCCCGCGGCCTCGAGCGCGCGCGCCGCGGTCTGCACCTCCATGACGTGAAAGGGCGCGATCTCCTGCACACGGGCGGCGAGGCGAGTGCGGGTATCCATCGAACGGATGATTTGACTCGGAGACAAAAGTGCTATGTTAACCATATTTGATCGGTCCGAGCACCGCCATGTCAGCCCTCCTCCGCCTCCTGCTCCTCTGCTCGGCGATGGCCGCATGCGCCGTCGAGGGCGCGACGCCGACCATCTGGAAGTGCGCCGGCGATGGCGGTACTGTGGTCTACCAGGACGTTCCCTGCCCGACGGGGAAGGAATTGCGCAACCTCACCATCGAGCCGCCCTCGCTGAGCGTCGTCCCTGGAACGCCCGTGCCCGCCGGCAAGCCATCGCAAGGCGCCGCGACGCGGTCCGATCGCGCAGCGCCCGTCGACCGCAAGAAAACGACGAATGGCAACGCGGCCAATCGGAAGTTCATCCAGATCGGCATGAGCGAAGCGGAAGTGATCCAGCGCATCGGCAGACCCGACGTCGACGCAAAGAGCCGCCACGGCCAGGGACACCAGTGGTCGTACCTGCCCAAGGAGGGCGATCCGAGCACCATCACCACCGTGACGCTGATCGACGGCAAGGTCACCGACGTCGAGCGCAAGGTCGTGCGTTAGGTTTTTCGCCATGCGAGCGGTCGTGCAGCGCGTGCGCGAAGCATCGGTCAGCATCGACGGCGAGCGTGTCGCATCGATCGGACCGGGGCTGCTCGTACTCTGCGGCGTCGCGCCCGGCGACGGCGATACCGACGTCGACTGGCTCGCGCGAAAGATCATCAGCCTTCGTGTCTTCGATGATGCACAGGGAGTGATGAACCGCTCCATCGGCGACGCGGGCGGCGACATCCTCGCGGTGAGCCAGTTCACCCTCTACGCGTCGATGCGCAAGGGTGCGCGACCCTCGTACAGCGCGGCGGCGCCTCCCGCGCAGGCTCAGCCCACGTTCGACGCATTCGTGCGCAAGCTGGAGGACTATCACGCGCGACGTGTGGCGACCGGCGTATTCGGAGCACATATGCAGGTGGCGCTGACCAACGACGGCCCGGTGACGCTCTGGCTCGACACGGCGGCACGCGAGTGAGCCTGCAACTCTTGCAATCGCACGTGTAATAAAGAAGCCCGCGAGCTACTGTTCCACCGCAGCGCGGGCAAGCGTCCGCGGCCAGCCCCAGCAGCGGGCACAGCGCCATGGACAGCGCACGCACCGGTCCGCGCAAAGCGGCCTCCCTTACGCAAGCAAAGCGCTCAGAGCTTGTACGCGCGCTTCGCGAGCCTGTAGGCGAGCTCGGGCGCGAGCTCGAACGCCTCGTCCTCTTCGATCTTGTGTTCGGTAACGAGCTGCGCGAGAAAGCGGCAATCCATGCGACGGGCCACGTCGTGCCGGGCCGGGATCGACAGGAAGGCGCGCGTGTCGTCGTTGAAGCCGACCGTGTTGTAGAACCCGGCCGTCTCGGTGACCTGCTCGCGGAAGCGCTGCATGCCTTCGGGGCTGTCGTAGAACCACCACGGTGGTCCCAGCCGCAATATCGGGTAATGGCCGGCGAGCGGCGCCAGCTCGCGCGAGTAGGTCGATTCGTCCAGGGTGAAAAGGATCAGCGTGAGGCCCGGCTCGTTGCCGAAGCGGTCGAGCAGCGGCTTAAGCCCCCGCACGTAATCGGTGCGCGTCGGGATGTCGGCGCCCTTGTCGCGACCAAAGCGCGCGTACACCTGGGCGTTGTGATTGCGCAGAGACCCGGGATGGATCTGCATCACCAGACCATCCTCCAGGCTCATCCTCGCCATCTCGGTGAGCATCTGCCCGCGGAACGCCTCGGCCTCCGCAGGCGTCGCGCTTCCGTCCAGCGCCTTGGCGAACAGCGCTTCGCAGTCGCCGCTGTCGAGATCCGAAGTCTGCGCAGTGGGATGCCCGTGATCGGTGGACGTTGCGCCCATCGTCTTGAAAAAAGCGCGGCGATTTCTGTGCGCAGCGAGGTAACTGCGCCAGGTCGAGGTGTCTTCACCCGAGATCTCGGCGAGCCTGGCCACGTTGTCCGCGAAGCCTTCGAATTCCGGATCGACGACGGGATCGGGACGGTACGCGGTCACCACGCGCCCGCTCCAGCCGCTGGCGCGGATCGTGGCGTGCTGCGCAAGCGGATCGAGCGGCGATTCTGTCGTGGCGATGACCTCGATGTTGAAGCGCTCGAACAGCGCACGAGGACGGAACTCCGGACGCTTCAGGCATTCGTTGATGTGGTCGTACAGCCGGTCGGCAGACTCCGGCGTCAATCGATCGCGGATGCCGAACACTTCGTGGAAGGCGTGGTCCAGCCAGATGCGCGTCGGCGTCCCGCGGAACAGATGGTAATACGCGGCGAAGGTCCGCCAGATCTTGCGCGCGTCCAGCTCGACTTCGCCGCCGTCGCGCCGCGGAATGCCCAGCTCCTCGAGCCTAACGCCCTGGCTGTAGAGCATTCGGAAGACATAGTGGTCGGGCGTGATGAACAGCGCGGAGGCGTTGGTGAAAGGCTCGTTGCCGGCGAACCAGTGCGGATCGGTATGACCGTGGGGGCTCAAGATCGGCAGATCCTTGACCGTCGCGTAGAGAGCGCGCCCGAACTCGCGCTGGCGTGGCTCGGGAGAGAACAGCCGATCGGGATGAAGGACGAGAGGCGGCACCATCGTTCGATTCTAGACGCCCGAAGCCGCGCGTGCGACGGTGCGCGCGGCGCCGTCGACATACAGTCCCGTCAGCCGGGCGATCACCTTTCCGGCGAATTGCGGATCCGCGGGCAAATCCTCCCCGAAAACTGCGCGAAGCCCTAGCAGGCCTCGCGCGAGCCCTTCGGGATCGCCGCGATGCGACGCGGCAACGCGCGCGAATTCGGAGGCGAGCGGATCGGAGACTTTGATCTCGCGCCCCGCCTCGTCGACGCCGGCGACGTAGCGCATCCATCCGGCGACAGCGAGCGCGATCTTGTCGATGCTGTGTCCGGTGGTGAGATTGTCACGAACAGTGCCCAGAAGCCGCTGGGGCAGCTTCTGCGAGCCATCCATCGCGATCTGCTGGGTTCGATGCGGCAGGGCGGGATTGCGGAAGCGATCGATGAGCGCCTCCTGATACGCCGAAACATCGACACCGGGCGGAATCGCGAGCGTAGGCACGACCTCGTGCATCAGCGCGCGCATGTACGCCACGAAGTCGCGCTCCGCCGCGACCTGGTAGATGAACTCGTGACCGGCCAGATAGCCGAGGTAGGCGAATGCCGAATGGCTGGCGTTGAGCAACCGCAGCTTCATCGCTTCGAAGGGAGCGACGTCACCGACGAGCTGTGCGCCGGCGCGCTCCCATGCCGGACGCCCGGCGGCGAAGTCGTCCTCGATCGCCCACTGCCTGAAGGGCTCGTGCACCACCGGTGCCGCGTCGTGCACTCCCAGGGCGGCGTCGTTGTCGGCGATATCGCCAGGCGTCGTCGCGGGAACGATGCGATCGACCATGGTCGACGGAAACGTCACGTGGCCGCGTATCCAGTGGGCGAGCGTCGCGTCCTGGCGCTCGGCGTAGGAAAGTACGAGACCGCTCACCAAGGCTCCGTTGTGAGGAAGATTGTCGCAGCAGAGCACCGTGAAGGGCCGGCCGTGAGAGCGCCGCCGGGCGTCGAGCGCCGCGGCGAGGATACCCACCGCGCTCACCGGATGTTCGGTGTCGGCGAGATCGTGCGCGATGTCGGGATGAGCGAAGTTGAGGCGGCCGCTGGCGGGATCGTGGCAGTAGCCCTTCTCGGTGATGGTCAGCGTCACGATTCGCGTGCCCGGGGCGACGAGCCGCTGGTGCACCTCGTGTCTCTGGTCGCCCAGGAACAGCACTTCGCGGACGCTTCCGATCACGCGGCGGCGCACTCCTGCGGGACTTCTTTCGACCGAGGTGTACAGCCCGTCCTGGGGGCCGAGGCGATCACGGACGCCGGCAGAGCGCAGGCTCACCCCGCAGATGCCCCAGTCCCCATGTTCCAGAGCCAGCGCGTCGTCGCTGTACACCGCGGTTTGCGCCCGATGGAACGCGCCGATGCCGAGATGGACGATGCCGACACCGATCGCGCGCGGCTCGTAGGCGGGCAGCGCAACTGCCGCGGACAATTCGCTCAACGTTGAGAATCCGAGCCGCCTCATGCTGCCGCCCAGGCTACGCCGTCAGCGGCTGTTCCTTGACCCGCGAGACGAGCTGCGTCGGGTTGACGAAGCGCAGAGCGATCAGGAGCCACACCAGCGTGACGACCATGTAGATCATCGCCATGGCGTCCACCGACTGCGGCGCGCGAACGCCAGCGGCGAACACCGCGTAGTACAGGGCGACGACCAGCGTCTGCGAATCGGGCCCTGCCGTCAGGAATGTCAGCTCGAACAGCGCGATGGTGCGCACCAGCACCAGCAGCGACGCCGCGAGTATGCCCGGGGCGAGCAGCGGCACCAGCACGTGCCAGAACATGCGTGCGGTGCTTGCGCCGAAAACGCGCGCCGCCGATTCCAGGTTGGAATCGATCTGCTCGATGAAGGGCGTCATCACTAGTATCACGAACGGCGCCGCCGGGATCAGATTGGCGAGGATCACGCCGTAGATCGTTCCTGCAAGCTGCGCCTTGTAAAGAACGGTCGCCAGCGGGATGCCGTAGGTGATCGGCGGCACCATCAGCGGCAGCAGGAAGAGCAGCATCAGCGGGCGCTTGCCGAGAAACTCGCGACGTGCCAGCGTGTACGCCGCGGGCACGCCGATGACGAGCGAGAGCAGTACGACGGCCAGCACCACCTCGACCGTCACCCACAGCACCGAGCCCAGCTGGAATTCCTTCCACGCTGCGGTGTACCAGTTGGTGGTCCAGCCTTCGGGCAGCCAGGTACCGAGCCAGCGCCTGGCGAAGGAGCTGGTGGCCACCGCGGCGATCATCAGGCCGACGTTGACCACAAACAACGTCATCGTGCCGAGCAACAGGCCACGCCACGCGCGGTCGAGCCAAGCACGCACACCCGGACTCATTGCGGCCTCCTTATACCCGTGGCGCTCCATGCGCGGTTGCGGGTCGGCCGCCCGGGATTCGCGCGGCGCCGAGCGCTGCGCGTGCCTCTTTGACGCCCGCCGCAACACCGCCGGGTGAGCGTCGGCACGCCCGGTCGCGCGCGGACGCGCCCTTCGGGCCTGAACTTCTCCCCGCGCGCTCGCGGGTCCCCAACTTCGCGCGCCGCGCTCATCCCTTGCCTCCGACGACGGGCCCTCGGTAGAACAGGCTGCGCAACCCGAGCACGGCTGCGACGATGATCAGTTGCACGAAGCCCATGATCATCGCAATCGCGGAGGCAAGCGAATAGTCGTATTGCTCGAATGCGGCTTCGTACGCCGCGATGGAGATTACTCGCGTCGGGCCGGCCGGCGAGCCCAGCAGCACTGCGGAAGGGAACACCGAGAAGGCCTGCACGAACGCCAAGCAGAAGCACATCGCCAGCCCTGGCGCCAGCAGCGGCAGGTAGATGTGCCGAAACTGCGCCGCGGGATCGGCGCCCAGCGTCGCCGCGGCGCGGGCGAGCACGGGATCGATGCCGGTGATATACGAGAGGATCAGCAGGAACGCGAACGGAAAACCCGAGATCACCAGCGAGATCAACACGCCCCAGTAGTTGTGCGTCAGACGGATTGGACCGTCATAGATATGGAGGACCTGCAGCGTTTGCGACAGCCACCCCCTCGGCCCGAAATAGGTGAGCGCCCCCTCGGCAATCAGCACCGTGCCCAGCGTGATCGGAACGACCAGGATGGTGGTGACCCAGCGCTGGTAGCGGGTCTTCACGCGCATCTTGTA
>Ga0187778_10000083_pt1 | contig 57037 bp, 41 predicted proteins | sample 1015_Q2_SP5_20_M_FD_132418 | JGI IMG/M metagenome (GOLD analysis project Ga0187778, IMG submission 132418) | Tropical peat soil microbial communities from peatlands in Department of Meta, Colombia - 1015_Q2_SP5_20_MG | ecosystem: Environmental > Terrestrial > Soil > Wetlands > Peat | place...
AGACGACCTGCGAGCAGCAGCTGGCGCGCCGAGCTATGAAGTTGCAGAGCCACTTGCACATCGGCGTGCGGGTCATGTTGGTGATTCATCGCGTCCTCTGGCGTCGGGCACGAGACGGGGTTTGCTTGACTCTAACGACCGGCGTTGCGCTTGAGGCATTCGACATCGTCGGGCTTGCAGTTCTCGGTTCCGAAGCCTTCGACGAAGACCTCGAGCCACGACATCTGGCTCTCCGAAATCGGCGCCGCCGATTCCTGGGTCTGGGCGGCTTCGGCGACCGCGCTGCTCGAGGTATTGGTCGCGCTGCTTGCGGCGCTCGAGGCACCCGAGAGCGAGGCTCCGAGCCCACTGACCGCCGGCGGCACTCCGGCTGCGACGCCGCCCGCGTTGAAGCCGCCCGTACCCACGATCACGTGCGCCGCCGACACGAAAAGATCGCCGGCGGAGACGATACCGGCGTCGCCCGCATTGATAGTGCCGACCGGAGCGGTCAGGTACACGTTCCCCGGGGTCACGTCCGGCTCAGTGACAATCGTGCGGATGCCGCTGCCCGCAACCGCGCCGGAGAAGTCGAGCGTCACATTGCCCTGCGCATCGACCAGTACCTGCGGAGGAGGCGCCGAAATCGAGGTCTTCGAGCCGCGTCCCGCGTCGATGCTGCCGTAGTCCGACCAGATCTGAATATTGCCCCCCGAGAGTGTGAAGATTCGCGAAGTGTTCACGTCGACGTCGCCAGAGGTGTACATTCGCACGTCGCCCGCGCCCTGCGTGACGATTCCCAGTTCCGCTGGTGTGCGGGTCGGCGCTCCCACAGGTGCAAAAGCCAGCCCCACGTTGACCAGGCCACCCGGGACAACCACGGAGATAGCGCCACCGGCGAGGGTGTAAATCCGGCTGAAAGGCAACTGGACATCACCCTGATAAAGGGAGCTTGACCCGGAGCCCGAACGGCTTCCCGGAAACAGTGCGTCGATGGCGGCGTAACCCTGACCGTAGCCCGCGTTCGATGTGGCTGCAGCAATTCCAGACTGCAGCAACTCGCCGAAGAACGTATCCGCGACGAAGGGCTCCTGTTCGACAAACGGCAGCGCGAGAAATGCGCTCTGTGCTTGTGCGAATGTGAGTCCCGAGGTGCCGGACAGCTCTTCCATGAACGTAACCAGCATGGCCTGCAAAGTGGATGATTTCGCCACGACGTCGCCGATGAGCCCGCTCACGCTGGGCGCTGTCGCAAGGCCGGTCCAGAGTGTGATACTCGACCCGTTGGGGTCGGCGATGAAGGAGTCCGTCAGCCGCCCGGTCGTCGTAATGCCCTCCGATTCTCCGAGGTTGATATCCCTGCCCGCGAGCAGATCGAGTGCACCCGGCCCTCCAACCTCGATGCGGTTGTCGAACTGATTCGGCTGCTCGACGATGTCGCGGCCGGCCATGATTACCGTCGTGTCCGTCGGCGCGAGATTCTGGCCGACGAGGTCCAGATTGACGATGTCGCGGCCTGCGCTGATTTGCGCGGCCTTCGGCAACTGAAAGCCGATTCCGCTGATATCCTCACCGGCTGCGATGATCACCGGTTGCGTGTCGCCGACGTGCAGCGCGCCTTGCTGGGCGAAAACGATGTCGTTGAGTGGGACAGTCGGATTGTCCACGGTCGGGTAGGTCCCGGCTGGCGCATCGGACATGAACAAAAAGCTACCGCTCGCCCCGCCAAGGAGATCATGACCGGCCAGGAGCGACAGCTGTCCTCGCGTTGAGGGCATGAGTGTGAAGGCGCCGCCATCCGTGACATCGCCCGTCGGCGCGCCAGCTCTCACCGTTGCCGGCAGCATCTGCAGTAAGATGGGGTCGGTGGTGTCGGCCTGAGCCTGCCCCAGTAGCGTTTGCAAAGCCCCACTGTTCGGGTCAAAGGTCAGACTGCCCCCGATACTCATGGCGTTGAGGGACGAGGTGCCCCCATAACTGAGGAAGGTACTGACATATCGGGTCGGAACTAACGGCTGCACGATGACGGTAGGGTTAACGTCGGCGGCTAGCAGAACGTCGCCACGCGCGCTCAGGGTGAGCTGGGAATTCCCCTGGGCTAGCAATGTGCCGACCGGCAGGTTCAGGTACGGGTCGTTGAATGCGGACCCGAACGAGCCGTCGGCGGTGATCCGGCCGCTGCCATCGGCGAGATAGAATTGGCTGCTGTCGATATCGGCACCGGCATGCACCGCAAGTCCGCCGCTCGCAAAGAGTACGGGCGCGCCATTGACCACTGCGCGGCTGTCGGCTGCCGCCGCCGACAGCGTGTTGATATTCCCGCCGGCGATCAGCGTCAGGTCGCCGCCACCCAGCGTCGCGACGTTGTATCCAAGCTGATTGAACTGTGAAAGATCAACGCCCCATTCGGCGACGCCGTCTTTTGTCACATCGCGTACCTGCCAGTCCGATACACTTTGCGAGATGGGTGACCCGGTGAGATCTCCGCCCGCCTGAATCTCGACGTTCCCTCCGGAGGTGGGTACGGTGAGACTGAAACGGTGGCCCGCGAAAGGCTGGGTCGGTACAGCGGCGAGGCCGGTGGTGTAGACGGTAGCGCCGCTGCCGCCAAAGATGACATCGCGCGAGGCGGAGAGGCTGATGTTGCCGGTTCCAGTCGTTATCACAACGCCTGCGTTGATGGTCAGATCTGCCGGCAAACCCGCCGTAATTGCCTGTGGGTTAGCGCTCGTGAGATCAGCGCCGGCGACCAGGCCGATCGAGCTCGAAGGACCGGGCAGCAAGTCGAGACTCCCGGCACCTATATTGCCCGGCTGCTGGCCGTCGGAGACCGTGCCGGCCACGGTGAGCGAGCCCGATGCCCGCACCACGAGGTCGACGGGCTGGCCGCCGAAGCGCCAGGCGGACAGATCGAGTGGATCCGTTACGGTCACTGCTCCGGCCGACTGCAGCTCCACGGCCGGCTCGACCACGAGTGGCACGGATGGCGGGGCGGCCAGTCGAGTCGTAATGACGCCGGTGGCGCTCGACATGTAGGTGCTGGTCGCTGCCTGGATCGCAGACATGGTGGGAGCATCGAGGCTCGTGCTGCTGCTCGGATCCGTACTCAGCACCGTCGTCAGCACCGGCTCGACGATCACCTGCGAGACACCCGAGAGATTTGCGGAAGTGAGGGGGCTCACCGCCACGTCGTCCGATCCCACGGCTGGTGCCCGCAGGGTGAGGGTGCCGGGGTTCTGAGTGCCGAGGGCCGAGACCACGCTGCCCGGGTCGAGCGTAATCTGTCCGTGCGTCGTGCCGATCTCGACAGTGCCACCGCGTACCCCGGAAGAGTCAGCATGCAGTTGCCCGGTCGGCATGAGCTCGAAGTTTTGGCCCGCAAACAGCGAAATGCTGCCGCGCAGATCCGCAGCGGGCGCCGAGATGACACCGGCGATGTCGATATTGCCCGAATCGGCGATTAGCTCGACCTGATTGGCCGTCACAGTCTGGCCGGCACCTAACACCAGATCGCCGTTACGGACGCGAAAGCTCTGCGCCGTCGAGAACCCGCCGCTCTGGACAGCGGCAGCAAGCGCATCAAATGAGCCGGACAACTGGCCGGCGTCCATCAGGAAGCTGCCCCCGCGCGCGCCGCCACTCGAGGCGCCCGAGAGCGCGCCATTGAGCTGCACGAGCCCGGCGCCCGTGATGCTCACACTGCCCGCACCGGCGCCAGGACCTCCGCCGACGTCAATTTGCGAGCCGGCGGCCACCGTAAGCGTGCCGCCGGAAGCCAGACTGACCGAGCCACCCGGTGAGCTCGTCGATTCCCCAGCGATCGTTACCGTCTGGCCCTTGGCGTCGATGATGGCCGTCGGCCCGATCGCCAATGCACTGGCCGCACTCAGCGTTGCAGCGCCACTCGGCACGATGACCGATCCTTGATCGTTGATCTCAGACGCGCGCAGGTTGACGGCGGCGCCGAGGCCCGCTGACGCGCCCGGCGTGGCCGGAGCACTCGAGAGGCTCAGCTGTCCGTTTGGAGCAGCCAGGCTCAGATCCGCTCCGTTGCTCCCCGTGACGACGGCGGCGTTCAGTACAGCGTCACCTCCGAAGAGCACGCCGCCGCTGCCCGTTCCCGACAGCTGATCGGTCACATTGGCCTTGGTGACGCCGAATCCGTTGATCACGAACGTACCGGGGCCGACGGTGAGGTTGTCGGCAGTGAATGTCAGTTCACCGGTGCCCGAGACTGCCGTCGCCGTGCTGGGGGCAGTCCCCTCGAGCGTGAACGACTTGGCTCCGAAGGCCGCAGCGACTCCCGGGGTCGCGTTGATCGCGCCGGCGACCAGCGTGAGCGATCCCAAGGACGGCGCCGCCGCAGCGGTGGTGGACGCCCCGAGCGCAGTGTTCGCGAGCACCTCAATCGAGTCTGCTGCAAGACGCAGCGCCTGCGCCTGCTGCAGCGTCGCAAGCAGATCGGCGTCGATCGTCAGTCCTCCCCCCGTGCCCGAGGATCCGCCGAAACGAATGTCGCCCGTCACGAGGGAAACGCTCGCGCCATGATCGGACACGGAACCCGCAAGCGTAACGGCGCCGGGGCCTTCCACTGCAATCGCGCCGGCTGATTTGAGGCTTGCTCCCGACTCCAGGGTCACCGTGCCACCAGGCACACCAGTGCCCGTGCGTGTACCGATCGGGAGCTCCGTGTCCGACACCGCAAGAAGCGCCGCGTTGGCATTGGCGTCCTCAAGAAGAATAGGCGTCTGGGGTGGTGCAGCACGGGGCGCGGCGGATGGCTTCAGACCGCTGTCGGAGGCGACCGTTGCTCCTGGCTGTATGTCGATCGTGGAGCCGGCAACCAGCGTGACGTCTTGACCCGAGAGCACGACGCCGCTGCCCACCGTGATGCTGTTTGCCGAAACGCTGATGCTGCTGCCGTCGGCACTGCGTTCGCCGCCCAGCAGCAGCTGACCCGCGTTCCACCCCGAGATAACCGACCCGATCAGCTGTACCGAGCCGGCCGGCGTCGCCGAGGCAGAACTCGCGACGACATCGATATTGACGGCGTTGACATCGATGGCGCCCGCGGCACCACCGCTTGCCGGCGCGGTGAGGACCTGGCCCAGTATCGTCAACTGCGCTTGAGCTCCTGCGGTCACATTTATGGACAGCGCTCCGGCGTCCGCAGGCAGGGGCGGTGGCGGCAGGCCTGCTTGCGACGCGGCCTGGCTGAAATAGGTCGACGCGAACGTATCCTGGTAGGTCGCGAGCTCCCTGCCGTAACTTCCGGGATAAACCGCGAAGGCGCTGTAGAGCGGAGCCCCCAAGCCGGTATCGTCGAACGTCAGGTAACCGGCGACCAGAAGTGCGCCGGTGGGTGCGCTTTTCGACAGGCCGGGCACGATGGTCCCCTGGGAACCGGGTTGCTCCTGCACGAGGAACGACCCGGGCAGAAGCGCGTAGCGCGCCGGCAGGAGCGGATAGACCCCGGCGGGCAGGCCCGCCGCGCTGGTGGAAAGGTACACGCTTGCCCCGGTGGTGAGGCCGCTGGTTGCGAATTCCTCGGGATCGAAGGGAGCATACTGACCGCGCAGTTGCGGCAGGATGGCGTAGAGGCCGGAGGTGGCGCTATTACCGAGCGCGTCCGTGCTCCCTCCTGTTCCGGGCACCCATTCGTACGCGTAGAGATCACCCCCGCCCTGCAGATCCAAGGTCGCCCCTTTGGCGATGGTGAGCGACGGCGCGTTGAGACTCACCTGGCGTGCCGGGATTCCCGTAACGCTCTGCACGATCTGCCCGTTCTGGTAGTACCAGACCGAGTTCTGAACGTTGCCGAACGGTATCAGCTCGCCGCTGGCGCTGACCGAAGTCACGCTCCCCGGTGCCAATGTCAATGTGTCGTTCGCCTGCAGTGACAACTGGCCGAAGGGCACGTACAGCGAGCCGGAATTGACAATCTGGTCAGCCTGGATCGTGACCGAGCCTCCGGCCGAGAGCGGTGTGCCCGGTGAGGAACCATTTTGTCCGATGGAGATGACGCCGGCCGCAGCGGTCGACGACAGCGTGAACTGCGACAGCGTCGAGGGATACACGCGCGCTGCATCGAGCGTCAAGTTGCCGCCGACGCTGAGAGCGCCGCTGTACTGCTCTCCGGAGCTGGTCCCATAAAAGAGACTGTCAAGTCGCAGGTCACCGGTGCTCGTCAGAGTCGCATTGCCGATTCCCTGAAACGTCTGCGCGCCCAGCAGGGCGATGAAGTTGCCCTGCACGGTGAGCGCGCCGGTCCCACCGGTTCCACCGCTCAAGGGGACATTTCCGGACGAGTTGGTCAAGGTGACCGCGGGTGCCTTGAGCGTCGCCACCCCACCGTTCATGCCGAGCGCCGGAGTATCGAGGGTCAGACTCTCGCTCATCGAGAGAGCGACACCCGGATCCAACTGAATGAGTGCGCCGGGTTGACCGGGCGTGGTCGGTACGAAGGTCGCGGAGCTGTAGCCGGCCTGGACTGTCAGCGACGACGCACCAGTTGATTCCAGGGCGGTCGTGGTGAGAAAAGCTCCATCACTCGCAGCGCTCGCCGGCGGTGGACCAGAGCCGTTGCCGATCTCGATCTCTCGCGTCCCGCCGGGCTGGATAGAGGGAATCAGGCCGATGGTCAGTGAGCCGCCCGGGGCGCGCGTGCCTGACCCGGGCTGCTCCTGGATCGTGCCGCCGAGCTGGATCGTGTCGCTCGAGCTGATGGTGAGCGCGCCGCCGGCGCTGCCGACATCCTGCAAGCCGTAGCTGTTGGCCGCGTTGATGACGTCGATCGTGGCGCTCGTACCGGTCACGTCGATGCGCGAGCCCCGTTGCAACGTGACGCTGCCGTTCTCGGCCTGCAGCTGGACGCTCCCGCCAGGAAGCACCGAGCCCAACAACAACCCGGTGCCGGTGCTCGGCTCAAACACCGCGGTGCCACTCGCGTCCAGAAGCGCGTGTGGTCCGAGGAGAATCCCCTGATCTGGGAGGGTCTGCGCTGGAGCCTGCGTCGGAGTCGTGATGAGAGCACTGATCTCGCCCCCCGGCGCCCGTAGCGTGCCCTCGATGTCAATGCTGCCAGAGCTCGAGAGCGCGATGACTCCCTGCGGATCGAGCGAGATGTCCGCGCCTGAGCCGATCATGATCTGACCCGCGCTCGGGTTGGCATTAGTGGAAGGCGCAGCGAAGGACAGCGAAACGCTCTCTGCCGGTCGCACGCCGACCGGCAGCTGCCCGACGCTCGCGAAGCCTAGAACCGACGCCGCACTGGGCGTCGTCAGGTCTTCGGGACCGAGCAGCAGGCTACTCTCGCTCGCCAGAATCGAAGTGCCGGGGTGCACGGTCAGAAGGTCATCGTTGGCCGAAATGACCGTAGCGGGACCCGTGGCGACCAGATTCACTTGCGAGAAGCCGAGCTGCGAGAACAAGCCGCTGAGGAGCTGCAGCGTGCCGCCCGGAGCATTTTGCTCGTCCACGACCTGCGAGCCGCTCCAGCCATTGCCATGGGAGATCCCGATGCGGTTGCTCGTCAGGGTGAACGCACCCCCCGCTGCCGACTGCACGCCATAGGCATCGAGCGCCACATCGCTCCCGATCTCGAGGGCGTCGGCGAAGCCGCCTGCGCTCAGCACGATGTTGCCGCCCCTTCCCGCCATCAGGGCACCGTTCGCAGCGAGCCAGGCCCCACCACTCGCCTCGAGGGCACTCCCGTTGCCGAGTGTGAGCTCGCCCCCTGTTCCCCCGAGGCTCAGATCGATCGTTCCGCCCGTCTGCGCGGTCTGTCCTGCGGGGGTGTAGCCCCCCATGACGCTGAGCTCATCGTTGGTCCACAGACCCCGTACGTCGAGCGCTACGCCCGGGCCGATGTCGACACCCTGCCGCTGGGGGTTCGTGCCCGAAGGATCGAAGATCGTGTCCATCGTGGAGAATTGCAGCGACCCCCCGGGCGCGGTGACGCTCGACTCGATAGTGATCCGAGGCGCACTCAGAATGAGCGAGCCCCCGGGCGAGAGAGTCAGCGGCAGGTCGGCAGGCAGAGTGATGCTCTGGTTGCTGTAGATCGTCGTTCGGGTGAAGCCGCCCTGGCTGAGGTAGTCGACCGGCAGTTCGAGGGTCAGTTGCCCGGGGGCGATCGGCGCGCCCGGGGCCACCACGATCGTGGGCGCCACGGCGGTGAATTCTACCGGCGGCGCCAGATGGTCTAACGCGTTGCCCGTGCTGTTCGGGAGCGGCTGCGCCAGGCCGATCTCCAGCTCACCGCCGGGATTCAGCGTCCCGGGTGTCCGCTGGTAGGGTCCGTTGTAGGCGGCACCGAGCAGGTTGCCACTCAGGATGATGTTGGTCGCGGCAACCTGCAGCGTTCCCGCCGGGGCCCCCTGCACGTAGCCGGGCTCGAATCTTCCGGACCCCGGGCTGCTCTGTGTCGATGTAACACCCCAGCCGGGGTAGGTTTGGGTGAAAGTGGGATTGATCAGGCCGACGTAGGTGAGATTGGCGGGCGCCGAACCGATGTCATAAGTCTGGCCGTTGGATGCAATGAGCTGCGTCGTCGCGACGACGCCGCCGCTGTAATCGACCTGGCCCCCCGAGACGTTGATAGTGGCCCCTTTGTCGACGACGACATCGCCTTCGGACTCGAGCGATACCGTGCCGCCGGCGGTCGTGCGGTACGCAACGTTCCGCGGCACGGCAGCGATTGCACTGCTCAGGTTGGCGACCGCCGTTCCCGGGTTGCCCCCTGGAGCAACCACGCGCGAATCGACATAGACCGTCTCGCCGTGAAGAAAGCCGTCGCGATTCACCGGATCGTCGGCGAGCTGACTCGCATTCAGCTGCGCGGCAACGATGTTGGCGGACATGGGCAGCTGCGCGGTGCTGCCCGCGACATCGATACTGGCGCCGGAGTCGATGCGCAGCTGTGAGGCAGGGTTCGGATCGACGATACCGAGCGAAGGATTGGCAACCGCCGTCGCAGTGACGTTGCCGCTTGGCGCGGTGATGGAAGCTCCGGAGTGCGCGACGATCTGTTGTCCGAGGAGCGCGACCGAGCTTTGCAGCTGCGGCTGATCGACGACCGCGGCCGCCGTACTGGCAAGCTCCGGCTCGATGTCGATCGAGCTCTTGGGTCCGAGCTCGAGAGTGCCGCCACGCTGGGGCTGCATGGAGATTCCGGCTGCGTTTTCCACGACCGCCGTGGTGTCCGCAGCCACCAGTGACACCGAGCCGTTCTCCGCAACGCTCGTCGTTGCGGAGATGCGGCCGTCCTGATTGACGGCCAACCCCACCATCGATACGTTGCCCTGCGCGGCCGACAGCGTGCCGGTCAACTGGTTCCACGCCGTGCCACCCGAGTCGACCTCGACGAGCAATCCCCGCAGGCTCGGATCCGAGCTCGCCTGGAGGTAGACTTTCGCGCCCGCCGCGATCACCACCTGACCGTCGGGTGCGCTCAGGGAACCACCGTTCTGCACCGTCTGCGACGCGAGCATCAGCCGGCCGCCGCTCGCGGCAGTCATCTGCGCACCGGGATCGACCACGATCTGCACGGGCAGCGGTTGGCCGTCGGGCCCGAGCACGGGATTGCCCTGAGCGTCCAGAACCGATGTGCGTCCGTCCGACTCGAGCGCCGGTGTCGGCGGGACGTTCTTCAAGAGCGCCGGATTGAGAATGCCTTGTGCAAACACCGCGTCGCTGATGTTCAGCGACGAGGCAAGCAGTCCCGCGACATTGACCGTGGAACTTGGCCCGAAGACAAACCCATTCGGATTGACGAGGTAGATCTGCCCGTTGGCGCTGATCGAGCCGAAGATGCTGCTGGGGCTCGCCTGGTAGATGCGATTCAACGCGATCGCCGTTGCGTTAGGTTGCTCGAACACCACCTTGCCGTCAGCGCTCACATTGAAGCTGTACCAGTTGAGAGCCGCTGAGCTGCTCTGCTGCTCGACAGTCAGCGTCTTGCCACTCTGCTGCGCGGTCGCGCTGCCCGAGGTTACGAAGGCGGGGACATTCGGGCCGCAGCTCCCGGCCGCACAGGGCACGGGCAACGTGGCGGGCGTCGCCGATCCCGCCGCGGTCGCGAGCAGGACCAAGAGGCCGCCACTGCGGCAGGCTGCGCCGAGCGCTGGTGGCTGACCGCACGCGGCCGAGGACTGCGTGTCTCTATCCGCAGGAGCGCTCATAGCGAACCCCGCACCACGAACAGCACCCGTGAGTCGCCCGCCGCCGTGTAGGGGCCAGCAACCAGCGGGTACGCCCAGGTCACCGAGCTCGTGAAATGGCGAGTGGCGAGGAGATCGAGTCCCGCACCGACGCTGCGCAGCTCGGCGTGCGAGGGCTGCCCCGGCAGCGGCGCGAGGAAAGTCAGGTGCCCGTCATCGAAGTAGACGAAAAGGTCCGTGACGGCGCCGGAGAAGAGATGCCACTGGGGGCTTGCGAGTTGCAGGGTGCCCTTCACCGCCCTGTCTCCGAACTCCTCGGCCTCGAGGTACCCCCGCACACCGTCGGCCCCGGCGATCGAGTAGTACTCGTAGGTGACGAGCGGCTCGAGCGCTTCCTGTCCCCCGAGGCGCGCGGTGAGATGGAGCTCGCCGGGCAAGAGGTAAGTGGCGGCCACGTTTCCCCGGAAGTAGAAGAAATTTGGCCGGCCCTGGTAGCGGGCGGTGCCGAATTCCTCCGGGTCGTTGACGATCTCCGGGGAGCCGAAGTTCACCGACGTATCGAGGCTGGTCTGCAATCGCTGCGAGCGCCACGCACCAAAGTAGTCGGCAGAGAACATCATGTAGTCGATCGGCGTGTTGAGCTCTGATGGACTCGCGTTGATCGACTGCAGATAGTGTTTGTAGTCGATGCCATAGGTCAGCGTGCTGGTGAAGTCCGCGCGGTTGACGAAGGTGAGCGGTAGCCGCAGCCCGTAGATGCTCCCCTTGCCCAGTATGCCGAGACCCGTGCTCACGACGTTCGTCTTGGAGTTGATGTAGTACATGCTGAGCGCCGGGCCACCATCGTACAGGTGCACTGCGAGGCTCGTCGCCAGCACTCCGACCTCGCCCGGCGCCTGCGGGCTGTCCTGGTACTGTATGGAGAACTGGTCGAATCGGCCGAAGAGGTTATCGTATCCCAGGGAAGCCAATGCCCGCAGAGGCTTGGTCCCCTCGCTCTGCTGGTTATTGAATTCGAGGCTGGCGCGAAGCGGCAGGCGATCCTGCACGTTGAGCGAGAGATCGACGGTGCCGGGCTGTGATCCGGCCTTCAGCACCGGCACGACCGCGCGGTTGGCGGTGACTGCGTTGACCGCTGCGATCTCCTCCTGCAGCTTTGGCAGATTTGGCACGGCGCCGGCTGTCGCCTCGGGCACTGCGGCGAGAATCTGCGCGTTGGAGTAATAACGCGCACCGCTGACGTGGACGTATTCGAGCCGGCCCTCGGTCACCTTGAGCCTGATCAGTCCGCCGACGACACGTTGCTCCGGGAGGTCGACGAACACCGTGCCGTAGCCCTGGCTGTGATACGCGCTCTCCAAGGCCACGCGCGCGGCATTCAGATCATCGATGGTCTTGTTCGGGCCGACGAAGGGATAAACGGCACGCTCAACCTCTACGCGCGCCAGCACGCTGTTGCCGAGCACGCGGATCTCGCTCACATCGAAGCGCGCCTTATCTGCAGTGCTGCGCGAACCGGGCTCTGCGCCCGGGGTCTGTTGTGCGCTCACTGAGAGCGACAGCAGCAACCCAACGCCCCAGGTGAGGCATGCGCGGGCGCTGATCATCCTCAGACACACGATTTACTCATCCCCCGGAACAAGCGCGCCGCGGCTGGCACAAGAAAAAACAACCGCCGGGCCCTTGCGGGCTCGGCGGCAGTTCACGATGCTTCTTCTCTATGTTTGCTCGAGTTATGAAGCCCCTGGGCTAAAGCATCAGAGTACATCCGTTACCGGCGTACACGTGTTGCCATTCGTCTGGCCAATCGCAATCGGGATCTGTTGGCCAGCCTTGTAGGGAGTCACGGGTGAGAAGGGGGTGTTCCCGCCAATGCCAGGTATTCCGATCAAGTTCGGGGCGTTCGCGTTGGTCGGTGTGTTATTCGCGCTCTGCAGATCGCTGATGATCTTGTTCGCCAGCGCCAGCTGGAACGAGCCGGCAGGCAGCGCCGAGTCGTTCTTCACGTAGTAGGCTTCGGAGTACCAGTTGTACTTGCCCTGCGCAGCGGCATTAGCCACGTCGTTGGCTGCAGCACCAGGGGTAGCCCCCGCGCCGTTGACCAGGATCTGCGTAGCCGCAGCGCCTGTGATCTTCGCCGCAGTCTGCGCCGTCACGATACCGATGGCGTTGGTACCGGTCTGCACGCAAGTCAACACGTCCGAAGTCGCGAACCCTTCGACAACGTTGTTCCCACTGCCCGACGTCGGGGTATCGAACGACAAGCCACCGCTGCTGCAGTTCGTGAGGAGGAAGTGCGTCGATGCGGTCGTCTGCGTACCGGACCCCGGCTCGCGGCGGCAGACAGTGATTGGACTGTTACCGAGCGCAGCGCCCAAAGCCTGGGCCGAGGGCACATTGCCCCAGTCCGTCACCTTGCCGGCAAAGATCGACGCCAGTTCCTGGTTGCTCAAGCCAGCGGCGCTGAAGCCGTTCGCGTTCTTGAATAGCGAGGTCGCGCCGCCGGCGTTGCTCACGATCGCTGTCCACGCTTGACCAATCATCCGGCCCTTGTCGAGACTGTTCAACACGGCAACGGTTGGCTGCTTGTAGGGGATGAAAGTGTACTCGGAGCCGTAGTTCTCGCCGACGAATGCGGCCGGCTCGACGTCAGAGAATCCCAGCTGGACGGTGTCCTTTGCGACGCACGAGGCGTTGAGAGTCCCCTGGTTGTCGGCTTCGACGTTAGCCGCCGTGGGCTGAGTGATGCCGAGCGCAATAGCGCCTGAGTCAGTGCACTCCGCCCCACCCGATGGACCGAGGTTGAGCCGATTGATCGGCGTCGAGGCGCCGCCGTTGAGGACCGAATTGCCGAAGACGCCGAAGATCGATCCGCCTTCGGAGCGGTAGTAGACGATGACCTGAACGCCGGCGAGCGGCGCGCCCAGCCCCGCAGCCAGCGTGCAGGTATAGGCACGGAAGTCCGGAGTATCAAAGCTGCCGCCTGCCCCCTTGGCCGACACCCAAGCCGCGTAGGTGCCCGCCGTGCAAAGGACAGTCGACATCTCGTTCGCCGTGGCATCGCGGAGGGCCGAGGAGCCCGCGATGACCAGCGATTGCGTCCACGTCGGATTCGCCGCGAGGGCGGATCCCGATCCCAGCGCGACGGCGACCGCCGCCGCGATTTTCGAATAGTTTCTCATGAGGTAGTTCCTTTAGATGTACCCATCTTGCTGGGGCAGTGCTCGGGCCCCGTGTCTCAGGCCCCGTCGGGCCTGGGTTCCTATTCGCTGGCGCGCCGACGACGGATCCCGGCGAGACCCAGGAGTCCGCTGCCGAGCAGCCACACAGCTCCAGGCAGCGGCACGGCGCTGCTCACCGCCTCGAGCGTGCCGTTGGACAGCATCGTCACCAGCCCGCCCGTATACGCTTGACCGGCCGCCGCGGCGCTACCGTTGCCCGTCATCGCGTAGAGATTCATGTCCTGTCCGAGGCCAGCTAGGATCGGAGTGTTGTTGCCGTAGAGCTGAAACATCGCGCTGGTGTTGCCGTTGAACTGGGCAGACACGTTCGCGGAAGTCCCGTCTCCGGCAGTGCCTCCGATGATTCCGTTCAGCGTCGTCACGTCTGTCTTGAGAGCCGCGACCGCCGATTGCACGGCAGTGCCGGTCATGACCGTGAGATTCCCGGCGGCGATCGTGTTGAGGGAAGTGAACTCCATCACGTTTCCGCCCGGCTTGTTTGGCCCTAGCTGGGGCGACGCACCGCCCAGGTTCTGTCCGCCACCCAGGACTGCGAAGGAAAACGTGTCCGTACCGCTATCCTGAGCCATGAAGGTCTGCAGGTTGTGGTCCGCCGCAATCGGTGAAAAAGTGAACCCGGTGGAAATCGGCGGCGTCCCTACAGGATAACTCGTCGAGCTCTGCAGAACGCTCGGCGGTAGCACTGTCGAGAAGCTGATCTGCATGCCACGGGCATACACTTGGCCGTTTGAATCATCGACGACGACCTCGATCACTTCACCTGTGTTATTACCGGGGTTCGTAATGGCAGCGTGGGCTAGGCCGCCCGTCAGTGCCGCGGAGACCGCGAGCCCGACAAGAATTTTCGTTTGCATAAATTCCCCTGTTGAAATGAGCAACCAACGAGTCAAGCCACCAGTTAATCCCAACCTCATGGACGCAGCAATTTTCGGCACTTCCACTTGAGGTAGTTGTCACTTCGTGGCGACGACCAGCCTCCAGGCGGCTACAGACGATACGGTCGCTTTATGACGGTGTTCTTAATGATTTTTGAAGTCCGGACCATCCCCGACTGCGGAAACGGCGCTGTCATCTGTGTGTATGACACTGGTATGCGCGCGATGACTCCTTTACCGCCGAGGCTGCCGCCGCGGCGGCGCGTTCACAGGCTTGTCACCAAGGGGCAAACAAGATTCAGTAGGGGAGCGTGGAACTCATGGCGATGAACTTCCGAACCGGGTGGCAAAATCCTCGGCAAAGCAGATCCGAGAGCGACATGACATCCTATGAGGTAGCCCTGGAGGAGGCCCGCTCGGCGCTGCAGCGCGGCAATGCCCACTTCGCGCTGCGCACGTGCGAAGCGTTGCTGAGCGCGAACTCGCGCGACGCCGCTGCCCGTCACTTGCGGGGCCGATGCGTGGCCGCCATGGGAATGCTGGATGAAGCGGTCCGCGACTTTAGCGAGACACTGGCAATCGAGCCGACTCATTTCCCGGCGCTCGCCGACCTCGGCGTGGCACTTGCCGCGCTGGGCCGGCACCAGCAAGCGAGCGAGCAGCTTGCCGCCGCGCTGGCTCGCGACAATCGGCCGGCCGAGCTGCACTTCGCACTCGGACAGTGCCGTTTGGCCTGCGGCGAGCTGTGCGGCGCGGCCGAGAGCTTTGCGGCCACGATCGCCCGCCGACCCGACTTCGCCGATGCGTACAACAATCTCGGAGTTACGCTCGACCGACTCGGCAAATTGGCCGATGCGATACGCCACTTCGAGCGGGCGCGCACGCTTCGGCCCTCGCTGCTCCGCGCGCATCGGAATCTCGCCGATGCGCTGCGTCGCACGGGGCGTGTCATCGAGGCCGCCGAGGCGCTGGAGCGGGCCACGCTGCTCGACACCCACGACTGCGATCTGCAGTGCGAGCTCGCCGAAGCACTGCTCGACGCCGGCCGCCTCGAAGCCGCTCTGCGAGCGGCCCAGGTCGCCGTTTTCGTTGCCCCAGACAGCGCACGCGCGCACGCGGCGATCGGGATGGCGCTCTTGAGCATCGACCGTTGCCGGGAAGCAGCAGACTCTCTCGAGCGGGCTCTGCAGCTCGACCCCCGCCTGGGGTATGCGGCAGTCAACCTGGGAGAGGCATTGCTCCGCCTCGGGAGTCCCGGCCCCGCTGCCGAAGCCTTCCGTTCGGCGTTAAGTATCGCCGAGCTGCCCGAAGGTCGACTCGGTCTCGGTCGCGCTCTAGGCCGCCTCGGCGATGCGGCAGGCGCGGCGCGCTGTCTCGTCGATGCTCACGGTGCGCGGCCGAACGATGTACTCACGGCGGCGAGTGCAGCATCTGAGCTCGAGGCGCTCGGTTACCTCGATAAGGCGGCGGCCGTGCTGGAGGATACGACTCGAAGAGCGCCTCAGGACGCACGGATCCACCACGCGCTCGGCGCTTTCCTGCACCGGCGTGGCCGTCTTGCGCAAGCTCTCGCGTGCTACGAGCGCGCTCTCGGCCTCGAACCGCAGTACGTGCGCGCGCTCCTCGATTGCGGACACGTGCTCGAATCGATGAGCCGACTGGATGAGGCCGCCGCTTCGTTCAAAGCGGCTCTTGGACTTCAGGGCCAGTGTGCCGAGGCGCTCGCGGGCCTCGTGAGTTGCGGTCTGCGGCTCTGCGACTGGTCTCAGCTCGACTCGCATCTCAAGTCTCTGGAAGCAATCCCTGGCGGCTTCGACGCCCTGCACCCCTTCCTTCTGCTCGCGCTGCACACGAGCCCCGAGCAGCGGCTCCGAGCACTCGAGCAGCGTGCTCGCTCCGTGACGCCAACGCCTGGCGTAAGTCCCGCGGCTCGACACTCGCATTCGCGTCTGCGAGTCGCTTATGTGTCGCGGGATTTTCGTGAGCACGCCGTTGCGCACGCCATCGTGGCCGTGATCGAGGCGCATGATCGCGGGCGTGTCGAGGCGATCGGCGTCTCTCTGGCAGCGCCGGACCGGAGTGCGGTCGGGACTCGCCTGAGATCTGCGTTCGACGTCCTGATCGATGCATCGGCCATGGCAGATCGCGAAGTCATCGCACGCATGAGGGAACTCGAGATCGACATCGCTGTTGATCTCGCGGGATACACGACCGGCGCCAGAACGGGTCTGTTTGCCGCACGCTGTGCTCCACTACAAGTCAACTACCTGGGCTTCCCGGCGACGACCGGCGCGTCGTTCATGGACTACATCATCGCGGACGAAGTAGTGATCCCCGAGAATGACGAGAACGCCTACTCGGAGCGAGTCCTCAGGCTACCCCAGTGTTATCTCCCGCTGGACTGCACAAGGAGCATCGCCACTGGTGCATTTGATCGCGCGGGGGTCGGGCTACCCGAGAAAGCCATGGTGTTCTGCGCCTTCAACAACAGCTACAAGATCACTCGCGACATGTTTCGACTATGGATGAGTCTGCTGCGCCAAGTCCCGGGCAGCGTGCTGTGGCTGCGCAGAATGGACTCACAGGCGGTCGCTAATCTCAAGAGCGTCGCCGCAGAGCTCGGGGTGGCGGGCGCAAGGCTGATCTTTGCTCCCTACGTCGAGCGAACGGAAGAGTACCTCGCCCTGCTGCAGCTTGCGGACCTGTTTCTCGACACCTCGCCCTACAATGCGCACACCACGGCCGCCGACGCACTCTGGGCAGGAGTTCCCGTGCTCAGTCTGCGTGGCCAATCGTTCGCGGGACGCGTCGGGGCAAGCCTCCTGAAATCCGCGGACCTCCCCGACCTGATCTGCTCCAGCCCGGCCGAATACCAGGCCAAGGCCCTGCGCCTCGCTACGGTGCCCTGGGAGTTGGGCGCTGTCCGTCAGCGCCTTGCGCTGCTGCGCGCGTCCCAGTCGTTCGACACGCGACGTTATACGCGCAACCTTGAAGCGTTATACGAAACGATGTAGGGCAGGATCCGCGCTCTGCTCCGCTTGAAGTACCGCGCTCTCGCTTGGAATTGAACCATGATCATGATTTCTACAGTCGCTGCTATTCCCGAGAAATTGCAGCGCGCGATGACGCTTCACAAAGCGTGGCGATTAGAAGAAGCACAATCCGTCTACGAAGAAATCCTCATACTGCAACCCACGAATTTTGACGCGCTGCATTTGCTAGGCACGGTCTTCGCCCAATCGACCAGTCCACAGAGAGGCGCGGAGTTGATTCGCAAAGCCATCGACAGCGACCCGGCTAATGCCGCGGTATTCGCTGCCCATACAAATCTCGGTTCTGCGCTGTGTCAACTGAAGCAGTTTAACCCGGCGATTGAATGCTATAACCGAGCTATCGCCATCAGACCTGACTATGGGCCCGCCTATCACAACAGAGCCTTCGCGCGGCTAGCCCTCGGCGATATGGACAATGGTTGGGTTGACCTGGAGTGGCGATGGCGGAACAAGCCCAATTACGCATCCGTCAAGCAGGTCTTCGAGCAGCGGCGATGGACTGGTGCAGCATCAATCGCAGGAAAGACAATCCTGCTTCACTGCGAACAGGGGCTGGGGGATACGTTGCAGTTCTGCCGCTATGCCCAACTGGTCTCAGTGGCTTGCGCGCGGGTGGTGCTCGTGGTTCAAAAACCATTGTTGAGCTTGCTCTCCACGTTGCATGGCCCCGCGGAAGTAAGAGCAGCAAATGATGGGTTACCGGAGTTTGATTACTTCTGCCCATTGATGAGCCTGCCGCTCGCGTTTAAGACGACCCTATACAGCGTGCCAGCTTTTTTCCCCTACGTTCAAAGCGATCGCCTCAAGCGACGTTTTTGGGAGGAAAAGCTTGGAAGAAGGGAGAGACCCAGAGTTGGATTAGTGTGGTCGGGGGGATTCAGACCTGACCGACGTGATCTTTGGTCCGTGAATCAGCGGCGCAACATTCCGTTACAGAGCTTCGCCCCACTTTTCCGACCGGACATCGAGTTCTATAGCTTGCAAAAGGGTCAACCAGCCGAGTCCGAGCTGGCGGACCTGATGTCAAAAGGTTGGGAAGGCCAGAAGATTATTGATCATACCAATCTTCTCAGCGACTTTTCGGATACCGCTGCCCTCATAGAACAACTTGATCTCGTCATTTCGGCGGACACGTCGACCGCCCACCTGGCCGGCGCTCTGGGTAAACCGGTTTGGATTCTCAATCGATTTGACGCCTGCTGGCGCTGGCTCACGAATAGGAATGACAGCCCCTGGTACAAGACCGCGAGGCTCTACCGGCAGGAAACGGCCGGGGACTGGGAGGGCGTCGTCCGGAGAGTAAAGACGGATCTCGCGCAGCATTTCGCGGCGCAGGCGCAACGCTGAGGGCTACCGGACCCGCGAGCTTCAGGCGTAACCCAGCCGCGAGAGCGGCGACCGGAGAGCCTCTCGCAGGCGCGCGCGCTGCTCACTGCTCAGCAGCCGCTCGCCCTCGCCGGTTGTTCCCTGGCGCATGAAACGGTTGCCGGAGTCGATGGAAGCCTGCAGATAAGGCTTGTAGAAGATGCCCACGCGCTTGTGGCGAATGTCCGACTCCTCAACTTCCCGCAGCCGCCGGAACGAGGAGTCCTCGATCGCCCGATCAATCTCCTCCTCGGAGCTCGCAGGGCGCAGCAGCCGCGCCAGCGATCGGCCGACCGCTCTCGCGTCTGCCACGAGCTCCTCGTACTTGATGCAGAGCACGGGAAATGGCTGTGGCGCATCGAGCCAGCTGCGCACGTTCTCGTCCCAGCTCCCCATGCCGAGCTGAATCCAGCGTGGGTCACCGCGATGTTGCATGAAGCTGTCGAAATAGTGGTTAAACGCCGCCTGGGAATCACCGGAATCGCAGCCGCTGCGGCGCGCGTAGTGGTAGTTGGAGGCCAGTACGTCAGCTGGGTCGCGGACGACGTAGATTGCTCCCGCGGTGCGTTCGACGAGCGGCAGGCGCGATGAAAATACGAGGTGTGTCTTCACGAGACCGCCAGCCGAGCGCTCAACGTACGGACCCGCCTCGTGAATGTCCGGGACGAGGACACTCAGTGCCGCGGCGGACCCCTGCCGGCCGTAGAGCAAGTTGCAGACGAGGAACCGCACCCAGGTGTTGCCACTCTTGGGGTACGAGGCGATCCAGACGATGTTTCTGTGTCCGTCCGACACTGGACGCGCACGCGACACTCGGTGACGGCGGGGCGCCTACCCTGGACCTTTCAGAGTGGCGAGCACGGTTCGGGCTTCATTCGACCCGGCAAACCTTGTCCTGCCGGCAAGGGCCGTCTCCAGGTCGCTGCGCGCACGATCGGTGAGTCCGGCGCGCATCTCGGCCATGCCAAGGTGATAGCGGATCTCTGCGGACTGCGGCGAGTGCTCCACCGCACGCTCGAGCTCCGGCAGGGCCTCGGCGTACTCTGCGCGCTTGAAATGCACCCAGCCGCCGGTGTCGAGAAGGCTGCCGTTGTCCGAGGAGGCAAATCCGGCCGTCAGGTCGCGCGCCCGATCGAGACTCTTCTGGTCGCTGCGGTATGTCACGAGCAGCATGGCAAGGTTGTTCGCCACAATCTGCGCTTGCGCATTGCGCCGATACCACTCCTCGTAGCAGGCGATGGCATCGTCCACGCGAGCCTCGCTCACGTAGAGCTGCGCAAGCTCTATGACCAGCTGCGGTTCCGTAGGAGCGACCTTGATTCCTTCCTGATAGGCGGCGACCGCGCCGGCGGTGTCCTTGGCGGCGACTCTGGTGGCAGCGAGACTGCGGTACGGCACCCACCACTTCGGGTCAAGTTTCACCGCCCGCGTGAGGGCATCGCTGGCCCGGGGTATGTCCTTTTGCGCCAGATAGAGCTCGCCGAGCAGGTTGAGCGAAAAGGCATCCTCCGGCCGATGCTCCACCGAGCTCTTGACGAGCGCCACGGCCTCGGCAGTTCGCCCGCGGTTATATTCAAGATGGGCGAGTGCCGAAAGCGCATCGAGAGCTTTGGGCTGCAAGGCGAGCGCGCGTTCGAACTCGTGCTGCGCGGCGTCGAGCCGCTTCTGGCCCTGGGCAGCCAATCCCGCCAGATAGTACCCGTCCGCCGAGTCCGGACGCAGGATCTTGAGATCTTCAGCGGCCTTGCTGGCGGCTGCAAAATCCCCTTTCGCGAGGTACGCACGAGCAAGTGCGTCGCGCAGCCGCGGGTCGGTGGGTGCCGCCTGCGTCCTCTGCTCGAGTAGCGTGATGGCTGCATCGAGCCGTTGCGTCTGCGACAGCAGTTGCGCAAGGTCAATGAGCAGTGGCCCATCCGCGGGAGCAAGCGTCACTGCATCGCGGAGCGCCTCTTCCGCGAGCGCCGCCTCACCATTGGCCTGGTACGCCCGCGCGAGCAGCCGCCGCGCAGCGACATTCTGCGGTTGATCTCTCACCACCGCACGGAAATCCACCACGGCCGCAGTCGCATCACGGCGCTCGAGCTCCATCTTGCCGCGCACCGTCAAGGCCTCGATGTCGTGGGGATTCTTCTCCAGAACCTGTTTGACCAGGTCCCGTGCGTCTTGCTCGCGGCCCTCGGTGAGCGCGATGGCCGCGAGTCGATCGCGCGCCATCAGCCCCTGCGGTCCGGTGCCGTCGAGCCGAACGACTTCCCGGTAGGCATCGGTCGCCTCCTGGGTCGAACCGAAACGCTCCAGCAGCTGGCCAAGGCTCAGCCGCAGGTCGTAGTTCTTGGGCTCGCGCGCGATGAAGTCGCGCAGTATCTGCTCGCCCTGGGCACGCGTTCGTTCTTTGCTGATGAAGTCAACCAGCACCAGCTTCACCTGGTCATTGCCCGGCAGAGCCTTCACCGCCTCTTCCAGGACCCGTTGCGCCGCATCTGCATTGCGCATTCGCAGGTAGTAATCGGCGAGCTGGTAGCGGTAGCGGGGCTCACGCGGCGCACGCGCGATGAGTTCCTGCAGCTCGTGCGCAGCCCGCTCGGGCTGATCCGAGGCGAGGTAAAGGGACGCCAGTACTCCGCGGAGGGTCATCGAGGAGGGAGATCGTTTGACGGCGCCGCCGACCAACGCCGTCGCAGCCGCCAGATCGCCGCTTTGTTGGTAAAGCCGTGCGCGCACCTCGATCGCCTCTTCGTTCGTCGGCGCAATCCGCAGCGCGTGCTCGGCGTCCGCAAGCGCCTCGGCAGGTTTTTTCAGGAGAATCTGCGCGGCCGCGCGCAACGCCAGCAGCACCGGATCGTCGGGATGCTGAGCGAGTTCCGGCTGAATGATCTTCACAGCCTGCTCAGGCGCACCCGCGTAGATGAGCAGCCGGGCGAGCCCCTGGCGCGCGTCGAGGTTCTCCGGTGAGGAGTCAAGGACTGACTGGTAGAGCCCGAGCGCTGCGCGAACATTTCCGAGACGTTCTGCCGTACGCGCAGCCATCACCCGGGCCTCCGCGTCCTTCGGCATGATTTGCATGGCATTGCGAAATTCGACCAGTGCCCGCGGAAAGTCGCCACGGGCGAAGTATTCCTGACCGCGGTTCATATAACTTGCGAAACGGGACTGCGCCCCCCCGCAAGCCGTCATGAGAATGGCGATCGCGGCGAGCGCCGCGCAGACAGCGAAACCACGCTTCCTCGGCATTGCTTGGGGCCCCTGGCGGTAGTGTTGGTTAACCGGTCCCAAAAGACATTCGACTATAGGGTGTGCTCATGAAGGTCGCGTGACGCGGTGCGCAAGCGCCTCAGGGTCAGGCGACGCGACCGCGGACGTAGCGGCAGTGCTGCGAACACCCGCGGTCTCCTGTGCTTGCAAGCGGCGGCCAAGCGAGTTTCGATACCAGTCGTAGGTCAGGCGGATGCCGCTGCGTAGATCGACACGCGCTCGCCAGCCAAGCCCGGCGAGCCGCGACACGTCCAGCACCTTGCGCGGCGTGCCGTCGGGGCGGCTGGGGTCGGTCTCGAAGCGCCCGGTGAAGCCCACCACCTCTGCGATGAGTTCGGCCAGCTCGCGGATCGTGAGGTCCTCGCCGGAGCCGACGTTGATCGGGCGCTCATCGCTGTAGTGCTCCATAAGGAATAGGCAGGCCTCGGCCAAGTCGTCAACGAACAGGAACTCCCGCCGCGGCGTACCCGTGCCCCAGAGCATCACGCGCTCCTCGCCCGCGGCCCGCGCCGCATCGATTTTGCGCAGCAGCGCCGGCAGTACGTGCGAGGTTTCGAGGTCGAAATTGTCACCCGGTCCGTAGAGATTGCTGGGCAGCAGCGTGATCGCATCGAAGCCGTATTGCCGGCGGTAAGCCTGGCACATCTTGAGGCCCGCGAGCTTCGCGATCGCATACCACTCGTTGGTCGGCTCGAGCGCACCGGTGAGCAGGTATTCCTCACGCAGGGGTTGTGGCGCGAGCTTCGGGTAGATGCAGCTCGACCCGAGGAAGAGCAGCTTGCGTGCACCGTGCCGCCAGGCGGCGTCGATCACGTTGGTCGCGATCAGCAGGTTGTCGCGGACGAAATCCGCAGGCCGGGAGTTATTCACATGGATGCCGCCGACTGTGGCGGCTGCCAGGAACACGTATTCGGGGTGCTCGGCGGTGAAGAAGGCGTCGACCGCCTGCGCCACGCGCAGATCGAGCTGCTCGCGGTCGCGCACGATCAGACGGGTGAAGCCGCGCGCGCAGCAAGAGCGGCGAATGGCCGAGCCGACCAGTCCGCGGTGACCGGCGATGTAGATACGGCTCCCGGGCTTCATCGCGCCTAGTTCTGCGCCCGCGCGATCCGATAACCCTGGTGGCTCACCAGCGCGTCGCGGCGCGCCAGCGCCAGGTCCGACTCGACCATCTCGCGCACCAGCTCGTCAAAGCCGATCCGTGAGCTCCAACCGAGTTGCCGCTGCGCCTTGGCGGCGTCGCCGAGCAGCCTGTCGACCTCCGCGGGACGGAAGTAGCGCGAGTCGATGCGAATCACCGTCTGGCCGGTCTTGCGGTTGACGCCGATCTCGTCCAGGCCGCTGCCGCGCCATTCGATGCGCATGTCAAGGTGCGCCGCGGTCTTCTCCACGAAGTCGCGCACCGAATGCTGACGGCCGGTGGCGATCACGTAGTCCTCCGGCCGCGGCTGCTGCAGCATCAGCCACTGCGCCTCGACGTAATCGCGCGCGTGGCCCCAGTCGCGGCGCGCATCGAGGTTGCCGAGGTACACGCAGCTCTGCAGGCCCTCCGCCACGCGGGTCAGGCCGCGCGTGATCTTACGTGACACGAAGGTCTCTCCGCGCAACGGCGACTCGTGATTGAAGAGGATGCCGCTGCAGGCATACAGCCCGTAGGCCTCGCGGTAATTGACCGTGATCCAGTGGGCATAGAGCTTGGCGACGCCGTACGGTGAGCGCGGGTAGAAGGGTGTCGTCTCGTTCTGCGGCGATTCGTGCACCAGGCCGAACATCTCCGAGGTCGAGGCCTGGTAGAAGCGCGTACTGCGCTCGAGGTGCAGGATGCGGATGGCCTCGAGCACGCGCAGCGTCCCGAGCGCATCGGCGTTGGCCGTGTATTCGGGCGTCTCGAACGATACCTGTACGTGGCTCTGCGCCGCCAGATTGTAGATCTCGTCGGGTTGCACCTGCTGGATGATGCGCAGCATGTTGGTCGCGTCGGTGAGATCACCGTAATGCAACCGCAAGCACACATCGCTCGCATGCGGATCTTCGTAGAGGTGATCGATGCGCTCGGTGTTGAACGACGAGGCGCGCCGCTTGATGCCGTGGACTTCGTAGCCCTTGCGCAACAGCAGCTCGGCAAGGTACGCACCATCTTGGCCGGTGATGCCTGTGATCAAGGCGCGTTTCGTCATCGCTGGCCGTCCAGTCAAGGTCAGGCTCGGGGGACGTGCACGGTACGGGAGCGCCGTGACCGTCGCATGACAAGCGCGGCGCGGCGCACGGCGCGGGGCCCGGGGCGCACGGCGCGCAGTAAGTGCCATCCGAGCAGCAACACGACGAGTCCGGGATCGACAGCCCCACCGCCCCCCGAGCTCGAGGAGGTGACAGTCACCGTCACGGATTTGGCGCTCGAGCCGCCCGCTCCGGCGCAGGTGAGCGTGAACGTGGTGGTCGCGGTGAGCGCCGGGCTGGTGGTCGAACCGCTGAGCGGTTTCATGCCACTCCAGCCGCCCGAGGCGGTGCACGAAGTCGCGTTCTGACTCGACCAGACGATGTTCACCGTGCCGCCGGAGCTGACCGATGTGTTGTCGACGCTCAGGCTCACGACCGGGGGAGGCGGCGCAGTATCCACGGACAGCGCATACGTACCGGCGTCCGCCGGCGCCGCCGGCTGGGCGATGAAGTTGACCCAGTACGTGCCCGGAGTTCCCTGGAAATTAAAAGTCCCCCCGCCGTAGATCGAGCCGACCACCGACGTTCCCTGCGTGACGATGGTGTCATAGTTCGCGAAGATGGCGGGAAAACCGAGGTCCGTGGCAGTGACGCTGTAACTACGGGCGGTGGTGATCGTGATTTGCTGCGCGTTGAAGATCGCCCCGACAGCTTGGGTTACATCGAGCGCCGGCGTCGCCGTGCCTGAGGCCGCCTCGACTCCGAACAGACCGCCGCCGGTCGCGGGCTGTGCAAACACGATGGCGGAGAACGGACCGCTCGCCGCCTCGACGCCGAGGTTGCCCGGACTGCTGATCGGCTTGCCGAGCAGCGCCCCGCCCTGTACGACGGCGAGACTGGCGCTCGAAAGGGGGGCGGGAAACCGAAAGTCAGTAAGCGTCACAGTGTAGTTGGCCGCCGAGTGGATCGTGGCATCGAAGTTGTAGGCGGTGAGCGCGCTGCCCGCTCCCGTCACCCCACGCCCGACGCTCAGCCACGGGGCACCGTTCGACGGCGCGAGTTCGACGGCGAAGCTCCCGGCGACCGGGGACGCCGAGGCGGGGATGGCCGCGGCAAAAACGTCATAGATGTTGGCGGTAGCAACGAAGGCCGTAGAGCCCGCGGCGCCGAGTTGTGCCACGACCTGCCCGCTGAGAGTCACGACGCCTGCCACTTGAGTCAGCGCCGCGGGGAACTTGAGGTCGGTGAGCGTGAAGGTGCCGTTGCCGGCGCTGGCGGCGGGAGTACCGACCTGCAGCGTATTGCCGACCGGCACCGCGTGGCCATACAGGGCCGTCCCGCCGCCGGCCGGGGTAACGAGCACGCTGAAGAGGCCTGCGTTGACCGTACTGTTCGCCTGCGCGGCGGCGAAGATCCGATAGATCGTGTTCGCGCTCAGCGGCACCGTCGCCTGGTACGCCCCGTTGTTCGGCAGAGTGGTCACCGGCGTGCTGCCACCTTGCGCGACCAGCAGCAGAGTCAGCGTGCTGAGCGGCTGCGGCAACTGCAGATCGTTCAGCGACACCGCATAGCACTCGCCCACCTGTGGTGGTTGACACGGCGTGCCGCTGCCGCTTTGCACCATGAAGCTGTCGTCGAGAACCGCTGTGCCGTTCGGCAACGCCTGCGACGGCAGCGCAAGCGTCCCCTGAAATGCCGCGATCTGATTCATGGCGGCGTCGTTGACCACAATGCCGAACGGACCCGAGCCGGGTACATTTCCCGGCATGCCGACCACGTGCAGCACGTAGGTGCCGGCCGCGAGCGAGCTGAGGTTGAGCGTCCCCGCCCCCACGAGCGGCGCAGCGATGAGCCCGGTGCCCTTGCTCACGGCGAGCTCCACGGAGGCGAGCGGCGCGGGTGTGGGAGTGATTGCCGCGCCGAGATCGGTCAGCGTGACGGTGTAGTCACCCGCAGTGCTGACGGAGAAGGTGAATTCCTGCGGCACGCCCGTCGTCGGCGCGGCGATCGTGTGAACTTCGCTGAACGGTACCGTTTGCGCGCCGGCCGGCTGCAAGCCGAGCGCGCCGGCGAGCAGCGCGGTGAGTGCGCTCCTTAAGAAAGTGGCCGAACCTGCGCTGCGCAGGAGCATGTTTAGCATCCTTGAGGGCGTGCGCAACACCGACCGGCGCAGACCCAAGCCCGCGAAGGCGGCCAGTCAATCGTCACCCCGGGCACGTGCAACGCCCGGCGCACCGCCAGTTCTTGCTGGTTGCAGTTCGTTATGCGAAGCGAATTGCAACTGTATTCAGAAGCTGTGACGCTCGTGTGACATTGCCTGGGAGCGGCGCGAATCCTTACAGCGAGCGAGTCATCCCATGAGGTGAGGATTGTGTGCACGTCAGCGTTGCGCCGTCCGCGGCGCACACCGTGACATCGAGCTAACGCCGGCGATCCGCTGCGCCTGTGGTCATGCCAACCTCCAGGCGCGTGGCGATCCATCCTTGTGCTCGAGGCAGAACTGCGCCAGGCGGCGTACCGCGATGCGGTATTCCTGGTCGGCACACACGAATTCCAGCCAGAACTCCCGTTGTGCCATCGCAGTCGTCGCCTGACGGCTGACGACGAACATGCGCAGTGCCGTGCCGCGGAGCGCACCGTGCTCGCGCACGCACGCCTGCAGCGCGCCCAGCTCCTCACGTGAGCGGCGCGACAGCGACCTGAAAGGCCTCTCCGGCGGGCTCAGCTCTGGCACGTACGCAGGGATTCGATTTCGGCGCTGGCGCGGTCGAGCTCCGCGATCACTTCGCAGTAGCGTTGCCAGGCCACGCGCAACTCTTCGCTCTCGCGTGGCGTCAGACGCTCGAGGCTGCGCTGCGCACTTTCGTGTTCCGACTGGATCTGTCTGTGCCGACTTTCCAGCCGATCGAGCCGATCCCAAAAGCCTGGGTCGAGCCATTCGGCCCGCTGACGTTCCGACGCAGTCATGCCCTGACCCTCAACCGCGTTCTCTTCGGAGCGCGCTCAACACTAGTCCCCGAGTGCTACAGTCACGTTTCACGTTTGCAGCAATTTTTTTGCGGCGCTTGCCTTCAGGGCTTGGTGGGTCGGCGCCAGCCTTCGACGGTCACCTGGCGCGCGCGCGCAACGGTGAGCTTGCCCGCCGGCACCGAGTGCGTGACGGTGGAGCCGGCGGCGATGGTGGCGCCAGCGCCGACGATGATCGGCGCGACCAGCACGCTGTTGGAGCCGGTGTGCACGTCGTCACCGATGGTAGTGCGGTTCTTGCGGGCGCCGTCATAGTTGGCCACGATCGTGCCAGCGCCAATGTTGGTGCGGCTTCCCACCTCGGCATCGCCAACGTAGGCCAGATGATTCGCCTTGGAGCTGTCGCCGAGCTGTGAGTTCTTCACTTCCACGAAGTTGCCGATGTGCACTGCCTGGGCCAGCGTCGTCGCCGGACGCAGCCGCGCGAACGGGCCGATGCTGCAGCTCCGACCGATGATTGCGCCATCGATGAGGCAGTGCGCGAAAACTTCGGTATCGGCGCCGATCTCGCTGTCGCGAATCAGGCAGCCCGGACCGATGCGTACGCGGTCGCCGAGCGCGACCTTGCCTTCGAATACCACGTTGACGTCGATGAACACGTCGCTGCCGTGCGTGAGCGGGCCACGCACGTCGAGGCGCGCGGGATCGGCGAGCGTGACACCCGCGAGCATCAGCTGCTGCGCGCAGCGCGCGCGGCATACCCCCTCGAGGGCGGCGAGCTGCGCCTTGTCGTTCACGCCGAGCACCTCGCGCGCGTCCGCCGCCAGCAGCGCCCTCACCGGCTCCCGGTCGCGCACCGCGAGTGCGATGACATCGGTGAGGTAGTGCTCGCCCTGGGCATTGTGGTTCTTCAGCCGCCCGAGCCAGCCGCGCAGCTGTTGCGCGGGGCTGACGAGTACCCCGGTATTGCATTCCTGGATCGCAAGCTGCGCGCGGCTCGCGTCCTTGTGCTCGACGATCTTCTGCACCAGCCCGCGAGCGTTGCGGATGATCCGACCGTAGCCCTGCGGATCCGCGAGGCGCACCGTGAGCAGGCTCAAGTGCTGCGCCGCCGCGGGCTCGAGGAGCCTGAGGAGCGTCGCACGGCTGATGAGCGGCACGTCCCCGTAGAGCACGAGCACCCGGTGGTCGTCGGGAATCTGCGGCATCGCCTGCTGCACCGCGTGTCCGGTCCCGAGCCGCTCGGCCTGCAGCGTCCACGAGACTCCCTCGCCCTCGAGCGCCGCACGCACACGCTCGCCGCCGTGCCCGTAAACCACGTGGATTGCGCTCGGCGCGAGCGTGCGGGCCGTGTCGATCACGTGCTTGAGCAACGGCCGCCCGGCGAGCGGCTGCAGTACCTTCGGGAGCGAGGACTTCATGCGCTTGCCCTCGCCGGCGGCGAGAATGACGACGGAGAGCGGCGGCGTGCGCGGCGCGCTGACTTGAGGCAAGTGCGGCCGCGCGGCGCGCGGCGCCGAGCGGCGGGGCGTCACGGGTGTGCGCGCCCCGCGGCCGGGAGCCGCCCGCCGCCTACGCCTGCGCTGAGGAATCGCCGGTGAGTTGCGCTTGGGCACGGAAGCCGATTTTACTCACCGCTGCACGGTGTAAGCATGGGCGTTGGGGTCGGGGCTGCGGGCGGGGAGCTCCGCGAGCTTCTTCTGCATGAGCGGGCCCACGTACAGCTGTGGGTTCGAGTGGATCTGGTGCTCGGCGTCCTCGCGGCGCGCGATGAGCCTGGCGGCCTTGTGGAAGGCCTCCTCCAGCGAGGTGCTTCCTGGGAGCGAGTCCTTGAGGAAGGCTTCGCCGAACCAGGTGAGCTCGCGGTCATCATTGCAGCCGAAGGAGCCGTGATCGGCGTCCGCCGCAGTGACGATCACCGAGCTGTCGCTCTTCAGGTCGTCGACGAAAACACCGGCATAACAGGCCGAGATCACCACGACACGCCAGCGGATCCCCGAGGCGTCGAGCACCTGGCGCAAGTCCGAGGGCGCGATCTGCGCGAGCGGCAGCGAACCGTTCTCGACCTCGAGTCCATCCTCCGAGCCGTGGGAGGTGAGAAACAGCACCAGCACGTCGGTCTGTGTGTTCATGCGCGAGGCCAGCACCTTGAGCGTCTGCGCAAGCCCCGCAAGGCTGGCGAGTGGGTAGGACTCGCGGTCATCGACGTCGTTGATCAGCAGCACCGTGCGATCGAGCGAGCCGAAACGCGCACCGAAGACCTCGCTCGCGAACCGCGCCTCGCGGCGGAAGACGCCCTGCGCCCCATCGCCCGCGAAACCGACGAAGTACACGCCCGGCTTGCCGGGCTGCGACGCTTTCACCCTTGACACGGCGGCCGCGATGCGCGCCGGCTGCTCGTAGAGCAGCGTCTCGGCCTGGCCGTTGTCGTCGCCGTTCTGCGCCTCCTCCGCCTCCTCGGCGACCCACAGCCGTGTGTCGAGGTTGAGGAAGGAGAGCACCCAGGGGGCTGCGAGGATCAGCGCGAGTGCGGTCACGAGCGCGCCGCGCTGCACCACACCATAGGCCGCGCCCAGCACGCGTACTGCGAGCCACACGAGGTAGATGAGCGCCACGAGCGTCGCCGCCAGCGGCCGTGCAGCCACCAGCGGCACATCGAGCGCCAGCCAGAAGAGTGTCATCACGAACGGGGCGACGGCGAGCGCCGGCACGAGCAGCGCGCGTGTGTTGGCGGCACGGCTCTGGAGGCGTGCCACCAGCGCGCACGCGGCGAGCGCGAGCAGCAGGTAGCACGCCCAGCCGAACAGGCCATCGAGCGCGAGCGGTGCGTGCCGCTCGGCGTGCAGGAAGTCGAGCAGCGCCCACACGATGAGATTGACCGCGAGGAGTGCGCAGAGCTGGTCGAAGCTGACGACGAACCGCGGCGGTGAGCGCCGGCGCAGGGCGAGCAGTGCGAGGCCGCCGCTCAGGTTACGGGCGAGACCCGCAAGCACCCCCGGCGGCGCCGGCGTGGCGGCTGCCGCAGCGACTTCCGGGCGCTCTGCTGAGGGGTCCAGCGACTCAGCCCCGCAGCTTGCGCAGGCGATTGAGGACTTTGAGCTGGGCGATCGCCCGGGCCAGCTCCGCCTGCGCCTCGGCCAGTGTGATATGACCGACCCGATCCTTGAGCGCATCTTCGGCGCGTTGCTTGGCGGCGAGCGCCGCCGCCTCATCGATATCCTTGGCGCGCAGCGCCGTGTCCGCCAGCACCGTGACGCGGTGCGGCTGAACTTCCAGCGCTCCGCCGCCGACGAAGAAGTGCTGCTCCTCGCCCTCGGGCAGCTGCACGCGCACCTCCCCCGGCTTGAGCAGCGTCAAGAGCGGCGCGTGGCGCGGGGCGATGCCGAGGTCGCCTTCCGAAGCGGACGCGAACACCATCCTCGCCGGGCCGGAGAAAAGCTCGCCCTCGGCGCTCACGATATCGACATGTATGGTCGGTGCGTCCGCCATGGCTACTGCAAGGTCTTCGCCTTGGCGACGGCCTCGTCGATCGTGCCGACCATGTAGAAGGCCTGCTCGGGGAGTGAGTCGAATTCGCCGCCGATGATGCCCTTGAAGCCGCGGATGGTGTCCTTGAGCGGCACGATCTTGCCGTCCTGTCCGGTGAACACCTTGGCGACGTTGAACGGCTGGGAGAGGAAGCGCTGCACCTTGCGCGCGCGATACACGGTGAGCTTGTCCTCTTCCGACAGCTCGTCCATCCCTAAGATCGCGATGATGTCCTGCAGCTCCTTGTAGCGCTGCAGCACCGCCTGCACGCCGCGCGCGGTGTTGTAGTGCTCCTCGCCCACCACCAGCAGATCGAGCTGGCGGCTGGTGGAATCGAGTGGATCGACCGCCGGGTAGATGCCGAGCGAGGCGATCTGCCTTGAGAGCACCACGGTGGCATCGAGATGCGCGAAGGTGGTCGCGGGCGAGGGATCGGTGAGGTCGTCCGCGGGGACGTAGACCGCCTGGATGGAGGTGATCGAGCCCTTCTTGGTGGAGGTGATGCGCTCCTGGAGCACGCCCATCTCCTCGGCGAGCGTCGGCTGGTAGCCGACCGCGGACGGCATGCGTCCGAGCAGCGCCGACACCTCGACGCCGGCGAGCGTATAGCGGTAGATGTTGTCGAGGAAGAACAGCACGTCGCGGCCCTTGCCACCGGAGTCCGGGCGGACCTCGTCGCGGAAATACTCGGCCATGGTGAGCCCGGTGAGCGCCACGCGCAGGCGGTTGCCCGGCGGCTCGTTCATCTGGCCGTACACCATCGCCACCTTGGAGTTCGGCAGGTTGTCCTTGTCGATGACGCTCGACTCGATCATCTCGTGATAGAAGTCGTTGCCCTCGCGGGTGCGCTCGCCGACGCCGGCGAACACCGAGAGCCCGCTGTACTGCTTGGCGATGTTGTTGATGAGCTCGAGCATGTTGACGGTCTTGCCGACGCCCGCGCCGCCGAACAGTCCCACCTTGCCTCCCTTGGCGAACGGCACCAGCAGGTCGATGACTTTGATGCCGGTCACCAGCAGATCCTGCCCGCCCGCCTGCTCGGCGAATGACGGCGGCGGCCGATGGATCGGCAGATACTCCGTGGCTTGCACCGGTCCCTGGTTGTCCTGCGGTGCCCCAAGCACGTCCATGATACGCCCGAGCGTGCCCTGGCCCACCGGCACCTCGATCGGTGCGCCGGTTGCCCGCACCGCGAGGCCACGCCGCAGGCCCTCCGAGGAGCCCATGGCGATGGTGCGCACGACGCCGTCGCCGAGCTGCTGCTGCACCTCGAGCGTGAGATCCACGTCCTTCAGCTTGAGCGCCTCGTAGACTCTGGGGATCGATTCGCGCGGGAACTCGACGTCGATGACGGCGCCGATGATCTGGGTAATCCGTCCCTCGCTGGAGATAGCCATGATGTCGTTCCTCGTCCTCAAACCGCGGCGGCGCCGCCCACGATCTCGGAAAGCTCCTTGGTGATCGCGGCCTGACGGGCCTTGTTGTAGATCAGTTGCAACTCGTTGATCAGCTTGCCGGCGTTATCGGTAGCCGCCTTCATGGCGACCATGCGCGCGGCCATCTCGGAGGCGACATTCTCGACCGCGCCCTGATACACCTGCGACTCGATGTAGCGCATCAGCAGCCCGTCGAGGATGCCGGCGGCGTCCGGCTCGTAGATATAGTCCCAGTGCTCAGCCAAGCCCTCGGTGTCGAGCGCCTCGATAGGCAGTAGCTGTGTGACCGCCGGCCGCTGCGTCATGGTGTTGACGAACTGCGCGTTCACCAGGAAGAGCCGATCGAGCTGTCCCTCGCGGTAGGCATCCAGCATCACCTTGACGGTGCCGATCAAATCCTTGACGTGCGGCTTGTCGCCGAGGCCCGAGACGTTCGACAGGATCGGCAGCGTGAGCCGGCGGAAGAAGTTCATCGCCTTGCTGCCGATCAGGCACAGGCTCGCCTTGGCGCCCCTGCCCTCCCACTCGCGTATGAGCGTGAGGGTCTGACGGAAGACGTTGGCGTTGAGGGCACCGGCGAGGCCGCGGTCGCTCGAGATCACGATCACGCCCACGGCTTGCGGCTCGCGCGTTACCAGGAACGGATGACGGTAGTCCGGATTCGCCTCGGTCAGGTGGCCGATGACGTTACGCATCTTCTGCGCGTAGGGACGCGCGAGGCGCATGCGCTCCTGCGCACGGCGCATCTTGCCCGTGGCCACCATCTGCATGGCCTTGGTGATCTTGCGCGTGCTCTTCACACTCGCGATCTTGGCGCGGATTTCCTTGGTGCCCGGCATGGCGGTGTCAATAAGTGCCGCTGACGACGAAATCCTCGATGCACTTCTTGAGCGCCGCCTCGTTCTCCTTGGAGAGCTTCGGCGTCTTGTTGATGTCATCGAGCATCGACTTGTAGTTGCTGTGGGCGAACGCCTGCAACGCCGCCTCGAACGCCACGACCTTCTTCAGCTCCACCTTGTCCATGTAGCCGTTGTTGACCGCGTAGATCGACAGCGCCATCTCCGCAACCGACATCGGCGTGTACTGCTTCTGCTTCATCACCTCGGTGACGCGCTGGCCGCGCTCAAGCTGCTTGCGGGTCGCCTCGTCGAGATCGGAGGCGAACTGCGAGAACGCCGCGAGCTCGCGGTACTGTGCGAGCGCGAGCCGGATGCCGCCACCGAGCTTCTTGATGATGTCGGTCTGCGCGGCGCCGCCGACGCGCGACACGGAGATGCCGGCGTTCATGGCCGGGCGGATGCCGGCATTGAACAGGTCGGTCTCGAGGAAGATCTGGCCGTCGGTGATCGAGATGACGTTGGTCGGCACGAACGCCGTGACGTCGCCCGCCTGGGTCTCGATGATGGGCAGCCCGGTGAGCGAGCCGGTGCGCCCCTTGACCGCGCCCTGGCTCATTTTCTCCACGTACTCCTCGTTGACGCGTGCCGAGCGCTCGAGCAGCCGCGAGTGCAGGTAGAACACGTCGCCGGGAAATGCCTCGCGCCCCGGCGGACGGCGCAGCAGCAGCGAGATCTGCCGGTAGGCGACCGCCTGCTTCGAGAGATCGTCATAGATAATGAGTGCGTCCTCGCCGTTGTCCATGAAGTACTCACCCATGGTCACGCCCGCGTAGGCGGCGATGTACTGCATGGCCGCAGGCTGGGAAGCCGAAGCCGCCACCACCAGGGTGTGCGCGAGCGCGCCGTGCTCCTCGAGCTTTCTCACGACGTTGGCGATGGTCGACTGCTTCTGCCCGATCGCGACGTAGATGCACTTGATGCCGGAAGTCTTCTGGTTAATGATGGTGTCGACGGCGAGCGCGGTCTTGCCGGTCTGGCGATCGCCGATGATCAGCTCGCGCTGGCCGCGGCCGATCGGCACCATCGCGTCGATGGCCTTGTAGCCGGTCTGCACCGGCTGGCTCACGGACTTGCGGTAGATGACGCCCGGAGCCACGCGTTCGATGGGCGAGGTACGCGCCGCTTTGATCGGGCCCTTGCCATCGATGGGGGCGCCGAGTGCGTCCACCACGCGCCCGAGCAGCTCCGGCCCCACCGGCACTTCCAGGATGCGGTTGGTGGTCTTGACGGTGTCGCCTTCCTTGAGGTGCTTGTACTCGCCGAGCACCACCGCGCCGACCGAGTCCTGCTCGAGGTTGAGCGCGAGGCCGAAGGTGTTGCCGGGGAATTCCAGCATCTCGCCGTAAAGGGCGTCGGCGAGCCCGTGGATGCGGGTGATGCCGTCGGTGACCGAGACGATCGAGCCGACGTTGCGCGCCTCGGTGAGCGACTGGAATTTCTCGATCCGCTGCTTGATCAGGTCGCTGATCTCGGTTGCCTTGATGGCCATGTGCGTTCTCTCTTGGCAGTCAGTGCGTTATGCAGTCAGTTCGTAGGCGATGCGATCGAGGCGCGTGCGCAGCGAGCCGTCGATCACCAGGTCGCCGGCGCGCAGCACGGCACCGCCGATGAGCGTCGGGTCGACGGCGCAGTGCAGGCGCACCTGGCGCTTGAGCCGCCGCTCGAGCGCCGCGGCGATCTGCGCCCGCCGCGCCTCGTCGAGCGCCGCCGCGGAGGTCACGGTGACGTCGACCACACCCTCGGCGTCGTCCTTGAGGTTAGCAAAGAGCGCGCAGATCTCCGGCAGGTAGCTGAGACGATGGTTGGCAGCGAGCGTGCGCACGAAGTTCGCGCCTTCCTCGCCGAGCTTCGGGCCCGCGATGCCGATCACGAGCTGCGCGAGCTCCTCGGGGGTCACGCGTGGGTTGCCGAGCAGTGTCGCAACGCGCGCGTCTTTCACCACCTCTGCAGCGATCTGCAGCGCCTCGGACCAGAGCGCGAGGCGTTGCCGCTCGCGCGCTTCCGCGAAAGCGGCGCGCGCGTAGGGACGTGCAATGGTGAGTCGGTCTGCCATGGCTGGCGCTGCACCTGCCTCAGATCTGCGCCGCGAGCTTCTCGAGCAGGTCCGCGTGCGTGCGTGCATCGATCTCGCGGCCGAGGAGCTTGGAGGCCGCGCCGACCGCGATCCCGGCCACCTCGCGGCGCAGGCTCTCCTTGGCGCGCGTGGTGTCGAGCTCGATCTGCTGCTGCGCCGCGGCTACGATGCGGGCCCCTTCGTCGCTGGCCGTGACCTTGGCCTCCTCGACCAGCTCGTTGGCGCGGTGTTGCGCGTGATCGATGATCCCCTTGGCGCGCTCGCGTGCCTCGCGCACGATGGTCTCCGCCTCGCCGCGCGCCTCGGCCAGTTCCTTCTCGCCTTCCTCGGCGGCCGCGAGACCTGCGGCAATCTTGCGCTGGCGCTCGTCCATCATCCGCAGGAGGGGCGGCCAGATCCACTTCATCGTGATGTAGATGAGCGTGGCGAACACGACCATCTGCACGACGAGCGTGAGATTGATGTTCACGGTGCGTATCTCCCGTCGGCGGAAGTCCGGTCGCGCTCGCTCAGTGCGCCGCCTGTACCGCGCCCAGGAACGGGTTCGCGAACGTGAAGAACAGCGCGAAGCCGATGCCGATCATCGCCACGGCATCCAGCAGCCCCGCGACCAGGAACATCTGCACGCGCAGCACCGGCAACAGCTCCGGCTGGCGCGCCGAGCCTTCGATGAAACGGCCACCGAGAATGCCGAAGCCGATCGCGGTGCCGAGCGCGCCCATGCCAAAGATGATGCCGACGGCCAGCACGGTCATGGCCTGGATGTGTGCAACATTTTCCATTCAATCTCTCCTCGAGAACAAGAGCGTACAACCAGTTACCGGAACGTGAGACTCGCCGCCCCTCGCCGCCTCAGTGATGCTCGCTCGCCATCGACAGATAGACGATCGTCAACACCATGAATATGAAGGCCTGCAGCGTGATGATAAGGAGGTGGAAACCGGCCCACACCAGGGCCAGAAAAAACTGCATCACGAGGAAGAACCAGCCGCTGAAATGCGCCAGCGCCGAGATGCCCTGCAGTGTCAGCACCGCGAGCAGCAGGAACACCATCTCGCCCGCATAAAGGTTGCCGTAGAGACGCAGTGACAGCGACAGCGGACGCGCGAGGAAGGTCACCGACTCCAGTATGAAGTTGACCGGCACCAGCAGCGCTTGCACGACAGGGTTGTTCGCCCTGAAGGGATTGAGCGTGAGTTCACTGAGGAAGCCGAGCGGACCTTTCATCTTCAGGTTGTAGAAGATGATGAGAATGAACACCGTGAGTGACATGGCGAAGGTCGCATTGAGATCGGTGCTGGGCACGACTTTGAGGTGCTCGAGACCGACCCCGCGCGCCACCAGCGGCAGCAGGTCAACCGGTATCAGATCCATGAAGTTGAAGAGGAAGATCCAGCAGAAAATGGTGAGCGCCAGCGGCGCCACCAGGCGACTCGCACCGTGGAAGGTGTCGCGCACCTGATGATCCACGAACTCGACGATGGTCTCGATGAAGTTCTGCACCCGCCCCGGAACGCCGGCGGTGGCTCTGCGGGCGACCAGCCCGAAGAGCGCCAGGAAAACCACCGCGAGCAGCACGGAGAAGAAGATGGTGTCGTAGTTGATAACGGCGAAGTCGAAAATCCCGTGGGGCGCTCCGTTCGACAGGTTTTTCTGGTGGTGCAGGATGTAATCGGTCGCGCCACCGCCGGTTTCTGCCGCTGACATCAGCCCGATCATCACCGGTCCACCCACCGCACTTCAGGCGCCGCGCCGCGCTCCGCTCAGGGCGGGCAGCGCAGCCAGCAGCGCGATCCAGTACACGAAGAAGGTCGCCGCGAAGCCGACAAACACCGCCAGCGGCGACACCGTCATCACCTTCAGCACCACCACGAACAGCACCGCGATGACGATGAGCTTCACGGCCTCGCCGACGTAGAAGGCGCCGACCGCGCGCTGGGCACCGCCCTTCGCTGCGCTGCCGAACACCAGCCCCGCCATCGCCAGGCTCCCGGCAGTGGCGATTCCTCCACCGACGAGCGCCGAGAGCGCCGCGGCCCCACCGGCCAAGGTCCACCCGCACAGCGCTGCAATTCCGCTCACGACCGCCTGACCCAGCACGACGCCGAAGGCCAGCCGTCGCGCATGGGGCAGATCGATCGCCGACACCTTATATAAGTCCCGTTCGCGGGGCTCAAAAGAGCCGCTTGCCTTGCGTCTTGAGCGGACGCAAGTGGCTTAACATTACTTCGACCGTTCAGTCACTTACGCGACGAAGGCGTCGCGGGATTATAGAGACCGCTCGGGGCGCCGTCCACACGCGCGGCATACGCGCTTGTGTCTACCGCCCTCGCCAGCGGGGCCTGAGCGGCCGCTGCGCGGTCACTGGATGTGGGCCAGGATCCCGTCGAGCTCGTCCAGGCTGTTGTAGCTCACGACGAGCTTGCCGCGTCCGCCACTGCCTTGCTGGATGGCCACCCGGGCGCCAAGCTTCTCCGCGAGCTCCTGCTCGAGGCGCCCGACATTCGGGTCGCGCGCTGGGGGGTTGTCACGCGCGTGGGTGTCGGCCGGGCTCTGCAGGCGCCGCACCAGTGCCTCGGTCTCACGCACCGACAGGCCCTTCTTGGCGACGAGCAGCGCCACCTCGGTCTGCTGGCGTCGCTGGGTGAGGGCGAGAAGCGCACGCGCGTGTCCCATCTCGAGCGAGCGCTTCTCGAGGAGCTCGCAGACCTCGGGCGAGAGCTCCAGCAGCCGCAGCATGTTGCTGACGCCGGCACGGGAGCGGCCGACCGCCTCGGCGGCCTGCTGGTGCGTGAGGCCGAATTCGCTCACGAGCCGCTCGAGCGCGCGGGCTTCCTCCAGCGGATTGAGATCCTCGCGCTGGATGTTCTCGATGAGCGCGACCGCGATGGCAGCCTCGTCGGGGATGTGGCGGATGACCGCCGGGATCTCGGTGAGCCCGGCCATCTGCGCTGCGCGCCAGCGCCGCTCGCCGGCGATGATCTCGTAGCGCGGGGAGGCCGTGCTGCCAGGCGGCTCGAGCGGACGCACCACGATCGGCTGCACCACGCCTTGCACCTTGATCGAGTCTGCAAGCTCACTCAGCGTCTCGGCGCGCATGTCGACGCGCGGCTGGTAGCGGCCGCGCTGCAGGACGTCGAGCGGCAGCTTCGTGAGCTCCTCCCCCAGCGAGGCGGGCGGTGGTGTGGGGGCGCTGGCCGTGCGAGCGCCGAGCAGGTCCGCAAGTCCCCGGCCGAGCGTCGGTTTCCGGTGCATCATCGGACAATTTCCTCGCCCACCGCACTCACGGTCACGCCGTCCCCGGAACCGCTGCCCGCGCTTGCAGCGAGCGCCGCGCCGCCGTGAGCTTCGGCGCCGGCAGCGCTGGCGGCCGGCTCGGGGGGTGAGGGCTCTGCGGCGTGGGGCTCGGCCTCGGCCGCCGCGCGCGCGGGCTCGGCGCGGCTGACCCCGCTCGCCTCCTCCTCGCGCCGGATCATCTCCCCGGCGAGCGCGAGGTAGGCGAGCGCGCCGCGCGACTCCTTGTCGTGAAAGAGCGCCGGCTTGCCGAAGGACGGTGCCTCGGCGAGACGGATGTTGCGCGGGATGACGGTGCGGAACACCCGGTCACCGAAGTGCGTGATGAGCTGCGCGCTCACCTCGTTGGCGAGATTGTTGCGCGGGTCGAACATGGTGCGCAGCACCCCTTCGATGGACAGCTGCGGGTTGACCGCGTCGCGGATCTGCTCGACGGTCGACAGGAGCGAGGAAAGCCCCTCGAGCGCGTAGTACTCGCACTGCATCGGGATCAGCACGCTGTCGGCGGCGACCAGGGCGTTCACGGTCAGCATATTGAGCGCCGGCGGGCAGTCGATGAGGATGACGTCGAAGTCATCGCGCCTGGGCTGGAGCGCGTTTCGCAGCTTGGTCTCGCGCCCGACCGGCAGCGTGAGCAGCCGCACCTCCGCGGCGGTGAGATCCTGGTTTGCCGGCAGCAGCGTGTAGCCCGCGCCGTACTCGATGCGCACCAGCGCGTCAGCGAGCTGGCACTCCCCGAGCAGCACGCTGCAGGTGCTGCGTTGAAGCTGCGACTTGTCGACACCGCTGCCCATGGTGGTATTGCCCTGCGGGTCCATGTCGATGAGCAGCACGCGGCGCCGGGTGGCGGCGAGGGAGGCCGCGAGATTGACCGCCGTGGTGGTCTTGCCGACGCCGCCCTTCTGCATCGCGATGGCAATGACGCGCTTCATGGCGACAGTGTACTCGACTGCCGCGTCGGGGCACTTCACGCTTTTTGGTGCGGCCTTTCTTTGCGGGCCTCAGGCCACGAGCTTGGCTCGCTGCCGGCCGAGGCGCGCGCGCGCCATCTCATCGGCGACCGCGTTCGTGGTGCGGTTCTCGCGTCGGGCGCGCTCGAAGATCTCCGTGAGGCGTGCGGGGATCGCCTGGATATCGGCAATCACCTGTGCCTCGGTGGCGCCGCCCTGGTACTCGCGCGCGACGTTGATGATGCCCCCGACATTGATGACGTAGTCGGGCGCATAGAGGATGCCGGCCGTCTGCAGCGCTAGGCCGTCCTGGCCCTGCGCGAGCTGATTGTTCGCAGCGCCCGCGACGATGCGCGCGCGCAGGCGCGGGATCGAGTGACTGTTGAGCACGGCGCCGAGCGCGCACGGGGCGAGCACGTCCACATCGAGGGCGAGCACGTCATCGACGGGGACGGCACGCGCCTTGAACTCCTCGCATACCCGCTGCACCGCCGCCGCTCGCACGTCCGCGACCGAGAGCACCGCCCCCTCGGCCGCGAGCATGCCGCACAGGTGATATCCCACCCCGCCGACGCCCTGCACCGCCACCGTGACTCCGGCGAGATCCGTGCGTCCCAGGCGGAATCTCACCGCCGCCTTGATGCCGAGGAGCACGCCGAGCGCGGTCTTCGGCCCCGGATCCCCACCCGCCGCGCCCGGCGCGGCCCCGAGGCCCGCCACGTAGCGCGTGGCACGCGCGACATGGGCCATGTCGGCGGTCGTCGTGCCGACGTCCTCAGCGGTGACGTAGCGCCCGCCGAACGAGTCGATGAGGCGGCCGAAGGCTGCAAAGAGCTCTGGCGTCTTCGCCTTGCGCGACTCGCCGATGATGACCGACTTGCCGCCGCCGAAGGGCACACCCGCCATCGCGTTCTTGTAGCTCATGCCGCGCGAGAGCCGCAGCACGTCGGCGACCGCCTCGGCGGTCGTCGCGTACGGCCACATACGACAGCCGCCCGCCGCAGGACCGAGCACCGTCGAGTGCAAGGCGATGATCGCGCGCAGTCCCGTGGCGGCGTCGTGACCGAAGACGACGCGCTCGTGGGCGTCGAACTCGGGCATGTCGAAGATTTCCATGACCCCGCCTCCCGGACGGCGCTCTCAAACTCCCACAAGGCTACGCGCCGGGCTGTGCACAGGTCGTCACAAAGGTTGCTCCGAACGCCGAGCTGATGAAATATATATTTCACTTTCCGGCCATCTTTTGGAATTAATCGTGCAACCCGATCTGGACCGAAGCGACCTGCGGATTCTCGACGTGCTGCAGGAGCACGGGAATCTCTCGGCTGCCGAAGTGGCCGACCGGCTCGGCATGACGACCTCCACCTGCTGGCGGCGGATCACCCGGCTTGAGGAGCTCGGCGTCATCCGCAAGCGCGTCGCACTCCTCGAGCGTGAGAAGCTCGGCCTCACCGTCATGGTGTTCTCGCACGTCAAGCTCGCGGGCCACGGCCGCGATGCGCTGCTGCGCTTCGAGCAAGCGGTGCGCGCACATCCGGAGATCCTCGAGTGCTACACGCTGATGGGCGAGACCGATTTTCTGCTGCGCATCGTGTGCCGCGATATCAAGGCGTACGAGGCGTTCTTTCTCGACCACCTGTCGCGCTTTCCCGGCGTGCAGTCGGTCAACTCCTCGATCGCCCTCGCGGTCATCAAGGAGACGAGCGCGCTGCCTCTGCTGCCTTGACTGCCAACGACGGCACAGGCGGCCTCGCTGCCTCGCCGGCCCCATCGGGAGCGGGATCGAGTCCCGCGCAGGTCACGATCTGCTGCGTGTTGATGAACGGGCTCTTCTGCGCGCTCGGGACGGGCGCGCGCCTCGCCTTGCGCCACAGGTCATAGAGGGTCAGCGTGCCGGTGAGCGTTGCGAGCATGCCGAAGTAGGCGCGCGGGCCGAGGGCATGGATGAGTCCCCCGGTGAGCACCGGGCCGAAAGCCGCCGCCGTGCCGTTGATCAGCAGCAGCCGGCTGCTCGCCGCCACCATCTGCGCGGGCTCGAGGTGGTCGTTGACGTGCGACACCGCAAGTGAATAGAGCGTGAGCGCGGCGCCGCTGAAGAGCGCCGTGCAGAGCAGAAACACGGGCCGCGGCAGCGGCCCGAAGAGCACGATGCTGCCGGCCACCACTGTGGCGATCACACACACGGTCGCGATGACGGTGCGCCGGTCGACACGGTCGGAGAGTCTGCCGACCGGGTATTGGGTGAGCACGGCGGCGAGGATGCTGACCGCCATGAACTCGGCCACACCACGGGTGTCGGAGCCGCTCAGGCGCGCATACACCGGCCCCATGGAGAAGATGATGGAGGAGATCATTCCCGAGACGGCGACTGCCACGATTCCGAGCGGGGAGTTGCGATAGAGGTCGCGATAGCGCACGAGCTGCGGCACGGTCGGCTCGGGGATCTGCTGCGCCGAGGCGACGATCGGCACCATGGCGAGCGATATCAGCGCCGACACCAGCATGAAGGGCGATGACGACTGCGGGCTCGAGAGCACGAGGAGGAACTGGGCGCCGCCGAGACCCACGTACAGTACCAGCATGTAGGCGGCCAGCAGTCCCCCGCGGGTGCTGCGACTTGCCCGGTGGTTGAGCCAGCTCTCCGCCACCACGTAGATGCCGGCGAAGCACACTCCGGAGACGAAGCGCATCAGCGCCCAGGGCAGCGGATGCACCCAGCTGGCATGCACGAGCACTGCGACCGAGGCGAGCGCGGCGAGCGTTGCGAAGACGCGCACCGGTCCGACGCGCCGGAGCAACTGTGGTGCGATGCGCGTACCGATCAGGTAACCGACGTAGTAACAGGACATCACGACGCCGGTGACCGGCGTCGGGAACTGCTCGAGGGTCGCGCGCAGCCCGAGGAGCGTGCTCTGCAGCCCCGCGCCGAGCATGAGGATGCCCATGCCGAGCAGCAGCGGCCAGGTTGCGAGGATCGGATTCACGGTCTGGAGACAGTAGCGCCTGCAGTGACCTCGGCGGGACGACTCTCATGATATACGTTGGGGTTGTTGGGGGCTCACCCGACGCCCGCCGCGCGTTGCAGGACGATGACACAGCGCGCCGCGGCGAGCCCCGGAACCGTGAGCTCGCGTGAGCCGACGACGCGCCAGCTGCGCGGGAGCGCGGCCAACTCCTGCGACGGCCATTTCCCCTTCATGGCGAGCACCCGCGTGGCAGTGCCACACAACGTCGCCACCTTGGCAAGCAGCTCCGGGAGCGGTGCGAACGCGCGCGCCACGACGGTGTCAAAGGGCACCTCGGGCCTGAGCGCCTCGACTCGCGCGTGCACCGCGCTCACGTTGGCGAGCCCCAGCCGCTGCGCCGCGTGGGCCACGAAGCGGATCTTCTTCGCCGTCGCATCGATCAGGGTGAAGTGGCGCTGCGGGTTGCAGACCGCGAGCGGCAGGCCGGGGAAGCCCGCGCCGGTGCCGGCGTCGGCGATGCGCGTGCCCTCGAGGTCCGGATGGATCGCGAGGCTGTCGAGCAGATGGTGGGTGATCATGGCGGCGGGCGTGTTGATCGCCGTCAGGTTGTAGCTTCGGTTCCACCGGCCAAGCTCCGCAACGAGCGTAAGGAGCCGCTCAGCCTCATCCTGGCTCAGGCTCACATCGAGCCTGGCGGCGTCCTCTATCAGGCGCGTGGCGGCGCTCAAAGCAACAGCTCCTGCGCGGCAGAACCTTGCCGCGCGCAAGCGGTCCCAAGTACTGTGTAGTGTGCCGAGAAGAGGAGCACGGTTAATAGCTTCGCATCTGAGCCATGCAATGCGCGAACGTATGCTTCGGTTGATCATCACGTGCCTGTTGTCATGCGTCACGGCCGCGGCTTGCGCACTCCACGCTGCGCAGCAGCCCACCACCCGGTACTGCAACGTCAGGTCGTACGAGCCCTGCCTTGAGCCGGTACGCACGGGCAACTGCCAGCCGTGTCCCAGCGTGAACCCGGATACTGGCGTCGAGCAGTACAGCCCGCAGCAGGACACCCCGCAGCACTGAGTGAAGCTGTTGCGGCGTTTGCAGGCGGAGCCGCCCGCCGCGGCCTCACCCGGTGCGCTGCGGCTACGTTGCTTTGCAGCGCGCATACTTGAGCCACCGTGAGACTGCTGCTGGTAGAAGACGATCGCATGATTGGCGAGGCGATCCGCGCGGGACTCAAGCGCGAGGGCTTCACCGTCGATTGGGTGCACGATGCGCCGGCAGCAGCGCAGGTGCTGCGCAGCGAGCCCTTCGATCTGGCGTTGCTCGACCTCGGTCTCCCCGGCGGCGACGGACTCAAGCTGCTGAAGACACTGCGCGCTCGCGGCGAGACGCTGCCGGTGCTCATCATCACGGCCCGCGATGCCGTGTCCGCTCGCGTGGCGGGGCTCGATGCCGGGGGCGATGACTACCTCACCAAGCCGTTCGATCTCGACGAGCTCGCCGCGCGCATCCGCGCGTTGCTGCGTCGCCGGGCCGGGCGATCCTCACCCGCGTTCGAGCACCTCGGTGTGGTGCTGGATCCCGCGACGCACCGCGTAACGCAGGAGGGAGTGGAGGTGGCGCTGTCGCCGCGTGAGTTTGCGCTGCTGCAGCTGCTGCTCGAGCGCCCGGGAGCCATCCTCTCGCGCGCGCAGATCGAGGAGCGTCTGTACGGCTGGGGCGAGGAGGTCGAGAGCAATGCAGTGGAGGTTCACATCCATGGCCTGCGCCGCAAGCTCGGGGCGCAGTTCATTCTCACCGTGCGCGGGGTCGGCTATCGCGTGAGGCCCAGCGCGTGAGGTCCCTGCGTGCGCGGCTGCTCGCGTGGCTCCTCGCAGGCGTCGTGTGCGTCGGCGCCGTGGGCGGCTGGATCGTCTATCGCAACGCGCTCGCCGAGGCGGATGCGTTCTTCGACTACCACCTGCGCCAGACGGCGCTCATTCTGCGCGACCAGCCGGTGCAGTATCTGCTGGCACCGCAGTTTGCGCCGGCGAACGCTTCCTACGACTTCGTCGTGCAAGTGTGGTCGCTCGATGGCGTTCGTGTCTACCTGTCGCGGCCACACACGGTATTGCCGCAGATCACCACGCTCGGCTTCTCGACGGTTGCGACCAGCGAAGGCCGCTGGCGGGTGTTCGGCGTCCAGGCGGCCACCAGCGTCATCCAGGTGGCCCAGCCGATGGGCGTGCGCGAGCAGCGCGCCGCGCAGCTCGCGCTGCAGACGCTCAAGCCCTTCGCGCTTCTCCTGCCGGTGCTCGCGCTCGTCATCTGGTTCGCAGTCGGCCAGGCGCTCGAGCCGCTGCAGCGGCTCACCGCGCTCGTCAAGGCGCGTCGCGTCGACGCGCTCGACCCGCTGCCCGACCCGGGGCTTCCCGACGAGGTACAGCCGCTCGTCGCCGCGCTCAACGATCTGCTCGTGCGGCTGCGTGCAGCGCTCGCACGCGAGCGCGCCTTCATGGCCGACGCCGCCCACGAGCTGCGCACCCCGCTCACGGCGCTGCACCTGCAGATGGGGATGCTGGCGCGCGCGAGCAGCGAGAGCGAGCGGACGGCGGCGATGAGCACGCTGTCCGCCGGAGTGCAGCGCGCCATCCGCCTGGTGGAGCAGCTGCTGGCCCTCGCGCGTCAGGAGCCCCGTGCCGAAACCCAGCGCGCGTCGGTGCGGCTCGATGACCTGGCGCGCGAGATCGTCGCGGAGCTCGTGCCGCTCGCCGACGCGCGGCACGTCGATCTCGGGGTGGCGGCGGCACAGCCGGCGGCAGTCGAGGGCGACGCAGATGCTCTGCGCACGCTCCTGCGCAACCTGGTGGACAACGCCGTGCGCTACACGAGCGCCGGCGGTCGCGTCGATGTGACCGTGGCAGCGCCCGAAGTCTCGTCCGGCACACGTCTCACTGTGAGCGACGACGGGCCGGGCATCCCGCCCGAAGAGCGTGCCCGGGTCTTCGACCGCTTCTATCGCCGCGCAGGCACCGAGCCGCCCGGGAGCGGGCTCGGGCTCGCGATCGTGAAGGCGATTGCCGAGTCGCACGGTGCGACGCTCAGCCTCGCCGACGGGCCAGGCGGCAGGGGACTTGCCGTGATTGTATCGTTTCCGGCGGCTGCGCCCGCAGGCCCAGGGTAGCCTACAGACTCGCGCGTGCTTGCCGGCGTCACGGCTCGCACATCAAACAGCAACAACTGGTCGCTACCCTCGGGCCGCCTGGCCCGCTCGACGCTCGCAGGGTGTCCCATGTTCCGTGCTCGCCTCCGATCCCGGGCCCGGCCCTTGATCGGCCTGTTATTCGGGCTGTTTCCGCCCACGATGTCCGCAACCGCCGCCACGCCGCCCGGCAGACCGGTGGGGCGAATTGCTGGTCGCATCGATGAATCGCAGCGCGTCGAACTCAAGGGGAACGTACTGCGGGCGCTGTCGGCCGGCACCGATCTAGGCGCCGCCGACCCCGCGCTGCCCGTTGAGCGCGTGATCATGGTGTTGGGCGCAAGCACTGAGCAGGAAGCCAATCTGAAGCAGTTTCTGCATGACGTGCAGACGCGCGGTCGCCCGGAGTACCGCCGTTGGCTGACGCCCGGGGCCTTCGGCCAGCGTTTTGGCGTGGCGCAGGCTGATCTCGAGATCATTCGCCAGTGGCTGCAGTCCAAGGGGTTTCGGCTCGAGGACTCCTCTCCGGGAAGGCGCTCCATCGTATTCAGTGGAACGATCGGCCAGCTGAACCGTACCTTCTCGACGCGCATGCACCTGTACCGCTGGCGCGGTGAGCTGCACCTCGCGAACTCGATGAATCCGACCATTCCGCTCGCTGTGTCCGGGGTCGTGCGGGGGTTCGCGTCGTTGAACGACTTTCGCCTGCGCCCGCTGTTCATCCGCAGCACGCTGCGTCCGTCGACCAACCTGAGCAATGGCACGCACGCGGTTGGCCCGGGCGACTTTGCGATCATTTACGATCTGGTGTCCACCTACGCAAGAGGCATCAACGGTACAGGCAGCACGATCGCGGTCATTGGCCGCAGCGACGTGCAGAACGTTGACATCAATAATTTTCGCTCAACCTTCGGTTTGCCGGCATCGCTTCCCAACGTCATTCTTGCGGGGAGCGATCCTGGTCTGGTCTCGGGCGATCAGACCGAGTCCGATCTCGATCTCGAGTGGGCCGGGGGCACCGCCCCATCGGCCACCTTGAAGTTCGTTACGGCAAAATCCACCAGCACCACCGACGGAATCGTGCTGTCGTCTCAATACGCGGTGGAGCAGAACGTCGCAGACGTGATCACGGTCAGTTACGGCAGCTGCGAATCGGCGAGCGACGTATCCGGCGGCACCACGTTTTTCAACCAGCTCTGGCAGCAGGCGGCCGCTCAGGGTACGAGCGTCTTCGTCTCGTCCGGCGATTCCGGGGCGGCCGACTGTGATGCGCCAACCGCTGCGAGTGCCACACAGGGACCTGCTGTCAACCAGCTCTGCAGCTCCCCTTATGCGACGTGCGCCGGTGGCACCGAATTCGTAGCCGATATCTCCGCGCCGAGTAGCTATTGGAGCGCGAGCAATACTGCGGGAACTGCAGCCTCCGCGCTCCAGTACATTCCCGAAGGCGTATGGAATCAGAGTGGCAGCGTCTCCGGCGGAGCCGACCTCTGGGCTTCCGGGGGCGGCGTGAGCCTCTACTACGCCAAGCCTGCCTGGCAGTTATCCACCGGTGTACCGAGTGACGGGCGGCGCGACGTACCTGATATAGCCCTGAACGCTTCGGCGGCGCATGATCCGTACTTGATCTATAGCAGCGACGGCAATCCCTCCAGCACTCTGGAGGGTGTCGGTGGCACGTCCGCCGCAGCGCCGAACATGGCGGCAATTGCGGCGCTCGTAGTCCAACAGCAAAACGGACGGGTGGGAAGTTTTAATCCGATCCTCTACGGCCTTTCCGGCCTGCAGGCCAGTGGCGGCGCGACGGTGTTCCACCTCATCACGAGCGGCAACAACTCCGTTCCGGGTCAGACCGGGTTCAGCGCCAGCACGACCGATCCGGTCTACAACCAGGCGACAGGACTCGGATCTCTCGACGGTGGAGCGCTGGTTGCACATTGGAATGAGTTCGTCGGCTCGACGGCGGGACTGACTCCGGCGAGCGTGGTGCTGCCCTCGACCGTGACTGTTGGCAGCGCAACCCTGACGCTGCCGTCCACTACGACGTGGAGCGCCGCTGTGAGCGGTGGCTCCGGATGGCTGACCGTGACACCGAGCAGCGGGACCGGCAGCGCGCCCCTGACCTACAGTGCAACTGCGAATTCGGCAGCGACGTCCCGAACTGGAACGATCACCATCGACGGACAGGTGCTGACTGTCGCTCAAGCGGCGGCGAGCGGCCCAGAGCAGTTGAGGGTGTCATCGTCCACTCTGAGTTTCGGGGAGGACGAGGTTGGAGTGACCTCCACCGCACAGACGGTACTGGTGAGTAACAGCGGTGCCGCCAACTTGACTCTGGGCGCCATCAGCATCACCGGGGCTGCGCAGACAGACTACAGGGATAGCGGGAGCTGCGCCGCCGGACTCGTGCTGAGCGCAGGAGCCAGCTGTTTTCTGCAGGTGACCTTCGACCCGACTGCCACGGGCGCTCTTGCGGCGACATTGCAGATCGGCTCCGCTGCCGTCGCACTGTCGGGAACCGGCGTGCCGCCATCTGCCGGCGATAGTCCGCTGCCGCTGTGGTCGTATGCGCTGCTCGCTGCCTTGCTCACGGTGATTGCGGTTGCGCGCAGCGGCAGCGTCTTACCTGGAAACAGGTCGTGAATATCGGCGACCGGCGTTAATGGCGAGCGCTGCGAGCAGTATTGACAGGCTGATTCCCCCGCCGCCGGCGAGTAATCTGCTCCAGATCATCCACCCGCTCAGCGCGCGCGGATCGACCATGTTCTCGGCCGCATGCCGCAGTTCGGCAATGACCGTGGTGGGCACGTCGATCAGCAGGAGAGCCCCGGCGAAAAGCAGGCACATCGGCAGACGCACCGCGAGCTCGTGCGCGCGCCGCGCCGGCCAGGCGAGTGCGATGATCAGGAGCAGGGCGCTGTACTGCAAGGCGCCGCCGAGCGTATAGGTGACCTCGTATTCACCGGCGGGTATTCCCTGCCATCCGAACGGATAGACGACGTGTCCGGCAATCTGCGCCGGCCGTCGCAGGTTGGCGCGAAAGTCCAGCGCCTCATTGGGACCTTCACGGCCGAGGCGCGCGTCAGTAACGACGAACTGCTCATCGACAACGCTGATGACCGCCCGGAACACCGGTAACAACGGTTCGGCGATGAACCGCTCGAGCACATGCAGGGCGTACAGCACCAGAACCGCAGCCACGCAGAGCCGTGCCGCGAGCCTAACAGGGCGGGGCGAGGCGGCGGCTGGAATAAACGAGCCAGACATAAAAATAAGCTGACACCAGCAGAACGACGCCGATCGGTGTGATCGTGGCGTGCAGCGAATCGAACCACTGGTGACTGGCGCGATAAGCGTAGAACAGCAGCACAATCCGTGCCTGGTTGACGAGAAAAACGACTGCCATGCCGATCAGCAGTCCCGTGACGCGCTGCCGCAGCGAAATGGGCGCCACTGCGAGAGCTGCCGAGAGCAAAAACAGCGCCTCCGTGCCATCGCAGCCATTGAGGATATTGAGGCTTCCCCCGGCCGCGCGCAGCGAAAAGTCCACGGCCCGCGCGTGAACGGATGGCGTCAGCCAATTGACCAGATGGGCGGCAGGCTCAACGGTGCAGCCGTGAATGATCAGGCGTTCGACCGCTGTTCCACGCAGCGACTGCCAGCCCAATTGCAGCAGCGCAAACAGCGACAGGAACGCGACCGCGCGCACGACCATATTCACCGCGCCAGCTTCTGCAGGAAGCTCGGCATGCGCCTCATTGAACGACGAGCGTACGGTCCCTGTAGGGGGGACTGTGAAGCGTGATTTCATTGCCCGCGTCGATCACGAGCCCGGTTTCAGCAAGATCGACTCGCGCATTCGGGGGTACGCTCACCTGCACTATCGACTCGTTTCCCCCAGTTGGATTGCGTGACCGCACGCTCACCGTCAGCGGGTCGCTCGACATGCTCTTCAGCGCGGCCGTGTGCTCCTTCCCACGAACCCTCATGATGACGGGCACCAGCTCGTTTGTGACGTCATTCCCGGACGTATCCGTGCGCACCGACTCGGGGGCGACCACGCCGGAGGCGGGCACTGAAGGAATCGCGGGCTGCTCACTGGCGACGGCCTCCCTGGAGGGTGTCGCAGCCGGAACGCTCGCCGGTGGCGGTGAAGGGCTCGGCCGCGGGGTGGGAGAAATGCTGGGGGCCGCTAACGGGGTGGCCCACATGTTCTGGTTTCGCATCGTGAGGCCGACCGTCAGCAGAAAAGCCGTGCCTGCCAGAACGGGCAGCACGAGCCTGCGCATCCTCGGACGCTCGCGCCCCGTCCTGCGGGCTGTGACGTCGCCCCGCTCGTCGACCCATTCGAAACAGAACGGGCACGGCGGGCAGTCGCAGAAGTAAGCCGGGTCGCCCGGTGGCATCCTCTTAACCCAGCTCATCGATAGCCTCGATCAAACTGCTAGCGGCATCGAGGGACCGCTGTGACATCATACCGGGCGGGCTCCCCACCGCCCACGCGCGCGGACCGTCGAAGGCTGGCGGTAATTGACTCCTTCTCATTGCTGTTGTCCAGGCGCACAAGACGCGCCTGCGGAAAAGGCCGAGAGATACCAGGGTTTGATGAATACCGTGTGACTGCGACGCAGGACGCCGCAGCGCGCGGCGTCAGTGCGCCAGCTTCGCGAGGAAGCTCGCCGCAGTCAGCAGGTAGGCATCGCGGTTCGCCTTCTTCTCGAACCCATGCCCCTCGTCCTTGGCGAGGAGATACCACACCTCGCCGCCATTCGCGCGCACGCTCCACACCAGCTGCTCGGACTCGGAGACCGGTACGCGCGGGTCGTTCTGCCCCGCCACCACGAGCAGCGGCTTTCTGATGCGCGTTGCGTTCGCGAGCGGCGAGATGCGCTCGAGAAAGGCACGCATCTGCGTATCGCGCTCGTCGCCGTACTCCTCGCGGCGCCAGTCGCGGCGGTAGCCGGCGGTGTTGCGCAGGAAGGTGACGAAGTTGCTGATGCCGACGACGTCGATGCCGCCGCGCAGCCGCTCGCCGTAGGTGATGAGCGAGGCGAGCGCCAGGTAGCCGCCGTACGAGCCGCCCATGACGACCACGCGGTCGCGGTCGAAGCCGGGCTGCACGCCGATCCACACGAGGAGCGAGCCGATGTCGCGCACCGCGTCCTCGCGCAGCACCCCGTTGTCGAGCGCGAGGAAGGTCTTGCCGTAACCCGACGAGCCACGCACGTTGGGCGCGACCACGACGTAGCCGAGCTCGTTGACGAGAAACTGCACGAACGGGTCCCACTCCGGGCGGTACTGCGCTTCCGGACCCCCGTGGATGTCGATGAGCACGGGCGCCGGGCCGCTCGCGTGCGCGGGACGGTAGACGTACGCCGACAGCAGCCGTGAGTGCCCGCCGACGCGGTCCCAGGTGGGAAAGCGCACCAGCTCGGGCGCGGCCAGCGTGGTGAGATCGAGCAGACCCGCTTCACTGCGCGTCCAGCGCGTGACGGTGCTGCCCTCGATGTCGTAGACGAACACGTCCCTTGGCGCGGTCGCGCCGTCGACCGACATGGCGAGCTTGCGCCCGGTGCGGTCGAAGCGCGGGTTGCCGATGCGGCCTTCCGGCAGACCGACGGGCGCGAGCACCAGATGATTCAGATTGTCGAGGATCGCAAGGCGGCTGCGGCCGTCTTCGTTGACCGTGTAGGCGATGTAGCGGCCGTCGACGCTGACATCGAAGTCTTCGACGTCCCAGCCGATGTCGGGGGTGATGCGGCGGCTCTCGTGAGTTATGGGGTCTTTGAATTTGAGCTGCGCAAACTCCCCGTCCTCGTCGGTCACCACGTAGACGCCGCGCCCCGTCGGGGCGAACCGCGCGGTGGTGATGCCGGCCTTGTGCGGCTTGTCGTCGAGAGCCGTGAGCGTCCCGCTCGCGACGTCCGCAAGGTAGAGGTAGCTCTCGCTGCTCGAGAGGTAGCGCCATACGAGGAGCTTCGAGTCGTCCGCCGACCAATCGAGCGGGTACCAGGTGTCCTGGCGGCCGCCGACCACGAGCCGCGCAGGGGCCACGCTGCTCACGTCCGCCACGTACACGTCGTAACTGAGTCCGTCGCGGTCGTTGCCGTAGAACGCGACCCGCTTGCCGTCGTGCGCCCACACCGCACTGCCGTGGATGAAGTTGCCGCTGGTGAGCGCCCGTGCCGGTGCCGTGCCTGACTGGTAATAGACCTGGGCGTTCTCATCGCCCCCCTGGTCCTTGAGGAATACGAACCCGCTGCCGCTGCGCGCCGCGCGCGCCCACGCGATCGGGTCGGGGTAGAAGGTGAGCTGCTCGCGCATGCCGAGCGGTGCGGCCACGCGGTGCACCTGCACGGTGTCGCCGAAGCGCGTCTCGATCAGCATGCTGCCATCGGCCATCCAGTCGAGAAAGGTGGCGCCGCGCGACTGCTGGTAGCGCGCAAGGCGCGCCGCCAGGGCCGGATCGGGCGGCGGAATGCCGTCGAAGACGAGATCGCCGTGCATGCGATGTTGGGGAGCCGGGGGGGGCGGCTGCTGAGCTTGGCCAAAAGCGGCGAGAGCGGTGACGGACAGTCCCGCGCATGCGGCGAGTGTCCGGAGGAGGCGCTGATCGATCATGCGTCGGAGGTAGCGTACAGGGTACGATGGGTATGCGCGACCCCTCACTGACTGACCTTCGAGGCCAACGTTCCCTTGCAGCCGACCCTCTATCGTCATCCACACGGCATCACAGCCGTCGACGCCGAGTACCTCTACTCGGGACACGCCGCCGCGCATGTGATCGTGGACTCAGGCCGTGCGGCGTTCGTCGACGTGGGCACGAACGCCTCGGTGCCGTACCTGCTGGCGGCGCTCGAGGAGCTCGGGATCGCGCGCGCTGCCGTCGATTACCTGCTGCTGACGCACGTGCATCTCGATCACGCCGGCGGCGCCGGGGCGCTCATGCATGAGCTGCCCAACGCCCACGCCCTGCTGCATCCGCGCGGCGCGCCGCACATGATCGACCCGGCGCGGCTCATCGAGGGCTCGAAGGCCGTGTACGGCGAGGAGCGCTTCCACCGCCAGTATGGTGAGCTCGTGCCGATCCCGGCGCAGCGGGTGCGCGTGGTACGCGACGGCGAGCGCGTGACCCTCGGCGAGCGCACCCTCGAGCTCATCCACACCGAAGGTCATGCCCGGCACCACTACGTGGTGGTCGATTGCGCACACGAGAGCATCTTCACCGGCGACACCTTCGGTATCTCTTACCGCGCGCTCGATACGCAGAACGGGGCGTTCATCACCCCCTCGACGGTGCCCACGCAGTTCGATCCCGAACAGCACCTCGCGTCCATCGACCGTATGCTCGCGTTTCGCCCGCAGGCCATGTACCTGATGCACTTCAGCCGTGTCACCGACGTGCCGCGCCTCGCCAGGCTCCTCAAGGAGCAGATCACCGCGCTCGCGCGCACCGCGCGCGCGCACGCGGATGATGCGGAGCCGGCCGCCGGGATCCGCGCCGACATGCTGGCACTGTGGCTCACACTGGCGCGTGCTCACGGCGTTCGCCTCTCCGATGCGGAAATCGAGCACGCGCTCGCCGGCGACCTCGAGCTCAACACCCAGGGGCTCATGGCGTGGCTGGCACGCACCCGGGGAACGGGGAACTCATGAACCGCTTTCGCGCCTACCGCATCCATTCCGAGGGGGGCAAGGTCGCCGCGCGTTTCGAGGAGCTCACGCTCGCGGATCTCGCGCCGGGCGAGGTGGTGATCGGCGTCAGCCACTCAGGAATCAACTACAAGGACGCGCTCGCGGCCACCGGCGCCGGCAGGATACTGCGTCGCTATCCGCTGGTCGGCGGCATCGACCTCGCGGGCGTCGTCGAGTCCTCGAGCGACCCGCGTTTCCGGCCCGGGGATGCGGTGCTCGTGACCGGCTGCGGGCTGTCGGAGACGCACGACGGCGGCTACGCGCAGTTCGCGCGCGTCCCGGGCGACTGGGTGATCCCGATGCCGCAGGGACTGGATGCGGCCACCGCCATGGCGATCGGCACCGCGGGGTTTACCGCCGCGCTCGCCATCCATCGCATGGAGCAGAACGGCCAGCAGCCCGCCGGCGGCCCGATCGCCGTCACCGGCGCCTCGGGCGGCGTCGGCAGCATCGCGATCGACATGCTGAGCTCGCGCGGTTACCGCGTGGTGGCGGTGAGCGGCAAGGCCGACGCCAGCGCCTACCTGAAGGAGCTCGGGGCGAGCGAGGTGCTGCTGCGCGCCGCTATCGACTTCGGCTCGCGGCCGCTCGAGACCGCGCGCTTCGGCGGTGCCATCGACAACTTGGGCGGCGAGATGCTCGGGTGGCTCACGCGCACCGTGGACTTCTGGGGCAACATCGCGAGCATCGGGCTCGCCGCGGGGTCCGAGCTCAAGACGACGGTCATGCCCTTCATCCTGCGCGGTGTGGCGCTGCTCGGCATCAATTCCTCGGCAACGCGGCGCGAGTGGCGCCTCGCCGTGTGGCAGCGCATCGCGACGGACCTGCGACCGAGGCACCTCGCGCGCATCGTGACACGCACCATCGACTTCGACGAGCTGCCCGGTGCGTTCCCCGCCTACCTCGAGGGCCGCGTCACCGGGCGCACGGTGGTACGCATCCGCTGACGTTCATGCGCCTGTGTCCGCCGCGCGTGTATAGAATGTTCGCTCGCCTTCGAGGTCCCTCATGGCCGTAACGTCACTCACCGCCGGCGCGCGTCTGCGAGCCGCGCTCGAGACCGAGCGCCCGCTGCAGGTCGTCGGAGCGATCGACGCCTTTGCGGCGCTGCTCGCCGAGCGCGCGGGCTTTCGCGCCATCTACCTCTCGGGCGCCGGGGTGGCGAATGCCTCCTTCGGGCTGCCGGATCTCGGTATCACCTCGCTCAACGACGTGTGCGAGGACGTGCGCCGCATCAGCGGCGCGTGCGCGCTGCCGCTGCTGGTCGATGCCGACACGGGCTTCGGCAGTGCGTTCAACATCGCCCGTACCACGCGCGAGCTGCTGCGCGCGGGCGCCGCCGGCATGCACCTCGAGGACCAAGTGAGCGCCAAGCGCTGCGGTCACCGCCCCGGCAAGGCGCTGGTGCCCGCCGCCGAGATGGTCGATCGCATCAGGGCGGCGGTCGATGCGCGCAGCGATCCGGCTTTCGTCATCATGGCGCGCACCGATGCGCACGCGGTCGAGGGGCTGCCGAGCGCGCTCGAGCGCGCCGCGGCGTACGTGGCGGCGGGCGCCGACATGATCTTCGCCGAGGCGCTGAAGACCCTCGAGGAGTACCGCCGGTTCGTCGCCGCCGCGCGCGTACCGGTGCTCGCCAACATCACCGAGTTCGGGCAGACGCCGCTCTTCACGCTGGCAGAGCTCGCCGCGGCCGGCGTGCGGCTGGTGCTGTACCCGCTGTCGGCGTTTCGCGCCGCAGCCAAGGCGCAGGTCGTCGTCTACGACGCCATCCGCAGGGAGGGGACGCAGAGGAGCGTCGTGCCTTACATGCAGACGCGCGAGGAGCTCTACCAGGTGCTCGGCTACCACGATTACGAGAGGAAGCTCGACGAGCTGTTCGGGAACGGGAAGTCATGAACGAGGCGAGCGCTTTCAAACCGAAGAAATCCGTGGCCCTCTCGGGAGTGACGGCCGGCAACACTGCGCTGTGCACCGTGGGACGCACCGGCAACGACCTGCACTACCGCGGTTACGACATTCTCGAGATCGCGACGGTGTGCGAGTTCGAGGAGATCGCCCATCTCCTCATCCACGAGAAGCTGCCGAACCGCGCGGAGCTCGACGCCTACAAGGCCAAGCTGCGCTCGCAGCGTGCGCTGCCGGCGGCGCTGCGCAGCGTTCTTGAGCTCCTGCCCGCTTCGAGCCACCCGATGGACGTGCTGCGCACCGGCGCCTCCGCGCTCGGCTGCACGCTGCCGGAGAAGGACGGGCACCCGGTGGCCGGCGCCCGCGACATCGCCGATCAGCTCGTCGCCTCCTTCGGCTCGATGCTGCTCTACTGGTACTACTTCAGTCACTCGGGCGAGCGCATCCACGTCGAGACCGCGGACGATTCCGTCGGCGGCCATTTCCTGCACCTGCTGCACCGCCGGCCGCCGCGCGCCTCCTGGGTGCGCGCCATGCACACCTCGCTCATCCTCTACGCCGAGCACGAGTTCAACGCCTCGACCTTCACCGCGCGCGTCATCGCCGGCACCGGCGCGGACATGTACTCGTGCATCACCGGCGCCATCGGCGCGCTGCGCGGGCCGAAGCACGGCGGCGCCAACGAGGCGGCCTGCGAGATCCAGCAGCGTTATGACACGGTGCAGGCGGCCGATGCCGACATCCGCGCGCGCGTCGCCAACCACGAGGTGATCATCGGCTTCGGCCACCCGGTCTACACGCTCGCCGATCCGCGCAACCAGGTGATCAAGGAGGTGGCGCGCAGCCTGGCGCAGGAGGCGGGCGACATGAGGATGTTCGACGTCGCGCAGCGCATCGAGTCGGTGCTGCACGAGACCAAGAACATGTTCGCCAACCTCGACTGGTTCTCGGCCGTCGCCTATCACATGATGGGTGTGCCCACGCCGATGTTCACGCCGCTGTTCGTCATCGCCCGCACCAGCGGCTGGGCGGCGCACGTGATCGAGCAGCGCATCGACGGCAAGATCATCCGCCCGGCGGCCAATTACGTCGGTCCCGAGAACGCGCGCTTCGTCCCCCTCGCCGAGCGCGTCTGACGGTCCGCCATGTCCGCACACGACGCAAAGTCTGCCGAGCGCCCGCCGCCCGACGCCGCGCTGGTCGCGATCGCCGCCTATGCCCGCGATTTCCGCATTGCCAGCGACAGCGCCTACGAGACCGCGCGCTACTGCCTGATGGACACGCTCGCCTGCGGCTTCCAGGCGCTCAAGTATCCCGCCTGCCGCAAGCTCCTGGGTCCCGTGGTCCCGGGCGCGGTTATGACCGGCGGGGCGCGGGTTCCCGGCACCTCCTTCGAGCTCGACCCGGTGCAGGCAGCCTTCAACATCGGCGCGATGATCCGCTGGCTCGACTTCAACGACACCTGGCTCGCGGCGGAGTGGGGCCACCCCTCCGACAACCTCGGCGGCATCCTCGCGGTGGCCGACTACCTGTCGAGGCTCGCGGTGATGTCGGGCCGCGCGCCGCTCACGGTGCGCGAGCTCCTTACCGCGATGATCAAGGCGCACGAGATCCAGGGGGTGCTGGCGCTCGAGAACAGTTTCAACCGCGTCGGACTCGATCACGTGCTGCTGGTGCGCGTCGCGACGACTGCGGTCGTGGCCAGCATGCTCGGCGGCAGCGAGAGCCAGGTGGTAAATGCCGTCTCCAACGCCTGGATCGACGGCGGGGCGCTGCGCACTTACCGTCACGCACCCAACACCGGCTCGCGCAAGAGCTGGGCGGCGGGCGATGCCACCAGCCGCGGCGTGCGGCTGGCGCTGCTCGCGCTCAGCGGCGAGATGGGATACCCGTCGGCACTCTCGGCGCAGACCTGGGGTTTCTGCGACGTGCTGTTCCGCGGCCAGCCGCTGTCGCTGCCGCAGCCCTTCGGCAGCTACGTGATGGAGAACGTGCTCTTCAAGATCTCCTATCCGGCGGAGTTTCACGCGCAGACGGCGGTCGAGGCGGCGATGACGCTGCACCC
>Ga0187778_10000086_pt1 | contig 56284 bp, 46 predicted proteins | sample 1015_Q2_SP5_20_M_FD_132418 | JGI IMG/M metagenome (GOLD analysis project Ga0187778, IMG submission 132418) | Tropical peat soil microbial communities from peatlands in Department of Meta, Colombia - 1015_Q2_SP5_20_MG | ecosystem: Environmental > Terrestrial > Soil > Wetlands > Peat | place...
CACGCCTGGGCGTAGGCGGCTGGAGCTACGGCGGGCAGCTCACCGACTATCTCATCGCGAGCGATGCGCGCTTCAAGGCCGCCGGCGCCGGCAGCGGCAATCAGCTGGCTGGCTACGGCACTGATGCCTGGGTGGTGGCGGACAACGCCGAGCTCGGACCGCCATGGCGAGACACGGCATTGTGGCTCAAGGTCTCCTATCCCTTCCTGCACGCCGATCGCATCCACACGCCTACACTCTTCATCGGTACTGAGAAGGACTTCAACGTCCCGGTCGCAGGCGGCGAGCAGATGTACCAGGCGCTACGCACCCTCGGTGTCCCGGCACAGCTCATCGTGTATCCCGGCGAGCCTCACGTGCTGAGCCGACCGAGCTTCATGGTCGATCTCTACGCGCGCTACCTCACGTGGATGGCGCAATATCTCGGCAGCTCGCGCTGACCCCTCCGCGATCGCACCCGGCCGTCCTATCGTCCCAGATAGCGAGCCAGTACATTCTCGGTTACACGAGCTACCATAGGATCGCGCCTCAGGAGCGCCGCCACCCATTCGCAGCTTCCGGCGTGGAACACTTCGCCCCTGCCGCGTGCGAAGTTGACGATCATTCCTGCGCCACGTTTGACCCGATCCACGGCCAATGCGCTCATGTCTCCGAGCAGGATCTCCGCCACGTACTTCGCGTCGTCGTCAGAGAGAAATCGGTCGTCGCGCGGAACGTCCCGGCTCTCCTCCTTGAGAGACGACATGCCGAGCGCGAGGATCTGCAATCCCGGCGGCGCGCCGCTCGTCTCGGTTGGCTCCGGCAGGCCGCCACGGATGATGTAGTCGAGCCCGTCGACCTCGTAGCCGAAGGCGTGACCCTGAGCCCCGAGCAGATCTCCGTAGCAAAGCCCCGTGCCGACAAACGCCCAGTGCTCGGGCCGATAGATCGGGAAGCCGCGCACGCCGCGCGGCGCGCAGCCGCCCCAGCCTGCGTAAAGGCCATTGGTAGCATTGAGGCCGAAGGTCAACGCACCCGGACGTCCGGTCTCGCTCGCCTCCCATGAGCCCGTCGTGCGCGAGCGATCGGCACACTGGTACACCGGATCCTCGGCACGTGCCCGGTACTTGTAGCAAACCTGTGCCTTCCCGCCTCGCTCGAGACGCGTTTGCCACATGAAATTACCTGCGAACCGCGCCACATGTCCGCCACCCTCGACATAATGATCGACCGCGTCACGCATCTCCCATGTCCAGTATTCGTCGTGCCCGACGAAGACGACGCAAGTGTAGCCGTCGAGAATTTCCGGACTGAAATGCAATTCGTGCTGGCTGGCGAGATCGACGGCAAAGCCCGCACGCTCCGCCCAGTGCAGGAAATGCCTGTCATAGCTCGCCCAGCCGCTCGATGCATATTTGTTGGAGTAACCATTGGCGAACGCCCACTCCATATGCGGATAGCGGGGCGCAGCGCCCGGCGGCGGATCGACCTCCAATGGCACCCGCGGCGCGCCGTCCGGCAGAACAACGAAGCCGCGACACCACGGGCGCTCGAGGCTCACGGTCGTCGCGTATTGATTCCGCTGCGGTCCGGTGATCCCCTGGTAGTGATTCGAACCGCCCCAGTTGTTGTAGGCCGTCCAGGTGCCCGACGCCGCGACCTGCAGAATCCGGTTCGGTTTTCGGCCGGCCAGCGGGCGCACGATGAAAAGATGGTGGGCACCGAGTTCGTTGCCCATCGGGCCCTCAGCCGTCAACGTGATCCGATAGGCACCGGAAGGCCAATCCTCTCCGATCTGAAACTCCAGCGACGGCGCCCAGCCACACCCGACCACCGAACACTGCTCGGGCGTATCCTGCCAGCGCCCGTCACGGACCTCCCGCTCGAGGACCGCGAGTGCCCTCGCACCATCGCGCGTGACCGCGAGCTGGTAGCTGCGAGCGGTGGAGCTCACGCACAGCCGCACGATCGCTCCCGGGGGGTAGGCTATCGCATCGGTGTAGCACCAGATCTCGCCCCGTGCCCCGCCCATGCCGGGGCGCTCGTAGCGATGGCCGAAGACCGCTTCGTGCTGCTGCGCCGGGGTCAGGCCGAAATCCGCAAAAGCTGTCATCGATCTTGCCCAGTCACTGATCGCGCGGCACTCGTTCGTCGCCGAGCCTGCGGTACTCTAGCCTATGTTAGAGTCGTGCGCGTCGGCGGCCCCGCATGAGCGCCCCGTTGCAGCCCACCAAGAAATCGTCGCGCGTCGAACAGCACACGATCTACCAGATCCCGCTCGACCAGAGACACGGTAAGGCACACCAGCTGTTCACGCTCTGGTTCGGCGCGAATCTGAACGTGCTGACCGTCGTTACCGGAGCCCTCGCGACCACGATTTTCCATCAATCCTTTCTCTCCGCGGTTCTCGCCATACTCCTTGGCAACCTGATCGGCACGATCTTCATGGCGCTCCATGCGGCGCAGGGTCCGCGGCTCGGCGTGCCGCAGATGGTGCAAAGCCGCGGCCAGTTCGGCGCGAAGGGTGCCGGCTTCGTCGTCGTCCTGGTCGCATTCATGTACGTGGGATACGCGGGCACTGCCTTCGTGACCGGTGGCCAATCGCTGCATCTCATCATCCCCGCACTCGGCGAGCACCCCGCCATCGTCGCCATCGGCGCGATCAGCCTGGCCGGCGCGATCTACGGTCACGATCTGATCCACTTCTCGACTCGCATGATGACCTACGTCTCCGGCGGTGCGCTGCTGCTCGCCTACCTGTGGGTTCTGCTCATCACGCCGGTACCCGGATACTTCCTGACGCAGGGATCCTTCTCGGCGGTCGGCTTCTTCAAGATGGTTTCGATGGGCGCCCTCTGGCAGCTCGGATACGCGCCCTATGTTTCCGACTATTCGCGCTATCTGCCGCCGGAGTCCGGACCGCGCCAGGCTTTCTGGTCCTGCTACTGGGGCACAACGCTCGGCGCCGTACTGCCGATGATCCTCGGAGCCATGATTGGCCCAGCCGTCACCGACGGCAACGTCGTTACGGCAATCGCTCATCTCACCGGGCGCGTGAGCCTCCTCATCATGCTGCTGCTCGTACCCGGTGTGGCGGTGGCTGGCTCGATCTGTCTCTACGGCGGCGCACTGGCGATGATCACGCTCGGGCATACGCTCCTGCCCCGCTGGCGCATAACCCACCGCGCACGCATCGTGATCGCCTCGGCAATATTCTTGGTCGCGCTGCTCATCAGCATCGCGGGCGCCGCGAATTTTCTGCCGCTCTACAGTCACTTCAACGAGCTGCTCCTTTACCTCCTGGTACCCTGGACAGCGGTGAACCTCATCGACTATTACCTCATCCGCTTCGGTGACTATCACGTGCCGTCCTTCTTCGCCGTGGACGGCGGCGTCTACGGGCACTACAACCTCACCGCTCTGGCCTGTTACCTCGTGGGAATCGCGGTGCAGATTCCATTCGTCGCCACCGGCTTTTACACAGGTCCCTTCGCGCGCGCGCTCGGCGGCGTCGATCTCTCCTGGATCGTCGGCATCGCGGTCGTGAGTCCGGTCTACTACTTCGCCGTGCGTTCTTTCCAGCGGCCGCTGCCGGCCGGGCCGCACGACAAGGTCTCCGAAGAATACTGAGCCAGTGTCGTCTTTTTAAGCGCGCGCCGTCGCGGCGACAGCGCCCGCGCCTGCAAGCAGGCTGCGCTCGATGCTGCGCGCGCCGCTGCGCAGCGCCGGCAACACCTTCTTCAGTGCGTGCGAGCGGGCCTCCACACGAAACGGCATGCCGGCATTGAGCGCCGCTATGGTCTGGCCGCGGCCATCGCGCACCGGCACAGCCAGCGAGCACAACCCTTCCTGCAGCTCCTGCTCGACGTACGCATACCCCTGAGCGCGAGCGCGCTCGACCGCCGTACGCAGCGCTGCCTTGTCCGTGAGCGTCAGGCGCGTCCAGGCCTGCGGCTTGAGGCCCCGCAGCCAGCGATCGAGCGCCTCGGGCTCGAGCCCTGCGAGCAGCATCCGGCCCATGGAGGTGCAGAAGGCCGGCAGCCGCGCACCGATTCCGAGCGTGATGGTCATTACCTTGTGCACCGGTACGCGCTGCACGTACACGATGTCGTAGTCATCGAGCACCGCGAGCGAGCAGGACTCGTCGATCGCGTGCGCGACCTCCTCCATGACCGGCTGCGCGAGCATCGCGACGTTGAGCGAGGAGAGGTAGCTGAAGCCGAGCTCGAGGATCCTCGGAGCGAGCGAGAACTGCCGTCCCTGTCGACGCACGTAGCCGAGATACTCGAGCGTCATCAGCAAGCGCCGCGCCACGGCGCGCGACAGGGCGGCACGCGCGGCGACCGCCGAGAGCGTCATCGCCACGTGCTCGGAGTCGAACGCGCGGATCACGGACAGTCCGCGGTCGAGGGACTGCACGTAATCGGGGCTCTTGGCGAAGGCGATCGTCGTTGACGGCAGGTTCACGGGCGGCGTCTAATGTGATTCGCAACGCGAATTCTCGTTCGATAATAGCACAATGGTTGCGCAAATGTCGCCGGCGGCGGACATCCCTCCCGAGAAGGACACGGTGCTGCACAGCTGGTGCGTGCAGAGCGCGTGGGATGCGCCAACCGTCACCGGCGGTGAGGGCGCGAGGCTTTTCACCGCCGACGGCCGCACCATCCTCGACATGAGCAGTCTCGCCGAGTGCAGCAGTCTCGGCCACCAGCACCCGCGCGTCGTCGCCGCCATCCGCGAGCAGGCGCAGAAACTGTGCTTCGTCACCAACGCCTGGGGCGCCGAGCCGCGCGCGCGCCTTGCGGCGCTGCTGCTCGAGCGCAGCGGCTTTGCCGGCGGGCGGGTGTTCTTCACTCTCGGCGGGTCGGATGCCAACGAGCACGCGGTGAAGTTCGCCCGCCAGGCGACAGCTAAGCCGCGCGGCTGGGTGATCACGCGCGACCGCTCCTACCACGGCGCGAGCTACGCCGCGATGGCGCTCTCGGGAGATGCGCGCACCCGCGCGCAAGCCGACCCGGGGGCGTTTCGCGTGCAGCACGTGCCGCCACCGTACGCCTATCGCTGCCCGTTCGGCACTCGCAACGATGCGGCGTGCGGTGCGGCGGCGGCCGCGCACATTGCGCACGTGATCCGCGAGCGTGGCACAAACGAGGTGGCCGCGGTGCTGATGGAGCCGAACGCCGGCACCAACGGCATCGTTGCGCCTGACAGCTTCTGGCCGGCGCTGCGTTCGGTGACGCGCGCGGCCGGGGTGTACCTGATTGCGGACGAGGTGATGAGCGCGTTCGGCCGCTGCGGCGAATGGTTTGCGTGGCAGCGCTACGGCGAGGCGGCACGGCCGGATCTCATGACGCTCGCCAAGGGACTCACCGGCGCGCACCTGCCACTCGGGGCGGTGGTGTTGTCGGCGCAGGTGGCACGGCGGCTCGAGCCGCAGATGCTGCTCACGGGTCTCACCTACTGCGGCCATCCGCTCTCGTGCGCCGCGGGCGTGGCGGCGATCGAGAGCTACACCGACGAAGGGCTCATCGCGCGCTCGCGTCAGCTCGGGGCGCCGTTGCTCGAGCGCCTGCGCAGCATGCAGGCGCGGCACGCCATTATCGGCGACGTGCGCGGCGGCCACGGCCTGTTCGCCGTCATCGAGCTGGTGCGCGAGCGCCGCACACGCGAGCCGCTCGCGCCCTGGCCGCAGCTGCACCCGGCACTCAGGCAGTTACTGGACAAAGCCATGCGGGAGGGTGTCTCCTTCGCTGCGCGCGGAAATCTGCTTCTCATCGCCCCGCCGCTCGTCATCGCTGAGCGCGAGCTCGCCGACGCCCTCGACCTGCTCGATCGGCTGATCGGCGAGCTGCCGGCGGCCATGGAGGGAATGTCGTCATGAGTTTCAAGCTCACTTACGCCACCATGTTCAACCCGCCGGAAGAGCTGCACACGCGCTTCGATGCCGCCATGACGCGCATGGCGGATCGGCTCGGCGGCCGACACGCGCTCTACATCGCTGGCGAGGACCGCGCCGGCCGGCAGTTCACGGAAAAGCGCAATCCGGCGAACGAGGCGCAGCTGCTCGGTGAGTTCGCTGCGGCGAGCGCTGCGGATGCCGACGCGGCGCTCGGCGCCGCAGCGACCGCGTGGACGGCATGGAAGGAGACCCCGAGCGGGCGGCGCGTGCAGCTGTTGCGAGGGGTCGGGGCGCTGCTTGAAGAGCGCGTCTACGACATCGCGGCGGCGCTCACTCTCGAGGTGGGCAAGAACCGCATGGAAGCGCTCGGCGAGGCGCGGGAAGCGGCGGACTTCTTCCAGACCTACTGCGACGATTTCGAGCGCGAGCACGGTTTCGACCGGGAACTCCCCAACGACCCGATGACCAGTTACGTCTCGCGCAACCGCAGCGTGCTGAAGCCCTACGGTGCCTGGGTGGTGATCACGCCGTTCAATTTTCCGCTTGCGCTCGCGGCCGGGCCGGTCGCCGCAGCGCTCGTCACCGGCAACACCGTGGTGCTCAAAGGCGCCACCGCGACCCCCTGGGCCGGCCGTCTGCTCGCCGACTGTGTCCGTGATGCGGGCCTTCCGCCCGGCGTGTTCAACTACCTGAGCGGCTCGAGCAGCGAGATCGGCAAAACACTGGTCGAGCACCCGCTCACTGCCGGCGTGACCTTCACCGGCTCGTACGATGTCGGCCGGTACATTGCGCTGCGGCTGCAGTCGGGCCTCTACCCGCGCCCCTGCATCGCCGAGATGGGCGGGAAGAACGCCTGCATCGTAACGGCGAAGGCGGACCTCACGCGCGCCACCGCCGGCATCATCCGCTCCGCGTTCGGCATGGGTGGACAGAAGTGCTCGGCGCTCTCGCGGCTCTACCTGCACCGCGAGGTCGCCGACGCGCTCCTCGCTAGCGTCGAGCGTGAGACTGCGGCGCTGCGCATCGGCGACCCGGCGCGCCGCGAGAACTGGCTCGGGCCGGTCGCAACGCGCTCCGGCTACGACGACTACGCGCGCTACGTCGCGCTGCTGTGTACGGACGGCGCGCGCATTCTCACCGGCGGGGAGCAGTTGCGTGAAGGCGCACTCGCGAAGGGCCTCTTCGTGCGTCCGACGATCGCCGAGGCTCCCACCGAGCACCCGCTGTGGCAGCAGGAGATGTTCCTGCCGATCCTCATGCTGCACCGGGTATCGTCAAACGACGAAGCCATGCAGCTGGCGAACGCCTCGCGGCTGGGACTTACGGCGGGCTTCTTCGGCGCGCGCGACGAGATCGCCTGGTTCCAGCGCAACATCGAGGCCGGCGTGACCTACGCCAACCGCCCGCAGGGCGCAACCACAGGGGCCTGGCCCGGTTATCAGCCCTTCGGCGGCTGGAAAGGCTCGGGCACCACCGGCAAAGCGATCGCCTCCTTCTACTACCTGCCCCAGTACCTGCGCGAGCAGTCTCAGACCGTCGTCGAGTGAGTGCATGGAATTTCTCTCACTCGCCGAGGCAATCGCCGCTCACGTCGAGGACGGCCAGACGGTCGCGCTCGAGGGATTCACGCACCTGATTCCCTTTGCCGCGGGTCACGAGATCATCCGCCAGGGGCGACGCAACCTGCACCTCGTTCGCATGACCCCGGACCTCGTCTACGACCAGCTGATCGGCATGGGGTGTGCGGCGCGACTCACCTTCTCCTGGGGCGGCAATCCCGGGGTCGGGTCGCTCCATCGGCTGCGCGATGCCGTTGAGCGCGGCTGGCCCTCACCGCTCGCGCTCACCGAGTTCACGCATGCCGAGATGGCGGGCGCGTATCAGGCGGGCGCGAGCGGGCTCACCTGCGCACTGCTGCGCCACCACACCGCTACCGACCTCGAAACCGTGCCGGGCGCGCCGGTGAAGATGCTGCGCTGTCCCTTCACCGGTGTGCCGCTCGCCGCCGTGCCCGCCCTCACTCCCGATGTCACGCTGCTGCACGCGCAGCAGGTCGATGTCGCCGGGAACGTACTGCTTCGCGGGATCGTGGGTGCAGCGAAGGAGGCCGCGATGGCGGCACGTTGCGTCGTGGTGACCGTCGAGGAGCGGGTCGACACGCTCAACGCCGACCTGAATGCGATGGTGCTGCCCGCCGCGGTGATCGCCGCTGTAAGCATCGTCCCAGGCGGCGCTTACCCCTCCTACGCACAGGGCTACTATCCGCGCGACAACGGCTTCTACCTGGCTTGGGACCAGATCGCGCGCGATCGGGCCAGTTTCACCGCCTGGATGGAGCGCCACGTGCTCGGCGTGCGTGATCATGCGACACACTTGCGCAGGCTGGGTGTCGCCGCGTGAGCGCGCCCCCCTTCAGCCCGGACGAGATCATGACCGTGACCGCCGCGCGGCAGCTGCGCAACGGTGCAGTGTGTTTCGTCGGCATCGGGCTGCCGAGCGCCGCCTGCAATCTCGCCCGCCTCACGCACGCGCCGGATCTGGTGCTCATCTACGAATCGGGCACCGTGGGCACGCGCCCCCTGGTGCTGCCGCTCTCCATCGGGGATGGCGAGCTCGCCGAGACCGCGACCTGCATCGTGCCGCTGCCGGAGGTCTTCGCGCACTACCTGCAGCGCGGACGCGTCGACGTCGGCTTTCTCGGTGCCGCGCAGATCGACCGCTTCGGCAACCTCAACTCGACGGTGATCGGTGACTACTCCCAACCGCGGGTGCGGCTGCCGGGTGCGGGCGGCGCGCCGGAGATCGCCACCTACGCGCGCGAAGTGCTGGTCATCATGAAGCAGGCACCGCGCAGCTTCGTCGAGCGGCTGGATTTTCGCACCTCGTGCGGTTATCTCGGGGGCCGCGGCGAACGCGCCGCGAGCGGCTGCCCCGGAGCGGGTCCGAAGGCGGTGATCAGCGATTTTGGCGTGCTGCGTCCCCACCCCGAAACGCAGGAGCTCGAGCTCGCAGCGCTCTACCCGGGAGTGAGCGTCGCGGCGGCGCGCGCGGCCACGGGCTGGCCGCTCAAGGTTGCCGCTCACCTCGAGACCGTCCCGGCGCCTGAGCCCGAGGTGCTCGGGGTGCTTCGCGACCTCAACTCCCGCACGGAGCGCGCACACGCCGCCCCGATTCACATCACGCTGCCGCTCGCCCCCTGAGGCGACCGCGAGGAAATTCCCATGCGCTCACCCGACATGCATGCCGCGCTTCCCGGTCCCAAGGCGCAGGCGCTGATCGCGCGCGACCGCCTGGTCTCGAGCCCGTCGTACCCCCGCGACTATCCCTTCGTGATGGCCAAGGGACGTGGCGCGGAGGTCTGGGACGTGGACGGCAACCGCTACCTCGACTTCATGAGCGGCATTGGGGTCTGCAGCACCGGACACGCGCATCCCCAGGTGGTGCGGGCCATCAAGGACGCCGCGGACGATTTCCTGCACATCTCCTCCGACTACTGGCACGAGCGCATGACGCGCCTCGCCGAGAAAGTGAATCAGCTCGACCCGGTCGGCGAGCCGGCCCAGGCGTTCATCTGTCAGAGCGGCACGGAATCCGTCGAAGGGGCTCTGAAGCTCGCGCGCTACGCGTCCGGGCGGCCGCGTTTCATCAGCTTCCTCGGCGGCTTCCACGGCCGCACCATGGGCTCGCTCGCCTTCACCTCGAGCAAGTACACCCAGCAGGCGGGATTCTTCCCGACCATGCCGGGCGTGACCCACGTGCCGTACCCGAGTCTCTATCGGCCGCTGTTCGCCGGCAGTGATCAGGGCAAGGCGGTAATCGACTACATCGAGAACGTGCTGTTCCAGAGCAACGTGCCGCCCGGTGAGGTCGCCGCGATCGTCGTCGAGCCGATCCAGGGCGAGGGCGGATACATCGTGCCGCCGGACGGCTTCCTCGCGGGCCTGCGCGCGCTGTGCGACCGGCACGGCATCCTGCTCATCTTCGATGAGGTGCAATGCGGGGTCGGACGCACCGGACGGATGTTTGCCAGCCAGCACTGGGGTGTGACACCCGACATCATGGCGCTCGCTAAGGGCCTCGCCTCGGGCCTGCCGCTCGGGCTGGTCGTGGCGCGTCGCCGGCACATGGAGAAGTGGAAGCGCGGCGCGCACGGCAACACCTTTGGCGGCAATCCGCTGTGCTGCGCGGCCGCGCTCGCGACGCTCGACCTGGTGGAGCGCGAGTACGCCGGCAACGCCGCGAGTGTGGGCGAGTACTTCCTCGGACGTCTGCGCGATCTGCAGCAGCGCTTCCCCTGCATCGGCGATGTCCGGGGCAAGGGACTCATGATCGGTATGGAGCTGGTCACGGACCGCGCCAGTCGCACCCCGGCGCGCGCGCTGTGCGAGGCGGTCCTGACACGTGCCTTCCATCATGGCCTGCTGCTGCTATCCTGTGGATTGAGCACCGTGCGATTCATTCCGCCCCTGATGATCAACCGCGGCCATGTCGATGAAGCCCTCGAACTGCTCGCACCGGCGCTCACTGAAGCGCTGGCGCTGAGCTGAGAAAGCCGCCCGCGTGCGCACCGCTGCCGACTCGACCCGCGCCCTCGGCCTCACGATGTGCACGGCGCTCGTGGTGGGCAACACGATCGGCATGGGCATCTTCATGCTGCCGGCATCGCTCGCCCCCTATGGCCTGAACGCGTTGCCCGCATGGCTGATTACGACCGGCGGCTGTTTGTTCATCGCCTGGGTGTTCGCCGGACTTGCGCGCAGCTTCCCGGACGATGACGGACCGTACGCCTACACGAGCCGTGCCTTCGGCAGCGGCATCGCCTTCGTGAGCATGTGGTGTTACTGGGTCTCGACCTGGGTGACCCAGGCCGTGCTCGCGACCGGCGTGGTCGGCTACCTGACGTTCTTCTTCCCGGTGCTGGGCGCCCATCACGTCTTCGCCGCAGTCACGGCGGTGTCGCTCGTGTGGCTCTTCGTGCTCATCAATCTGCGCGGCGTGCGCGCCGCCGGCTGGGTCCAGGTGCTGAGTACGGTACTGAAGCTCGTACCGCAGGCCGGCATCATGGCGCTCGGGGTGTGGGCAGTGCTTGCCCCGCACGCACAGCCGCTGGTGCACGTGCCACCGACCCCGACATCGGTGCCCGGGGTGATCGCCGCCTCGACACTCGCGCTCTACGCGATGCTCGGCGTCGAAAGTGCCGCGATGCCCGCCGGCCGGGTGAAGGATCCCGGCCGCACGATTCCGCGCGCCACGTTCATCGGGACCGTGCTGGTCGCACTCATCTATATCTGCGTGTCACTCGTGCCGATGCTGCTCATACCGCAATCCGAGCTCGCCGCCTCGAATGCACCCTTCGCCGACCTCTTCGCGCGCTTTGTCGGCTCGGGTTCCGGAAAGCTGCTGGCGGCGTTCGTGATCGTGAGCGGCCTCGGGTGTCTCAACGGTTGGACGCTGATACTCGGGGAGCTCACGGTGAGCTTTGCGCGGCACGGCGGCTTTCCGCCGGCGCTCGCCAAGGTGAACTCGCACGGCGCACCAACACGTGCTTTCGTCTTCACCGGGCTGCTGGCGAGCATCATGATGGTCACGAACTACAACGACTCCATGACTGGGGCGTTCACGTTCCTGAGTGTGGTCGTCACCGCGGCCAACCTCCCGATCTATCTGGTCTGCGCGCTCGCCGTGCTCGCGCTGTGGCGGCGCGGGCAGATCGCGCACCCGGGCCCACGCGAGTCGCGCTGGGTCGCGGCGGCGCTCCTGGCGACGGTCTATTGCGTATGGGTCTCGATCGGCATCGGTGGCAAGTCGCTGCTCTGGGCAGTTGCCCTCTGTATGGTCGGGGTGCCGGTGTACTGGTGGTACGCCGTGCGTTCGAGCGCGGTGGCCGCGCGGGCCTGACGACGGCGCCAGCAATTTTGCGCCGAGATTATCCGATGCCACAGCGGGCAACGACTCTCCCTGCGCTCGTGCTGCTCGCCGTCGCCTTCGCCGGCGGCGCGCTTGATTGCCCCTCAGCCTCCGCGGCCGAGAGCGCAGCTTTTGTGCGCGCACGGGATCTCGGCGTGCCTTTCGATGGCACACCCGGCCCGCTCAATGCGATCACGGATGTCGCCGGGGTGCTGGTCGGCCACACGACGCTCATCGAAGGCAACGGCAAGCTCGTGGTCGGCAAGGGGCCGATCCGCACCGGCGTGACCGCGGTGCTGCCGCGGGGCATGGCCTCACTACAGCAGTTCGCGTTCGCCGGCTGGTCCACCGAGAACGGCAACGGCGAGATGACCGGCATCACCTGGGTCGAGGAGTCGGGCTTCCTCGAAGGGCCCGTGATGATCACCAACACGCACAGCGTCGGCGTGGTGCGCGATGCGGTCATCGCCTGGCGCGTGGCGCACGGGCCGGCGGACGCGACCGATTCGTGGTGGTCGCTGCCGGTGGTCGCCGAGACCTGGGACGGCTGGCTAAACGATATCAACGGTTTTCACCTCAAGCGCGAGCACGTGTTCCATGCCCTCGATACGGCCCACTCCGGCCCGGTCGAGGAGGGCTCGGTCGGCGGTGGGACTGGCATGATCTGCTTCGGGTTCAAGGGAGGCATCGGCACAGCCTCCCGTAAGCTTGCCGACCAGTACGGCGGCTACACCGTGGGCGTGCTCGTGCAATGCAACTACAGCGGCAATTCCCGGCAGAACCTGCGCATCGCCGGCATCGCGGTGGGGCGTGAGATCCCCGGCAAGGAGCCCTACACCGGGTTAGTGTCCGACTTCGCTGAGGTCGGCTCGATCATCGTGGTCGTTGCGACCGATGCCCCGCTGCTGCCACATCAGCTCAAGCGCATTGCCCGACGAGTGACGCTCGGCCTCGGTCGATGTGGCGGCATCAGCGCGAACGACTCCGGCGACATCTTCATCGCCTTCTCGACTGCCAACCCAATGGCGAGCCAGGTCGATCGCGTGGTGGACGTGAAAATGGTACCGAACGATATGATGGATCCTCTCTTCACCGCCACCGTGGAAGCGACCGAGGAAGCCATCGTCAACGCCATGGTTGGCGCGAAGGATATGACCGGCAGGGACGATCATCTCGTGCAGGCGTTGCCGCACGATCGGCTGCGTGCCGTGCTGGCGAAGTACCACCGCCTGTTACCCACTCCGACGCATCAGTAGGTGGCACGCCGCGGGCAACCTGGGCTAGGGCGCAGCGAGAATCGCCCGCCAGTTGATGATCGCATTCCACAGCAGGCGCTGATCGCCACGATTCAGGTCGCGGTGGAGCGGATTGAAGTTGAAGGCGATCACATGCCCTTTGCCGGCGGGCAGGTCGAGGATCGCCGCCCGGCCGATGAGATTCTCCTCTCCCCACGCCTGGCCGCTGACGACGAATGGCGCGCCGTCACGGTCACCCCACTCGAGCACGATGCCGCTGCGGTCGATCGGCCCGTCGAGACAGACCGTGCAGTAGGCCATGCGCAGGTAGCGCCGTGGGATGGAGTAAAGAGGGAAATTCTGGCGGAACACCCAGGTGCGCATCCCGTAGCCGTAGGCGATCGGGTGATCGGGACGCGCGAAGGAAACGCGCACGTGAGCCCCGGGCGTACGGGTTTCGGCATTCTGCGCGGCCGCGGCCGCGGCCACGCCGCCGCCCTGTGTGCTGCGCGGTGTGCCGCCGGCCTCGCGGCGCACGCCCCGTACCAGACCCGCTTCGAGCGGCAGCATCGAGCCACTGCCGAGCGTAATGAGGAGCCCGCCGGCGTCGAGAAACTTCTGCAGCTCGGCGAGGCCGCCGTAGCCGATGCCACCGGTGATGTCGTCGGAGGAGGCCGGAGTGCCGAAGCTCGGCGTGCTGCTGGTCTTCTTGAACGGCATCGGTCCCCATGCCTTGTGTAGCCCCTCGATCTGCTCGGCGAGCTCGAGATCGACGTGCGGATAGACCAGCACGTCGTACTTCTCGCGGAGCTTGCCGGCGCGGATGTCCTCGTCGCGCACGTAGCTGTAGGGAATGTGCCGCTGATCGAGCGTGTAACGGGCCCAGCCGCTGGTGTCGGTGTCGGCCCACGGTACCCAAACGCCGAGGCGCGGCACCGGCGTCTCGTGCCTCGCGACGTCCGGCACCGCCGCGGCGCTGGCGAAATCCAGCCCGAGTTTCGTTGCGGCATCGCGCAGTGCCGCCGCGAGCCCAGGCTGCGGAGCGAGAATCCACGAGCCGGCCGGGTATTCCGTGTCAGCGACGCTGAAGGCGCGCTCGGCTAGGCCGACGCGGAACTTCGCCAGGGTGTAGCGCGCCTCGAGGAGCCCCTCCTGGCCGGAGTCCTTGAGCAGAAAGACGGGTCCTGCGCCCGACACCGTGCCGGTGACGTGCGGTGGCTGCGCGAGGGGTGCGAGCGGCGCGGCGCGCACCTCGGGATCCGCGGTTGGGATCACGGCCAGGTGGTAATGCGCAGGGAACGACCACGAGACATCGTCGTACGCTTCGGGGGCGTCCTTGGGATAGTGTTGATCGGTAAGCAGATCGACCGCGTAGTCGCGGTAGGGCTGATCGAGCCGCACGACGTAGGTGCCGGCCGGCCAGCTACCCTCCTTCAACGTCAGCGCGGAGGTCGCCCGGTGCACTTCGATGCCGAGGGATAGAAGCCGGGCGACGAGCTGCGCGACGCGTGGCGGGTCGCCCTGCTCCGCCGGGATCAGGAAGCCATAGGGTGGCTGATCGAGCCCCTTGCGGTACGAGTGCAACCCTTTCAGATAGAAGTTGTTGAGCAGGGTTTTCGCCTGCTGCGCGGTGTCATCGAGTGCAGCGAGCAGCGCCGTCTCGTTGTAATTGACGTTGTCGCGCGCCGACCAGAGGAAGGAAGCCTGCGCCGGGGCCGGAAGCGGCCGGTACCATTCGACGCTGGTCTCCTCGCCCGGTTGCTCCGTACGCATGGTCTCGGCACTGCCGTTGCCGAAGGTCTCGTAGCCGCGGCCGTCAGCGTTGTGATTGGTGGCGATGGAGTCGAGGTACAGGTGCGCCCAGTCGTCGCCGAAGTTCCAGGTCCATACCCCCGGCATGCCGAAGCCGGTGAGCGTCTGCACTTCGTGGAAGCTCAGCTCGAGCCGCTCGGCGTAGGTGAGCGGATCGACGTGCTGATTGATGGGGTTGGTACCGTTCCAGGTCATGAGCAGCGCGACGCTCTCGTGCAAGTCGTGGATCACCTGCGGATACCACTCGAACAACATGCGGTAGACCGCCTTAGTGGTCTCGTGCACCTGCTGGTGCGCGTCGCGGTTGATGTCGACGAACGCGTACCGCGACCAGTAAGGTGGCGCCTGGCGCGGCAGGCTCGCCTGGTCGGTCTTGCCCTTGAGATAGCGGTAGAACCACTCGACCTGCTTGTCGCGGCCGTCGGGGTTGGCGACCGGGTTGATGAGCACCACCACGCTCGCGCGGATGCGGCGGATCATCGGCTGCTCGGACACCGCCAGTCGATACGCGAGCTCGAGCACCGACTCGGTTGAGCCGCTCTCGTCCGAGTGCAGCCCCGCGTTGATGTAGTAGATCGGACGCGCCGTGGCGATGATCCTGTCCGCCGCCGCCGGGTCGGTCTTGCGAGCGTCGGCCAGCGCGGCGGTGGCCGCCTTGAGGTGCTCGAGGTCCCTGATGCCCGCCTCGTCCGCGATCGCGAGCAGCACGATGTCGCGGCCCTCTTCCGAGCGGCCGATGGTAAAGAAGCGTACGCGCGGCGAGGATGCCGCGAGCGCGCGGCAGTAAGCGTATGCAGTCGCGGAATTCACCAGCTCGCCGGGGGCGCCGGGAATGCGATGCAGGAAGGCCCGCGGCGAGGTAACGCCCGCCGAAGCCGGCAGATAAGACACCCAGGGCGAGAGGAAGCGCCCCTCGGTGGTGGCGCGCGCGATCTCCTCCACCGAGCCGGGCTCCGCCGTGTCCGGGGCGACCTGGGCGCATACGATCCGCGCAATCAGCGCGATGACCGTCAGCAGCGGGAGCAACTTGTTGTGCATGAGCCCTTCCTGCGGCGGCACCGTTTTCGTGGCGAGGCGCGGCAGCATAGCGGTCGAAGGCGCCGGCAGCCACTACTGAACGAACGCTCAATGCCGCGCAGGCCGAGCGGGCCACGCTACCCCGCGAGCATCTGTTGCGGTCCCAGTCAATTGCGGAGCGGCCCGTTCGAACTTATTTGTACGCCGTCCAGATGGTCTTGAGGTCGGTGTACTTGTCGATCGCATGTGGCGAGCGGTCGCGGCCGAACCCCGACTGCTTGAACCCGCCGAAGGGTGTGGCGATGGTCGAGCGATCGAAGCTGTTGACCCAGACGGTCCCGGCACGCAGGGCGCTCGCTACGCGGTGCGCCGCATTGATATCTGTGGTCCAGACGGCCGCCGCAAGCCCATAAATGCTGTTGTTAGCCATGACGATGGCATCGGCCTCGCTGCCGCAGGGGGTGACGGCGAGCACGGGGCCAAAGATCTCCTCGCGCGACACACGCGTTTCGGGTCGCACCTTGTCGAGCATCGTCGCCTCCACGTAGTAACCGCCGCTCTCGGCGAGTACGCGCTTGCCGCCGAGGACAAGCTGCGCGCCCTCGGCGACGCCGGTGTCGATGTAGCCGAGCACCCGCCGCATGTGCCCCTCATCGATGAGCGCCCCCATCTGGGTCGCGGGGTCCAGCGGGTTGCCGAGCCTGATGCCCGTCGCGACGCGACCAACGGCATCGAGCAGCCGCTCCCGGACGTTCTCGTGCACGATGACGCGCGAGCCGGCGTTGCAGGTCTCGCCGGCGTTGTAGTAGATGCCCCAGGCAATTGCTTCGGCGGCGGCATCGATATCGGCATCGGCGAGCACCACCTGCGGGCTCTTCCCGCCGCACTCGAGCGATACCCGCTTCAGGTTCGACTCGCCCGCATAGCGCAGCATCAGCTTGCCGACCTCGGTCGAGCCCGTGAAGGTCACCATGTCGACGTCGGGATGAAGTGCCAGCGGCTTGCCCGCCTGCTCGCCAAATCCGGGCACCACGTTCAGCACGCCGGGCGGCAGACCGGCACTCAGCGCGAGCTCGCCGAGGCGTATCGCGGTGAGCGGCGACTGCTCGGCGGGCTTGAGCACCACCGAGTTGCCGGCGAGCAGGGCCGGGCCGATCTTCCAGCTGGTGACGATCAGCGGATAGTTCCACGGCACGATCGCGGCGATCACGCCGAGCGGCTCGCGGCGGATCAGGGCGAGGTCGTTGGGGCCGGTCGGGGCGATCTCATCGTAGAGCTTGTCGGCGAACTCGCCGTAGTAGCTGATGCACTCGATGGCCTTCGGCACGTCGACCTCGAGGGAATTCTGGATGGGCTTGCCGACATCGAGTGTCTCGAGCAGGGCGAGATGCTCGAGGTCCTGACGCATCAGCTCGGCGAAGCGCAGCAGGACGCGCTTGCGCTCCTGCGGATTGGTGCGCCGCCAGCGGCCATCCTCGAACGCCGCGCGCGCGGCCTTGACCGCTGCATCGATGTCGGCCGCATCGCAGCGCGCGACCTGCGCAATCACCCTGCCGTCGATCGGAGTGCGCTTGTCGAACGTAAGGCCACTCCCGGCGCCGACCAGTGTGCCGTTGATGACCGCGCGCCCTTCCGGGCGCAGCGGCGCGGCCAGCCGCTCCCAGTCGCTGCGGTTTCGTGTGCTCGGTACTGCGTTCATGAGGAGCTTCCCAAGGGCCGCCGTCCACGGGCCGCGGGCCAGCTGTGGCAGCCCCCTGTATTTCCCGAGGCTACCACAAGGTCGCCATCCCCCCGGGATGGTCGGCGCCGCGGGTTCCTGCGCTATTGAACAAACGCTCAACTACGGGCAGACTGCTCCCGCCATGGCGCGCAACCCCCGCTACGACGTGCTGTTCGAGCCGGTGAGGATCGGGCCGGTCACCGCGCGCAATCGTTTCTATGCCGTGCCGCACGCCGCGGGCATGACCAACGCGATGCCGCACATGCGCGCGAGCTTCCGCGAGATGAAGGCCGAAGGCGGCTGGGGCGTGGTGTGCACCGGCTATGTCTCGATCGACCCGGGCTCCGACGATGCGCCGCTGCCTTACGCGACTCTCTGGGACGACGATGATATCCGCTCGCACGCCCTGATGACGGAGGCCGTGCACCGCCACGGCGCGCTCGCCGGCATCGAGCTGTGGCACGGCGGCGGTTCGGTCATGAACCGCTTGAGCCGCCTCCCCTCCATGTCCCCTTCGGGCACCTCGTGGATGGCGACCCATGTCAACTTCATGGGTAACCAGCGCCCCAAGGTCATGGACGCCGACGACCTCCGCGCGCTCGTCGAGAGCCAGGCGGCGGCCGCGCGCCGCGCGCGCAGCGCGGGCTTCGACATCGTCTACGTCTACGCCGGCATGGGCTATCTGCCCTACGAGTTCCTGCTGCCGCAGTGGAACTTCCGCACCGACGCCTACGGCGGGAGCGTCGCCAACCGCGTGCGCATCGTGCGGGAGCTCCTCGAGGCGACGGGCGAGGCGGTGGCCGGCAAGTGCGCGGTGGCGCTGCGGATCAGTCTCGAGGAGCTGCGTGCCCGGCCGAGCGAGGTCGCACCCTCGGAAGCCCACGAGGTGGTGGCGCTGCTCTCCAATGCGGTGGACCTGTGGGACGTCAAGCTCGACTCCTCGCCCACCGATTGCCCGCCCGCGCGCTTCGCCGCCGAGGGCAGCCACGAGAAGATCATCGACTTCGTGAAGAAGCTCACGCCGAAGCCGGTGGTCGGCGTCGGGCGCTTCACCTCCCCGGACACCATGGTCGGGCAGGTGCGGCGCGGCGTGCTCGACCTGATCGGCGCCGCCCGCCCCTCGATCGCTGATCCGTTTCTGCCGCGCAAGATCGACGAGGGCCGCGAGCAGGATATCCGCGAGTGCATCGGCTGCAACATCTGCATCTCGAGCTGGCACGACAGCGTACCGGTGCGCTGTACGCAGAATCCCACCATCGGCGAGGAATGGCGCCGCGGCTGGCACCCCGAGCGCATCGCACCGGCTTCGAGCACTTCGGCGGTCCTCGTCGTCGGCGCAGGTCCGGCAGGGCTCGAATGCGCGCTCGTGCTCGGACGGCGCGGCTACGAGGTGACGGTCGCCGAGGCCGGCGAGGATATCGGCGGGCGGCTGCGTTTCGAGACGCGGCTGCCGGGACTCACCGCCTGGGGGCGCGTGCTCGACTGGCGCCGCGGCCAGTTGCAGCGCCTCGCCAACGTGAACGTCTATCGCGGCAACCGCCTATCGGCCGAGGAGATCCTCGGGCTCGGCCACATGCACGTCGTGATCGCCACCGGTGCGCGCTGGGCACGTCTGCTTTACTCGCCGCTCGAGATCCCGGTGGGTGAGCTCGGGGGTCAGAACGTCTTCACGCCCGACGACGTGGCCGCCGGCGCGCGCCTCGAGAGTCCGGTGATCGTCTATGACTACGACAACTACTACATGGGGAGTGTCCTCGCCGAGCACCTAGCAAAGAGCGGGCACGGTGTGAGCTACGTGACGCCGGCGGGCCACGCCTCGGCCTGGACCATCATGAGCAACGAGCAGCCGCAGGTTCACCGCGCGCTGCACTCGGCCGGAATCAAGCTCCATACGCTGTCGCGCGTGACGGCGCTCGCTGGAGGCGAGGTCACGCTCGCCAACCAGTTCAGCGGCGAGGAGACGCGGCTGCCGTGCGCCGCGCTCGTGATCGTCGGCGCCCGCTTTGCGAACGATGCGCTCTACGCCGCGCTCGCGGCGCGCGCGCGCGAGTACCCGGACGCTGGCATTCGGTCGGTTACGCGGATCGGCGACGCGCTCGCGCCCGGCGCGATCGTGCACGCCGTATACTCGGGCCACCGTTACGCCCGCGAGCTCGATGCCGATCCCGCAACGCTCACCTATCGCCGCGATGTGCCGCTGCCGAGACACACATGAGATCCGCTGAGCTGCCGCCACCCGTGTCGGGCCTCGAGCCGACGCTGCCCTCGAGCTGGTACCGGTCGGCGGAGGCGTTCGCGCGGGAACAGGAGCGGATCTTCCGTCGCGAATGGATCTGCGTCGGCCGCGAGGAGGAGCTCAGGGCACCCGAGCCGCTCGAGATCGCCGCGCCCGACTTCGACCCCTCCGACACCACGGAATTCTGGGTATGACGTGACGGCGCAGCCCGCCGCGGCCACGTCGCTCACCGCGCCGCCACGCGTGCGGGTGCGCTGGAAGATCTTCGGCTTCCTCTTCGGCTTCGGCTTCATCGCCTACGTGCAGCAGCGCAGCCTCACGGTCGCTGCCTACCAGATGATGCCGCAGCTCGGCTTCAGTCAGATGCAGATCGGCTATCTCGAGACCGCACTCCTCGTCGGCTACACCGTGATGCAGTTTCCAGGCGGTGTGATCGGACAGCGTCTCGGGGCGCGGCTGATGTTCGTCATCATTGGACTCATCGCGCTCACCGCCACCGTCGTCACGCCGCTGGCGCCGTTGCTGCTCGGGGGCAGCGCGCTTTTCGTCGTGCTGATCGCCGCCCAGGGGCTACTCGGCGCTGCACAGGGTCCGATCTTCCCCGTCTCCACCGGAGTATTTGAAACTTGGTTCATCCCGCAGAAGTGGCCACTGGTGCAGGGCCTGCAGAGCATGGGGCTGCAGCTCGGGGCGGCCCTGACGCCGCCGCTCATCGCCTGGCTGATGTCCGCGTTCGACTGGCAGCGGGCGCTCCTATGGACCGCGCTGCCGCCGCTGCTCGTGATCCTCGCATGGGCCTGGTACGGGCGCGACACGCCCCGTGAGCACCCGGCGGTCGGTGCGGCCGAGCTGGCGGAGCTCGGCGAGCATTCCACGGCGAGCGTGGATTACGCGATCTCCTGGCGCCGCCTCGGCGAGTTGCTCAGGGACCGCGACGTGCTGATCCTCACCTTCTCTTACCTCTGCATGAACTACGTGTTCTACCTGATCGCCAACTGGTGCTTCCTCTACCTGGTACAGGAGCGGCACTTCACGGTGCTCGAGGGCGGCTGGCTCGCCAGCACACCACCGCTGGCGGCCGCGATCGGCTCCGGCGTGGGCGGCAGGCTCGCGAGCGTGCTCGGGGCACGCTATGGCGTGCGCCGTGGGCTGCGGATCATTCCGCTGCTGTCGTTGCCGGCGGCCGCTGCGCTGCAGTTCCTCGCGGTCGATGCCGCCAACGCCTATGTTGCGGTCGCGGCGCTCGCGCTGTGCTTCGCCGCGGTCGAAATGAACGAAGGACCCTACTGGGCGGCCATCATGCACGTCGGGCGGTCCGACGCGATGTCAGTCTCGGGGCTACTCAACACCGGCGGAAATGCAGGTGGACTGATTGCCACTCCGGTCGTCGCCTACCTGTCGGGGCACCACGCCTGGACCGCGGCCTTCGTCGTTGGTGCCGCGTTTGCGATCGTCAGCGCCGCCTCGTGGCTGCTGGTGGATCCGATGCGCGCCGTGCGGGCGCACCGGGCGTGAGCTGCACACCGCGCGCCGCTCGCTCAGGGGGCGGGCGCCTGCGCAGCGATCGCCTTGCCGCCGAGCGTGCCGTGCGCGGTGGCGCGCGCATCGCCCACGCCCTCAAGCCAGCCGACGTCCAGTGTGCCGTCGGCTTGCCCGGCGCGCAGCGTGAGGCGCCCGCGCACGGCGCCCTGCCGGCCCGGCCAGTCGAGCTGCCCCGAGACCGTCACGTCCTCCGTCCAGCGCAGCCGCTCGAGCGTGATCCGGTAGCCCTCCCCGGCTGCCGCCGCGACGAAATGGCCACCGCGCAATCCGACGCCGCGCCCGGCGCCGTACTCGCGGGCGCGGACGATGACGTCCGCGCAGCCGAGCAGCACCGCCGTCACGACGCGCAAGGCATTCTCGTCTGCCACGTTGCCGGGCGAGGCGAGCGCGGCGGCAAGCTCGCTTGATGAGCGCGCAAAGCGCGGGACGAGCCGCACCGGCGGTACGGCCGCCGCGCAGCGCGCGTCACCGACCGCGAGCGTGTCCATGAAACGCCGCACGAGCACCGCCGCGCACTCGCTGCGTGCGCCGGGCAGTGCGTTGACGTGAAAGCTGTTGGCGATGACGATGTGGCGGGCGTGGCTGTAATGTGCCGCCGCCGCAGCGCCGTCGGCCACGGTGGTATTGCTGTCGAGCTCGCCGGAAACCACCAGCACCGGGACCGGCGGATACGGTGGCGCGCCCGAGACCAGCGGTGCGGCGGCTGTGCTCGGCCACTCGACGCACTGGTCGAGGTAGGAGTAGTCGAGCGGCATGCGGCGGTACTCATCGATGGTGAAGGGCGCGTAAGTATCCGGGGCCGTGCGCTTGCGCGCGGCGATCAGACGATCGCGCTGCGCCCGGCGCTGCGCGGGTGGCAGCCGCAGATCGAAGATCTGCGGCGGGTCCTGGCAGAGCACCGCCACCTCGAGACCGGCGCTGAACTCAACCACCGAGTGCGTGGGGTCGACGGACGGGGTGCTGACGCGCGTCTCGGCCATGAGGCGCAGCAGCGGCAGGCGGTCGCCGGCAACGAAGGCGCGCGCAGCCGCATCCACCTCGCGTAGCGTGGCGTTGGCCGGGTAGCCAGCGAACATGGTGATCGCGAGCTGCGCGGCATCGGCGGTGAAGGTCATCACCTGGTCGTCGCCGTAGCGCACCCGCGCCTCGAAGGGTCGCTCGCGTAGCAGCCGCAGCGCAGGCACGATGTGCTCGATCGAGCTGCCGGGAACTGCCCGGCAGGCGCTCGAGCGCTCGCAGGAGATGTTGAACTTGTCGCGCATCGCCGGCGCGTAGGACGGATACCACGCGTAGTCGGGCCGTTCGAGCGGGTAGGCGCCATCGAGCACCAGCGAGCGGAGCTTGTCGGGGTGGCGCAGCGCAAAGACCTGCGCGAAGTATGTGCCGTACGAATCCCCGTACAGGCCGATGCGCGCGATCCCGAGCGCATCAAGGATGGCCGCCAGATCGTCGGCCGCCTGCGTTGTGCTGTAAAGCGGCGCCGAGCGCCCGAGCGAGCGCCCGCAGGCGCCGATGTTGGCTTCCGTGAGCCGCGGCGCCTCCTGCAGCTCGCGGCAATCGATCGCGCCCGAGTGCCCGCTGCCGCGGTAGTCCATCAGCAGCACGTCGTAGCGCGCGCGCAGCGGCGCGAACAGCGCGAGGTATTCATCCGCGGAGCCCGTGGTGGGATAGCCGGGCCCTCCCGTGGCGCCGACCAGTGTGCCGGCGGGGGGACCTGAGTCCGAGTGCGGGTAATACTCGAAATACACGGGTATGGTTCCGGGGACCACGCCGCTCGGATCGAGCGGCCGCAACAGCGTGGCGCACCACGCCACCGCCATCCGACAGCGCCGCAGTGTGAGCCGACCGACGGTGAGCGTCGCACCGCCAGCGGCAGCCGCAGCGCCGGTTGCAGCCGCCGCGCGGGTCGGCGGCGGCGTAGCGGTCGGCGCTACGCTCGGCGGCGCGAGCAGCGCGACGACACCGAGAGCGAGGGTGACGAGAGTGTTGGTCAGGCGTGCCTTCCGCGTTGGTTCGGCGTCGGCTCACCCCGCAGCGCAAGCTTGCGCCGGTCGTTCCGACCAGCGCTATTGTATCGGCATTCTGTCGCGCGCTACGCTTGGCCCTCCCCTCCCCGGAGCTGATCCCGATGTTGAACCGGATGGTTTCGCTGTGTCTTTGCGGGCTGCTGGTCCTTCTCGCCTGGCAGTCGCCGGCCTGCGCGCAGGCGACACCGGGCCTGAAGACGCGTAACGTCGTGCTCATCGTGAGCGACGGACTTCGCTGGCAGGAGGTCTTCAGCGGTGCGGACCCGACGCTGCTCAACGAGAAAAACGGCGGCATCTGGGACAAGGAGCAGGATCTGAAGCGCGAGTTCTGGCGCACCGAAGCCGCCGCGCGCCGCCAGGCACTGCTGCCCTTCCTGTGGAACACGGTCGCGGCGCACGGCCAGATCTTCGGCAACCAGGCGCGCGGCAGCATCGCGCGTGTCACCAATGGTTTCGCCTTCTCCTATCCCGGCTACAACGAGATGCTGACCGGCCATCCCGACCCGCGCATCAACTCCAACGAGTTCGGCCCGAATCCCAACATCTCGGTGTTCGAATGGCTCAACACGCTGCCCGAGCTCAAGGGGCGGGTGCGCGTCTATGCGAGCTGGGCGACCTTCAAGGACATCTTCAACGTCGCCCGCAGCCATCTGCCGCTGCAGGTCGGCTGGGATCCGCCGTACCAGGGCACGCTCAACCCGCGGCAGGCACTGCTCGATGAGCTTTACCGCACCACGACGCGCTTCGACGACGAGGACGTCTACGATTCGTTTCTGCAGGTGCCGTTGCTCGAGGCGGTGCCGAAAGATCAGCCACGGGTGCTGTTCGTCGGCTACGGCGAGACCGACAACTGGGCGCACGCCGGCCGCTACGATCTCGTGCTGCACAGCGCACACATGTTCGATCACTTCGTCGAGCAGCTCTGGACGACGCTCCAGGCGCTGCCGGCGTATCGCGATCGCACCACCTTCATCATCACCACGGACCACGGCCGCGGCAGCGGTCCGGTCGACTGGAAGGAGCACGGCGTCGAGCAGAAGGGTTCGGAAAACATCTGGATCGCGGTGATGGGTCCGGATACGCCGCCGCTCGGGGAGCGCGAGCACACGGCGGAGATCCACCAGGCGCAGATCGCCGCCACCGTCGCCGCGTTGCTCGGCAGGGACTACCGTCAGGCCGTGCCGGCTGCTGCGCCGCCCATTGCCGAGGTGCTCGGCAAGGCACACTGAGGCGTCACGCGGCGCGTCGCCTCAGCTCACCCTGGCAATTGCCGGCGCTCGTGCGAGCAAATACCATGTGCCCTGCGACCGGCTGATTCCTGGTGCAGAAAGCCGCACGCATGGTCTACCGGATAGCGCCCCTCGAACGACCCGCCCGTTGGTTTTACGCGCTCGCGGCCTTCCTGATTCTCCTGGCGATCGCGGCAACCATCATGTGGCTCGGTCCCCTGCCGCCGCGCGTCGTGGTGATGACGACCGGCGCGCCGGGAAGCGACTACGATGCGCTGGCGCGACGTTACCAGGAAATCCTCAAACGCTCGGGAGTGGAGCTGCGGCTGATGCCGTCCGCGGGGGGCGTGGAGAACCTGCAGCGGCTCAACGACCGGCGCGGCGACGTGATGGTCGGCTTTGCGCAGGGCGGTCTCACGAGCGAGGCCAGCTCCCCCGCCCTCGCCTCGCTCGGCACCATGTTCTTCCAGCCAGTGTGGTTCTTCACCCGCATTCCGCCGGGACCGAGACTCGAGAATTTGCTCGACAAGAAGATCTCGATCGGACTCGAGGGCGGCGGCACGCGGGTGCTCGCGCTAAAGCTCATCGAGCTGAATGGCATCGACCCCGCCACCATGCAGCTCCCCGCACTGTCGCCACGGGAGGCGGCCGCAGCGCTGCTCAAGGGGGACGTCGATGCCGCCGTCATCGTGACGTCGTGGGAATCAGTGGCGGTGCGCCAGCTCCTCGCCTCCTCCGATGTGAACCTTCTGGGTTTTCCCCGCGCGGACGCCTACGTGGCGCTCTATCCCTACCTGACCAAGCTGCTCCTGCCGACGGGCGTCGGCAATCTCGCGACCAACCGCCCGCCGAACGATGTCACCCTGATTGCCCCCAGGGCGAGCCTCATCGTGCGCCGCGACCTGCACCCGGCGATCCAGTACCTGCTGCTCGAGGCTGCGGCCGAGATCCACTCGCAGCCGAGCATCTTCCAGCAATCGGGCAAGTTCCCCGCCGCCGAGCGTGACGACCTGCCGCTCTCGGACGATGCGCTGCAGTTCTACAAGTCAGGGCGCCCGTTCCTGCAGCGCTACCTGCCTTTCTGGCTCGCAACTCTCGCCAGTCGCTTCCTCGTGCTCCTCATACCGCTGGCGGGCGTCGCCTATCCCTTGCTGCGGGTGGTTCCGGCTGCCTACGGCTGGAGCATGCGGCGGCGGATCTTCGCGCTGTACGGTGAGCTGAAGTTCATCGAGGCGGAGATCGAGCACCGCGGCGGCGCCACGCCGGAGCTGCTCGCGCGCCTTGAGCGTCTGGACGAGCGCGCCAATCAACTGCACGTGCCGGTCACCTTCGCGCATTTTCTCTATCAGCTGCGCGCGCACATCACCCTGGTGCGCAGCCAGGCGATGCAGGGGGGCCAGCCTCACGCGTAGCGCCGGGCGCAGCCATGAACAATTCCGCGATGACCCCGGCGAATCCGGCAGGTTCGGCCCGCGACCCGATTGCACGGGCCATTGCGCAACATCGCGCGGGTTACGCGCTTGCGGCGCCGTTCTACTGCGACCCGGTCTTCTTCGAGCGCGAGATGCAGCGGCTGCTGCTGCGTCACTGGCACTGCGTCGGGCACGAGAGTCAACTGCCCGAGCCGGGCGATTTCTTCACCACCGAGCTCTGCGCCGAGTCGCTCATCATCGTGCGCGGCGCAGACCGCAACGTCCGCGCGCTGCTCAACGTGTGCCGGCATCGCGGCTCGCGCGTCTGTCCCGAGCAGGCCGGGCGGGCACGCGGCGGGGTCTTCGTCTGCCCCTACCACGCCTGGAGCTACAACCTGGATGGGAGCCTGCGCGGTGCGCGGCAGATGCCGGAGCACTTCGATCGCACGGCACACGCTCTGAAGGCGGTGCATGCCCGGGTCGTCGAGGGTCTCATCTTCGTTTCCTTCGCCGACGCGCCACCCGGGTTCGAGCACGTCGAGGAAGCGCTCGCGGGCTCGGCGCGCGTCTATGGCTGGGGGCAGGCGCGGGTGGCTCACCGTGAGACCTACCCGGTCGATGCCAACTGGAAGCTCGCGGTGGAGAACTACATGGAGTGCTACCACTGCGCGCCGGCGCACGCGGAGTACTCGCGTTTTCACCTGTATGCCCGGCCGGCAGCGCTCAACCGCGAAGCCGACGAGCGCGTGCGTGCGCGCGCACGCGCGCTCGGGCTCGAGTTGCGGGAGGTCGATCACTGGGGACTCAGGGCGCGGCCTGGACAGGAGGCTGCCGACAGCCTGCGCTCGGCGCTGGCGGACGGCGCGCTGAGCGGCAGCGAGGACGGCCGAGCGCTCGCGCCGCTCATGGGCGAGTTCCCCGACTATGACGGCGGTGTCACGTTCTTCGATGTCGGCCTGACCAGCAACTTTCTCGCCTATCCCGATCACGGCCTCATCTACCGCTTCGTGCCCCGTAGCGTGAATCGCACCGACATGGAGGTCATCTGGCTGGTCAACGGCAAGGCGCAGGCCGGGATCGACTACCACCTCGAGCGGCTTACCTGGTTGTGGAAGGTCACGAGTGTCGCCGACAAGCGCATCATCGAGCTCAACCAGCAGGGCATCACCTCGCGTTATTACGAGCCCGGCCCCTACGCGCCGATGGAGCAGCACGCCGCGCGCTTCGTCGAATGGCTGCTCGCGGAGCTGCGCTGAGCGCGTGTGCGCTCCGTGCTGCAGGTATCCGCGTGGTGGTGCACCTGATCGACGGAACCTACGAGCTGTTCCGGCATTTCTATGGCCTGCGCCGCTTCAGCAAGGGCGAGGATCGCCCGTTTGGCGCCGTGATCGGCGTGTTGCACACGGTGCTGCAGATGATCGAGGAAGGCACCACCCACCTCGGCGTGGCGACCGATCATGTAATCGAATCATTCCGCAACGCTCTCTGGCCAGGGTACAAGACGGGTAAGGGTGTGGAGCCGGCGCTGCTCGCGCAGTTCCAACCTCTGGAGGACGCCCTCGCCGCGCTCGGCGTCGCGGTGTGGCCGATGATCGAGCTCGAGGCCGACGACGCACTCGCCTCCGCCGCGCGCATCGCCTCGGCCGATGCCCGCACGCAGCAGGTCTGCATCTGGACCCCCGACAAGGACCTGGCGCAGTGCGTGAGCGGCGACCGCGTGGTGCAGATCGATCGCAAAAGCGGGCAGATCCGCGATGCCAACGGCGTGCGCGCGAAGTTCGGGGTGGAGCCGGCGCTGATCCCGGATTTCCTCGCGCTCGTCGGTGACAGCGCCGACGGCTATGCGGGTCTGCCAGGCATCGGCCGCGTCAGCGCAGCTCGGTTGATCACCAGGTACGGCCCGATCGAGAAGTTCCCGCCCGCGATCCTCGGCGAACGCCGCGAGCTGGCACTGCTCTTCAAGAACCTCGCGACCCTGCGGAGCGACGCCCCGCTCTTTGCCGACGTCGAGCAGCTGCACTGGCGCGGACCGCGCGCGCGCTATGCGGCCTGGGCTGCGCAGTTGGGCGATAAGCGTCTGCTCACGCGCGCGCAGAAAGCGCCCGTCGGCTGATCCTACCGCCTACTTCGGCTTCGACTGGATCATCTTCTTCAGATCCTGCAGATGCTCGATTGCACGATCGGCGACCTTCGTCATCGCCTCGGCGTTCGAGTTGCGCACGATCTCGGCCATCTCCTTCATGTGCGCCAGGGTCCTTTTGTAGGCCTCACGTGCAAGGTCGGCGGACTTGGCCTCCGCAGGCATGCTGGCGGCATGCTTGGCCGCGTCCTGGATCTTCTGCATGGCTTCCGTCAGCACCTCTCCCTGCTTGCGTGCAAGCGCCTGCAGTCCCTGGTACGCCGCCTTGTTGGCTTCCACGAGCGCCTCGAAATCCTTGCGTCCTGATTCGACGATCGATGACAGGTCCACGCCCGCAACCTTGAATTGCTCGATGAACTTGCTGAAGTCGGAGAACGGGTTGGGTTGCTCGGTCATGGCAGATCCTCACGTGGCTGGAATGTTCTGTTGGTTTCCCTCGTGCCCGGCAAGCGCGCCCGCCTTCTCAAGCGCCCAGCAGCTCCCGCAGCGTCCCGAGAAGCTCATCCGCGGTAACGGGCTTGCGCACCAGGCGCAACGAGCCCTCGGCACTCTGCTCGGCCATCGCGGCGGTGGTATCTCCCGTGATCAGGATGGCCTTGGTCGCACGCCCGAGCGTCGTGCGTATCGACGCAATTGCATCGGCTCCGTTGCCGCCGTTTCCCAGGTGAAAGTCGGACACGATGATGTCGATGTCACGCAGCTCAGCGGCACGCCGCACGGCTTCGGCGGCAGAGGAGGTCGCCGTCACGCGATAGCCCTCGGTGCCGAGCAGCATTCGCGTGGCGTTGAGCACGGCCGGATCGTCCTCGATCAGCAGCAGGTGTTGTGCCGCGCCCTGGCGCGGCGAGCAAACCTCGGGGGCGCCGGCTGAGGTGCTTACGCTGGCCGCCGTTCGCGCGCGCGGCAGCGTGAGCGTAAAGGTCGAGCCCACACCGACCTCGGACACAACGTCGAGCTGCACCTGCAGCAGCCGCACGAGCCGCTGCACGATGCTGAGCCCCAGCCCGTAACCCTCGCGCGCGACACTGGAATCGCTCGCGACCTGGTAGAACTCGTCGTAGATGTAGGCGAGCTGGTCTTTCGGGATGCCGACGCCGGTGTCGCGCACTTCGGTGCGCACCGCATCGCCGTCACGACGGCTGCAGAGCGTGATGGCGCCCCGTTCCGTATAGCGGATGGCGTTCGCGACGAGGTTGCGCAGAATCTGTCCCACCAGCAGCGGATCGGAATGTGCCCACTCTTCGGCGGGGTCGACGACGAGCTCGAGCCCCTTGCTGTGAGCGGATCCGATGAATTCCCCGCGCAGCTCGCGCAGCAGCAGCGCAACGGGGAAATCCCGGACATCGGGCTTGACCTTGCCGGACTCGAGCTTGCTCACGTCGAGCAGCGCGTTCAGCAGGCGGCTCATGGTTTTCACGGCCTGCTCGAGCGAGTTCACCGCTTCGAGCGAGGCGGCATCCGTCGCCAGACGGCGCAGCGTGCCCGCAAGCAGGCTGAGCGACTGCACGGGCTGACGAAGATCATGACTCGCAGTTGCCAGGAAGCGGCTCTTGGCGAGATTGGCGCGCTCGGCCGCGGCACGCGCGGCCTCGAGCTCCCGTTCCACACGCAGGTGATCCGTCATGTCGCGGATCGCCGCTACGACCAGGTGCTGGGGCTCGCACTCGACATGGCTCAGGCTGATCTCGACGGGGAATTCGCTGCCGTCGGCACGCAGTCCGACGAGGGCGGGCCCGCTGCCCATCGGGCGCGCTCGGCCGCACTCGGCATACTTGTCGCGGTAGATCTCGTGGGATCTGCGAAAGCGCTCAGGTACCAGTACCTCGATGCGCTGACCCAGGAGTTGCTCACGGGGGTGCCTGAACAGCTCCGTGACGTGCTGGTTCGCAAAGCGGATCGTTCCGGATCGGTCGACGATCAGCATCGCATCCGGCGCCGCTTCCAGCACCGCGCACATCAGCTCCGGGGGGAGCATGTGCATATGAACAGCCTGTGGCGCCATGGCGTGGGATCCTGGGGAGTGAGCGACTACACTACGCTCAAAACCCTGACAAGTCAGCCAATTGGGGCCGCAAGATCCCGACCACCGCGGGCGCGGCGCTGACCGCCAGCGTGGCCGGCCTCAATGCCGTGCGCGTGACAGGATCAGCCGTCCGAGCGCGGCGAAGGACTCGATAACCGCCAGCAGGATCTGCGCATCGACGGGCTTTGCGACGAACAGGAGCGGCGCTCCGGGCAACCAGGGGAGCGAGGCATTCGTCAGCTCGCCGCTGAGAAAGACCGTCGGTACCACGTGCCCGAGCATGCGGCAGATCTCCTGGGCAACATCCGCCCCGTCCATGTCGCCCGGTAGCACGGAATCCATGATGAGGACATCCGGGGCAGTCGGCAGCTGCGCCAGCCGCGCGAGGGCGCTCGGGCCGTCGCGTGCCGTGAACGCCTGACATCCGTGCACACGCAAGAACCTCGCAACACTCGCGCCGAGTTGCTCATCGTCCTCAACGTGCAGCACGGCGATCGGCTCGCGCACCGTCCCGGACATTCGTAGCCCCCTTTCGCGCAGGTGCTGCGACTACGCTATGGCGGCAGGCGGGGCGGCGACATCCGCAGAACGACCTATCCGCGTTGCGGATCACCGCCGCCGCGGCCGACGGCGGCTCAGCGGGCCGGGGCTGCGTGCGCTGCGATCGTCACCAGCACGAGACCGTCCGCGGGAATCTCGAGACTCAGCGCACTGCCCTCGAGGGCTCGAGCGACGGGTGGCGGCAGTGCCGCCGCCTCGCGAAGCTCGGTGAGCTGGCGCTGCGTCAGGTAGCGCGGCGCTCCCATTCGTTCGTACGCAACGCGTGCATTGCCGTGCCGGCGATCGAGCGTCTGCACTGCGGCCGTACGCGCGTCCGAATGGCTCAACCGCAGCACGACCGTCCGCGGGGCGCCCGCGGCACCGACGTCGACATAATTCCACAAGGCGAGCACCAGGGCACCGTCGTCACGGCGGGTGAACAGCGAGCCGTCGGCGTCGCCCGCCAGTCGCTGCGTGCCGAGCTTGTGCAGCAGTGCAAACGCGTTGAAGGCGGGCTTGGGGATGCCGCCGGCGGCGAGCAACCCGAACCCACCGTAGAACGGCGTCTTCACCACGCCCTGTTCCTCGAACACGTCCGAGAATGTCCAGTAGGACATGTCCTGCAGCAGTCCGTCGCACTGGCGCACGGTCTCGGCCAGCCAGGGTCCCATGTAGGGAGCGTCGGTCACTTCCGTGTGATTGCTCCAGCTGGCATTGAATTCGGTCCAGATCAACGGCAGTGTGGGCGCGGCCGACGCCCGGATCTCCTCGTGCACTTTCTCGACGGCGCGGCACACCATGCGATGGCGCGGGATGCGCTCGGTCGAGCCGAAGACGTCCTTCGCGGTATCGTCACCGTAGACGTGCGTGGAGACGAAGTCGACCGGCACATGCTCGTCATGGACGTGGCGGATGAAGGCGCTGACCCACGCCGCCTGTGCAGTGGCCGGCCCGCCAACACGCAGCCGCGCATCGACCGCCTTGAGCGCGCGAGCGGTGTGGTCGTACAGCGTCCAGTAGGTGGCCTGTTTGGGTTCGCCCGCCCAGAAGTCCAGGTTGGGCTCGTTCCACACTTCGAAATACCACTGGCTGACCTCGTCGATGCCGTAACGCTCGAGGAGGTGTCGCGCAAACGCCGTGATCAGGGCATCCCAGCGCGCATAGTCCTTGGGCGGCGAGACGACCGGACGGTACCAGAAGCTCTGCCGGATATCGCGCCGTGCGAGCTGGCGTGGCATGAAGCTGAGCTCGACGATCGGTCGCACGCCGTTGGCGAGCAGTCCGTCGTACACCTGATCGATGTAGGAAAAGTTGAAGCGCGGCTCACCATGAGGCCCTTCCGTATACAGGCCGAGCTCGTCGTGGAAAATGGCGTGAAAGCGCACGTACTTGAGTGCGGTCGCGCTGCGCACGGTGCGCAGATCCTCGCGATAGCTCTCGCGCAGACTCAGCACCGCGCGGCCCGAGCCGAACATGTGCTCCCAGAAATGTGGGAAGGGATGGGCGGGCGCAGTGGCATCCAGCGTCAGGGTCTCCGCGGCCGGCACCGCAAGAGGGGCGAGGGAGACAAGGAACGTCAGGAGCGCACTCGCGCGGGTGCCCGCGCGCAGCGCCTTCCCCGCGTGTGCCGTGCTCACTGCAACTGCGAGCCCAGCCAGCCCCCCGAGAATCCAGCGCGCTCCAGGCCCTGGCGCAGGTAGGGATCGGTGCGCATCACGCGCCACACCAGATCGCTGCGGTAGTTCTCGATCATCGCCAGTATGGGTCCCTGATCGATGCCGAGGTAGTCCGGATCCACCCAACCGGCGTCGTGCTCGCCCGGCTTGGCGTCGACGCGCGGAAAGCTTGCGTTGAATGCGTCGAGGAAGCCGTAGGAGGAATAAATGGATGAGCCGAAACGGTGGTACATCTCGAGCGTCGCCGGTAGCACGATCTCGGGGGCAAAGGGGAGCGAGCTGATGGCAGCCGTGGGTGCGATGGTGCCGTCGTCGATGATGTGTCCGATGCCCACCCCGCGGGCCGCGTACTTCATGAACGAACGGTCCTCCTTACCGAGGTACGGCTCGCGCGCCGGTCCCGGCCCGTCCGAGGCGCTCATGCCCCAAATATCCTTGCCGTAGGCCTGCCAGTGCTGCGGGTTCGCGATCGCGTAGCGGCGCTGCGTGTAGGTGGCGCGGCGGCTGTTCTCGAAGTAATCGAGCCCGTGCTGGCGCATGAAGGCGTCACGGATACCACGGAAATCGACCCACACGTGCGTGTACTGGTGGCCGAAGAGCGGCGCGAAGCTCAAGAAAGTCTGGTCGTAGAGCGTGCCCCACTGCTTCTCGTAAGTGCTGGTCCAGAGTGTCCAGGCCAGCGGGCTGACCGGGTGGGTGGGCGAGCCGAGTGCGAGCAGATAAACGAGCATCGCCTCGTTGTAGCCGCGCCAGTCGTCGTTCGAGAAACCCTGTTCCGGCGTCCACGCGAGCGCCACACCCGGGGGGCGGGGCTGCGCCCAGGTCCAGTCGACGCGGCGGTAGATCTCGTCGGCGAGCTTGCGGATCTCGATCTCGCGCGGATTCTGGGTATCGAAGTAGCTCTGACAGAAGAGCACGCCGGCGAGCAGCAGCGCCGTGTCGACCGTCGACACCTCGCTGTCGTTGGCGCGTGCGCCCGTCTTCATATCCATATAGTGATAGAAGAATCCATGCTGATTCGGGGCACGCCGGAAGAAGCGCAGCGTGGCGAGCACGCGCTGCCGAGCCGCGGCGCGCGCGATATAGCCGCGCTCGACACCGATCGGGTAGGCCGTGAGGCCGAAACCCACCGCCGCGATACTGGCGAACGAGGGCGTCGGAAAGCGATCGGGAATCAGCCCGTTCTCGGGATTCGCGGTATCCCAGAAAAAGCGGAAGGTGCGCTCCTCGAGATCGGTGAGGAACGGATCGAACAGCACGGCGTTCGGCTCACTCAGGGCGCCGCTTGGCTGCGGGGCGAGCGACATGCTCACCGCTCGGGGCGTGGCGCTCAGCGCGCTCACCCCCGGCTGCGGCATCACCGGGCCGGGCGGCTGCGACTGCGCTGCCGGCGGCGCGCCCGCTTGTGGCGGGGCCGCGGGCGGGCCACCGAAGGCAGCCCCGGACCAGAGCGCCGCGCAGGCCGCGATGGCCGGCGCCAGGCGTGCCTTTCGACCGAGCGCGCTCATGCGGCCTGCCGGGAGCGGCCCGGACGCCTCGCGCGAGCGCTTCCCCGCCCGAGCGCCCGGATCACGTTTTCGGGATCGTTGTGAATCGCCCGCAGCAGCGCCCTCGCAGGCCCGGTCGGCGCGCGCCGACCCTGCTCCCAGTTGCGCAGCGTGCCGAGCTCGACCCCGAGCATGGCCGCAAATTCCGGCTGACTGAGTTTCGTCCATCCGCGCAGTTCCTTGATCGACATCGCGTTGATCCGGTAGGCGCGCGCGGCTGCCCGCGCGCCACGGGAGCTTTCCGTGGCCTGTCTCACGCTAACCAGCAGCTGCTCAAAAGCAGCCTTCCTCATATATACGCTCCGCACCCACCGACGCCCGGTGCCTAATGGCACTTGCGTATGAGACCGATCACCTGGGGAACTGCGTTGTTCTGTCGTTTTGTTGTTTTTATAGGCCACTGGCATACGTACGTCAATGGCGTACTTGGTACTTCTTGCGTGTGAGCAGCCCGTCTCAGTCCGCCGCTCGTTGGCCGCCTCAATCGGGGGGTCGTCGCAATTAAGTCACAAAGGCGCCTAGGCGGATTTGAGAACGATCTCCCGCGCGCCCCGCAGGAGTGGTGCCACACGTGGCACCGTCACCATGGTGCTGCCGACCGCCATGAGCAGCAGCGCCGTGAATGTCTCGCTGCTGATGAGCTCTTTATCGAGCAGGACGTTGACGAAGACGATCATGACGAGGCCCTTCGCCTGCAGCAGCCAGCCGATGATTGCGGCTTCGGCGCGTGTCCAGCCGAGAATGCGCCCCGCGACCTGCGTGCCGATCAGCTTGCCGCCCACCGCGGCGACGGCCAACACGGCAGCGACAAGCACTACGGCCCCGCCCAGGCTAAAGCTCGTGCGCAGACCGGTCGAGAGGAAGAACACCGGCATGACGGCGAGCAGCAGGTAATAGCGGAAGCGCTCCAGGTCATCCGGCCCGAACCAATCCGCGTCCATGACGGCACCCGCGAGAAACGCGCCGACCATGTAATGCAGCCCCGACCAGTCCGCCCCCCAGGCGCACAGCACGAGCCACACGAGCGCGACGTACCAGCGGTCGGCTTGCGGCAAGGCGCGCATCAGCTTGCGGAACAGCCACCCGGCCAGCGCCAAAGCGGCAAGGAACCCGAGCTGCCGCCCCACGCGCGCGAAGTCCATGAGGATGACGGCGAGCACGCCCCAGATGGCGAGGTCATCGAGACTCGCGTAGCGCAGGATCCGTTGGCCGAGCGGCTGGCGGAGAATCGTCAGCTTCTCCATCAGCAGGACGAGGACCGGGAGCGCCGTGACCGCGCAGGCTATGCCGACCCCCAGCACGAACTGCCAGCCGCGGGCGTGCGCCCCGATCCATCCCGGATACGGCAACAGCGCGGCGGCGGCCACGCTGCCCAACAACAGCGGCACCCCGAGTGCCAGCGTCGCGGCGGTCAGCGACTCCGCGCGGCGCGTCCAGGCCCTCTTAAGATCCAGCTCCACGCCTGCGATGCACACGAACAGTATCACCGCCCAGCAGCTGATGCCGTTGAGGGCGGCTATCACGGGTGGGCGGAACACGTACGTGTAGTACGCGGGGAAGTATCTGCCGAGAATCCCCGGGCCGAGCAGGATGCCCGCGACGATCTGCACGACGACCAGCGGCGCATAGTAATCGGTGCGCAATAAGCGCCAGATCAGATACGGCACGCTGAAGATGATGCCCATCGCGATGAGGAAGACTTCGGCGGTTGCGATCCCGCTGGTCATCTCGAGGCTCCCGGCCGCCGAAAATAGCCGGCGGCGAAGAGCGAAATTCCCGCCGCCGCCCCGAGCAGAAAAAGGAAGGCACTGCTGAGCGCATCACGCCGCAGGTGCATCGGCAGGTCGGGCAGCCCGATTGCGAGAACGGTTCGCTCGGGCGCAGCGCCCAAACTCAACACCGCGATGACGGCCAAGAGCGCGCCGCACAGCGCACCGAGCGGAAAGAGAAAGCGCGCTACCCAGACAAGGCTCCTCGGGCGCAGCAGTCCTGCGAGCCTGATGAGGCCCCACAAGGCGAGGAGCGTCAGACACTGAGTGAGCGGCGAGTGGAGCGCAGGCGTCACAGACAATACTAATCAGGTACGCGCTAGATTATCCGGGAGAGGAGAGTCCCGGCACTGAAGGCGGCGCCGCGCCGCGGCACCTCGAGACGTCGCTCCCCCGCACCTGAGGGGCCTCCTTCACGGGGACTGTCCCGCAACGTGCGGCAGGCGCTTACGCACATGTCCGTACTGCAGAGCGGCGGGCGGTACGCGTAAGCTTCGAACCAATTACGATGTCAGATAGCGTCAGCGCGACCTGACCCACCGATCCCGAGGAGAGTTGCATGAAGCAGGTCATCGACCATTCCCGCCGCCGGCTGCTGCGGAACGTCGCCCTGGGCGTGGCCCTGATTCCTATTGCGCGCGCGCCGCTCGAGGTGGCCGCCGCCGCCGATGCACCGCTCTTGAGCGCGGACGATCCCACCGCGAAGGCGCTGAAGTACACGAGCGACGCGAGCACCGCGAAGGATGCCAAGCCCGGCAGCAAGTGCGCAAACTGCAGGCTCTACCAAGGCGCCGCCAAGTCTACCGAGGGTGGCTGTTCCATCTTTCCGGGCAAGTCGGTCAAGGCCAGCGGCTGGTGCACGTCCTGGACCCCTAAGACCTGATGAAGAAGTCTCGGGCGGCGGCCCACTGCGGGGCCGCCGCCGACCCGCGTACCGGCCGCACGTCTCGTTACCGCAGTTACCGCGGGCTGCGTGTGGCTGCGCTGTGCCTGACGAGTACGAAATCACTGTCGAGTGCGTCGACCAGGCTCGCAGTCAGTGTGCCCACCAAAGGGGCGGTGCTCGGCCGGTGCGTCAATGCGCCGATGACGATGACGTCGTAGTTCTGCTCGCGGATCAGCTTCTGCAGCGTTGCCGGCGGCTCACCGACGAGGAAATGCAGCTGCCCAGTCCCGAGGTGCGCGCGCTCCGCCAGGTGCTGGAGCGTCGCCCGGCGCTTGCGCCGTGTATCGGCCTCGCTGCCCGGTGCCTCCGCATACGCGAGCTCGAGCATCCCGCCGCAGCGCGCGGCGAGTGACTTCGCTCTCTCGAGGATCGCCTGCGCAAGACCCGCGGTCTCCGCCTCTGAGACGTCGAGGGCGGCCAGAAAGCGGGGCGACGTGCCCCAGGGGCGCCCGCGGCTGAGCACCAGCGTCGCCGGAGAATTGCGCATCAGCTGCCAGTCGTTCGCGTCAAAGGTTCTGCCGCGCGGATGATCGACACCGCCGGCGCTCTTCAGGACGAGATCCGCATGGCTGCTGCGAATCTTGCGGACGATACCCTCATACAGCGGACTTTCGCATGCGACGTCGGTCGTGATCGGCACGTTGGTCCCGCGCATACTGTCCGCGAGGCTCCTCAGGTAGATGCGGGACCTCTCGAGGGACGCCTGCCGTGCCGCCTCCACGGTGCGCGTCTCGTACGCGTGCTTGAGCTGGTAGGCCTGCTCGGCGTCGCAGAGGAAAAGCTCCAGCTTTGCACCGCACTGCAGCGCCATACGTATCGCCTTCTCGAGCAACCCGGCATCCGCCGGGCTGCCGTCGGCTACCGCGAGAATTGCGCTCGGATTGGCCATGTCAGGCGACGCGCGGTGCTTGCTGGAACTCGACCATCACGTGCGGCACTCCGACGCACCTGGAGTTTCCGCTACTTGCTGCCGGCCGCTGCCGTGCGCAAGCTCATGATGTAGTGCGAGACATCACTCACCTGGGAATCGGTCAGCATCGGGTTCGGCATGCTCGGTGGCATCGATTTCATGTCCCAGTGCGTAGTGGCGATGAATTTGCGCAGCGACTTCAAGCTCGTTGCGGGGCGGTTTGCGATCTCGGTGAAAGACGGGGCGTCACCGGGCAGCCGCCGCGGCTGCTGATCGCTGGTCGCCAGGTGACAGGCCGAGCAGACATCGCGGGCAACACTCTCACCACGCGCAACGGCCGCTGCGGGCTGCGCCGCGCTTGACGGCACGCTGACTGCGGTCGACAGCGCCACGCAGACGAGAGGATAAATCGTATCCCGAGCTGAACCGCTCACCACGTACCATTCTCTATTCAGGGTCGCAGCGTCCCCTCGATCACCTGCTCGTTGCGGATGGAGCCAGCGACGTTCTGCAATTCGCTCGACAGTGCCTCGATCACGTCGTCAAGGGACAGGACACCGACCAGCTCGCCTCGTTTGCCCACCACCGGCAGCCGCCGTACGCCCATGCGACGCATTTCACCCAGCGACTTCTCCAGGGGATCCGATTCAGCGGCGGTGACGGGCGATTCCGTCATGACATCGCCGACGCGCAGCGTCCGCGGATCGGTCTCCCGGGCTACGACCGTGACCACGATATCACGGTCGGTCAGCACGCCGACCGGCCGCTGCAGCCCGTCCGCATCAGTTGCCACCACGACCAGGTAGCCGATGTGCTTCTCGCGCATCACCTGAGCTGCCTTGACCAGCTCGTCTGCGCGGTCCACGGTTATCGCCCTTGCCTGGCAGAGCTTACCGGTATTCATGGTGGAATCCTCGTACTGGCGACCGCCGTCATCCGGCCTTTGATTATAAAGGTAGTCGCACAGATGCGGCGCTCGCGTCCGTATTTCTGCGCATGCGCAACCATGGCGGGTCATCGCCCGTACGCACTCTTCCGGATGGCCGGGGCGCGCTTTGCGGCTTAGGTTGCGCGGCGTAACGGGTGGGCCATGAGCATTGCCGAGATATCCAGTGCGCCGGTTTACATCGCCTTTGCGGACGAGCCGCTGGCGGCAGCCGCACGGCAGATGTGTGCCCGCGGCGTCGGCGCCCTGGTAGTGGTCGACACCCACGACGCGCAACAGCGCCCGATCGGCATCCTCACCGATCGGGATATCGTCTGTGGACAGGTGAAGCGGCGTACCGACCTCTACTGCCTCACGGTCGGTGAGGTCATGACGCGCAATCCTCTCACCGTCCCCGCGGACGCGGCATTGAGCGAGGCGGTTCAGGCGATGAGCGCGCGCGGCGTGCGACGCGCGCCGGTGGTGGATCGATCGGGCGCCTTGCTCGCTATCCTCACGCTCGATGACCTCCTGCCGCTCATCGCGCAGCAGCTCGGTGAGCTCGCGGGCATCGCGGATGCACAGGCGCGCGGCCCGCCCGCAGCCGCGGCACAGAGATCCGCATGAAGGTGGGTGACCTCTGCCGGCGCCACGTCGTGAGCATCAGCGTAGCCGCGCCGCTCAGCGAGGCGGCACGGCTCATGTGCGAACAGCAGGTCGGCGCCGTGATCGTTACCGCCGCCCCTGCCGATAGCCCGATCGCGGTCGGCGTGCTCACCGACCGCGACATCGTTCGTGCGCAGCTCGAGGGGACCGCCGATCTCGGCGAGATCCGCATCGCCGACGTCATGAGCCGAGAGCCACTCGTGCTGACCGAGGACGAGCGGCTGGATGAGGCGGTGCGTCGCATGCGTGCGCGCGGTGTGCGGCGTGCACCCGTGGTCGGCGCGGGCGGCGCGCTAGCGGGCGTCATCTCCTTCGACGACGTGCTTTCGTACATCTGCGCCAACCTCGCCGCGCTCGCCCGGCTCACCGAGCGGCAATCACGACGGCAGGACGATCAGGCGACTTATCAGATATAGACTCCCCGGGCGCACTCCAAGCGGCGCCTGGGGTTAGCACTGCCGCAATGCCATCATGAGCTACGTGCGCTTCTTCGAGCAGATCGGCATCGAAGACGTAGGGCTGGTCGGGGGCAAGAATGCCTCCCTGGGCGAGATGTACCGCAATCTCGCGCCGCACGGCGTCAACGTTCCGAACGGATTCGCCATCACGGCCGATGCGTATCGGTACGTCCTCGCACGTGCCCATGCCTGGGGCCCGTTGCGCGAGGCCCTCGCGGGACTGCGCGCCGACGACATGGAGGATCTCGCGCGCCGCGCCGCCCGCGCACGCGAGATCGTCTACGGCGCAGGGCTGCCCGATGACCTGAGTGCGCAGATCCTCGAGGCCTATCGGCGATTGCAGCGCGAATACGGCCCGGAGCTGAGCGTCGCGGTCCGCAGCTCCGCGACCGCCGAAGACCTCCCGACCGCGAGCTTTGCCGGTCAGCAGGAGAGTTACCTCAACGTCGAGGGCGAAACGCAGCTGCTCGACGCCTGTCGGCGCTGCTTCGCGAGTCTCTTCACCGACCGCTCGATCCACTACCGCATCGATCAGGGCTTCGATCATTTCAAGGTCGCTCTTGCGATCGGCGTCATGAAGATGGTGCGCTCGGACCTAAGCGCGAGCGGCATCATGTTCACACTCGACACCGAGACCGGCTTCCGCGACGTGGTCCTCATCAGCGCCGCCTACGGACTCGGTGAGAATGTCGTGCAGGGGGCGCTCGATCCGGACGAGTTCATGGTCTTCAAGCCGACCTTCGAGCGCGGTGCGCGTGCGGTGCTCAAGAGAGTGCTGGGCAGCAAGGCGCTGAAAATGGTCTACAGCGCCGCGCCCCCGGGCACGCAGAATGTCGCCACCACGGCGGCCGAGCGCGACCGCTTCTGCATCGCCGATGACGACGTGCTGACGCTCGCCGACTACGCCGTGAAGATCGAGCGTCACTACAGCGACCGCGCCGGCCGGCCGGTTCCCATGGACATCGAATGGGCCCGGGACGGGACCGACGGCCGGCTCTACGTAGTGCAGGCACGCCCGGAGACCGTCGCTGTTCACCGGGGCAACGCGTTCCTCGAGGAGTTCACCCTCAAGGAGCGCGCCCCGATTCTCGTTAGTGGCCATGCCGTCGGTACCCGCATTGGCAGCGGCGTGGCGCGGGTCATTCCGAGCGCTTCGCAGATCAACGACTTCCGCGCAGGCGAGATCCTGGTCACCGACAGCACCACTCCCGACTGGGAGCCGATCATGAAGAGCGCGGCCGGCATCGTCACCAACCGCGGCGGGCGCACGTGTCACGCGGCGATCGTCGCCCGGGAGTTTGGCATTCCGGCGGTCATCGGCTGCGGCAATGCCACCACGGCGCTCGCCACCGGCGATCCCATCACCGTGTCCTGCGCCGAAGGCGACGTGGGTAAGGTCTATCGCGGACTCCTGCCGTTCGAGGTGCGACGCACCGACCTCTCCAGCCTGCCGCGACCAAGGACGAAGATCATGCTGATCATCGGCAATCCCGACGTCGCCTTCCGCTCGAGCTTCCTGCCCAATGACGGCGTGGGGCTCGCACGCATGGAGTTCGTCATCACCGAGTACATCGGCGCGCATCCGCTGGCACTGTTGCACCCGGAGCGGGTCGGCGACGAGACGGAGCGTGCGGCGCTCCTGCGGCTCGCGCGCAACCACCGCACGCCCGCGGAATTCTTCGTGCAGCGTCTCGCGGAAGGCATCGGCACGATCGCGGCGGCCTTTTATCCGAAGCCGGTGATCGTGCGCATGTCGGACTTCAAGACCAACGAATACGCGGGCCTTCTCGGCGGACGCTGGTTCGAGAGCGCGGAGTCGAATCCGATGCTGGGATTCCGCGGCGCGGCGCGCTACACCCACCCGGCATACGCGGAAGGCTTCGAGCTCGAATGCGCCGCGATGAAGTACGCCCGCGAGCGGCTCGGCCTCAGCAACATCAAGCTGATGATCCCCTTCTGCCGGCGCGTTGCCGAGGGCGCCCGCGTGGTCGAGCGGATGGCCGAGCTCGGCCTGCGCCGCGCCCCGGGCGGACTCGAAATCTACGTGATGTGCGAGATCCCGAATAACGTCATGCTGATCGACGAATTCAGCGCGGTCTTCGACGGCTTCTCCATCGGCTCGAACGACCTCACCCAGCTGACGCTCGGCGTCGATCGGGATTCGGCGATCGTGGCATTCGATTTCGATGAGCGCGACGAGGGCGTGAAGCGCATGATCCGCCTGGCCATCGAGGGCTGCCGCCGCAATCACCGTCATTCGGGCCTCTGCGGGCAGGCACCCTCGGACTACCCCGAGATGGCCGAGTACCTCGTACGGCTCGGCATCGACTCGATCAGCCTCAATCCCGACGCCGTCGTCAGCACCACCCGGCACGTGCTCGAGGTCGAGAAGGAGCTCGGCCGGCGCGCGCCGACGACTTCGAGTGCCGCATGAAGCGCATTGCCGTGCTGACCAGCGGTGGCGATGCCCCGGGGATGAATGCCGCCGTGCGCGCCGTGGTGCGCACCGGCATCGCCGGCGGACTCGAGGTGCTCGGTGTGCGCGATGGCTTTGCCGGTCTCATCGGGGGCCAGTTTCTGCCCCTCGGCGCGCGCGAGGTCGGCGGGATCATCGAGCGGGGCGGAACGTTTCTCGGCACCAGCCGCTGCGAGGATATGAAGACCACCAGCGGCCAGGACGCTGCCCTCGGGCAGCTGCGCGCAGCCGCCGTCGATGGTTTGATCGTCATTGGCGGCAACGGCTCGCAGAGGGGTTCGTGGGCGCTCGCGCAGCGAGGCGCACCGCTCTTGGGCATCGCTTCCACCATCGATAACGACGTGTTCGGTGCCGAGCCGTCGATCGGTGCCACGACCGCGCTCGACACCGCGCTCGAGGCCATCGATCGGCTGCGGGTCACGGCTTCCGCGCACCGGCGGGCGTTCGTCGTCGAGGTCATGGGCAGGGACAGCGGCTATCTGGCGCTGATGGCGGGTATCACCGGCGGTGCGGAGGCGATCGTGCTGCCGGAAGAGGCCACCGACGCCGAAGAGCTCGCGGGCGAGATCCGCCGCAGCTACGCGCGGGGCAAGAGTCATGCCATCGTGGTGGTTGCGGAAGGTGCGCGCTACAACGCGGATGGCTGTGCGCGCTACTTTCGCGAGCACGCGGCGCGGCTCGGGTTCGAGCTGCGGATCACGCGCCTCGGGCACATCCAGCGCGGCGGAGCGCCGTGCGCCTTCGACCGCCTGATCGCCACACGCCTCGGCGCGGCGGCGAGCGAGCACCTGAAGCAGGGACGTGTCGGGCTGCTGCTCGGCTTCATGCAAGGGGGCATCGCGGCCACGCCGCTCGCCGCGGCAGCCACGTTGACCAAAGCGTTCGACAGGCAGCTCTATCGGCTCGCACGCACGCTCGCGGAGTGAGCGGCGGGGAGCCGCACACTACCTGGGCGGCGCGCCCGGCTGACCGCTGTCAGCGCTCCCGCTCAGGCGCGCAACGAAGTCGGCCACCGCCTGGATATCCTCGTGGTCGAGCCGCGCGAGCAGATGGACGTGCGCCGGCGAGAAATTCGGCCGGCGCCCATCCACGGCATCGTAGATCTGGCGCCGGAGGTATTCGTAGTTCTGTCCGGCAATCCGTGGAATAACGCGCTGCGCGTCGCCCTGCCCGGCATCTCCATGACAGCCGCGACAGAGCGCGGCATAGGTCTCGGCACCGTGCTCGAGGAGCTGCCCGTTCCCTTTGCCGTTGGACAGATCGCCTGGCAGGCGGCTGACATACTCCGCCACGTCGGCGATCGCCTGCGCATCCGGAAGATGGTGACGGTTGGCGATCTGCTCCATCCGCAGATCCCAGCGGCGGTCGTAGCGATAGTCGACGAGCTGCTTCTCGAGGACTGAGGCGTGCTGTCCGGCAATGCGCGGCACCATGCCTTGCGCAGTCCCGCCTCCTGCTGGCCCGTGACAGCCCGCGCAGATGCGAAAGAGCTCCGCTCCCCGATCGAGATTGGGCTTGCTCTGCCTGACCTGCGCAAACTCCTGCTGCGCGGGGGACAGCGCGGCGGCTGCCGCCGGCAGCATGATGAGCGCGCTCGTGCAGAGCGCACCAAACATCCGATACGACCTGCTCGTCGTGGTCGCCACTAACGGCGTGCGCTCTGCTCGCGCCGCTGTGCCCGGCTCTGCGTCTCGAGCAGCGTATGCATCTCCGACAGAAGCGACTTCAGCAGATCATCGAGCGTCACGATTCCGACCAGAGACTCGCGCTCGTCGACCACAGGGATACGCCGCACGCCGTGCGTGCGCATGCGCTCGATGACCACGCTCACGTCCTCGGTGTCGCGGGCGATGACCACCGGCCGGTGTACCAGCGCGGACAGCGCAGTGCTCGCCGCGTCGCGGCCGTCCCCGAGAACCTCGATGGCGAGGTCCCGGTCGGTCACTACGCCGAGCGGCACGCGCTGCTGCGCCGGATCGTCGACCAGCACGACATCGCCAACGTGTTTATGGCGCATCAGCCGCGCGGCCTCGAGCGCACTGGTCTGCGGACGGCAGCACACGACCTCGCTCGTACACAATTCCCTCACCAACATGTGGGAAACTCCTCGCGCCCTCAGCCGTGCCTGCGGCGGGCGCTAGCCGCAATCGCCGCGCCGCAGCGCTTGGCCGGCGAAATCGCGATACGGATCGCACGACCCTCGTCGGCCCTCCTCCAGCAGCGCGTCCGCAATCTCGATCGCCTTGGTGCGCACGGCAGGTACCAGATTCACCATCGAACGGCGCAAATCGCTCTCGTTCCACGGCATGGCCGGATCATCCACGCCGCCTTCGCCAGCGGACATCCGCACACGGTGCAGGCGGCTAGGCACTAATGCGTACGCCGCAGCGCGGGCTGCGGCGTGCGGCAATTGCGTATGGCGGGACGCCGCGGCACGCCCCCAACATTCGGACGTAATCCAGAGTGGAGATACGCGGTGAGCGTCAAGCAAGTACTGTTCCAGTCTGCAGCACGCGAGAAGGTGCTGCGTGGTGCCACGCAGCTCACTGATGCCATACGCATCACGCTCGGCCCGAAGTCCAAGTCCGTCCTCATTCAGAAGAAGTGGGGCGCGCCGATCGTGTGCAACGACGGCGTGACCATCGCCAAGGAGATGGAGCTCGCTGACCCGGAAGAGAATCTCGGCGCACAGATGCTGCGGCAGGCGGCGGAAAAGACCGGTGATCTGGTCGGCGATGGCACGAGCACCGCGACCATTCTCGCCCAGGCGATCTACGCCGACGGCGTCCGCAACGTCGCTGCCGGGGCGAGTGCCATCGACCTCAAGCGCGGGCTTGACCGCGCCCTTGCCGCCGCCGTCAAGAAACTGAAAGAGCTGGCGCGCCCGGTCGGCAGCCGCAAGGAGAAGGCGCAGGTCGCGACCATCTCCGCGCATAATGACCCGATAATCGGTGAAATGGTGGCGAACGCCATGGAAAAGGTCGGAGGCGATGGTGTAATCACCGTAGAGGAATCGAAGACCACGGAGACGAGCCTCGAGGTCGTGGGAGGTCTGCAGTTCGACCGCGGCTATCTCTCGCCCTACTTCGTCACCGACCCGGGCACCATGGAGGCAGTGCTCGAGAGTGCCTACATCCTCATCTGCGACCGCAAGCTCAACATCCTGAAGGATCTGCTGCCGCTGCTCGAGCAGGTGGCCAAGGCCGGCAGGCCGATTCTGTTCATCGCCGAAGAGATCGAAGGCGAGGCGCTCGCGACGCTGATCGTCAACCAGATGCGCGGCGTCCTCAAGAGCGCCGCCGTCAAGGCTCCGGGGTTCGGCGACCGCCGCAAGGCGATGCTGCAGGACATCGCCACGCTCACCGGGGGTCAGGTCATCTCCGAGGAGCTTGGCAGCAAACTGGAAGACGTCGAGCTCACGCAGCTCGGGCGCGCCCAGCGCATCGTCGTCGACAAGGACAACACCACACTCATCGGCGGCGCCGGCGACAAGGCCGCCATCGCCGGCCGCATCCAGATGATCCGCAAGGAGCTAGAGAAGACCACCAGCCAGTATGACCGCGAGAAGCTCGAGGAACGCCTGGCGAAACTGTCCGGCGGCGTCGCGGTCATCCGGGTCGGCGCCCCCAGTGAATCGGAGATGAAGACGAAGAAGGAAGCGCTCGACGACGCCATCAGCTCGACCAAGGCCGCGGTGGCGGAAGGCATCGTCCCGGGGGGTGGTCTCGCACTGCTGCGCGCGGCGGCGGCGGTGACCGCGAGCGAAGGCGAGTGCACGGGGGACGAGCGCACCGGAGTGCAGATTCTGCGCCGCGCGCTGGAAGCGCCAACACGGCAGATCGCCGAGAACTCCTCGGCCGACGGTGGCGTGGTCGTCGACCGCATGCTGAGCGGCAGTGGCAATCTCGGCTTCGACGCCGCACGCAAGCAGTTCGTGGACCTGCTCGAGGCCGGCATCATCGATCCGGTCAAGGTCGTACGCACGGCGCTGGAAAACGCGGTGTCGGTCGCGAGCGTGCTCCTGCTCACGGAAGCGACGATGACCGAGCGCCCGGAGAAGCCCCACGAGCACGCGGCTGCGGAATCGGAGCTGTAAGGCACGCTGCCGGAGGCAAGCCAGTGGCGGCTAAAGCAATCATGAGCAAGCCGAAGTCGACCTCGCCCGGGGCGCTCCAATCGTCGCGCGCGGGCGGCGCAGAGGCAGCTGCGGCCGCGTGGCTTCCCTGGCTCAACGGCATGGATTTGGATGCCTGGGGAGCGGGCACACCGCCCATCGCGCCGGGTGAGAACCGCACAGCCGCCAGGCACGGTGAGCCACCCGTTCGCGGTGAGCGGCCTGCCGACCCGCCGACGAGTCTCGACCGGCTGCTGCATGCCAGCGTGGGACGCTTCACCTTGGGGCTTTCCCCAGCGGCGCTGTGGCTCGCCTACGCTGACTGGGCGTTGCACCTGGCGACATCGCCCGGCAAGTGTCAGCAGCTCGCAGAGAAGGGCGTGCGCAAGGCCGTGCGACTGCTGACCGCCGTGCCGCGTCTCACCGCCGCTGCATCCCCCGCACGGTGCATCGAGCCTTTGCCCCAGGATCATCGTTTTGAAGGCGCGGAGTGGCAGCGGCCGCCTTTCAATCTCATCTACCAGTCGTTCCTGCTGACTCAGCAGTGGTGGCACGGTGCCATGACCGGAGTCGGCGGAGTGGCACCGCACCACGAGCAGGTGGTCGCGTTCATGACGCGACAGCTCCTCGATACCGTTTCGCCCGTCAACTTTCTGCTGACGAACCCGGAGGTACTCGCGGCATCGCTGCGCGAGGGCGGGCAGAATCTCGTGCGGGGCGCAGCCAACTTCTGGGCTGACTGGGAGCGGGCGGCGGGCGGCAAGCCGCCGGTCGGTGCGGAAAACTTTCGCCCGGGCAGGGAAGTGGCAGTGACACCGGGCGAGGTGGTCTACCGCAACCGGCTGATCGAGCTCATTCAGTACACCCCGAGCACGCACAAGGTGCAGGCTGAACCGGTGCTCGTCGTGCCGGCGTGGATCATGAAGTACTACATTCTTGACCTGTCGCCGGGGAATTCGCTGGTGAAACACCTCCTCGATCGCGGCCACGCCGTTTTCATGATCTCATGGCACAACCCGACGGCCGAGGATCGCGATCTGGGCATGGACGATTACCTGCGGCTCGGTCTGCTCGATGCGCTCAACGTCATACGCACCATCGTGCCCGGTGCCCGGGTCAATGCCGTGGGTTACTGCATCGGCGGCACGCTGCTGGCGATGGCCGCGGCATACCTCGCGCACGAGAGGCGCGCAGTTCTCAATTCCATCACGCTGCTGGCCGCCCAGACCGACTTCACCGAGGCCGGCGAGCTGACTCTGTTCGTCGATGACAGCCAGCTCAGCTATCTCGAAGACATCATGTGGAATCAGGGTTATCTCGATACGCGGCAGATGGCGGGCACCTTCCAGCTGCTGCGCTCGAACGATCTGATCTGGTCACGCCTGGTGCACGAGTACCTCATGGGCCGCCGCACCCCCATGACCGACCTCATGGCCTGGAACGCCGACGCGACGCGCATGCCTTACCGCATGCACAGCGAGTATCTGCGCCGGCTGTTTCTCGGCAACGACCTGTACGAAGGTCGCTATGAAGTCGATGGACGGCCCCTGGCGCTCGGAGACATTCGGCTGCCGATCTTCGCCGTGGCCACCGAGCGCGATCACGTCGCGCCCTGGCGCTCGGTATACAAGCTCAATCTGATGAGCGACACCGACGTTACTTTCCTCCTCACGAGCGGCGGCCACAATGCCGGCATCGTCAGCGAGCCCGGGCAGCAGGGACGGCACTATCGGATCTCGCGCCGACGTGCCGGCGCCCACTACGTCGATCCCGACACCTGGTTCGCGTCAGCCAAAATCACCGCGGGCTCGTGGTGGCCCGCCTGGCTCGCGTGGCTCAAAGAGAATTCGGGCGGCAACCGCGCGCCACCGCGGATGGGCGCGGCCGCGCGCGGCTATCCGTGCCTCGGGGCCGCCCCTGGCCGTTACGTCCTCGAGGCATGAGCGGTGAGGAGCCGCCGCGCGGGGCTTGAGGCGCGCGGTATGCTCCGGCCCGCGGTGATCGGCCGCCTGCCTCCTCAGTCGCTCAACCTGAACGTGCGCGTCGGGTCGTCGTAGCTGAACGCTTCCGCGTAGCGTCCCCAGCCGGTGACGACGGCGAGCGTGCGCGCGGCGTCCTGATCGTTGAGGTGATCCTCGAGTTCGAGCTCGAATCGCTCGCGCGGCGCGTGGTGACCCTCGCGCTCCTCGAGCACCTGCACGATGTGTGCGGCGAGCGGCACGAAGCGCAGCAGATGCTCACGGAACAGCCGCTTGCGCTCCTGGGTACCGGATTGAGCGAGCAGCCTCCCGGCCGCGGTCAGTCGGATCCGCCCCTCCTTCGACTCGGCAAACTCGAGGATCTGCAGCGCCGCGGCAATGGGAAGCAGGTCGTTGATCTCGAGGGCGAGCGACCCGGCGATCGTCCCGAGCTCGGCCTCGCCGCCGTGGTGTGCCGCGGCCAGCGTCTCGAGGAAGCCGAGCATGCGGTTGATCGAGGCCTGCGGCAGCAGCTGCACCAGTGCGACGTGGGAGTCGCGCGATGCCCCGAGCGACTCGGTCATGCGCGATATCAGTATCGAATAGATCTCGTCGACGATCGCGCGGAACGCCGCGTCGAGGCGATTGCGCGGCTGCGGCAGGCGCACGGGAATCTCCGCCGCGACCCGCGCGGGCTTGTGCGAGAGCAGCAGGATCCGGTCGCACATGAGCACGGCTTCCTCGATGTTGTGCGTCACCAGCACGGCCGCCTGAGTGGGCAGTGCCCGCTCGGTCCACAGGTCGAGGAAGTCGGTCCGCAGCGTCTCGGCGGTGAGGACATCGAGCGCCGAAAATGGCTCATCCATCAGCAGCAGCAGCGGATCGCCGACGATTGCCCGCGCGAAGCCTACCCGCTGGCGCATGCCGCCGGAGAGCTCGCGCGGGTAGGCCGACTGAAAACCATCGAGGCCGATGAGGTCGATCGCCCCGAGCGCCCGACGGCGCGCCTCCTCGCGATCGAGGCGCAGCGCATCAAGGCCCAGCTCGACGTTCTCGAGCACCGTGAGCCACGGATACAGCGCAAACGTCTGGAAGACGACCGCGATACCCGCGGTCGGTCCCGCGAGCGGCGCATCGCGGTAGCGAACGCTTCCGGAGGTGGGCTTGATGAGGCCACCGGCGATGCGCAAGAGCGTCGACTTGCCCGAACCCGAGCGGCCGAGCAGACCGAGAATCTCACCCCGCTCGACCGAGAGGTCCACCTCAGCGAGCACCGCGAGCGGCGCGCCGGAAGGTCTGGGGAAAGCCATGCAGACCTTGCGCAACTCGATGACGTGCGCCGCGGCCGTGCTCATGGTCTCAGTCGAGCCGCGTGCGCCGCTCGGCGAACGCATACAGCGGCCGCCACAGCAGGCGGTTCATGGCGATGACCATGACCGACATGAGCGCAATGCCGAGCGCCACGTGTGCGAGGTCTCCTGCATCGGTCTTGCGCGCGATATAGGCGCCGAGTCCCCCGCCGTCGAGGCGGGTCGTCCCCCAGCGGACCGTCTCGGAGACGATGCTGGCATTCCATGCGCCGCCCGAGGCCGTGATCGCACCGGTGACGAAATAGGGAAACACGCCCGGCAGCATGACTTGCCGCCACCAGTTCAGCCGCCGGACGCGAAAGCTCTGAGCCACCTCCCGCAGGTCGCCCGGGTAGGCGATCGCCCCGGCGATCACGTTGAAGAGCACGTACCATTGGGTGCCGAGAATCATGAGCGGGCTGAGCCACAGCTTCGGTCCGAGATCGAAGCGCACGATGACGAAAACGGCGAGCGGAAACAGCAGATTGGCCGGGAATGCCGCGAGGAACTGGGCGAGCGGCTGCACGGCCTGCGCGAGCCGCGGGCGCAGCCCGACCGCGACGCCAATCGGCACCCAGACGAGCGATGCGAGCAGCACCAGCACGGCGACGCGCAGCAGGGTCAGCGCGCCCTCTCCGGCAACGTCTGTGAGATCGCCCCACGAGAGCGCCGCGCCCGCAAAGCGCACGAGCTCCCGCAGCAGCCAGGCGGCACCGGCAACGAGCACGATGGCCCACAGCAGCTCACCCAGGTGGTGCGGGGGCGACCAGTGGAGTGCCCGTCCGAGCGCTCGCGGCAGCGCAAGCGGGGCACGCGCCGCAGACTGCAGCGCCCCCCCGAGCGGCCGCAGGAGCAGCGTCAGCCATCGCGAGCCGCGCAGCAGATCGAGCACCCAGCTGTGCGGCGTGCGCTGCAGCGCGCCGCTTTCCTCGTAGCGGAACTTGTCCGCCCAGCTCACGAGCGGTCGAAACAGCAGCTGATCGTAGAGGAGAATGGTGACGGTCATCGCGGCGATCGCCCAGCCCACCGCGGCAAGGTCGCGACGCTCGATCGCCAGTGCAACGTACGAGCCGACACCGGGGAGTGCGATCTGCGTGCTGCCGACCGAGATCGCCTCCGAGGCCACGACGAAGAACCAGCCGCCCGACATCGACATCATCGTGTTCCAGAGGAGACCCGGCATAGCGAAGGGCACCTCGAGGCGCCAGAAGCGCTGCCAGCCCGTGGCGCGAAAGCTGCGGCTCGCCTCATCGAGATCGGTCGGCACCGTGCGCAGCGACTGGTAGAAGCTGAACGCCATGTTCCACGCCTGGCTGGTGAAGATCGCAAATATCGCCGCCAGCTCCGCGCCGAGCGTGCTGTGCGGGAAGAGCGCGATGAAGAACATCACCGTGAACGAGAGGTAGCCGAGCACCGGTACCGACTGCAGCACATCGAGGAGCGGGATGAGCACCATCTCCGCGCGGCGGCTCTTGGCGGCGAGCGTCGCGTAGGTGAAGGTGAAGACGAGCGAAGCGAGGAGCGCCAGCAGCATCCGCGTGACGGTATGCAGCACGTACGCCGGCAGCACCGCGGGCGAGAGCACGATGGTCGCAGGTTGCGCGAACGTGACGGGCGCGGCGAGCTGCCGCACGCCCGCGCCGAGCGTTATGAGGGTGGCGAGCACCAGCAGCGTCGCCACGAGGTCCCGCCACCCCGGAAGCTGACGGGGGCCGGCTGCGCCCTGCGCGGCTCCCGTCGTGAGCGGCATCAGGAGTGTGCGGCTCCCACCGCTTGCACGGCGGCCGCCACCCGCTCGGGGGTCATCGGCAGGCGCAGCAGACGCGCGCCGGTGGCGTCGAAGAGGGCATTGGCCAACGCTGCGCCCATGGTCGTGATCGGCGGCTCACCGCCGCCCTGGGGCGTGAGCTCGTCATGGGGAACGACGATGGCTTCGACCTGCGGCGCGTGCGAGAAGCGCGGCAGCTGATAGGACGAGAAGTTACGATCGAGAATCTCGCCGCCGCGAAACTTAAGCTCTTCCATCAGGCTGTAACCGAGTCCCATCATGACCGCGCCCTCGATCTGTGCGCGCGCACCGTCGGGGTTGACGACGGTACCGAGATCCTCCGCGCAGACCACACGGCGCGCGCGCACCTCACCGCTGGTGCGATCTACGCTGACCTCGGCGAGCGTCGCCACGTAGCTGCCCGCGTCGGTGCTGCAGGCAAGGCCGACGCCGCGCCCGCTGCGCTGCGCGGCGGCCGGCCATCCGAATGCGTCGGCTGCCGTCTGCAGGACCTTGCGCATACGTGCATCGTGCAGGTGGCGCAGCCGGAACTCGAGCGGATCCGCCCGCAGCGCCGCCGCCATGAGGTCCATCTGCGACTCAATCGCGAAGACGTTCATGTTGGCGCCCGGGGCGCGCCACGGTCCCACTTCGAACGGATGCACCTGGGGGGCTGCAGCTCCGCCATAGGGAGGGCCGCCACCCGTCCTGATGCGCAGCGCCGGAACGTCATACAGGTGCTGCGCGCCGCGCTCGCCGCTATAGGCGGTGTAGTCCCACAGCACGATCCGGCCACTCCCATCGATGCCCGATCGGACAGTGACCAGACCCGCCGGATCGAACCGGTCGTAGAAGAATTCCTCGCTCCGGTCCCACGCGACTTGCACCGGGCGGCCGCAGAGCCGTGCGAGGCGTGCGGCTTCGACCGCCTGCCGGTCGGCGCTCTTGCCGCCGAAACCCCCACCGAGGAAAGGCGTGATGACACGCACATCGCGCGTCGGGCGTCCGAGTGCTTGCGCGACTCGGTCGCGGGTCGGGAATGGCGTCTGGGTCGAGGCCCAGACCGTCACGCGCTCGGCGGTGACCTCGGCGAGCGCAGCATGCGGCTCGAGCGGTGCATGGGCGACGTAGCCCTTGCGGTAGGTCGAATCGAACAGCCGTACGGCGCTGCGCTGCGCCGCGGCGAGATCGCCGCGGTTCGCGAGCTCGTGCAGGCTGGGTGTCGAGCTCACCAGATGATCAAAGATAGTGTCGGCGTCGAGCGCCGCCGGTGGCTGATGCCACTGCGCCCTCACGAGCGTGAGCGCCCTGGCAGCCACTTCCGGATCCGCGTGCAGCACGGCCACCAGATCCGCCTCGCGCACCACGGTCACACCGGGAAGCGCTTGCGCGGCCGCCGTGTCGAGGTGCGTCAGCGCTGCGCCGTGCGCCGGCGGTCGCAGCAGCCGCGCGTACAGCTGGCCCGCAACGCGCATGTCGGCGGCATACCTCGCGCTGCCGGTAACCTTGTCGCGCGCATCGAGCCGTCGTGGCGAGCGGCCCATGACCTGGAACTGCGCTGCCGAGTGCAACACTGCCGGCGTGCTCACCAGGCGTGCCAGGCGCTGGCCGCGGGCGAGCTCCGCGTACGTCACCCGCCGCGTCGCTTCAGCCCTGACCAGCACCACGCCACCGCGCACGACGAGTCTGTCGGCAGGTACGCCGAGGCGTTGCGCCGCAAGGCCGAGGAGCACTGTGCGCGCCTCGGCGGCCGCGGCCCGCAGTGCCGGGCCGAACATGCGCGTGGTCAGCGAGCCGAAAGTCCCTCGGTCCGGCGGGCAGCGATCGGTGTCACCGAGCACCATGTCGATCGATTCGAGGTCGACTCCGAGCTCCTCGGCCACCATCTGTGCCTGGGAGGTCATGACCCCCTGCCCCATCTCCACCTTGGGCGAGAAGACGGTGGTGCGGCCGTCGGCGCCAATCAGCAGATAGGCATTGAAGTCCTCCGGGTAGAGCGGTGGCTGATGCTCCTGCGAGAAGCTGTCTGCCGCGCCGGCACCGACGAACACCACGATGCCACCGCCCGCCAGGCGCAGGAAGTCGCGGCGATTCAGTCCGGCGCGAGCGCTCACGACCCGACCGGCTCCTGGCGCGCTGCCGCCTCGATCGCATCGAGGACGCGCTGGTGTACGCCGCAGCGGCACAGGTTGTGCTCCATCGCCTCTGCGATCTCCTCGCGCGAAGGATGGGGCTTGGCCAGCAGCAGGGCGCGTGCGTTCATGATCATCCCCGGCGTGCAGTAGCCGCATTGCAAAGCCCCATGATCGATGAAGGCCTGTTGCAGGGGATGCAGCCGGCCGTCGCCGGCGAGGCCTTCGATGGTGACGACGCTGCGGCCGTGGACACGCGCAAGGGGGGTAACGCAGGCGCGTGCCGCCTGTCCGTCGAGCAGCACCGTGCAGGCACCGCAGATTCCGGTACCGCATCCATACTTCGTGCCCGTCAGCTGCAACTCGCCGCGGAGCGCCCAAAGCAGCAGGCGATCGCCCTCGGCGTTGACGGTCACCGGGCGACCATTGAGGGTGAACTGAATGACGCTCATGTCGATTGCGGAATCGCAGAAAAATTACGCGCGTCCCCGGGAGCCTCCCATACGGGGAACCCCGTATAGATACGCATGAGTATCTCTAGGCAAAACTACTTGCCCCGCCGCGGCAAGCCCGGACGCATGCCGGACCGCGGCTGGATATCTTCGCGATCGTTGCAGCGGAAGGAGTCTCTCATGATGCGCGTCGCCATCGTTACCGGGGGTGTGGTCGGTATCGGCGCGGCGACCTGCCGGGCCTTGAAGAAGGCCGGCTACAAGGTGGCGGCGACGTTCGTCCACGACGTCGCAAGTGCCAGGACCTTCCGCGAGGAGACCGGCATTCCGACCTTTCAATGGAACGTGGCGGATTTCGCGGCCTGTGAGCTCGGCGTCGCGGAGATCGCCGGCGCCCTGGGGCCCGTCGACATCCTGGTGAACAACGCCGGCATCACGCGCGATGCGACGCTGCACAAGATGACCCAAGAGCAGTGGCGCGCGGTGATCGACGTCGATCTCGGCAGCTGCTTCAACATGTGCCATGCGGTGATCGAACCCATGCGCGAGCGGCGCTTCGGGCGCATCGTGAACGTCAGCTCGGTGAATGCCATGGCCGGTCAGTTCGGACAGACCAACTACGCCGCCGCCAAGGCCGGAATGATCGGCTTCACCAAGGCGCTGGCGCTCGAAAGCGCAGCGCGCGGCATCACCGTCAATGCGATCGCGCCGGGATACACCGACACCCCGATGGTGGCCGCAGTACGGCCCGAGATCCTCGAAAAAATCGTCGCCAAGATCCCGGTCGGCCGGCTGGCGCGCCCCGAGGAAATCGCCAGCGCCGTCGCCTTCCTCGTGAGCGACGCCGCCGCCTATATCACCGGTGAGACACTCTGCATCAACGGCGGCCAGTACCTGCAATAGCCGCCCGCGGACGGCGGCGCATCTTAGGCTCAGCTCAGGGTGATCCGCCCGCGGCTTGGCCGGCGGTCGCTGCAGGGACGGCGTTCGCGTCCGACCACCACCCTCCCCCGAGTGCCACGTACAGCGCCACCGTGTCCTGATAGCGCACGGCGGTTGCCGCCAGGTCGTTGACCAGCGCCTGGTGATACTGCGTATCGGCCACCAGCACATCAAGGAAAGTGTTCAGCCCGGCCTCGTAATTGATCTGCACCAGGCGCAGTGCCTCCTGCGACGTGGCGAGCGCTTCGTCCTGCGCGCGCAGGGCGGCGGCGTCATGCTCGAGCGCCTGCAGCGTGTCGGCGACCTGGGCGAACGCCGCCAGCACCGTCTGCCGGTACAGCGCCATCGCCTGCTGGTAATTGTCGAGCGCCGCCTTGCGCTTGTACCAGAGTGTGCCGCCTTCGAACAGCGGCTGACTCAGGTCTGCCCCGAAGCTCCAGGCGCGCCCGTTGGCCGCAAAGACCGTCCCGGTGCTGGTGCCGTTAGCGCTGTAGGCGCCGCTCAGTGTCAGCGAGGGGAGCATGGCTGCTGTGGCGACGCCGACGTTGGCGCTCGCTGCGTGCGCGGTCGCCTCCGCGACGAGGATGTCCGGCCGCTGGCGCACCAGCTCGGAGGGCAGGCTGACCGGCACCTCTCCCGGCAGGCGCAGATCGGCGAGCGTCACCGCCGCAGGATTCCAGTCCGCCGGCACGTGACCCGCCAGCGTCGCCAGCAGGTCCTCGCTCTGCGCGAGCTTCTGTTCGAGCTGCGGAATGGTCGCCTCGGTGGCGGCCAGCTGGCTGCGCAGGCTGAGCACGGTGGAGTAAGCGGCCGTGCCGGAATTCACCTGCACCTCGGCCAGTCTCACCTGCTCGCGCTGCAGCCCGATCAGCTCGTTGGTGGCCCGCACCTCCTCGCGGTAGGCGGCCTGCGCCACGAGGGTGTTGACGATGTTGGCAATGAGCGTGATATAGGTGGCCTGCTCGTTGGCGCGCTGCAGATCCACCTGCGCATGCAGACCCTCGATCATGCGGCGCTCCCCGCCGAACACATCGAGCACGTAGCTCACCGATGCCGACAGGGTAAACAGATTGAACACCGGCGATGGCGCGCTGCTCTCGCCGAACTTTTCCAGCGACAGGCGCTGGCGAAGGCCTATGGCATCAGCCTCCACGCTCGGGAAGAAGATGCCGTAGCCGCTGCGCAGGGTGTGCTCGCTCTGGCGCAGGCTGGCCTCGGCGGCTTTCAGCCCCGGGTTCGCGGCCAGCGCCTCGAGCACGACGGCATCGAGCTTGTCGGAGTTGAACAGCCGCCACCAATCGGGCGCGACCGCCCCGGCCGTGAAGCGCTGCGCAGTCCCCTGCGCCTCCACGGTGGTGAGCGGATCGGCACTGTGCACGTAGTGCGTCACGGCCGGCGCCGCCGGACGGGTGAAGTTCGGGCCGACGGCACAGCTGCCGAGGAGGCAGGCGAGCGCCGCCGCGAGCGCGGCGCGCACG
>Ga0187778_10000087_pt1 | contig 56217 bp, 59 predicted proteins | sample 1015_Q2_SP5_20_M_FD_132418 | JGI IMG/M metagenome (GOLD analysis project Ga0187778, IMG submission 132418) | Tropical peat soil microbial communities from peatlands in Department of Meta, Colombia - 1015_Q2_SP5_20_MG | ecosystem: Environmental > Terrestrial > Soil > Wetlands > Peat | place...
AGATGAACATCGACATCCACGCCGCGGGCACATGGATGAAAATGATTCGATACGCCTCCCCCTGTTGCGCGTCGGTGGGTGCCACGGCGAAGCCGAGCCACAGCGCGACCGCGGCACAGAGCGCAGCGGCGATCGCGAACCACGGGATCAGGCGCCCAGCCAGCGGGAAGAACGACGCCGGCGACGCGAACCGAAACCAGTTGATGGAGGCGCTAGTCATCTCTCAACCTAATCGAGAGCGATCCGCACCGCGGCCGCCGCGGCGAGCGGCGCACCGACAGCCGCGGCAAGGAGGCCGGCCCCGAGCAGCGATAACTGCGGCCCCGCAGCGAGGCCGACACACACGGCCTCGACTGCGCCGGCGCCGAAGATGAGGATGGGCACGTAGAGGGGCAGGATCAGCAGGGCCAGCAGGCCGCCGCCAGCGCGCACTCCGAGCGTCAGCGCTGCACCGATCGCGCCCAGAAGCGACAGCGTCGGCGTGCCGAGCGCCAATCCCAGCGCGAGCACGGCCAGCTCCTCGCCGCGCAGGCCGAATTGCAGCCCCAGGAGCGGGGACACGGCGACCAGCGGCAGGCCGGTTGAAGCCCAATGGGCGGCTATTTTACCGGAGATGAGCGCCGGCAGCGGAAACGGGGAGAGCGCGATCTGCTCCAGCGTGCCGTCGGCGAAATCGCCGGCGAACAGGCGCGGAAGCGACAGCAGCGAAGCGAGCAGCGCGGCGACCCACAGCACCCCGGGTCCGAGCGCGCGAAGCAGCGCGGGCTCTGGGCCCACGCCCAGCGGGAAGAGCGTGACCACGATTACATAGAACAACAGGAGCACGCCGAGTTCGGCCTTGGAGCGCAACGCGAGCCTGAGATCGCGCGTGGCCGACCAAGTCACGCCAGCCCACGCGCCCGGCGACGGAGCTTCGGCGATTGCTGCGTCGAAGGGCGTCATGAGAGCGTCAGCGCCTTCATGGTGCCCAGAGGCAATTCGAGGTCGTGATGCGTCGCAATGACGGCGACGCCGCCCTGCGCGAGATGAGCTGCAACGAGTTCCTGCAGGATGGCCACGCCGGCGGTGTCGAGCGCCGTTGTCGGCTCGTCCAGCACCCACAGCGGCCGCCGCACGAGACGCAAGCGTGCCAGGCCCACGCGCCGCCTCTGACCCTGCGAGAGCACGCGTGCTGGAAGCGAGCGGTGGCGCTCGAGCGCCCAGTCCGCGAGGGCGGCTCGCGCCTGCACGGCGTCAACGTTTGCGCCATGGAGGGTCGCCAGGGAAACGAGGTTCTCCTCGGCGCTCAATTCGTCTTTCAATGCGGTGGCGTGCCCGATATACAGCGTCATCGCTCGTAGTGTCGGGTCGAAAGGCGTAACGGCGGCGCCGTTCCACGCGAGGGTGCCTGCCGCTGGCAGGGTCAGGCCCGCGACGATGCGCAGCAACGTAGTCTTGCCGCTGCCGTTTGCTCCAGTGACCACCAGGGCCTCGCCGCGCTGCAGCGCGAAGGCGACCGTGAACAGGGGAACGCCACCGCGCTGCGCGGCCAGCTGCTGTGCCTCCAGCATTCCTGCCCCGAGATGGAAATGGCGAATTATAGGCCCGGTCCGTCGCCGCGCTTTGACCGGGATCATGGACGGCGTAGGCGCCGATCCGTGGCGTTCGGATCCCGCTACTGAACCACCTGATCGATGGTGATATTGATTCCGGTGGTCCCGGGCTTGGTTGTCGTGCTTCTTCCGAACAAGTCACCGGGCTGCGGCGCGGCGCTGCCAGTCTTGGAAATGCGCGCCTCGACGATCACCGCAGGCGCGGCCGACAGCTTCACACCGGGCGCCATTCCCATGCTGTCGTCGAGCGAAAAGGTCTTCGGCAACTCCGTGGCGGGAATGCGCAGCAGCGCGAGGGGCATGCGCGTTCCTTCCGAGGCGCGCGCATAGATGAACACCGTGTCGTTGAGCGCGACCTTGGAGGCGAGCGCCGGCGCGAGATCGACGCGGCCGCTGATCGTGCCAGACCGCGCGGTCGCCGGCGCGGGCGCTTGCGCCTGCTGCGTGCGCTTGGCGCCAGGCGCCGAGCCCTTCTCTCCGCGCTGCGCGGATTCGACTTCGGCGATGACGTCGGCGATCTGCCGCGCTTCGTCGGAGCCCGGAGTCAGCTGTGCGGCAAGGCGCCGCCAGTAGCCGAGCGACGCCGCGAAATCGTGAGCCTCGAGAGCGACGGTGCCGGCGAGCGCAAGCGCCTTCTTGTGCCCCGGGTCGATCGCCAGCGCGCGCTCGATCAGGGCGGCAGGCTTGCCGGCGAGCCGCTTGCCTTGCGCCATGGCCAGCACGTCGGCGTAGTCGGCGAGCAGATCGGGATCGTCGCGCACCAGCGTTTCCGCGTGCTCATAGGCTTCCGCGGATTCCGCGAAGCGCTCGAGTGCGCGATACGAGCGCGCCAGCAGCACCCAGCCTTCGGCGTCGTCCGGCCGCTGCTTGAGCTTCTGCGCCAGGGCGTCGACCATGGCGACGATCTGCTCGTTCGAGACCTCGTGGCCGGCCCCGATGGCGGCGACCGTCGTGGCCGCAGGATTGCCCAGGCGTTGATAAAGCAGGAACGCGGCGCCGGGAACAGCGGCGATGAGCACGAGTGCCACCACCCATGCGCGCAGCGAGGGGCGCGCTTTTTCGGTCCGAGGCGCGTGGATCGCCTCCTCGGCCACTCGCCGAGTGATCTCGCCTAGGGTCGCATCGCGCTCCTCGGCGCTGATCGTGCCGGCGGCGTACTCGCCGTCGAGCGCGCGCTTTTGATCGCGAAACACCGCGATGGCCGCGGCATCGGGGTCGAGCGCATCACCATGCGGGCTCCGCCGCAGGAGCGGCCACAGCAGCAGGCCGAGCGTTGCGGCAACCAGGAGCGCGGCAATCGACCAGAATAGAGCCATCACTGCGAAGGCACGTCCCCACCCGACGCGCGGGGCGAACATGGATTATACGCGCGGGCGTGTCCACTGCGCCGCCGTAAGCTCGCCACGGATCGCTCGCGCTCGGTGCATGCAGGCGGAGCCGGCATATCGCCTCATCTGCTATCATCATCACCCCTCCCGAAGTATCCCAAGAGATCCCGATGCCGGACCAGGACATTCGCGAAGCCTCCCTCGAATACCACCGCACGCCTCCGCCGGGCAAGATATCGCTGCTGCCGACCAAGCAGCTCACCAACCAGCGTGATCTCGCCTTGGCCTACTCGCCGGGAGTCGCGGCCGCCTGCAACGAAATCGCGCGCGACCCCGCGGAGGCGCGCAATCTCACTTCGCGCGGCAATTTGATCGGCGTAGTCACCAACGGCACGGCGATCCTCGGGTTGGGAGCGATCGGCCCGCTGGCCGGCAAGCCGGTGATGGAAGGCAAGGCCGTGCTGTTCAAGAAATTCGCCGGCATCGACTGCTTCGATATCGAAGTCGACGAGCGGGACCCGGACAAGCTGGTGGACATCGTCTGCGCACTGGAGCCCACCTTCGGCGGCATCAACCTCGAGGACATCAAGGCGCCGGAGTGCTTCTACGTCGAGCGCAAGTGCCGCGAGCGCATGAAGATCCCGGTGTTTCACGACGATCAGCACGGCACGGCGATCATCGTCGGCGCCGCGGTCACCAACGGGCTGCGCGTCGTCGGCAAGGACATCGCCAAGGTCAAGCTGGTGACCTCAGGCGCGGGGGCCGCGGCGCTCGCCTGCCTCGATCTGCTGGTGAGCCTCGGCGTCAAGCGCGAGAACATCTGGGTGTCGGACATCGCCGGCGTCGTCTACGCCGGACGCAAGGAGGAGATGGACGACAACAAGGTGCGTTACGCGCAGAAGACCGACGCGCGCAAGTTGGGCGACATCATCGGCGGTGCCGACATCTTCCTGGGACTGTCGGCCGGCGGGGTGCTCAAGCCGGAGATGGTCAAGCAGATGGCGGACCGGCCGCTCATCCTGGCGCTGGCGAATCCAGTGCCTGAGATCATGCCCGACATCGCCAAGGAGGCGCGTCCGGATGCGGTCATCGCCACAGGGCGCTCCGACTTCCCGAACCAGGTCAATAACGTTCTGTGCTTCCCCTTCATCTTTCGCGGTGCGCTCGACGTAGGCGCGACGACGATCAACGAGGCGATGAAGCTCGCTTGCGTTCGCGCCATCGCCGATCTGGCCATGGCCGAGCAGTCGGACATCGTCGCCGCAGCCTACGGAACCGAGGACGTCCGGTTCGGGGCCGACTACCTGATCCCCAAGCCCTTCGATCCTCGGCTCATCGTCAACATCGCGCCGGCGGTTGCGAAGGCCGCGATGGAATCGGGGGTGGCGACACGCCCCATCACCGACTTCGACGCGTACCACCAGAGGTTGCTGCAGGTCGTCTACCACTCCGGCTTCCTCATGAAGCCGATCTTCCAGGCGGCCAAGAAGAGCCCGAAGCGCATCGTGTTCGCCGAGGGCGAGGACGAGCGCGTGCTGCGCGCGGTGCAGGTCGTCGTCGATGAGGAGTTGGCGAAGCCGATTCTGATCGGGCGCCCTTCCGTGATCGCCAAGCGCATCGAGCGCTTCGGACTGCGGATCCGGCGTGGCCGCGACGTCGAGGTCGTGAACAACGAAGAGGACCCGCGCTACCGCGCGTACTGGACCGAATATCACCGCCTGACGGAGCGTAAGGGCGTGACCCAGCAGATCGCCAGGAGCGAGATGCGCCGCGCGCACACGCTGATCGCAACGATGATGATCCATATGGGCGATGCCGACGGGATGCTTTGCGGGACCTACGGCACTCACGAGTCCCACCGCCGCTATGTCGAGCAGGTGATCGGCCTGCGCAAGGGCGTGCGCACCCTCGCGGCGATGAACGCTGTGCTGATGCACGACCGCACCGTCTTCATCGCCGATACCTACGTCAACGCCGACCCGACGCCTGAGCAGATCGCCGAGATCACGCTGCTCGCTGCCGAGGAGGTGCGTCGCTTCGGCATCACTCCCAAGGCGGCGCTGCTCTCTCACTCCAATTTCGGCTCGAGCACGCATCCGCAGGCGCGCAAGATGCAAGCTGCGCTGGCCCTGCTCGACTCGATGGCGCCGGACTTCGAGGTCGACGGCGAGATGCACGGCGACGCAGCGCTCTCCGGCGCTGTGCGGCAGGCGGTGTTGCCCGATGCGCGGCTCAAGGGCGACGCCAATCTGCTGATCATGCCCACGCTCGACGCAGCGAACATATCGTTCAACCTGCTCAAGGTGGCGGCGGGGAGCGGATTGACCATCGGCCCGATGCTGCTCGGCGTCGCCCGGCCGGCTCACGTCCTGACGCCTTCGGCCACGGTGCGCCGCATCGTCAACATGACGGCGCTGACCGTGGTCGATGCCTCCGTCGAGCGGCCGCGCGCGTTGATGTAGCCCGTAGGCCGGACTGCGGAAGCGGTGTCCGCCGCGCGTCGTGGCGGTCGACGTGCGTGGCCGATCGCGCACGGCGTCTCCTCGAGCTTGAAATCGAACGGTGCCGCGCACAACTAGGGATTCATGGCACCTCGCGATCCCTTCCCCGTCTTGCGGCTCGTCGAGGACGGCACGGGGCACTCCGCCGGTCAGGGAGCGCACGCGACGAGCTCCAGCGACCGTGTCCTTCTTGACGCCTATTCGAGCGCGGTCAGCGGGGCGGTCGAGCGCGCGAGTCCGGCCGTGGCCCATGTCCGCGTCGGCCGTGGGCGGAGCCGCCGTGGTCCCCGAGAGGGTGCGGGGTCGGGCTTCGTCGTCACGCCCGACGGTTACATGGTCACCAACAGCCATGTTGCGGGCGGCGCCGACGCGATCGAAGTGACGCTCCCGGACGGCCGGGTCGCTGCGGGCGAGAGCGTGGGTGACGACCCCGATTCCGATCTCGCCGTGGTCAAGGTCGCAGCCTCAGGCCTCGCCTACGCCCAACTTGCCGATTCCACGCGGGTGAGAGTCGGCCAGATCGCGATCGCCATCGGAAGCCCTTACGGGTTCGAGCACACCGTCACCGCGGGGATTGTCAGCGCGCTCGGCCGCTCGATGCGCAGCCGCACCGGGCGCCTGCTCGACAACATCATCCAGACCGACGCCGCGCTCAACCCCGGCAATTCCGGCGGTCCCCTGGTGGACAGCTCGGGCGGCGTCATCGGCGTCAACACCGCGATGGTCCTGTCCGCCCAGGGAATCTGTTTCGCGATCGCCTCCAATACCGCGGAGCGGGTCGTCGTCGCGCTCATCCGCGACGGACGGGTGCGCCGCGCTTACCTGGGCGTTGGCGGTCAGGACGCGCCCATCGCACGGCGGGTCGTGCGGCACTTCGGGCTTGAACAGGAGTCTGCAGTTCGGGTGAGCAGCGTGGAGCGCGATTCGCCGGCATCGTCGGCGGGAATTCGCGTCGGGGACTTGATCATCGGTTTCGGCGGCGCAGCTGTGAACTGCGTCGACGATCTGCATCGGCTGCTCACCGGCGGACTCATCGGCGACGGCGTGGAGATCGCCGTGCTTCGCGGCAGTCAGCGGATTTTGTTGCGCGTCACTCCGAGGGAATCGGGCGGAGCTGACCGATAGCGGCGTCGCCCGATGTTCATCTTGGGAAGCGAGCGAATCCCATCTGTTGGGTTGGCCCGGTTTGATCTTGCGCGGCAGCGTCTCCTGCTATCTCCGTCGGGGCCGCTCGTCCTGCTTTCCAAGCATCGAGAACTGTGCAAAAATTACATCAACTTGCAGAACTAAGGTGGTCACGATGCTGGACCGTGACGGGTATCGCCCGAACGTCGCCATCGTCATCGCCAACTCGAAGAATCTCGTCTTCTGGGGGAAGCGGATTCGCGAGCACGCGTGGCAGTTTCCACAAGGGGGAATCAACCCCGGGGAGACGCCCGAGCTGGCGATGTACAGGGAGCTCAAGGAAGAGGTGGGGCTCTCTCCCGAGCACGTGAAAGTGCTCGGGCGCACGCGAGACTGGCTGCGCTATGAAGTGCCGCAGCACTGGATCAAGCGCGAGTGGCGCGGCAGCTACCGCGGGCAGAAGCAAATCTGGTATCTGCTGCGGCTGATTGGGCGCGATAGCGACGTCAAGCTGCGCGCGACTGATCATCCCGAGTTCGACGCCTGGCGCTGGCACGAGTACTGGGTTCCGCTGGAAAACGTGATCGAGTTCAAGCGCGACGTCTATCGCCGTGGACTGACCGAGCTCGAGCGCTATCTCCACCAGCGTCCGCAAACGCGGCGCCAACGCTTGTACGGCTGGGCGCGGAGCGTCATGCCGCCGCCCTACAGCAACCCTCCGGGTAAAGCGTAGCGGCGCGAGCAGCAAAGCAGGGGCCCCGCGCGTAGCGCGGGGATGCGAGCGCCCGCGAGTCGCCGCGGCGGCCGACGCGATGAGAGCGCGTCAATAACAGCGGTCCAAGGAGGCCGTCTGGGTTGAGCCGCATAGCGGCGAACCCCCGGGGAACTCTTGCGCCGGACGCTGATTCCCGGGTTTCGGTTTCGCCTCAACCCGGGCTACCGCATCATCCCCATCGTTCCCAGGCCGCCAATACCCCCGCCCAGAACCATCGGCAGCACCATAAGGCCAAGCAACCAGAACAGCACGATATTGCAGATCAGGACGATGATGGTGTAGCCGACCGCCTTGTCGGCAGGACACTTCTTCACCGACGGCGCGCCGAGGTAGAACGTGTAGATCGAGTACAGACCGGCCAGCAGGCCGACGATGCCGCCGAGGGCCGGGATCAGATGGAAGACTCCCGCGACCCACACTGCCGTATACGCGTACGCCACCAGCTTGAGCGATGCTACGAAGTCTCTCTGACCGCCGAAGCTCGGCGCCAGCAGGTCGACGATCAACGCGATGATCGAGACCGCGACTAGCGTGAGCAGGTATGTTCCGATCGCGAACGGCAGGCTCAAAACGGACCCGAAGACCAGCCCGCGTATCACCATCGCGATGGGGCCAATCGCGGCGAGGATCATGATGTACCCAACGTAGAGCGACTGCGCAGTTGCGGGCTCCGCCGCGATTTTCGGCCACTCTTCCTTCGGGCCCGCCAGGATGTTCTTGACGCGATCGACCAGGTCCATCGTTAGACCCTCCTTGTTGTCGTGGAGCCGAAGCAAGCGACCGACCGCCGGGTGCGGCAAGCGACACGAAGTTTAGGCGAACGCCTGCGCAGCTGTCCAACGCGTGAATCGCTGTCTAAAGTATCACCAGATTGTTGCGGTGTATGAGCTCCGCGTCGTCGACGTAGCCCAGGATCGACGCGATTTCCGATGAAGGCTTGCGCAGGATGCGCCTGGTCTCGGCGGCGCTGTAGTTGATCAATCCGCGGGCGATCTCCCGCCCCTCGGCATCGAAGCAGGCGACGACTTCGCCGCGCTCGAACGCGCCCTCGCACGCGACAACGCCGATGGGCAGCAGGCTCTTGCCGTCGCGGGTGAGTGCCCGCGTCGCGCCCGCATCCAGCGTGAGGCGCCCTGCGGTGCGCAGATGATCCGCAAGCCACTGCTTGCGCGCGGCGAGCGTGATCGTCTCGGCAACGAGCTGCGTGCCGATAGCCTCGCCCGCGGCCAGCCGCACCAGGATCTCTTCTTCGCGGCCGTCGGCGATCACGGTGGACGCTCCGCTGCGCGCCGCGCGCTTGGCGGCGAGGACCTTGGTGAGCATTCCGCCTCGCGCCAGCGCGGAACCGGTGCCGCCCGCGATCTCCTCGAGCGCGGGGTCGCCGGCTCGAGCGCTCGCGAGCAGGGTCGCGGTCGAATCCTTTCGCGGGTCGCTCGTGTACAGGCCCGGCTGGTCGGTGAGCAGCACCAGCACGTCGGCTTCGACCAGATTCGTCACCAGCGCGCCGAGCGTGTCGTTGTCGCCCAGCCGGATCTCGTCAGTCGTGACCGTGTCGTTTTCGTTGATGATCGGGATCACGCCGAGCGCGATCAGCGTGTACAGCGTCGAGCGGGCATTGAGGTAGCGGCGGCGGTCGGCGAGGTCTTCGTGAGTAAGCAGCACCTGCGCGGTGTGCACGTCGAAGCGGGAGAACGCCGTCTCGTACGCCTGCACGAGCCCCATCTGGCCGACAGCCGCCGCAGCCTGAAGCTCGTGAATCGCCGCGGGCCGCTCGCTCCAGCCAAGCCGCTGCATGCCCTCGGCGATCGCACCCGACGAGACGAGCACGATCTCCTTGCCTGCGCGCCGGAGCGCAGCGATCTGCTCCGCCCAGCGACTCACCGCAACATGATCGATGCCCCGGCCCTCGTTGGTGACCAAGCTCGAGCCGACCTTGACGACGAGCCGGCGCGCCGAGGCAACGGGCGACGTTGCGGCGGGCGCGCTCATTGCGTCTCCGCCGTAAGGCGTTCGGCTGGATGCTCCGCCATCCAGTCTCCAACGGCATAGGCGAGCTCGCGGCAGCCCTCGCCATTGATGGCGGCGATCGCGAACACCGGTCCTTTCCAGCGATACGACTTCATGAACGCGCCGATGCGTGCCTTGCGCTCGTCCGGCGCGATCAAATCGATCTTGTTGAGCACCAGCCAGCGAGGCTTGTCGGCGAGCGAAGCGTCGTAGCGCTTGAGCTCCTTGACGATCGCGCGCGCATCGGCGACGGGATCGGTCGTGCCCTCGGGCGGAGCAAGATCGATCACGTGGAGCAACAGGCGCGTTCGCTGCAGATGCCGAAGGAAGCGATGGCCGAGCCCGGCGCCCTCGGCGGCACCTTCGATCAGTCCTGGAATGTCGGCGACGACAAAACCCCGGTTATGGTCCAGGCGGACGACGCCCAGATGCGGAGCGAGCGTCGTGAACGGGTACTCAGCGACCTTGGGCCGCGCCGCGGAAATCGCGCGAATGAGCGTCGATTTGCCAGCGTTGGGCATGCCTAGCAAGCCGACATCGGCTAGCACCTTCAGTTCGAGGCGCAGGCGCCGCTGCTCACCCTTCTCGCCGGGTGTCGACTGCCGGGGAGCACGGTTGGTGCTCGACTTGAAATGCAGGTTGCCCAGGCCACCGCGGCCGCCTCGGGCGACCAGAGCGGTCTCGCCGTCGGCGGCGAGATCGGCGATCGGCTCGCCGCCGTCGGCGTCGGTGATCACTGTGCCGACGGGGACGCGCAGCACAATGTCCTCCGCGCCGCGGCCGTATTGATCGGCGCCGCGGCCCTTCTCGCCATTCCCGGCGCGGTGAATGCGGGCGTAGCGATAGTCGATGAGCGTGTTGAGGTTGCGATCCGCGCGAATGATGACGCTGCCCCCGCGGCCTCCGTCGCCGCCGTCGGGGCCGCCACGCGGCACGTACTTCTCTCGCCGGAAGGAGACCGCACCGTTCCCTCCATCGCCGGCGATGACTTCGATCACGGCTTCGTCGACAAACTTCATAGGGCGCTGCGCGCGGTCGCGCGGCGAAAGAGCACGAAGCGCTCGGTGTCGTCCCCGCGACGACGGCCTTCCCACACCTTTTCCCACGCCGAGTCCGGAGGCGTCTCAGCTTCGTCGCGGGCCAGTTGGACGAGCAACGCCGCGCACGCATGGCTGGCGTCAAGGTCGTCGCGCACCGTGACAAGGCCGATGAAGTACTCGAGCAGTGCGCGCTGTGGCTCGCCCAGGTTGCGGCCGGCGACACAGGTGTCCGGCGGCAGGTGCGTCGCGAGGGACTCGGCGACAAAACGATAGCTGCGTCTGGAGTCGAGGTACGGCAGCCAGATGGTCGAATAGAGCCCCCAGGCGAGGGTCATGCCCGCCGCCCAGTTCAAGATGGTGCGGCGGTTGGAGCGGCGCGCCGGGCGCACGAGAGCGATCCAGAGCGCGGTCAGAAGAACCGAAACAACCAGCGGCACGATCTGAATCGGCGGCTGATAGCCGGGCTGAGTATCGCGAAACAGGTGCGCGATCGCCTCGGGCAGACCGTGCCAGAGCGATTCGATCCAGAGCAACCATACGAGGGTGGCAGCAAGACCGAAAGTGAGGATGCCGAACCAGTCGAGCGCGCCGGAAAGGCCGCGCTTGAGCGCGTCGACCTCGGCGGCAGCAAGCACCGACAGCGGCACGAGCAGCGGAAGGATGTAGATCGCCTTCGGCTCGGCTGCTGCCGAAAGCACGACGAGCACGATGAGCGTCATCGTCGCCGGCAACTCGATGCCAGGCGTTCCGAGGCCTTCGTGATAGCCGCGGGCGCGGATCCACAGCGTCCAGAGAACCAGCGGGAGCGCCGGCCATGCAAACCACAGCAGATTCTTCAGGTAATACGTCGGATCGATGGGGGGCGAATCCGCTCTGCGGCCGAAGAAGCGGGCGAGACTCTGAGCGTCGAGCCACTGCGCGAACAACGCAGGATCGCGTGCATAGAGAAACCATGGCCACACTGCGATCAAGGGCGCGGCAATGACGAGTGAGACGACCAGGGTGAGCGCGTACGAACCGGTGCGCCACGCGCGGAACAACGGCAGCAGCAGCGCGGTCAGCGCGATCAGCGCAGCGTGCGGCGTGCCCCTGCACAAGAACGCGCCGCCGATGGCCACGCCGAGCAGCACGCCTCCCAACGCGCAGCGACGAGGTGTGACGGCCAGCGCGTAGAGCGCCATGGCGTAGAAGGCGAGCAGGCCAACCTCCGGCGAGAGCTGGTGCGCGCGGTCCCACAGGCCGGCACAGCCGATGAACACCAGCACGGGCAGCCAGCGAAAGGACTTGCCGTAGAGCTCGCGTCCGGCAAGGGAAAGCAGCCACAGCGTTGCCGCGAGGCAGAGCGCAACGGCGACACGAGCCGCATCGTGCAGCGACAGGAATCCGCCAAGCGCGCTCGCCGTGGCGGCGGCGAGGGTCGTGACCAGCGGTCCGCGTTCCGGAAGCGGCGCGCCCGCGAGGTGCGCCACCACGAAGTCGTGATGCTTGAGCGCGCCGAAGGCGAGGCCGAAATTGGTCGCGTCGTCGGATTTCCACGGATCGTGGCCGAAGAGTCCGAGCGCGATCCACACGACGCAGAGCAGCACGAGTCCCGCGTGCTTGAACGCGCGGTACGGCCCCGAGGGCGAGAGTCCTGCCGAGTCCTCGGGATTGCGAAGTGGGTCGACGAGAGGCATCGATGGCACGACAGCGGGAAATAAAAAGGCAGCCGAAGCTGCCTTTCGCTCGATCACTTCCGGTTATGCCATCACGCCGCCTTGGGAGCGGTTTTCGTGGCGTAGCGTTGCCGGAATTTCTCGACGCGCCCGGCGGTGTCGACGATCTTCTGCTTGCCAGTATAGAACGGATGGCAGGCCGAGCAGACTTCCACATGTAACGGCTTGTTCACGGTCGAGCGAGTCGTGAACGTGTTGCCACAGCTACACGTGACCTGGATTTCGCTGTACTGAGGGTGGATACCGGTTTTCATCGCAAGCCCTGTTCGGTTCGGCGGCCGGTAGCCGGCCGTCACCCATTAAAGCGGCGAATTATGCGACTTTTTGCGGTGCAGCGCAATGGCCGTCTGCAAAGTGGCGTGGGCCGATAATCGTAATGGATTCAATAACTTGCGTTGTCAGTTGTTAGAACCCTCATCCCCTGCGCATGGAGTCGAAGAACTGCGACGCCGGAGGGCGGAGCAGGGGCCCCAAGCGGTATTGTCTTGGGGATGCGACCCCGGAGGGGGATGCCGGAATTCAAGCGACGCGCTGGAGCGGAGCGCTGATTCGCAAACGTTAACCTCTGCGCATGCTGTCAAAGAATTCCGCATTGTTCTTGGTCTGCTTCACCTTGTCGACCAGGAACTCGGTGGCCTCGAGGTCGTCCATGGGGTACAGAAGCTTGCGCAGTATCCAGACCTTCTGTAGCACGTCCTGCTTGAGCAGCAGTTCTTCCTTTCGCGTTCCCGAGCGGTTCACGTTGATCGCAGGGTAGGTACGCTTCTCGGCCATTCGGCGGTCGAGGTGGATTTCCATGTTGCCGGTGCCCTTGAATTCCTCGTAGATCACGTCGTCCATGCGCGATCCGGTGTCGATCAGCGCGGTGGCGATGATGGTGAGCGAGCCGCCTTCCTCGATGTTTCGTGCCGCGCCGAAAAAGCGCTTCGGACGCTGCAGGGCATTGGCGTCGACGCCCCCGGTCAGCACCTTGCCCGACGCCGGCACGACCGTGTTGTAGGCGCGGGCGAGCCGCGTGATCGAATCGAGCAGGATCACCACGTCCTTCTTGTGCTCGACCAGGCGCTTTGCCTTTTCGATCACCATTTCGGCGACCTGCACATGGCGCGTCGCCGGCTCGTCGAAGGTCGATGAGACCACCTCGCCCCGCACCGAGCGCTGCATCTCGGTGACTTCCTCCGGGCGCTCGTCGATCAGGAGCACGATCAGCACCACGTCCGGATAATTCGCGGCAATGGAGTGCGCCACGTGCTGCAGCATGACGGTCTTGCCCGACTTGGGCGAGGATACCAGCAGGCCGCGCTGGCCCTTGCCGATCGGCGCGATGATGTCGATGATGCGCCCGGTCATGTTCTCCTCGGCCTTGATGTCGCGCTCGAGGATCAGCGGCTCATCCGGAAAAAGCGGAGTCAGGTTCTCGAAGAGGATCTTGCTCTTGGCGTTTTCCGGCGGCTCGCCGTTGACCTTGTCTACCTTGACCAGCGCGAAGTAGCGCTCGCCGTCTTTCGGCGTCCGGATCTCGCCCTCGATCGTGTCGCCAGTGTGCAGGTTGAAGCGCCGGATCTGCGAAGGCGAGATGTAGATGTCGTCTGTTCCGGCCAGATACGACGTGTCCGGCGAGCGCAGGAAGCCGAAGCCGTCGGGCAGGACCTCGAGCGTGCCGTCGCCGTAGATGCTCTCGCCCTTCTTCGCCTGGTTCTTGAGAAGGGCGAAGATGAGATCGTGCTTGCGCATCCGGTTCGCGCCGTCGATCTCGTTGGTGTTGGCGATGTCGACAAGCTCGGTGACTGGTTTGGACTTGAGGTCTGAAAGGTGCATAGATGGATGTGGTCTGGGAAACCGGAGCGGCCTCGGCGTCTAGGCGCAGCCGCAATGATCGTTCAGGGAGTTTGGCGCCTGAGAACGGACCACGGCGCCGGTGGTGGCGCTCCACGGAGGCGATGCCCCGTGGAGAGCAGTTCAATGCGTCAGGAGCCTAGCTGTTTCACAAGTGGCTGTCAATGAATGCGGTCAGCTGCGACTTGGAGAGCGCCCCGACCTTCTGTGCGGCGACTTCACCGCCCTTGAACAGGATCAGTGTGGGGATGCCGCGGATGCCGTACTTCGCAGGCGTGCCGGGATTGGCGTCGACGTCGATCTTGGCGACGGTGAGACGCCCGGCGTAGTCCTTGGCTACATCGTCGAGAATGGGCGCGATCATCTTGCACGGGCCGCACCACTCGGCCCAGTAATCGACCAGCACCGGGGTGCCTGCCTGCAGGACATCCTTGTCGAAGGTGGCGTCGCTGACGTGCTTGATGTGTTCGCTCATGCTTTCCTCGCTTAAGGCGGAGGCGTCGAAGGGCTTGACCGACCGTGCGTTCTACGTTATCGGAAACCAACTGGCCCCGCAAGCCGCCGCCCGGGCCGCGGCCTCCACGCCCGGATGTGGGGGTCGATTTGGTAGAATCAACCCCGGGGCCAAGAAGCACCGATATCCTGGGATGACCTACGTCGTTACCGAAAGTTGCATCAAGTGCAAGTACACCGACTGCGTGGACGTGTGTCCGGTGGACTGTTTCCGCGAGGGCCCCAACTTCCTGGTGATCGATCCCGACGAATGCATCGACTGCACGCTCTGCGTGGCGGAGTGCCCGGTCGAGGCGATCTACGCCGAGGACGACGTTCCCGAAGACCAGAAGGAGTACAAGGCGCTCAACGCCGAGCTCTCCAAGCTGTGGAAGCCGATCATCGAGCGCAAGCCTGCCCCGCCTGACGCCGATCAGTGGAAGGCCGTGAAGGTCAAGAAGCACTTGCTTGAGCGCTGAGGAGTACCCGTTATGCCCAGAATCCTCCCGTTGCGCGCCACGGCGGCGGCTGCGTTGATGCTGCCCCTGGCCGCTTGGGCGCAGGCCCCTGCGCCGGTTGGCAATCCCGCCGCCGGAGCGCAAAAGAACCAGATGTGCGCCGGCTGCCACGGCATCGACGGCTGGCGCACCGCTTTCCCGGAGGTCTACAAGGTGCCCAAGATCGGAGGCCAGCACGCGGCCTATCTGGTCAGGGCGCTGCAGGAGTACAAGAGCGGCGAGCGAAACCATCCGTCGATGCGCGCCATTGCGGCGTCGCTGTCCGATCAGGACATGGCGGACCTCGCGGCGTACTACTCGGCCGCGACGGCTTCGGTGGCGAGCAAGTGAGCCGATGGCGATGAGAAGCCGAAGCCTCATCCTGCTCGCAGCGGCGCTCGGCTTTGCCGGCGCGGCGGCCGCAGCCGATCTGCAGGCCGGACAAGCCAAGGCCAAGGAAGTCTGCCAGACCTGCCATGGCATGGACGGCAACAGCCCGACCCCCGATTACCCCAAGATCGGCGGCCAGTACCCGGACTATCTCGCCAAGGCGCTGCGCGACTACAAGTCCGGCGCGCGCAAGAATCCGACCATGGCCGGCTTCGCCGGGATGCTCTCGAAGCAGGACATCGAGAACGTGGCGGCGTACTACGCGTCGCAGCCTGCAGTCGTAGCTACCAAGCACTAGCCCGAGTGCGCGCTCATTTGGCGCGCACAGCCGGCACGGTCTTGGTCTTGCCGCGAAATTCGCACAGATCGGCGATCGCGCATTCGGGGCAGTTCGGCTTGCGTGCCTGGCAGACGTAGCGTCCGTGCAGGATCAGCCAGTGATGGGCATCGTGGCGGAACGCCTCCGGCGTGAACTTCATGAGCTTCTCCTCCACCTCGTCGGGATTCTTCCCTGGCGCGAGCCCGGTCCGGTTCGCCACCCGGAAGATGTGCGTATCGACGGCGATCGTGGGCTGGCCGAAGGCGACGTTGAGCACCACGTTGGCAGTCTTGCGGCCCACGCCCGGCAGCTTCATCAGCGCTTCGCGGTCCGCGGGAACCTCGCCGCCGTGCTCCTTCACCAGCATTCGGGAAAGCGCGATGACGTTCTTGGCCTTGGTGCGAAACAGCCCGATGGTCTTGATGTAGGGAATGAGCCCGGTCTCACCCAGCGCGACGAACGCCTGGGGCGTGCTGGCTTTCTTGAACAGCGTCGCGGTCGCCGCGTTCACGCTCTTGTCAGTCGCCTGCGCCGAGAGCACGACGGCGACCAGCAATTCGAAGGAAGTGCGGTACTCGAGCTCGCTGCGCGGATGCGGGTTCTCGGCGCGCAGGCGCTTAAAGATCTCCAGGCGCCTGGCGGGATTCACTTTGCCTCCGACAACTCTCGCAACCGCGCCAAGCGCTTGGCCTTGTCGGCGGTGAATCCAGCGTCTGCACTCAGCAGCTCGCAGGTGCCCGCGACGGGACGGTCAAAATACCACCAGCGGTCCAGCGCGGGTGAAATCCTGGCGCACGACCCGAGCGGCAGAGCGAGGTTCCGCAGCGCTCTCATTTGCCGGGTCGGCGCGCTTGGGCGCGCCGGGCACGGGCGCGGGCGAGAGCCGCCGCGACAGCGGCTTGGCGCGCTGCACGACCACGAGCGTCTCCGGCGTAGCTCTCGCTCGATGCACTTCGCGCTGCGAAACGCGCATTGCGCGCCGCATGGCGCGCGCGGGCGTGTTCGTCGTCCTCGCTGGTCCATGCGCGGCCGGCGTCGACCATGGCGATGCAGTCGACCGGGCAGGGTGGAACGCACAGTGCGCAGCCCGTGCAGTGGGCGGCCAACACCGTGTGCATCTGCTTGGCAGCGCCTATGATCGCATCGACAGGACAGGCGGTGACGCACAGCGTGCATCCGATGCACGCCGCTTCGTCGATGCGGGCGACGGCGAAGCTGCCGAGCGAGGCGTACACGGGTGCGAGGGCCGTGCTCATGCGCCCATTCTACCGTTGCCTTCCCAGCCTACGGTTAGGCGTCCGCTCGGCTGACCGGCGTTGCGAGCGGCGAGGCGTTGGCCGACAATGACCTGACCGAGCGCATGCACCCTCATCGCCACCCGTCCGCGTCAGCCGAGCGGCGCGCCGCGACAGCGGCGCACGGCCACTCGCACGCAAATCCGCCCGCCGGCGAAGCGACGTTGCGCGCGCTAACGTTGTCGCTCGCGGCGACGATCGTCTTCGCTGTTGTCGAGGCGATCGCCGGCTGGTTCGCCGGATCGCTGGCCCTGCTCTCCGATGCCGGGCACATGGTCGCCGATGCGGCCTCGCTGGGACTCGCGCTGCTCGCCTACTGGATCTCGCGACGCCCGCCGTCGCGCCGCGCGTCCTACGGATACGCGCGCGCCGAGGTCCTGGCCGCCTTCGTCAACGCGCTGGCGCTGCTCGTGCTCGTCGTGTTCATCACCATCGAAGCGGTTCGCCGGCTGCTCGTGCCCCAGCCCGTCGCGGGCGGCGTGGTGCTGGGGGTCGCCTTCGTGGGACTGCTGGTGAACGTCGTCACGGCATGGATGCTCTCGCGCGCAGGCAGCTCGCTCAACGTTCGCGGCGCGCTGCTGCACGTGCTCTCCGACATGCTTGGATCGGTGGCGGCGATCGTCGCCGGTGCGGTGATCCTGTTCACCGGCTGGACGCCGATCGACCCCATTCTCTCCCTGGTGGTTTCGCTATTGATTCTCCGCTCGAGCTGGCGGCTGCTCGCGCAATCGACGGGCGTGCTGATGGAAGGCGTTCCATCGAACCTCGACTACGAAGAGATCGGACGCGCGCTCGCGAAGGTCCCAGGCATCGTGGAGATCCATGACCTGCACGTGTGGCACATGAGCAGCGAGCGCGCTGCGCTGTCGGCGCATCTGCTCATCCGCGAGCCCGCCAAGTGGCCGGAGACGCTCGCCGCAGCGCAGCGGCTACTCGCCGAGCGCTTTCACATCGACCACGTGACGTTGCAGCCGACGTGGCACCAGCCGCCTTCAGGGAAACGCGTGATCCCGGTTACGCCGGTTGCCGTCGACGGCGAGCCGCGGCTGCATTGAGTTGCGCTCGGCGGTCAGGAGTATTGTCGCTTACACCGACTACTCTACGGCTTCGCGAGCACGAGCCGTACCATTACAGCATGGCGACTCGCGTCGAGTGTTACACCGGCTATCGCGGCGAGCAGGAGCCGCGCGCGTTCTGGCTGGGTGAGCGTCGGCTCGAAGTCCGAGCCGTAGTCGATCGCTGGTTCGCCCCCGCGCAGCGCTGGTTCAGAGTCGATGCCGACGACGGGAATCTATACGTTCTTCGACACGACGAGGCGAACGGGGATTGGGAGGTTGTTGCTTATCGGGGCATTGCCGGCTGACACGGGGCATGCGGGCTGTGCTCCGGATGTCCCCCAGCGAGTCAGACGATGGCGATCTGCCGTCGCAGTTCGCCTGTGAACAGGTTTTTGGGAATCATCGCATGGACGCCGCGTACGATGTCCACTACCTGCGTCACCCGGAAGCTCACCGCGATGCTGCAAAGGGCGTACGCGTCGAGCTCGCTGACCTTCGCCCGCGACGCTAGGAACTTGATGGCATTGCGCGCGGCCAACGTCATGGCAGCGTTGAGGTCCCTGTCGAGCCCGACGATGATCCAATGCGTGTCGGTTTCCGCCGCCGGCCAGGCCAAATTCTTCTGCTTGTGGAGAAAAACCTGGATACGCATCTCCTTCATGCGCGTCTCCAGCGCAGTCAGACTGATCTCGCCATCACCCTGAACCGCATGGGAATCGCCAGTGAAAATGAGTGCGCCCGGCTTCCACACCGGAACGAACAGCGTCGACCCCTCGGACAGCTCGCTCAAATCGAGATTGCCTGCATGAGGGCCGGGAGGAACGGAGCTCGTCACTCCCGGGCTCAGCGGAGGAAAGTAGCCGTCCGGCGGCGCCAGACCCAGTGTCCCCTGAAACGGCTTGAGGGGCACGCTGATGTCGGGTGCGAACTTTGCGCTCATGGCGCGTAGGTCGAGGTCCAGGTACTTGATCTGCCCCTGTGCGTAATCCTGCGGGAGCAGCCCGGTGCCCAGCGGGCCCGGATTGTTGAACACCGCGCCCCAGCTAAAGGGCTCGAGCTTCTTGTAGCGGATTTCGAGCACATCCCCCGGCTCGGCGCCCTTGACGGCAATAGGGCCGATGATCGAGTGCGGCCCCTTGCCCGGGTTGGCGACGCGAAGCTCGGCGAGCTTGTCCACGGGCACGCCGGGCTGCATCTCGTTCAGAAAATGCGACCACGTATTGGGAAAGCTGATCGTATCGCCCGACTCGATGGTAACGATGGGAGGTAGATTGGCATCGAAAACGCCGAGGCGCACTGTTTCCTTGTTCGATTCCACGACATGCAGGCGGCCTTGAGCGCCTGGTTGAGTGGTTGTGGCGCTCGTTGTCGCGGGAGCATCGGCAGCTTGGGCGAGTTTGCCAAACCATGGCTCCACTGCAGCTAGCAAACCCATAAAGCTGCTGGCGCGCATGAGATCGCGGCGTGAGCGGCCGCGTGCGGTCAGGTAGCCGTCCAGTCTCTCCTGGTCCACCTCGTCCATGTGCAGCAGACGATCTGCCGAGCGCTTTTGAAACACGGCGTCCCTGATGTCCTCGCGCAGCACGCCGGTACCCTTCTCGTCGCCGCATCCAAAAAGGTTGCAACATTCGTGACCGTGATGCGCGTGCTCGGTCGTTTCATCATCGTGTTCCGACACGGCGTTTCTCCCCATGGACGGTTATTTCCAAGTTACATCAACGCCTCGCTATCGTCGTGCAGCAGCGGCGGGCGGACGCGTTCGAAGCATGCCGCTCACCCAGCCGCCGGCGGCGCGACCACTTGCCCGTCCTTGACCGGCAGCGTTGCGCCGGGCTTGACGGAAGTGCGCAGGACGCCCTCCTTGCCTTCGAGTCGATAGGTGACGTCGTAACCGACCAGCTTCTGCGTCGTGTCGTTCACGGTCTTGCAGCGATGTTCCGTGGTCGTGACGACGTCCTTCTGCTGCATGTTCTTCTGCACCTGGTTCCCAACGTAGGCCCCGCCCGCAGCTCCGGCAATCGTGGCGACAGTCCGACCCGTGCCGCCGCCAATGGTGCTGCCCAGCAAGCCACCTGCAACTCCACCAATCGCCGTCCCAGCAATGCGATTGCTATCCTTCACCGGCGCCTGCTTCTGCACCTGCACGTCGTGACATTCCTCACGCGGGGTCACGATCGTCTCCGTGACCTCCTTCACCGAAACAACGTCGGCGAACTTCGGCTTGGTCAGCGCCTTGTAGGTCGGGACTGCACCTGCGGCCACTACCACCATCGCGATACCGCCGATCACGATACCCTTGAGCATCGAGCTGTCCATAGCCTTGACCTTTCATTGGTGCATTGTTTGCCGTGTGCCAGCCTGAACCCCACTGCCGCACGCGATCATGATAGCGCGTGCCGGAGCGGACGTCCCGGAAGGCCGCTCGGCGGCTGAACGAAGCCCCGGCTTCATCGGCCATCAGTACCCCGCCTCCAGGCGAGGGTTACCTGCTTGCGATGAAGTCGATCTCGACCAGCGCATCGCGCGCCAGCGCCGTCACTCCTACACAAGTTCGTGCGGGCAAGCGATTCCCGGGAAAATAGGAACGATAGACCGCGTTCATCGGACCGTAGTCACGCTCGAAGTGAGTGAGGAAGGCACGCGCCGCCACGACATGCTCGAGCCCCAGGCCCGCGCCCTTCAGCACCAGGACGAGGTTGTCCATCACGCGCCGGGTCTGAGCGTCGATGCCCGCTGGCAGCGGCGCTTTGTCGTCGTTGGGATCGGTGGGCATCTGTCCAGTCAGGAACACCCATCCGTCGACTTCGACCGCGTGCGAGAAAGGCCCGACCGGTACAGGTGCGCCGGGAATCATCATGAAACGGGCGGCGCTCATCGAGTGACTACAGCCAGCGTATCTTCTTGAACCAGAGGTACAGTCCCACTTCGATCGCAGCCATCGAGAAGATCGCGAGCGGGTATTCGACGCTCGACGCACTCGCTGATGTGTTCCTTGGGGATATCGGCGAGCTTCCGGCCTTCCTGGTAGGCGACGCAGTTGACCAGCATCGGTGGCTCCGGGCTGCGGTTGCCCGATGATAACGGTCCGATGGTCCGATTGCCACCGCGGACTCAGGCACTGCCCCGGGTGGCCGCGCCCCTCGGCAGCGGGTAACATGACGGCGTCGCCCAAGCCCCCACCAGCGCATGATCATCGAGTCCCTGCTCGATACCGATCTGTACAAGTTCACGATGATGCAGGTGGTGCTGCATCATTTCCCCGGCGCCCATGTCGAGTATCGCTTCAAGTGCCGCACTCGAGGCGTCGACCTGACGCCCTGCATCCACGAGATCGAGCGCGAGATCGGCGGGCTGTGCAAGCTGCGCTTTTCGCAGCGTGAGCTCGACTATCTCCGGCGGTGGCGTTTTTTCAAGAGCGATTTCGTCGACCTCTTGAAGCTCTTCCAGCTCGACGAGCGCTTCGTGAGCGTGCGGCGCTCGTCCGCGGAGCCGGGCGAGATCGAGATCGTGATCGACGGGCCATGGCTGCACACCATCCTCTTCGAGGTCCCGCTGCTCGCGATCGTGAGCGAGGTCTACTTCCGCAGAGCGCAGCCACGCCCGGACTTCGCGGAAGGTCGAAAGCGGCTGCAAACCAAGATCGCGCTGATCAACGCTGTCCCGGACGCCGAGTTTCGCATCGCCGACTACGGCACGCGCCGGCGTTTCTCGCGCGCCTGGCAGGACGAGGTCGTGCGCACGCTGCGCGACGGCATCGGCGCCAAGTTCGTCGGCACGAGTAACGTGCGCTTCGCGCTCGAGCACGAGCTCACCCCGCTGGGCACGATGGCGCACGAGTATCTGCAGGCCTGCCAGGCGGTGGGGCCGCGGCTTCGCGATTCGCAGGTATTCGCCTTCAACACCTGGGCGCGCGAATACCGGGGCGATCTTGGGATCGCGCTCTCCGACGTCTGCGGCATGGACGCGTTCCTCCGCGACTTCGACCTGTTCTTCTGCAAGCTCTTCGACGGCGTGCGCCACGACTCGGGTGACCCCTTCGAGTGGGGAGAAAAGCTGATCGCGCACTATCGCAGGATGCGCATCGACCCGCGCAGCAAGGTCATGGTGTATTCGGACTCGCTCAACGTTCCGCTGGCCATCGAGCTGTTCGAGTACTTCAAGGGGCGGATCCAGACCGCCTTCGGCATCGGAACCAACCTCACCAACGACTTGGGTTACGACCCGCTGCAGATCGTGATCAAGATGACGCGTTGCAACGGCCAGCCGGTTGCCAAGATCAGCGACGAGCCATCCAAGGCGATGGACTACGATCCCTCGTACGTCTCCTACCTGCGCAAGGTCTTCCAGGTTCCCGAGGAGGCGGTTGCAGCGAGCGCCGACGACGGCGCGGATTGACCGCCTCGTCCTAGCTCTGCGCCAACGCCGCTTCGTACGCTTCCTGCACGTCTGAGCCAGCGCAGGCGAACAACAGCTGCTCGAACAACTCGAGCCGCGGGAAGCCGCGAACGGCAGCCACCGCAATCGGAGCCGCCAACCGCAACGGGAATCCGTATGCGCCGCAGCTGATCGCGGGGAAGGCGACCGATTTGAGCGCGTGCTCGGCAGCGAGCTCCAGCGAGCGCCGGTAGCACGACGCGAGCAGCTCGGGCTCGCCGGCGCGACCACCGTGCCACACCGGGCCTACGGTATGGATGACGTGCCGCGCCGGTAGTCGATAGCCGAGGGTGAGCTTGGCGTCCCCGACGGCGCAGCCGCCCAGCGTTCGGCATTCCGCGAGTAGCTCCGGCCCCGCGGCACGGTGGATCGCACCGTCGACACCGCCGCCGCCGAGCAGCGTCGTGTTGGCGGCATTGACGATCGCGTCGATAGCGAGCGTGGTGATGTCGGCTCGAACGACGAGAAGCCGTGCAGTCATGAGCGCCCCAGGGCGATCCAGTATAGCGCCGCTGTCGTCCGGGGCCGCTTCGGGTTATAGTATGCCAATGGCATCGATCAAGCCGGCTGTTCCACCCAGGGCTGTTCCCAGCGAAGCGCGGGCTGCCCCGGCTCGCCCAGCGCGTCCGGCGGACCGGCGGCTGCGCCTTGAAGACATCCTCAAGCTGATGGCCGCCGACGGGCTGGTCTCCGCCGCTGACGCGGAGAAGACCGCTCGCTCGCGCACGCAGCGCTTCGAGACTCCGCTCGAGCTCATCGCCGATCAGAAGTGGCGCAATTTGAGCGATCCCAAGAAGCCGCTCACGCTCGAGTTCCTGGTCGAGTGGCTCGCCGGCAAGCTCAAGGTGCCCTACCAGCACATCGATCCGCTGAAGATCGACCTGGTGGCGGTCACCCAGACGATGTCGATCGCCTACGCCGAGCGCTACCGGATTCTGCCGGTCGCGGTCAAGTCGGGCGTGCTCACCGTGGCCACCAGCGAGCCTTTCGTGCGCGCCTGGGCGGACGAGCTCGAGCAGATGGTCCACATGAGGATCGATCTGGTCTTCGCCAACCCGAAGGACATCCGCCGCTTCATCGGCGAGTTCTTCACGCTCGCCCGCTCGATGAAAAAGGCGCAGGAGACCTCGCATGGCGACGTCTCGCTGGCGCGGAACTTCGAGCAACTGGTCGAGCTCGGTAACCGCGGCAACCTGGATGCCAACGATCAGCACGTCGTCCACATTGTCGATTGGCTCTGGCAATACGCCTTCGAGCAGCGCGCCTCCGACATCCACATCGAGCCTCGTCGCGACCTGGGCGTCGTGCGCTTCCGCATCGACGGCGTGCTGCATCAGGTCTACGCGATTCCCATTCCGGTGCTGCTGGCGGTGACCAGCCGCATCAAGTTGCTCGCGCGAATGGAAATCGTCGAGCGCCGCCGCCCGCAAGACGGGCGCGTCAAGACCGTTCAGCCCGGAGGAGGTGAGATCGAGCTGCGCATCTCGACCATGCCCACCGCATTCGGCGAGAAGGTCGTGATGCGAATCTTCACTCCCGAAGTGCTTGTCCGCGACTTCACCGAGCTTGGGTTCACGAACGAGGATCGCGAACGCTGGGAGAAGATGATTCACGAGCCCAACGGCATCGTTCTGGTCACCGGGCCCACGGGCTCCGGCAAGACGACCACGCTGTACTCGACGATGAAGCTTCTGGCGACGCCGGAGGTCAACGTCTGCTCGATCGAGGATCCGATCGAGATGATCGCCCCCGAGTTCAATCAGATGCAGGTGCAGCCGATCATAGGAGTCGACTTCGCCAGCGGCGTGCGAACGCTGATGCGGCAGGATCCGGACATCATCATGGTGGGCGAGATCCGCGATCGGGACACCGCAGACATGGCGGTGCAGGCGGCGCTGACGGGACATCTGGTGCTCTCGACGCTGCACACCAACGATGCGCCGACCGCCATCACGCGACTGCTCGATCTCGGCGTCCCGCCTTATTTGATCAGCTCGACCGTGCTCGGCGTCATGGCGCAGCGGCTGGTGCGTACGCTGTGTCCGCACTGCAAGCAGCCGGCCGAGCCTCTCGACGAAGATACGTGGCGCATGCTGACCGCGCCGTTCGTGGCCGACCTGCCGCGCCAGCCACACGCCCAGGTCGGATGCCTCGAGTGCAGGATGACCGGTTTCTACGGCCGCATCGGACTCTACGAGATCATGACGCTCACGCCAGCGCTGCGCCGGTTGATCCACGCCGATTCCGACGACGCCGTGATTCGCGAGCAGGCGTATCGCGAGGGAATGAAGCCGCTGCGCGTTTCTGGGGCCGCCAAGATCGACAGCGGCCTCACCACCGCCGAAGAGGTCGTCAAGGTCGTCCCGCTGGCAACCTGACAGCGCCGTTTACTGCGCTGCGGCCTTTCCCGTTTCGACGAAGCGTACCAGCCGGGTGAACTGCTCGCCGAGCACCTTGTCGACGGCTTGTACGTCTTTGTCGAGCGCACTGGCCGCGGCGCCACTGACTCGGTAGGAAAGCGTCAGGACGGTCGCTTTCTCTTCCGGCTTGAGCTGGAAAGTCAGCACGCCAGTCACCGCCTTGCCCTGTAGCGGGCCGAGCGCGGTCTGCACCCGCAGCATCCTGTCGCGCATCGCCAGGATCACGCGACCGAGTGGCCGTCAGAAGCAGTGGATCTGGCGGAAGTGTGACACCCACATTGCGGGGCGTAGCTGCCGCTTGGTCCTGAACTTACCGTCATACGTACCGCCAGTCGTACTCTGACAGGCCAACAGCCGCCAATTCGGCGCCAGCCACAGGCACCGTGAGAAAATGGATTGTTCGTCGAGCATGAGAACTAACTCCCCGATTATGTACTTGTCGTGGGCCGCCGTGATCAGGGCGATGGGCGGCTTTGCCCTTCGCTTGGCTGGCAGGACTTTCGCCGTACAATCGCTGTTAAGCGCTGGGCCGTGGTGGAACATGATCGCGTTCGTGCTTCTCTATCACTCGCATCGGATTCTCGGACCGGACTATCAATCCAACGATCACGTCGCGTTCGCCCGAGACCTTTGTACCATCGCTGAGACGGGATGCCGGATTGTTTCTCTGTCTGCTCTCGTCAACCTGATAGGGCCAAAGCCACTCTTAGGACGAATACTCCGTAGCAGGCATCGCTACGTTGCCCTGACGTTCGATGACGGGCCGGAGTACGATGCCGTCGATTTCGATCATCCGATCTTTGGGCATCAGCGAAGTTTCCTGGGTGCGATGCAAGATTTTCGCGCGACCCGAGAGGGCCATGCCCAACGCAGCGTCTGCGCCACAAGCTTTGTCATCGCTTCGCCGTCGGCCCGGAAGATCATGGAAACGGAGTTCGATCCGCGCGAGACGTACCTGACCGAGGGGTCGTTGAGTGACGATTGGTGGACTCCAGCTATTGATTCGGGGATGCTTTCAATTGCCAATCACAGTTGGGATCATTTGCACCCTGGATTACCAACCGTCGCACATTCCCGGCAGGCTAAGGGAGATTTTCGCGAAGTTGATACGGAAGGCGACGCCGACGCACAAATCACGGACGCGTTTCGGTATATCTTGTCGCGAACCGCCGGCAGAGCGACGCCGTATTTTGCGTATCCGTTCGGCCACTACAACGATTTCCTCGTGAACGAGTTTCTGCCGAAGCATCAGCATCACGGAATGCGCGCTGCGTTTTCGATCGACGGTCGGGCGGTCGATTCCACGACGAATATCTGGTGCATCCCACGGTTCACCTGCGGCCTCGATTGGAGGTCGCCGGGCGAACTTGCGCGGATTCTCGCCGGTTGAGGCGGATGATGAGCGCCCCGCGCACCGACGCAGACAACGCCCGCCTGGAAGAACGGCTTGCAGTCATGCGTGTTCCTAATGCCGGTTTCTTCGCGACGAAATTGTTCTTCGACAGCTTTGCGCAGCCCTTCCCCATTCCTCGTGACAATTGCGGACTTCCCATTCCCACGCCGCCGACCGCGTGGAGGCAGTACGTCGCCCTCTATCACTGGCCGGATGATCGTGTGGAGACGGTGGGGTTCTGCAATTGGATACGGTTCAACGACGTCTACCTCGAAGGCGGTCTCTGCGTTCGTCCGGGTTTCTACCGACGACTCCCGAGTACGCAGTTTGCGGACTGTGCGGGGCGCGGCGGCATCGCGCAGATCATGATGGATTCGGCATCGCGAGAGCTTAATGATTGCCATGCTTGGTTTGGCTACGTCGGGGACAAGAAATCCAATGTGGTTTGCGCGCGCGCCGGGTTTGTTCCCACAGGGCGAAAATACCTTATCGCCAAGTGGTTCGGGAACATACCCGATGCACAGAAGAGCCGGCTGATCGAGATGGTCGCTCCTATTGGCCCGTTCTGAATGAGAAAGGATGGCTCACTCGATTGAACACACGTTTGGCGTGGTCACACGTATTCCGGCTCCAGTAACCTCGGAATCAGTGACCACAAGGCCGATAGGCTCCCGAACGGGATGACGCTCGCTTGCAACTGACAGTGCGACCGGAACAGTCGGTCCGTTACCCGCCCCGTCGACGATTCGCTGGTCCCGAGTCAGCTTCAGTTGCTCACCGCGCAGGATCGGGTTCCAGTTCTCGACCAGCTCGCGCACGCGCTGCGGCGAGTTCGGCTCGACGCCGGCTTGCCGGCACAGATCGACATAGCGGCAGTAGAAGCCGGCATCGCGCGGCTCGATTGCGCCGCCGATCGGACGGTGCTTCACATCTTCTGGCATTCTCCCTCCTCCATGTACCAGCCACCTACGAAGTTGGGATGGACGAACATGAAGCTCCGGTCGCCGAACAGATGAAAAGTCTGAAGCTGACTGTGGTCTATGAACGTCGTGACGCCGTCGCTCCTGAGCGCCGCGACATGCTTCGAAGTGGCGACAATGTGCGCCGCCTGGGTTCAATCGCGCCGGGACGCGGCGCGCTTGATGGGAATGATCTTGTCCTCTGGTAGGTACGACTCCACCATGTCCGCCCATTGCTGCATCATCCTGTGCCGTTCCGGTAAGTACTCGGCGCGATGGTAGGCGGCTCGCACGGCGTTGCGTTCAGCGTGCGCAAGCTGGCGCTCGATCACGTCGGGCCGGAACCCCGCTTCGTTCAGGATCGTAGATGCGACCGCGCGGAATCCGTGGCCCGTCATCTTGCCCTTATAGCCCAGGCGGTAGAGCGCGAACAGCATGGTGTTGTTGCTCATAGGTGCGTCACGGTTTCGACCAGGAAACACATACGGGCTGTCGCCCGCCAGCGCCCGAGCCTCATTCAGAATCTTGATCACCTGACGCGATAGTGGAACGACGTGGGGCACCTTCATCTTCATACGCTCCCCCGGCACCGTCCAGGTCGGCTCCTTGCGGTCGAGATCGAACTCCGACCACTGCGCGCCGGTTAGCTCGCTGGTGCGCACGAAAGTAAGAGCCAACAGCTTGAGGGCGAGTTTGGTCTGCAGGTCGCCGACCGTGTCGTAGCCATCGATCGCGCGCAGCAGATCGGGCAGCTCCTCTGGTTTTACTGCAGCTTGGCTCTTCTTCTTATGGGGTGTCAGAGCACCACGCAGGTCCTTTGATAGGTCGTGCAGGCAGCGGCCAGAGGCGACGCCATAACGGAGTACTTGCCCCGCAACCTGGAGAACCCTGTGCGCGAGATCGTAGGCGCCGCGATGCTCAATCTTGCGTATGGCCGCTAGAAGCTCGGGGGCGGCCAGGTCCATGATTGAGGTCGCACCGATGTCGGGAAATAGGTTGCCCTCCAGCCGGCGCATTACGTCTGACGCATGTGACGCAACCCAAGTGCGTGAATGTTTGCCGTACCACTCCCTGGCGACAGCCTCGAAGCTGTTCGCCGCCTTGCCCGCTGCTTCGCGCTTCGCTGCCTGCCGAGCCGCGCTTGGGTCCACGCTGCGGGCAAGGAGCCTCCGCGCTTCGTCGCGCCGCTGGCGCGCCTCTGCGAGCGACACGTCTTGCAGAACCCCGAGGGACAGCAGCTTGCGCTTGCCGCCGAAGCGATATGCAAATCGCCACCAATAGCTGCCCGCTGGTGTGATTTCGAGATACAGGCCGCCCCTGTCGTACTTGCGGTACGGTTTCTTCCCAGGCTTGGAATTGCGGATCGCGGTCGTCGTCAGAGGCATGGCGGTAACTCTCAGAGATTTGGCGGTAGTACCGTCAAAACTACCGCCGGTTACCGTCGGCTGTAAAAGAAGCGTACTGGGACGTTCTGGCACGAACAGTCCGCAGTATACGGAGGGAAGGAAGCCCTGGGGCGGGACGCTGCGGGTCTTCTTGGTTCTTGAGACTGGCGGAAGGTGTGAGATTCGAACTCACGGTGCCGTTGCCGACACGCCGGATTTCAAGTCCGGTGCATTCAACCGCTCTGCCAACCTTCCAAGCGTCACCTAAAATCATAGCATTGCGACCGAACCCCTGGGCGGAGGACGGTCGGCCTGCCTTCCTGGAGCCAACCAGGCAGGCCGCGCGGTTGAAACTTGAGCCGTTTCTGCTAGTCTAAGGACTGCGGCGGGATGTCCGCCGCGAACTGCCCGCTCAAGGCAAAAGGGATTCGAATGGAACAGCAACTCAAACCCGTTCCCATCGGGTCGCAACAAAACGAGTGGTCGCAACGTCCGGCCGGGGGGGCCGTCGCGCTCGACCAGAGCAAGGTCCTGCGCAATACCTATTGGCTGCTCGCACTGTCGATGCTGCCCACGATCGCCGGCGCCTACGGCGGCATGGCGATCAACTTCGCGGCTTTCTACAAGACCTCGCCGATCATGGCGCCGCTGCTCATGTTCGGGGCGATGATCGGCTCGCTGTTCATCGTGGCCGCGCTTCGCAATACGGCGTGGGGTGTTGTCGCGGTATTCGGCTTCACGTTCATCTCGGGTGTGATGCTGGCGCCGATGCTGCAGCTCGCGGCGGGCTTGAAGAACGGCGGCCAGCTGGTCGCGCTCGCCGGCGGAATGACGGCAGCGGTGTTTTTTGTCATGGCGACCATCGCCACCGTCTCGAAGCGGGATTTCAGCTTCCTGGGCAAATTCCTGTTCGTCGGCTTGATCCTGCTGGTCATCGCGATGCTGGCTAACATGTTCTTCCAGGTGCCCGCGCTCGCCGTGGCGCTGTCCGCGGTTGCGGTGCTGATCTTCTCGCTGTACTTGCTCTACGACGTGAGCGACATCGTCCGTGGCGGCGAGACCAACTACATCATGGCCACAATCAGGCTGTTCCTGGACATCCTGAACCTGTTCGTCAACCTGCTCAACCTGCTGATGATGCTGTCCGGCCAGCGCGACTGACGCCGGCACGGCTTCACGCGAAGGGCGGCTGCGGCCGCCCTTTTTGTTGCTGGCCCAGTCGCGTCTAGCGCTCGAACAGCGCGATCGACTCGACGTGCGCGGTGTGGGGAAACATGTTGGCCACGCCCGCGGCGCGCAGCGCGTAGCCGTGCTGGTGCACGAGCACGGCAGCGTCGCGGGCGAGCGTCGCCGGGTTGCACGACACGTAGACCAGCCGCTGCGCACCCTGCGAAGGCAGCGCCTTTGCGAGCGCGATCGCGCCTTCGCGCGGCGGATCGAGCAGCGCCTTGTCGAACGATCCTGCGGTAGCGGCCAGGCTCGCCGCCGTCACCGTCGCCAGGTCGGCGACTGCGAAGCGGGCGCTGCCCTCGAGGCCGTTTGCGACCGCGTTGGTCTGCGCCCGCCGCACCAGCGCCGAGTTGCCTTCTATCCCGATCACTTCGGCTCCGCATCGCGCGATCGGCAGCGTGAAGTTGCCTACGCCGCAATAGAAATCGGCGACACGCTCGCCGGGCACGGGGCCGAGCATAGCGATCGCCCGGCGCACGAGAACACGGTTCACCGCGGCATTGACCTGGGTGAAGTCGGTCGGCCCGAACTCAAGAACCACGTCGAAATCGGGCAGCGTGTAGGAAAGCTCGCATTCCGGCGGGTGTAACGGCCGGACGCTCGCGGGACCATCCGGCTGCAGCAGGAAGTGGAAACGATGGCGGTCGGCGAAGGCGGCGAGCTCGCGCTCGTCCTCGGAGTTGAGCGGCGCCAGGATGCGCAGGACCAGGGCGTCCACCGGACCGTCGCTCGCCTCTCCGACCGCCAGCTCGATCTGCGGGAGCCGTGTGCGCACCGAAAGCCGCGTGATGAGCGCGCGCAACTCGGGCAACGCGGCCGAAATGCGCTCCGGGAGCACGGCGCAGGACCGAAGCTCGGCGACGAAGCTCGACTTGCGCTCGTGAAAACCAACCAGCACGCCGCCTTTTTTCGGGACATCGCGCACCGACAGGCGTGCCCGCTCCCGGTAGGCCCAGATCGGACCCTGAATCGGCGCCATGAGCTGCCCGGGACGAACGCGCCCGATATGCCACAGCGTATCTTCCAGCACGCGCTGCTTGACCGCGACCTGCGCGGCCGGCTCCAAGTGCTGCAGGCTGCAGCCGCCGCAGACGCCGAAGTGCGGGCACCGGGGCTCGACCCTCGCCGGGCTCGGAGTTTCGATTTCGACCAGGCGCGCCAGCGAATAGCTCGGCTTGTCGCGATAAATCTCGATCGCGACCCGCTCGCCGACCAGGGCCCCCTCGACGAACACGGCTTTGCCCTCGATGCGCGCGACACCGCGACCCTCCTGGTCGAGCGCGGTGATGACAACGGAATTCATGCGGCGGGAAAGCGTGTGCACATGCGAGGCACAGATTGTACCGGCGGGAGTAATCACGCCTGCCTTAGACCATACCCGCCGAGGTAGAATCGCAGGATGCGGATTCTCGCGCTCGACGCCTCGACCGAGTGGTGCAGTGTCGCGCTGGGCGACGAGCGGGGGTTCGAAGAGCGCACGGAAGAGGCCGGCCAGCGCCATTCGGAGCTCTTGCTGCCGATGATCGAGTCGCTGCTTTCGAACGCGCGGACTTCGCTTCCCCTTCTTGACGGCATTGCCTTCGGCGCCGGACCCGGATCGTTCACCGGGCTGCGAATCGCCTGCGGGGTCGCGCAAGGGCTGGCACTCGGCGCCCGGCTGCGCCTCGTCGGCATCGGCACGCTCGCCGCCATGGCCGAGGCTGCCCGCCGGCGCCATGGGGCAAACCGCGTGATCGCTGCAATCGACGCGCGCATGCGCGAAGTCTATGTTGCCGCCTACGAGTACCAGGACGAGCGCTGGCGCGAGCGTATCGCACCGATGGTCGTGCGGTCGGAGACGGCGCCGTTGCCACCCGGTGCGGGCTGGCTCGCCGCGGGTCGCGGCTTCTCCGCTTATCCCGCATTGCGCTCCCGTTTCGCGGCAGCGATTTCCGGAGTCGATGCGGACATCGTGCCAAGCGCAGCCGCCATTGGCGCGCTGGCGTTGCCCCGGTTCGCCGCAGGCGAGAGCATGCCGGCGCGCGATGCTGCACCGGTCTATGTACGGCGCCGCGTTGCGGTAACCGTGGCGGAGCGTGCCGCCGGAGCGGTGCTTTGAACGCGACGCTCGCACGCACGCCCGCATCGATGTGGATGCCAGCATGGCGTCCGATGCGGGAGGCGGACCTCGCCGCCGTGGCTGCCATGGAAGCCGACGCGCATCCGACGCCGTGGATGCTCGGCAACTTCCACGACGCGCTCGCCGCTGGCTACAGCGCGACCGTCGGAGAGCTCGAGGACGCGATCGTCGCTTACGGCGTGATGATGCTTGCTCCGGGCGAAGCTCAACTGCTCAACCTCACCGTCGCCAGCGCCTTGCGCCGGCGCGGCATCGGACGGGCGCTCCTGCGCCGCTTTCTCGCCGACGCTTTCCGCTTCGGAGCCGAGCAGTGCTTTCTCGAGGTCCGCGTGTCGAACGAAGCGGCGATAGCGCTCTATTCGGCGGAGGGCTTCGCTCCGGTCGCGCGGCGCGTCGGCTACTACCCCATCACCGGCAGCGAGCGACGCGAGGACGCGCTGGTGTTGCGCCGGCCGCTGCGGGGTCGCTAGCCCGGTGCCCGACCGCTACGCGATCCTGCAGGAGCTCGGCCTGACGCCGGTCTGGCGATTGCGCGGGCGCCCTGCGAACGTCGGTTCCGATCGGGTCGAGTTGGAGGCGGAAGTCGCCGTGGCGACGGTCGCGCCGGCGCTGTCGGACAGGGCGGCGCGCATCGCCAGGCTCCGCTGGGAGGACTTCGCCAAGGACGTGTCCGCATGCGCGGCTTGCGCCCTGTGCAAGACGCGCCAAAAGGCGGTGCCCGGGGTCGGCGACCCTCACGCTGAATGGCTTTTCATCGGCGAGGCTCCCGGCGCGGAAGAGGACGCGAAGGGCGAGCCTTTCGTCGGACAGGCGGGGCGGCTCCTCGACAACATGCTCGCGGCGCTGGGCATGAGGCGCGGCGAGAATGTCTACATCGCCAACGTGCTCAAGTGCCGGCCTCCGGGCAACCGCACGCCGACTCCGCTGGAAAGCGAATCCTGTCGCCCGTATCTCGATCGCCAGATTGCGCTGATTGAGCCCAAGCTCATCGTGGCGCTGGGCAAGAGTGCGGCGACCACGCTGCTCAACGTGGATGCCAGCATCGCCAGCCTTCGCGGGCGGTTGCACCGCTATGGAGGCGTGCCGCTGATCGTGACCTATCACCCCGCGTACCTCCTGCGCAATTTGCCGGACAAGGCGAAGGCGTGGGAAGATCTCTGCCTGGCTCGGGCCACAATGCGCGCTCTGCGGTCGGGCGGCGACTTGCAAAGCAGCGCTGTGGCCCCCAAGTAACGTGCCGCGGGCGCCTGCCCGCTTCCCGCAAAAAGGGGGAAGTTCACCATGCGCAAGATCTACGGTTCGTCGATCGGCCTGCTCTTAGCGGTGGCCGTCGCGCTGTCGCTTTCAGGCTGCGGTTACAACGACCTGCAGCGCCAGGACGAGCAGATCAAGTCCTCGTGGTCCGAGGTCCTGAACCAGTACCAGCGCCGTGCCGACCTGGTGCCCAATCTGGTCAACACGGTCAAGGGCTATGCCGCTCAGGAGGAAAGGGTGCTGACCGAGGTGACCAATGCGCGCGCCAGCGTGGGCAGCATCAAGGCCACTCCCGAGCTGATCAACGATCCTGCGGCATTCGCCAAGTTCCAGGCGGCGCAGGGCGAGCTGCAATCGGCATTGTCGCGACTGCTGGTCGTTGCGGAGAACTACCCGCAACTCAAATCCGATCAGAATTTCCGCGACCTGCAGTCGCAACTCGAAGGCACCGAGAACCGCATCACGGTGGCTCGCAACCGTTACATCAAGGCGGTGCAGGAGTACAACGTGACGGTGCGATCGTTCCCGACCAATCTGACGGCAATGCTCTTCAAGTTCGACGTGAAGCCGAATTTCATCGTCGAGAACGAAAAGGCGATCAGCACGCCGCCGACGGTGGACTTCTCCAAACAGCCGGCACCGCCGCCGTCCGCCAAGTAACCGAGGCTGCCGCCGCGCCGCGGCTATCGACGGCCCGGCGCAGTCATTGATCGCGGTGCCTATGGCGACACACGTGGCAAGATTCATGGCAACACGTATCGCTGGCGTCCTTCTGGCGTTGGTGTCCGCCACGTCTGCCGTTGCGGCGACGTGGGAAGTGCAGAAAGACGGCCTGCGGCCGATTCCTCCGCTCACCAGCCCAGTGACCGACCTCACCGGGACGCTGTCGGCGGCGGAGCGCCAGGCTCTCGATTCCAAGCTGCGCAATTGGGAGGCGCGCACCACGAATCAGCTCGTCGTGCTGATGGTTCCGACGACCGTGCCCGAGTCTATCGAGGATTACTCGATCCGCGTTGCGGACGCGTGGAAGATTGGCCAGAAAGGCAAGGACAACGGCGCGATATTCCTCATCGCCAAGGATGACAAGCGCATGCGGATCGAAGTCGGCTACGGTTTCGAGGGCGTGCTGACCGACGTCACTTCGCGCCGCATCATCGGCGAGACGGTGGCCCCGTATTTCAAGCAAGGGCAGTTCGCGGCAGGCATCGACGCCGGCGTCGATCGAATCATGGCGATACTAGACAAGGGCGAGCCTTTGGCGCCCGTAGGGAAAACGGACGGTCGAGCGCAGCGCGGCGGCGGCTTCGATTTCGGCACGCTGCTGGTGATCCTGCTCGTTGCCGTGCCCGTGGTCGGTGCGCTGCTGCGCTCCATCTTCGGAACGTTGGGCGGGTCGGTGGTCGGGGCCGGGATCGTAGGCGCGGCGGCGTGGTTCATTGCCGCGTCGGCTCTCATTGCGGGTTTCGCGGCGGTCATCGCCTTTGTGCTGATCCTCTTCTCGAGCCTCGGCGGGCGCGGGGGTTGGATTCCGATGGGCGGTGGAGGCTGGCGTGGTGGCGGGTTTGGCGGGGGCGGCTTTTCCGGCGGCGGAGGCGGCTTCGGCGGTGGCGGCGCTTCGGGCGGATGGGACTAGAGTCTGTGACGACCAGCGAACGCAAGTCCTTCCGCTTCGGCCGGCATCTGGTCACCGATCACTGGTCGGCACGGCGGGCGTTTCCACCTGCTGCGCTCAAGCGCATCGAGGACGCGATCGCCGAAGGCGAACGCATGCACGCCGGTCAGCTGCGCTTCGTCGTCGAAAGCGCCTTGCCGATGGGGCTGCTGGTGCGGGGGGAAACTCCGCGCGAGCGCGCGATCGAGGTCTTCTCCCGCCTTCGCATCTGGGACACCGAGGAGAACTGCGGCGTGCTGATCTATGTGCTGCTCGCCGATCGCGGTGTCGAGATCGTTGCCGATCGCGGAATACACCGAAGAGTCGGCGACGAAAGCTGGCAGGCAATATGCCGATCGATGGAGACCGCGTTCCGCGAAAGGCGCTTCGCGGACGGCGCAATCGGCGGCATCGAGGCCGTCAACGACCTGCTCGCCCAGCACTTTCCGCGCACCAAGCCCGGCCCGAACGAGTTGCCAGATCAGCCCGTCGTTCTTTGATTGAAGCGGGTCGCTAGGGTCCGCCGGGCCCGGCGCGCTCGACCGCGACCAAATGCATGACGTCGCCCGCGGCGACGTTGACACGGTGCCGCCACATTACGAGCAGCATCGTTCCGGAGACGAACAGCCCGAAGAGGACGATGACGGAGTTGGTCGAGAGGCCCAGAAAAGCGAGCAGCGAGTACAGCGAGAGCATCACCAGCACGCCGATGTTCTCGTTGAAGTTCTGAACGGCGATAGAATGTCCGGCTCCCATCAGCACGTGGCCGCGGTGCTGCAGCAGGGCATTCATCGGCACGACGAAGAACCCGGCAAGGAAGCCGATTCCAGCCATGATGGCCAGCGCCGGGACCAGCGTGTTCACACCGATCATCAGCATCACGGCGAGGCCCATCACGATACCCAGGAAGAGCACCTTGACCGCGTTCCGCAGCGATACGAACCATGCCGCGGCCGCCGCGCCCAGGCCGATGCCCATCGCGACGACGCCCTGGAGCATAGCAGCGCCGGACAAAGTGTAGCCCAGGTGCGACGCCGACCAGTCGATGACGATGAACTGCAGGGTTGCTCCGGCGCCCCAGAACAGCGTCGTCGTCGCCAGCGAGATCTGGCCGAGCTTGTCGCGCCAGAGAAGCGCGCAGCAATGGCCGAATTCACGGATCAGGAACACGGGATTCTTGCTCGGCGCCCGGTGTGCAACGCCCGTGTCGGGGATGTACCAGTTGAACAGTGCGGCGATCGCGTAGAGCCCCATGATGACCGAGATCGCCGCCTCCGGCGGGGTGTTGATGCCCGTGTCTATGAACGGAACGTCGATCGCCAGCAGGAGGCTCGACACCGGGCCGCTGATCAGCGCGCCGCCGAGCACGACGCCGAGAATGATCGAAGCCACCGTTGTTCCTTCAATCCAGCCGTTGGCGATGACGAGTTGGCGCGCAGGGAGCAGCTCGGTGAGGATTCCGTACTTGGCCGGCGAGTAGGCGGCGGCGCCGAAGCCGACGAGCGCATAGGCGACGAGCGGGTGCAGCGTGAACAGCATCAGGCCGCAACCGAGAATCTTGATGCCGTTGGTGATCAGCATCACGCGGCCCTTGGGCATCGAGTCGGCAAACGCGCCGACCAGCGGCGCAAGCGCGACGTACGAAATCACGAAGCACTGCTTGAGCGCCGGAGTCATCCACGACGGCGACTGAAGATCGCGTAACAGCTGTATGGCGGCGATGAGCAGCGCATTGTCGGCAAGCGACGAAAAAAACTGCGCCGCCATGATGGTGTAGAAGCCGGCCTTCATTGTCCTCGATGAGCGCGCTCGCTCGACAGATCCGCTGCCCGGCGTCGAACGCCGGGAAGCGAGCGCTGCGCTTTATGTATAATTGATTTGACCGGCGCAAGCGGCTCGCGCCTTATACCACGTTTTGCCACATCGGACCAAGCCACCGGGCTCGCATTCCTCCCGCGGTTCATGACCCGTCCGATCCTGGCCCAGATCAACCTTGCTGCGTTGCGGGCGAACCTGGGCATCGCGCGCCAGCACGTGCGCCAGGCGCAGGTGCTCGCCGTGGTCAAGGCCAATGCGTACGGGCACGGCCTGCTGCGCGTGCTGCCCGCGCTGGCCGATGCCGATGGGCTCGCGCTGCTCGAGCTCGACGCAGCGATCGCGCTTCGCGAACAGCACTATGCGCGGCGCATCCTGCTGCTCGAGGGTTTCTTCGCCGCTGACGAGCTGCCCGAAATAGCCGCGCGGCGCTTGGCCATAGTTGTGCACCACATGGAACACGTGCGCATGCTGGACAGCGCAGCGCTCGCGCGACCTCTGGAAGTCTTCATCAAGGTCAACAGCGGGATGAACCGGCTCGGTTTCAAGCCAGACGAGGTGCACGTCGTCGCCGAGCGGCTGTCGAGCTGCCCCAGCGTCGCGGCCCTGCGCTTGATGACTCACCTGGCGCGCGCCGACGAAGAGGAGGGATTGCACGAACAGCTGCAGGAGTTCGAAAGCGCCTGCAAAGGCTTGCCGTACCCGCGCTCGGTCGCCAACTCGGCCGGCGTGCTGCGCTACGACGAGGTCGGCGGCGACTACGTGCGGCCGGGGATCATGTTGTACGGATCGTCGCCCTTTCCCTACGACACCGCAGAGGCGCTGGGCCTCGCGCCGGTGATGACGCTGCGGAGCGAGTTGATCGCCACGCAGGATCTGAAGGCCAACGACAGCGTAGGGTACGGCGGCGGATACACCGCGTCGCGCGCGCATCGCATAGGCGTCGTCGCGTGCGGCTACGGGGACGGCTATCCGCGGCACGCACCCAACGGGACGCCCGTGCTGGTCTGCGGCAGGAAGGTGCGTACGGCCGGAAGGGTGTCGATGGACCTCATGACCGTCGATCTCACCGAGGTGCCGGAAGCGACGATCGGAAGCCCCGTCGTGTTGTGGGGCGAGGGGCTGTCGGTCGACGACGTCGCATCCGCCGCGAGCACCGTCGGCTACCAGTTGCTGTGCTCCGTCGCACCCCGCGTGCCCTGCGTCAGCACCGAGGTAGCGAAGGTGGACATCGAGCTATAGTCCGGGAGGAAACAGGTGTACACCGTCGTCACCGGCGCCGCCGGATTCATCGGCTCGAATCTGGTCAAGGCCCTCAACGAACGGGGCGAGTCGAGCATCATCGCGGTCGACAATCTGGCGCGCGGCGACAAGTTCGTGAACCTCGTCGACTGCGAGATCGCCGATTATTTCGACAAGGACGAGTTCCTGGGTCGGCTCGCCGAAGGCGATTTCGCCGACGACATCGGGGCGATCCTGCACCAGGGTGCGTGCTCCGACACGATGGAAAGCGACGGCCGCTACATGCTGGCCAACAATTACCGCTATTCGGTCACGCTTCTCGAGCACTGCCAGGAGAACGACATTCCCCTGCTGTACGCATCGACGGCGGCCGTCTATGGAGCCGGCCCCCGTTTCCGCGAGGAGCGCGCCTGCGAAGCGCCGCTCAACGTCTACGGGTATTCGAAGCTGCTGTTCGATCAGTACGTGCGGCGAGTGCTGCCCGAGCGCACGGCTCAGGTAGCGGGCTTTCGCTACTTCAACGTTTATGGTCCGCGAGAGGCCCACAAGGGCAGGATGGCGTCGGTCGTCTGGCATTTCTTCAACCAGTATCGCGCCGCCGGCAAGGTGCAGCTCTTCGAGGGCTCGGGCGGATACGCCGCGGGCGAGCAGCGCCGCGACTTCGTCAGTGTCGAGGACATCGTCGCCGTCAACCTGGAATTCCTCGAGCGTCCGGACCGCTCGGGGGTCTTCAATCTGGGCACCGGCACCGCGACCACGTTCAACGCGGTAGCTTCGGCGACCATCAACGCGTGCCGCGCCGCCGAAGGCGCCGAGGCGCTGTCTTTCGAGGCCCTGCATCGGGCCGGGATGATCGAGTACATCGCCTTTCCGCCGGGGCTCGAGCAGAAGTACCAGAGCTTCACGCAGGCCGATCTCAACCGGTTGCGCAGTGCCGGCTACGCGGCGCCCATGCTCAACGTCGAAGAAGGCGTCTCGCGCTGCGTGCGGGCGCTCCTTGCCGGCCGCCCGGCCAACCCGTAATATCGCGCGAGCGCGTGCGGCCGTCGGCGAAGACCGGCCCGCATGCGTCATGGGGACATTCCAACTTTCCGCTCGGAGGGGTTCATGAAAAGACTCGTTGTGCTGCTCGCGACGCTGCTGTTCTCGGCGCTCGCGCTCGCGGCGGTCAACATCAATACCGCGACCAAAGAAGAGCTCGATGCATTGCCCGGCATTGGCCCGGTAAAGGCACAGGCGATCATCGATTACCGCACCAAGAACGGACCGTTCAAGACACCCGAAGACGTCATGAAGGTCTCCGGGATCAAGGAAGGCGAGTTCTCGAAGCTTAAGGGGCTGATTTCCGTGAGCGGCGCGTCGACGCCCGTGGCTGCGCCGGCGAAGACCGAGACCAAGGCGGCTGCTCCCGCCGCAGCGGCTCCTGCAGCCCCCGCGGCAGCACCTGCACCCACTGCTCCGGCAGCCAAGGCGCCGGCGCCCGCTACTGCGGCTGCCCCCGCACCTGCTCCGGCGCCAGCCGCCGCCAAGGCCGAAGCCAAGGCAGCTGCTCCTGCCGCCAAGGACGAAAAGATGAGCAAGGAGGAGAAAGCCAAGACGGACAAGGAGGCGAAGGCGAAAGCCAAGGAAGAGGAAAAGGCGAAGAAGGAGGCCAAGGCCGCCGATGACAAGGCTAAGAAGGAAGCCAAGGCTGCCGAAGACAAAAAGAAGAAGGAGGACAAAGCCGCCGAAGAGAAGAAGAAAAAGGAAGCCAAGGCTGCCGATGACAAGGCGAAGAAAGATGCCAAGGCGGGCAAGGACAAGGCAGCCACTGACGACACCAAGAACAAGGACGCGACATCCAGCAAGGACGCCGCCGCCAAGGATTCGACGGCGAAGGACGACAAAGCGAAGAAATAGCGAGAGCCTGGCTCGAGCAAACCCCGCCCGCGTGGCGGGGTTTTGCTTTCTTGGAACATCGCCCGTTCTGCTATCGATATGCTGGCCGATACGAGCGCCGCGGCGCGGGCCTCGGGTACAATCGAATCGAGCTCCCGCTAGCGGTTCCAGCACCATGTACAAGACGATCGAAGATACCGTCGGCAACACGCCGCTGGTCCGACTTCAGCGGCTGCCCGGAACGACGAGCAACGTGCTTCTCGCCAAGCTCGAGGGCAACAATCCGGCGGGCTCGGTGAAGGACCGGCCTGCGTTGTCGATGGTCCTCGGAGCCGAGAAGCGCGGGCAGATCAAGCCCGGGGACACGCTGATCGAGCCGACCTCAGGCAACACCGGCATCGCGCTGGCCATGGCCGCTGCCATGCGCGGTTATCGCATGGTGCTGGTGATGCCGGAGCATCTGTCGGTGGAGCGCCGCCAGACCATGCGGGCGTTCGGCGCGGAGATCGTGCTCACGCCCAAGGCGGGCGGAATGGAAATGGCGCGCGACGTGGCCGAGAAGATGCGCGCCGAGGGCAAGGGCATCATCCTCGATCAGTTCGCCAATCCCGATAACCCGCTTTGCCACTACCGCGGCACGGGTCCCGAAGTCTGGCGCGAGACCGAAGGCCGCATCACTCACTTCGTGTCGAGCATGGGCACGACCGGCACGATCATGGGGGCGGGAAAGTTCCTGAAGGAGAAGAATCCGTCGATCGTGATCGTCGGATGCCAGCCTTCCGAGGGCTCGCAGATTCCGGGGATCCGCAAGTGGCCTGAGGCCTACCTGCCCAAGATCTACGATGCCAAGCGCGTCGACCGCCTCGAAGAGGTATCCCAGGCGGACGCCGAGGAGATGGCTCGCCGCCTCGCGCGCGAAGAAGGCGTCTTCGCGGGTATCTCATCGGGCGGTGCCTGCGCGGTTGCGCTGCGCATTTCCGCCGAAGTGGAGCACTCCACCATCGTGTTCATCGTCTGCGACCGCGGTGACCGGTATCTCACGACGGGTGTCTTTCCGGCGTAGGCAACTTGCAGTTCCCACTGGTGCCTAGCAGCGGCTGAACGGTTACTTGTCATCCCGAGGAGCGCAGGCGACGAGGGATCTGCTGTCCATAAGGCGTTAACTTGAGGCAACAACAGATCCCTCGCTGCGCTCGGGATGACATTGCGGTGAAGTCCCGTGTTCGCTTTCGATAGTCCCCCAGAGCGATGACTCCGACGCTTGTCTTCGACATCGAAACCGTTCCCGACGTCGCCGGCCTGCGGCGGGTGCACGAGCTGCCCGCGGCGCTCTCGGACGCGGACGTGCTCGCATGGGCAACGCAGCAGCGGCGCATCGCCACCGGCAGCGATTTCCTGCCGCACCACCTGCAACGCGTCATTGCGATCGGCTGCGCGCTGCGCGAAGGCGACTCGTTCAGGATCTGGTCGCTCGGCGAAGCATCCGATCCCGAACCCGAGCTGATCCGCAGGTTCTACGACGGGATCGATCGCTATACGCCGCAGCTCGTGTCGTGGAACGGGGGCGGGTTCGATCTGCCGGTGCTCAATCACCGGGCACTCGTTCACGGCGTTACCGCGCCGAAATTCTGGGACTGGGGCGACGACGATCGCGAATTCAAGTACAACAACTATCTGGGTCGTTACCACACCCGCCACCTCGACCTGATGGACGTGCTGTCGATGTACCAGCCCCGCGGGTCTGCCACGCTCGACGCGATGGCGCGGCTCGCAGGCTTTCCGGGCAAGCTCGGCATGGAAGGTCACGAGGTGCACGCGGCATACATCGCCGGGAGGCTCGATGACATCCGGCGCTATTGCGAGGCCGACGTGATGAACACGTACCTGCTTTACCTGCGCTTCATGCAGCTGCGCGGCACGCTGACGCCGGGCAAGTACGCCGCCGAAGTATCGCTTGCTCGGGAAAAGATCGCCGCGTCGAAGGAACCGCACTGGCGAGAGTTCATCTCCGCGTGGGACGCGAACGCGAAAGGCGGTGCAACTTAACCCCTCGCCCTCTGGGAGAGGGGCAGGGGTGAGGGAAAAGATCCTTCGCGTCTCTACGCTCGCAGCATCGGCAGCGGCGCGAAGCGCCCGTTGAGCGGGCCCGCCGACGGCACTCCCCACCAGCGCTCGAGCACCGTCGCGTAGAGGCTGCGGAAATCGATGGCGAAAGCCGTGTTGCCGTCGCCGGAAAGCCGATCGAGCGAGGGCTGCTCGCCATAGAACCCGCCGGCGACGCGGCCTCCCAGCGCGAAGTGCACGCTGGCGGTGCCGTGATCGGTGCCGCTGGACAGATTCTCCTTGGGCCGCCGGCCGAACTCGGCGTAGGTCAGCACTAGGGTGCGATTCCACCGGCCGAGCTCCTCGATCGCGGCCTTGAGCGCGACGACGCCGCTGGCGAGCTCGGAGAGCAGCCGCGCCTGCGTTGCCGGCTGTCCGGCGTGGGTGTCGAAGCCAGAGAGCGTCACGCGCACGACCGCGACTCCGGCCTGGTTGGCGATCACTTGCGACGCCGTCTTGATCGCGTTGCCGAACGCGTTCTGCGGAAACTCCGTGCGGAAGGAATGATCGGCCGACAGGTGTGTGGCCGCCTGCATGATGTCGGACTCGACCTTGAGGATGTGGGCGAGCGCCTTGTTGCGCGGCTCGCCTTCGCGCGAGGCTAGCCGAGCCCGGCGCAGGAACTGCTCGGTATCGGCGAGCGCGATCGCACGCGTTCCTCCTCCGGCGAGGGGGCCGAGATCGGGCGAGCCGATGATCACGCCGTCGGCTGCGAAGCTCGGAGGGGTCGACGCAACGCTGAAGGTCCGCGTCAGCCAGCCATCCTGAAGGTATTCATCGCTTTTAGACGCCGTGTCCCAGATCTCGATCGAGCGGAAATGCGAAAGGTTCGGCGCAGGGTAGCCCACACCCTGAAGCACCGCGAGCTCGCGATCTTTCCAGAACGGCTGAAGCGGCTCGAGCGAAGGATGCAGGCCGACTGTATCGCTGAGCTTCACGACCTGGTCGCGCGCAATCGCGAGCTTCGGCCGCAACGCGTAGTACGTCGGATTCGCGTAGGGGACCAGCGTGTTGAGCCCATCGTTGCCGCCCTTGAGCTCGATCAGCACCAGGAGCTTGCCGTAATCGGCGCCCGCCGGCGCCGCCCCCCAAGCAAGATTCGGCGCCGCTGGCAGCGTCAGCAACGGCGCCGACGCGGTGAGTCTCAGGAAATGCCGACGGTCCATGGCGTGTCTCCGCGTCACTTGAGCTGATACGAGGCGTCGAGGACTATGCCGCGCACCAGGGCGATCGGCCCGTCCCTCGGGTCGGGTGGGCTCTGAGGCGCCGCCGCCAGCAGCAGCCTGGTTACTGCGTCAGTGCGCGCCGTCGCGTTGCCTGCCGACTGGAACTGCGCCAGCCACGTCCCTCCATCGAATTGAAGAGTCGAGATCCCACGGTCCATGGCTTTCATGAATTGGAGCTGACGCATCTTGTCGGGATCCTGTGCCCCGGCAGGCGCGATCGCCTGCCTCGGCGGCTGCATGGTTCGTTCATCCGGCGCCGCGATCATCGGGATGGCGTCAGCCGATCGGAAGACGCGATCGAGAAAGGCTTTTCGCGCGAGCAGCGTGGTCGAATTGATCCAGGCCTCCTGACCCGGCCAGCCCTTCACATTCGGGGGCGAGAAAAGGTTCTGGCCCATGCCGGCCGCGGCGACTGCGAAGGCGATCGGCTCGGCGGGCTTCAACTCGAACTGCCTGAGCGTGCCCACCACCAGATCAACCGGCGACTTGATCAGCGCGCCGCGGTTCCCGGGGGCGTAGAACGCGTCGGAGGTGAGCAAGCCGTGAAGCGCAACCTTGATGTCGTAGTGCGATTCCCGGAAACGCTTGGCGATGCGGCCGACCTCGGCGGCGTCGGGATCCGGAGAGACGAACTCCCGCCACAGCTTGCGGGTGATGAACTCGGCGGTCTGTGCCTGTGCAAGCAGGATATCCAGCACCTGATCGCCGTCGAAGTCGCCGGCGCGACCGAGGACGGCCTTCGCGCCGTAGTCGTGGATGAAGGGCCTGAACATGAACTCGCCGGTCTTGCGATCCAGGCTCCAGCCGGTGAAGGCGCGGGCTGCCTCCTTGATGTCCTGCTCGCTGTAGCTGCCTTCACCCAGCGTGAACAGCTCCATCGCTTCGCGGGCGAAGTTCTCGTTCGGCGTTCCCTTGCGGTTCTGTGCGCTGTCGAGATAGATGACCATGGCCGGATCGCGGGCGATGGCGTGCAGCATCGCGCCGAGGTTGCCAAGCGCGTTGGCTCGCAAGGTGACGTTCTGCCGGTACATGAGCTGCGCGAGCTTGACTTTCTGCTGGCTGGACACGAAGTGGTTGTGCCAGAACAGCGTCATGCGCTCGGTCAGCGGCGAGGGCGTGTTCAGCATCTCGGCGACCCACCAGCCGCGCAGCTCCAGGCCGTTGCGGACCTGCTCCTGCTGGAAGAGCTTCTTCTCCATCTCCGAGGCGGCGGCGCCCGGACGCGAGGCCAGCGCGGAGTAATCGCTCGTCCACGCCGGGGGCGGCGTTACCGCGGTAGTGCGCGCCTCGGCGAGCAGCTTTCGCACCGCCTGCTCGCGGGTCATCGAGGCGTAGCGTTCGATTTCGGCTTGAGTGGGACCGAAGCCGGTGCGAGCGAGCAGGTGCCGCGCGTCGTCATATCCGAGCACCGGTGCGCCCGCAGGCGCGGCCGCGTAGCACGCCGACGCGAGGGTCAGGGCAAGCAGGGCGAGCAAGAGGCGCATGGGTCTCAGGCGCGAAGCAAGGGATATGCCGCCGCGCTCCATGAACGGCCGAGTGTAGCTGGCAGTTGACCGTGCAGCGGTAAGCGTTTGTAACAGCCTGTTGCGGCTTACCCGCTCACTGGATGACGCGATTGGCGCGAGCCAGCAGCGAGGGGGGAATGACGACCCCAATAGCGCGGGCGGTATTCGCATTGATGACCAGCTCGAACGTCGTCGGTTGCTCGATCGGCATGTCCGCGGGATTGGCCCCTTTGAGGATCGTTGCGGCCCTAGGGCGCGAAGTTGCTGCCGGAACGCTTCCCACCATTCCAGGCGCTCTCCCGCGTCGAACAGGCCGATGACAGTGACCTTAGCGCTCGATTGCGCGTTCGATCGAGGGGCCTGCGCGACCGCCGGGAGCAAGGCTGCAATCGCGGCCAGCAGGTCTACGTCTCACTCGATGTTCTCCCTGTTGCGAACCGGACCGCAGCAGCGGCGAGCATCCCGCCGCGACGTCCCGTTGTCTGGTTAGCGAATTCTCGCACGCCGAGGCCCGGACCCATCCGAGCTTACAGGTGTATGACTCCGCGCCCCAGCTCGATGACCCGCCCCGAAACAAAGATCCGGCCCGACGCATCGACGATGAGGCGCAGCAGGCAACGGCGCCCGACAGCTTCGCCTTGCTTGAGCGAGAGCGTCTGAGGAAGCTTAACGCCGGTCGCGACGAGCCAACCGCCGAGATTGGCGCAAGCCGAGCCGGTGGCGGGATCCTCGACCACCGCGCCGTGCTTGAGGAAGAAGAAGCGGCAGAGCACGTCCTCCGCGCCGTCCCTGGCCCAGACATAGGCCAGGGTACGCCGCGTGCCGTTGGCGTCGGTCGTGGTGCTGTGTTTCGCAAGCAGCGCCGCATCGGGTGCACAGCGGCGTACTGCGGCGCCGCTCGCGAGCGGGATCACGAGTTGCTCGTTGCCGGTGTCGACCCACAGTGGCGTGTTCCCCAGGTCGGTAGGTGCAAGTCCAAGCATCGCTGCCAGCTCGGCGCGAGAAGCGGCGACTTCGCGCGTGCGCGGTGCCTTCGCCTCCAGCGTCCATCGATCGCCGTCGGCAGTCACCGGTACGATGCCTACGCCCATTTCCAGCGTCAGCGCATCGCCGCCGAGCCCCAGCGCGCGCACCACGTGGGCGGTGCCCAGCGTCGGGTGCCCCGCGAAGGGCATCTCGAAGGTCGGCGTGAAAATGCGCACGCGCGCATTCGCCGCGGACGACCGCGTGATGAACGTCGTCTCCGACAGGTTGAACTGCAGCGCAAGGGCCTGCATGGTCGCGGCGGACAAGCCGCTGCCGTCCTCGAACACCGCCAGCGGATTGCCGCCGAGGCGCTCTTCGGCGAAGACGTTCAGGATGCGGAAGGCGTGACTGCTCATCGATGTTGCAGGTCGATTCCAGTGCGGCTCACTCTGCGACGATCTTGTGCTCCGCGGCTATCTGCTTCCACTGTGCGAGCTCGTCCCGGATGCGTCGCGCGAATAGGGCAGGGCTGATCGCTTCCGGCAGCGCGCCGTCCGGCTCGAGCACCTGCGCGAGTTCCGGCGAAGCAGCGATCGCATTGATCTCCTGATTGAGACGCTCGACCACCGCCGGCGGTGTTCCAGCAGGCGCGAACACTCCGACCCAGATGTCGACGCTGAATCCCGGTGCAATGGTCGCCAGCGGTGGCAGGTCGGGAAAGCTCGCGTGCGGCTGGCTCGACGTTACGGCGAGCGCGCGAATCTTGCCAGCCTTCATCAGCGGCGAGATGGTGCTGTAGTTGGAGATCATCACCTGGATCTGCCCGGCTGCGAGATCGACCGCGGCGTTGGCTGCGCCCTTGTAGGGAACGTGAGTCATCCGGATCTTCGCAACGTCGTCGAACAGCTCGGTGGTGAGATGGGCGATCGATCCTACGCCCGCGGTGCCGTAATTCAGCGCTCCAGGCGCGGCTTTCGCCCCTGCAACCACTTCCGCCGGCGTCTTGTACGTCGTGGTCGACGAAACGGCGAGCAGCATCGGACCCCGGCCGACCATCGCCACTGGCGCGAATGCCGCCAGCGGATCGTACGGCAGCTGGGGCTGCGTTGCGGCGGCGGTCAGGAAGCTCGACGATGTCAGCAGCAGCACCGATCCGTCGCGGGGCGACTTGGCCACCGCCTCCGCGCCGATGACCCCGGCAGCGCCACCCTTGTTCTCGACGATGACCGTAGTGCCGAGTCGCGCGCCGAGCGGCGCGGCGATTGCCCTTGCGATGACGTCGTTGCTCCCACCCGCCGAAAATGGCACAACGATCTTGATGGCTCGCGGCATCGTCGGCTGCGCAGCGGCGGGCGGAACCAGCCCCACCCACGCCGCCAGGCTCAATGCAATGCCCCGCCACAGTGCACGCATGACCGTTCTCACAGGACTGCAATGCCGCAATCGTATCCCGTGTCCGAAACCCCCGTCCACGCCTGCGCTTGGGATCGGCTGTAAGGCTGCCTCGCAGCCTCTGCTATGATCGGCGGCCACGTCGACGGAGAAGCGGCCGTGGATTCGCTGCGCATCATCTGTCCTAACGGACATCTCGGCTTCGCGCCGCTGCGCGTGGAGAGCTTCCGGCTCGGCGTCGCCGTGCGGCCGGACTACATCGCCGCCGATTCAGGCAGCGACGACGTCGGTCCGGTGCCGCTGGCGACCGACACGTCGGCGAGTCCGCTCGAATGGCAGATGCAGGATCTGGAGCATATGCTGCTCGCTTCCCGCGAGCTCGGCGTGCCGATGATCATCGGGTCCTCCGGCGACACCGGCGCTAACAGCCGCGTCGATCTGTACGTGCGCATCGTCAGGGATCTGGCGGTGAAGCACGGCCTCTCGCGGTTCAGGCTCGGCTATTTCTACTCGGAGGTCGACAGGGAGAAGCTGCGGCGGCGCATGCGCGCAGGCGAAACGGTGCCGGGGCTCGAGGGCCATCCGGCGCTGACCGAAAGCGAGCTCGACGCCACCGAACGCATCGTGGCGATGGCGGGCGTCCACCCGTTCATCGCGCTCCTGGGGCAGGGCGCCGACGTTATCATCGGCGGCCGCAGCAGCGACAGCTGCGTGTTTGCGGCGCCCGCCATTCACCACGGCTTCCCCGAGGACCAGGCGTACTACCTGGGCAAGGTGCTCGAGTGCGCGTCGTTCTGCGCCGAACCCTATGGCGGCAAGGAAACCGTCCTGGGCGAGATCACCCGGAACGCGGTCGAAGTCACCGCGATGCACCCGGCGCAACGCTGCACGGTGGCGTCGGTCGCCGGCCATGCGATGTACGAGCGCTCCAACCCGTACTTCGAGCACGTCGCCGGCGGCACGCTCGACATGTCCGCGTGCCGATACGAGCAGGTCGCCGAGAAGACCACTCGTGTTACCGGGGCGAAGTTCCGGCCGGCGGACGAGTTTCGCGTCAAGCTCGAAGGGGCGGGCAGGATCGGCGAGCGTTATGTCGGCATGGTCGGCATCCGCGATCCTTACACCATCGCGCACGTGGACGAAGTCATCGGATGGGCGCGCGACAAGGTGCGCGAGCGCTTTGGCGACGGCGGCTACGAGCTTCACTACACGGTTTACGGCCGCGACGGCGTCATGGGAGAGCTGGAACCGTTGCGGGACCGGCCGGCGCACGAGCTGTGCATTCTGGTCCAGGGAGTCGCGCCGACCGCGAACATGGCGGAGGAGGTGTGCCTGATCGGAACTCGGCAGATGTTCTACGCCCGCCTGCCGGACGTTAAGGGCTCGGCCGGTTCGGTCGCGTTCGCGCTCGACGAGGTGCTTCGCGCGAGTCCGGCATGCCGCTGGACGCTCAACCACACGCTGCGCTGCCGTGATCCGCTCGAGCTCTTCCCCACCCACATGACGGCCGCTGGTGGCTAGAGCCCGCTGCAATGAAGACGCACAAGCTCTCACAACTCGCGAAGACGATCCGCAGCAAGAACGCCGGCGTTGACCTCATCACCTTCGACGTCATCTTCGCCAAGCGGGAGACCTACGAGCGCGTCAAGCGGGCGGGGGTGCTCACGCGCGAGACGGTGTGCAGGCTCTATCGCATCGGCCCCGAGCGCATCGCCGATTTCGTCGAGTTCGATCCCGGCAACGCGATCAAGTTCACCATCTACCGGCTGCGGCCGAGCGGCAGTCCGGGAGATCCCGACATTTTCGGGGCGCAGCAGTACGCGCCCCTGCTCGATGTCGAAGTGCCGGACGACGCCGCGAGCGGACCGTGAGGACGCCGACACTCAGCGCGCGCCCGCTGTCGCCGCCTCTGCCGCTTCGATCGCCGCCAGCACGTCGCGCGCCAGCGCCGCGAAGCCTTCGTCGGATATGTCGTGTACCTCGACGCGAAGCGGCGGCTGATCGACCACCGGATAGCGGCCGAGCGAGCGAGCGTAAGTCGGATCGTAATGCTGCTCGAGCAACTCGGTGACCAGCGCGTCCCAGTCGCCCGCGGAGGCGAGCGCTTCCCACCTTGAAAGAGTAGCCTTGCCGTGCAGCGGCGCCAGCGGAGCCAGGCGCTCGCGAAATCGCGTCGCGTCGGCGACGAAATGACCGTAGTCGCGCTTGAGCAGCTCGACGCGCTGCGCTAGCGCGGTGACCAGAAGCAGGCGGCGGCCACGATGCATGCTCTCGAGCAGCGCGTCGGGCAACTGCAGCGCGCCGATGCGCCTGCTCTCGGACTCGACGAACACCGGACGCTCCGGCTGGAAGCCTTCCAGCGCAGCATAGAGGCGGCTCTCGAACCATTTCTGCGAAGGTTGCGGCGCATCCGGCAGATCGCCGAGCAGCGAGCCGCGATGATGCGCCAGGGCTTCCAGATCGAGCGTCTGCGCCCCCGCCGCGCCGAGCGCGGCCAGCAGGCGACTCTTGCCGGAGCCCGTGAGGCCCGAGATCACCGCGAAGTCGTAGCGCGCCGGAAGAGCGGCGAGCTGCGCCACGACATGGCGCCGATATTGGCGGTAGCCTCCGTCGAGCTGCTTCGCGTGCCAGCCGATTTCGTTGAGCACGTGCACCAGTGCGCGGCTGCGCTGGCCGCCGCGCCAGCAATAGACCAGCGGACACCATTCGCGCGGCTTGTCCGCGAACGCGGTCTCGAGCGTCCGTGCGATGTTGCGGGCAACGACCGCCGCGCCCATGCGTCGCGCGGCGAACGGCGAGCTCGCGTAGAGGGTGCCGATGCGCGAGCGCTCCTCGTTGTCGAGCACTGGGTGGTTCGTCGCGCCGGGGATGTGATCGAGCGCGAACTCCGCCGGGCTGCGTACATCGATCCGGTCGGCATAATCGGCAAGCGACCCGACGCCGACGCGCTGCGCGTTCACATGCCGCTCGTTCATCGTCCTCTGCCCGCGGTGTCGAGCAACGGCTTCAGCTCGCGCCACACGTTGTCGAGGAGCTTGGGCTGCGCCGCCCCGACCGGATGGATCCGGTCCCCCTGGAACATCGCGTCGTCCTCGCCGAAACCCTCGAAAAAGAACGGCACCAGCGCGACCCTGTGCGCCTTGGCGACTTCGGCGAAGCTCGCATCGAATCGCTGCACGTACGCCGCCCCGTAATTGGGAGGCATGCGCATGCCGACCAGGAGCACCTGCGAGCCTGCCTTTTGCGCGGCGACCGTCATCGCATCCAGATTCTGGCGCATCGCGTCGACGCTTCCGCCGCGGAGCCCATCGTTGCCGCCGAGCTCGATGATGGTGATGGCCGGGCGATGCCGTGCCAGCAGCGGCTCGAGGCGCGCGCGTCCGCCCGCCGTGGTGTCGCCGCTCAAGCTCGCGTTAACGACCGCGTACGCACGGTGGTCCTGCGCGATCCGCCGCTCGAGCAGCGCAACCCAGCCGCTCCCTGCCGGAAGCCCATAGCCTGCCGAAATGCTGTCGCCCAGAATGAGGATCACCCGCGCGCTTTGCGCGTGCGCGAGCCCCGCCGCCGAAGCGACGGTGGCAAGCAGCGTGGCCAAAAAAAAGCGTCGGAGCATCTTGAATGACGTTGGAGTGACGGAACCATTGTAGAGGTTCCCGTCCCGGGTCCGCAAAGGCAGTTGCCCGAGACTGGAGCCTGCACGCGGTTACAATGCTCGTGCCATCTGAATCCCCTTTCGTAAATGTCCGGCATCGTCATTCGCGCCCAAAGCTTGGGCAAGGAAGTGCGCAGCGGCGACGCGCCGCTCAAGATCCTCGACGACGTGAGCTTCGAGGTCGCTGCCGGCGCCACCGTAGCCATCGTCGGCGCTTCCGGCTCGGGCAAGACCACGCTGCTCGGACTGCTCGCGGGCCTCGACCGTCCGACCACCGGCGAGGTGTGGCTGGGCGACACCGCGCTCAACGGACTTTCCGAGGATGCGCGAGCCGCGTTGCGACAACGCTGGCTCGGCTTCGTGTTCCAGTCGTTCCAGTTGCTGCCTGCGCTCACCGCGCTGGAGAACGTGATGCTGCCGCTCGAGTTGGCCGGGGCCGCGGATGCCGGAGCACGGGCGAGGGAATGGCTCGCGCGCGTGGGCTTGGGCGCACGGCTGACGCATTACCCGAAGCAGCTCTCCGGAGGCGAGCAGCAACGCGTCGCGATCGCGCGCGCGTTCTCGGGCGAGCCGCAGGTCTTGATGGCCGACGAGCCCACCGGCAACCTCGACGAGGCCACCGGAACCGAGGTGGCCGAATTGATGTTCCGGCTCAACCGCGAGCGCGGCACGACTCTGCTGCTGGTCACGCACGACGTTGCGCTTGCATCGCGCTGCGCCCGGCGCCTTGCGCTCGCCGGCGGCAGGCTCGTCGGCGATGAAAGCACAGCGCGATGAACACGCTGCGCCTTGCGCTCACCATGCTCCGACGCGACGCCCGCGCGGGCGAGCTCTCCGTGCTCTTCGCGGCGCTCCTGCTCGCTGTGGCGAGCGTGGGCACCGTTGGTTTCTTCACGGATCGGGTCAAGGACGCGCTCACCAATCAGGCCAACGTTCTGCTCGGCGCCGATCTGCTGCTCTCGGGCGACCGCCCGCTTCCGGACGAGTATGCGAGCGAGGCGCTTGCGCGAGGGCTGTCCGTCGTGCCGGCGATCCGCTTCAACAGCATGGTGCAGCCGGCGGATGGACAGGGGAACGTCGAGGCGCTGCTCACCGATGTGAAAGCGGTCGCGCCGGGGTATCCGCTGCGCGGAGCGATCGTGCTCGCCGATCCTGTCGATCCCCTAGGCCGGCCGGCGCCCGGCATTCCGGCGCCGGGAGAGGCGTGGGTCGACACGCGGCTTGCCGCGCGGCTCGACGTGCGCGAGGGCGGCAAGGTCAAGGTCGGCGACAAGACGCTCGTCGTCACCGCGATCGTGCAGCAGGAGCCAGAAGTCGCAGGCGGATTGCTCACGCTGGGGCCGAAGCTTCTGATGAATCTCGACGACGTCGCGTCGACCGGGCTGCTGCAACCCGGCAACCGCGCCACTTGGCGGCTGCTTGTCGCCGGGCCTGCCACCGACGCTTTCCGCGAATGGGCGAAAGCGCGACTCGGGCGAGGGCAGAGGCTCGAGTCGATCCGCGATCTGCGGCCAGAGGTAAGACAGACGCTCGAGCGTGCAGACAAATTTCTCGGCCTCGCCGCGCTGGTCGCTGCGATGCTCGCGGCCGCCGCAGTTGTTCTCGCTGCGTCGCGCTACCTGCGACGCCACCTCGATGCCGCGGCGATGATGCGTTGCTTCGGGGCTCCGGCGCGCCAGGTGCTGGCGCTGTTCGCCGTGCAATTCGTCGTGCTCGGCCTTGGGGCGAGCGTGACCGGGTGCCTCATCGCGCTCGGCGGGCAGCAACTGCTCGCGGAGCTGCTGCGATCGATGGTTCGCGCGGATCTGCCCCCGGCGGGGTGGTGGCCAGCGGTCGCGGCGGTGGCGACCGGACTTCTGCTGCTCCTCGGATTCGCGCTGCCGCCGCTGATTGCGCTCGCGCGCGTGCCGCCGCTGCGCGTGCTGCGGCGCGACCTGCCGATGCCGCGCGCCGGCGGCGCGCTAGCCTACGCGCTGGGCGCCGCGGTGGTCGCGCTGCTGATCGGCGCCGCGGCTCAGGACGCCAAGACCGGGCTGATCATGATCGGCGGCATCGCTGCGCTGCTCGGCTCGGCGGCGGTCGCGGCGCGAGCGCTCATCGCCGCGCTGCGCCTGCTTCCCCAGCGCGGTTACAGCTGGCGCTATGGGCTCGCCAACCTTCGACGGAGGCCGCTCGGCGCGAGCATGCAGATCGGCGCGCTCGCCCTGGGGCTGCTCGCGCTGCTGCTGCTCACGCTGGTGCGCGGCGATCTCATGCAGAGCTGGCGCGCGAGCCTGCCCGCCGACGCGCCGACCGCATTCCTGATCAACGTGCTTCCCGATCAGGTCGACGGCGTGCGCGCGCTGCTCAAGCGCGAGATCGGCGTCGACGCGCAGCAGCTTCCCATGGTGCGCGGGCGCCTGGTGGCGATCAACGGCGCAGCGTTCGACACCACGCAGCTTCCCGACGAGCGCGCGCGCCGGCTGGGTGAGCGCGAGTTCAATCTGTCGTGGATGAGCGATCTGCCGCCGACCAACCGCGTGGTCGCCGGCCATTGGTGGGGGCCCGGAGAGACAGGCGGCATGTCGCTGGAAGACGGCATCGCCGAGACCCTCGGGATCAAGCTCGGGGATACCCTGACTTGGGACATCGTGGGCGCTCGCGTGGACGCCAAAGTCACGAGCCTGCGCAAGATCGCGTGGGACAGCTTTCGGGTGAACTTTTTCGCGCTGTTCCCTCCCGGCGTGCTCGAAGCGATGCCCAAGACCTACATCACCGCGGTTCGCGCTCCCGCGGGCAACGCCACCTGGCTCACCGCGCTGGTACGCGCCTTTCCCAACGTGCTGGTGATCGACGTCGGCGAGCTGCTGCACCAGGTACAGTCGATCATCGAGCAGGTCGCGCGCGCGGTCGAGTTCGTGTTCCTGTTCACCCTTGCGGGCGGAGTGCTGGTGCTGGAAGCGGCGATCGCCGCCACGCAGGACGAGCGGCGCTACGACGTCGCGGTGCTGCGCACGCTGGGAGCGAGCGAGCGGCAACTCTCGTCGGCGCAGGTGGCCGAGTTCCTGGCGCTCGGCGCGCTCGCAGGGCTGCTCGCGGCCGTTGGAGCGACCGTCATCGCCTACATCCTCGCCGACCGCACGTTCCAGATCCCGTTCCACTGGGATTTGTGGGTGTGGGTGATCGGCATCGTCGCCGGCGCGGCGGGTGTTGCGCTCGCCGGCTGGCTGGGCACGCGGAGCACGCTCAGGCAACCGCCGCTGGAGGTGCTGCGGCAGGTCGCGTGAGCAAGCGCTGGCCGAACGCCTTTCGCCTATACTCTGGCGCATAGCTTCGAACGCCCATGTCGCAGCACCTCGAACCCGGCATCGTCACCGACTTCCGCGATTCGCTGAGCTACGGCGGCTATCTGTGCCTCGATACGTTGCTCGCCGCGCAGAGGCCGCTCTCGGGCAGACCGGACTCGCCGCCGCGCCACGACGAGATGCTGTTCATCATCCAGCATCAGACTTCCGAGCTGTGGATGAAGCTCATGATCCACGAGTTGAAGGCCGCAATTCGCTACGTGCGCTCTGACCAGCTCGACGCCTGCTTCAAGATCCTCGCGCGCGTGAAGTTGATACAGAAGCAGCTCTTCGAGCAGTGGGCGGTGCTGGAAACGCTCACGCCGTCGGAGTACGAGGCGTTCCGCCCGGTGCTTGGTCACTCGTCGGGCTTCCAGTCGGCGCAATACCGCGCCATCGAATTCCTGCTCGGCAACAAGAACGCCGCCATGCTCGAAGTATTTCGCCACGATCCGGCGACGCACGCGGAGCTCTCGACGCTGCTCCAGGCGCCATCGCTCTACGACGAGTTTCTGCGCCATCTCGCGCGGCGCGGGCTGCCGGTGCCTCGCGAATGCACCGAGCGCGACTGGTCCAAGCCGCACGCGCGAAACGCGGCGCTGGTCGGCGTGTTCAAGACGGTCTACGACGATACGCAGCGCTACTGGGACGCCTACGAGATGGCGGAGAAACTGGTCGACGTCGAAGAGAGCTTCCAGCTGTGGCGCTTCCGCCATTTGAAGACCGTCGAGCGGATCATCGGCAACAAGCCTGGCACCGGAGGCTCGAGCGGCGTGCCCTTCCTCAGGCGCGCGCTGGAGCACTCGTTCTTCCCCGAGTTGATCGACGTGCGAACCGCGATCGGCGCAAGATGAACGCCCCATTCAATACGACTGAAGCGATCGAAGCCGCGGTCGCGGCGCTCGGTCCCGGGCCGCTTACTGCCGAAGGAATCGCGCGGCATATCGTTCCGCTGTTCTCACGCACGCTCGCCAACCGCGAGGTCTACCTCGCCAACCACTCGCTCGGCCGCCCGCTCGACGCCACTGCGAGCGACGTGGCGGAGGCGGTGGCGCTGTGGCAGACACGGCTCGGCGAGGCGTGGGACGCCTGGTCTGCGGAGATGCAGGCGTATCGCGCGCGGCTGGCTCGGCTGCTGGGCGCGCCGCGCGCCGACTGCGTGGTGCCCAGAGCGGGCGCGGGGCAGGGCCTGCGCGCGATCCTCAACATCTACGACACGGTGCCGCGCGTCGTCGCGACTCGAGGCGAGTTCGATTCGATCGACGTGATCCTGCGGCAGTACGCGCGACGTGGCCGCATCGCGCTCACTTTCGTCGAGCCGCGAAAAGATGCGATGTTCGTCGCGGAGGATCTTTTCGCCGCGGTGCGCGGCGGCGCCGATCTGGTCGTTGTCTCTCACGTCGTGTTCGACACCGGCCAGATGCTGCCGGATATGCCCGAGCTGATCCGAGCCGCGCAGCGGAGCGGTGCGCGAGTTCTCGTCGACATCTACCACACGCTGGGGGTCCTGCCGGTGAACATCTCGGCGCTCGACGCCGATTTTGCCATCGGGGGTTCGTACAAGTACCTGCGAGGGGGGCCCGGCGCCGGGTATCTCTACCTGCACCCACGCCATCTCGACGGCTCGCTCTCGACGCTCGATGTCGGCTGGTTCGCCAAGCGAGAGCCGTTCACGTATCAGCGCCCCGATCCGCCGCAGTGGGGACCTGGAGGGGACGCCTGGCTCGAGGGCACGCCGCCGGTGTTGACGTCGTACCAGGCTCGCGCAGGGCAGATATTCACGCTGGCGATCGGAGTGGAGCGCCTGCGCCAATACTCACTTATCCAGCAACGCCGCCTGGTCGCTCTGCTTGAGCAGCGCGGTATCAAGGCGATGGGAGGAAGCAGCGATCGCGGCGCCTTCGTCGTCATCCGCTTCGACGTGCTCGGCGCTGCGGTGCGCTGCGCGGATGCGCTTGCGGCGCGCGGCATCGTCGCCGACGCGCGCGGTTACTGGCTACGCATATGTCCCGACCTTCTGACGACCGACGACGAGTTGGAACGGGCCAGCGCTGCCATCGGCGAACTCGTGTCGCGAATGCGGTGATCAACCTTGCCTGACCTGCAGAGGACTGATGTGACCTGACGGGCAATGTCCGGTTTGTCAGGGAGAGCGGCCATCGAGGGAAGGAACGGAGTCGGCCTATTCTGTTGAAAAACTGCTCAAGACTTAGGCAACAAAATTTTTTCGGGGTGGTAAACCATCACCCGAGCGCGTAGCGTTCAATGGCGGCCGTTCTACGAGGTCGATTTTTTGCGCT